>OICL01000519.1_pt1 | contig 19518 bp, 17 predicted proteins | sample 1581231 | NCBI WGS metagenome assembly OICL01 (sample SAMEA3882542, study PRJEB24775) | human gut metagenome | biome: human-associated habitat; feature: intestine environment; material: feces | place: Netherlands | collected 2009/2010 | reverse complement strand
CTTATAGGCGGCGATCCCGCCGGTAATGCCCAGCAGGATCGTTTTTCCCTCAAGTTGCATTGAATTGTTGGGTGCCGCCATCGTTTAAGCTTCCTTGCTCGGGAGCACCAGGAGACGGTGGCAGTACGGGCAGTGCGTAATTGACCTACCGTCGTGGTTAAGGTCGCTCATGGACGATGCCTGCAGTGCGGTGTGGCAGACCGTGGGGATGTTGCCCTGGATGGTCTCGACGGCCAGGCCACGGAACTGCTTGAGCAGACGCTCGTAGTCGGTGAGAACGTCGGCCGGCAGCGTGGCAGCAAGCGCGGTGCGCTCCTTCGTGGCGGCGTCAATCTGAGCCTGCAGGTCGGCAGCCTTGGCACGGGCGGCCTTGGTGTCGGCCTTTACGCCCTCCTCGAACTTGGCGATGATGGCCTGTGCGCGAGCCTCGCGGTCGAGCGCCTCCTTATGGGCGACAACGACGTCCTTGCGGGTGTGCTCGATCTTGTCCAGACGCTTGGCCAGGGTGGCGAGCTCGTTCTCCAGGTCCTGAACCTCGCGGTAGTCGGAGCCGTCGACGTGGCGCTTCTTGGCAGCCTCGATGGCGTTGTTAGTCTGAATCTCGGTGGTGTTGAGATCGTCAAGCTCAATGTCCAGATCCTTGCGCTGGGCGTAGAGCTTGGTCATCTCGGACTTGAGCTTCACATAGGTCTTGCGCTTGGAAGCGAGCTCCTTGAGCTCCGGCATATTGGCAAGTTCGCTCTTGTTGCGGGCGAGCTCCAAATCGATCTGTTGCAGCTTGAGTAGCGTAGCGCCGGCGCTCATAAGTTCTCTCCTTTTGTCACAGTCCACCATTGGCAAGGGTTCAGTATTTTAATCGCATGACGGGGGTCGACCCCGGCGTCAACTGCAGAGTTCATCAATATATCAACGAACGGCTCTTCGGAGCGGTCGTGGCCGAGCAAGATCACCGGCAGCCCGCGCAAGGCAAGGTCTTGCGCCACGTGGTAGCCCGCCTCGCCGGTTACGATGACATCTGCGCCCGCGGCGATGGCGAGCTCTCCAAAGTCGCCCAGGGAGCCGCCCAAAATGGCGACGATGCGGCACGGGCGATCGGCTTCGCCCCACACACGCGGGTCGCTGCCGAAGGCCGTGGCAGCACGGGTGGCAAGATCGCGCAGCGTGCACGGGTCGTTGAGCGTTGCAAGCGCGCCCAGGCCGGTGGCCTCGGGGTCGTCCAAGTGCTCCAGTGAGCTCACGGGTGTGGCACCCAGCAGCTCGTTCAGGCAGACGCGGGCTTCGTGCGACCGGTCCAGGTTAGTGTGGAGCGAGATAATGCTCACGCCGCAACGCGCTGCCTCGTAGAGCGCCGCGCTGCATTGGGGGCGTGTGGCATCCGCCGGACAAAAGGCCTCGGGCGCCTTGATGTATATGGGATGATGCGTCAGCAGCACGTTGGCACCGGCTTCTTGGGCGCGACGAACATTGGTCTCGGTCGCGTCGAGCGCACAGGCTACGCCAGTAATCTCCGCGGCAGGGTCGCCAACGGAGAGACCTACGTGATCCCAGCTCTCAGCGTCCGTCTTGGGATAGCGTGCCAGCAGCGCACGCTCGAGCTCGGCGACGATCATACGGCGCCTACGATCGAGAGCAGCGTCTGGGCAAACTCGTCCAGATCGCCCGGATTCACGCGGTCATCGAAGGAAATGCGCAGTGCACCCAGGGCCTGTTCGCGGCCAATACCCATCGCGCTCAAAACATGGCTCGGATCCATACTGCCGCTCGAGCAAGCCGATCCGGCCGAAACCTCAAAGCCGGCGGCGTCGAGCTTGATGATGAGCTCCTCGGAGTCCATGCCGTCAATGTAGATCGATACCATGCCGGGCAGACGGTCAGCCTGCGCGTAGTCGCCCATGGTGGCATGAATACGCGGATGGGCCGTAAGCGTGGTGTAGAGCTTGTCGGAAAGGGCTTGCAGCGTTGCACGCTCCTGGGCCACATGGGGCGCCAGCGTTCGGGCGGCAGCGGCAAAGGCCAGCTGCGTGCGCAGGTCCTGCGTGCCGGCACGTCGTCCGGCTTCCTGTCCGCCGCCAAAGATGCGGGGGCGCAGCGGCGTGCGGCTCTTAAGGAAGAGCGCGCCGGATGCCACGGGGCCACCGATCTTGTGCGCGGCAACGGTCATGGCGTCAACTCCCAGCTCGGTGACATCGAGCGGAATGTGCAAGTAGCCTTGGATGGCATCGGTATGAAACAGGGCGCCGGCAGCATGTGCGGCCGCGGCCAGCTCGCGGATGGGCTGCACCACGCCGGTCTCGTTGTTAGCAACCATAATGCTCACGAGCGCCACGTCGTCGCCTAGCAGCTCGACAAGCGTGGCAGGCTCAATGTAGCCCGCGCGGCAGGGCTGCACCAGGTCGACGGTAAAGCCGGCGGCACGCAGCAGCGGCAGGTTGTCCAGAATCGAATCGTGCTCGATGGCCGAAACGATCACACGATCGCGCTTGCGGTCGCGCTGACGTGCACCCTCGGCAAGACCGAGTAGCGCCAGCTGGTTGGCTTCGGTGCCGCCGTTGGTCAGAACAATCTCAGACGGGCGAACGCGCGCGCCAAAGCTGCGGGCGATCTCGCGACGTGCAACCTCCAGACGCGCGGCAGCCTTGCGGCCGAGCGAATGCAGCGAGTTGGGGTTGACGCCGGCAAGCTCGCTGTCGTCATATTCGCGCTGCGCAAGGAGCGCCTCGGCGCGCATGGGCGTCGAGGCGGCATAGTCAAGATTCACGGGTATGCGGTTTTGACCTGCGGTCATAAGGATTTATGCCTCCTGTGCAGCCTCGTTGCCCAGCTTCTGCAGCAGCGCAACCTCAGCGGCGGGATCTTCGGACTTAAATACGGCGGAACCGGCCACGAGAACGTTGGCACCAGCCTTGACAACCTCGGCGATGTTCTTGGAAGAAATGCCGCCGTCGACCTCGATCATGGGCGAAACGCCGTGGCGCTCGCACATGGCCTTGAGCTCGTGCAGTTTGGCAATGGTACCGGGGATAAAGCTCTGGCCGCCAAAGCCGGGGTTCACGCTCATCAGCAGCACCATATCAACAATGTCGATGATGCTATCGAGCACGCAGACGGGGGTGGCGGGGTTGAGCACCACGCCGGCCTTGACGCCGCGCTGCTGCAGATGGGTGAGCGTGCGGTGCAGGTGCGTGGAGGCCTCGTAGTGCACGGTGATCATGTCGGCACCGGCGTCGGCGTACCAATCGACCGTTTCGTCGGGGTTCGACACCATGAGGTGTGCGTCGACCGGTACATCGGTGGAGCGCTTGACGGCCTTAAGGATGTCAACGCCAAAGGTGAGGTTGCCGGTAAAGTGACCGTCCATAACGTCGAAGTGCACGTAGTCGGCGCCGGCGATTTTGTCGAGCTCACCCTTGAGGTTGGCCATGTCGGCCGAAAGGACGGACGGAGCGATTTTAATGGAACCCATGGTAGAAGCCTTTCTGCGTTAGTCGGTGAGTCCGTAGAACTCTTGAGAAGGGACGCGATCGGTAAGAATCTCGAGTGCCCTATCCAAAGTAACACCGTTGTAGAGCGTTTGCTCCACGGCAAAGGTGAGCGGAATGTCTACGCCCAGTGAACGGGCAAGCTCGCTCACGCTGCGGGCCGCGACGGCGCCCTCAACAACCATATGCGTGCGCGTCTGATACTCGTCGAGCGACACGCCGTGGGCAAACTCGTAGCCAAAGGTGCGGTTGCGCGAATGCTCCGAGGTGCAGGTGGCAATGAGGTCGCCCATGCCGGCAAGCCCCATGCAGGTCATAGCTTGACCGCCGCGGGCGTGCACCAGACGGCTGATCTCTGCCAGGCCGCGCGTCATGATGAGGGCGAGCGTGTTGTCGCCCGCACCGGTGCCGGCGGAGATTCCGCATACGATCGCGATGACATTTTTCATGGCGCCGCAAACCTCGACGCCGGTCATGTCCTGCGACAGGTAGATGCGGAAGGCCGTGGATAGGAGCAGGTTCTTAAAGGTCTCCCCTACCTGCGCGTCTTTGCTGGCGATGACGGCGGCAGAAAGTCCGCCGCGGCAGATCTCCTCGGCATGGTTGGGGCCCGAGAGCGCCGCCACGCGCGTCTCGTTGCCAATCTCGCTGGCGATGACCTCGCTCATGAGCAGGCCGGACTCGGGCTCAATGCCCTTGGTGAGGCAGAGCACCGGGGTATCGGCGGCGATAAAGGGCGCGGCCTGGTGGCACACGCTGCGAAGGTGCGTCGAAGGAACGGCGAAGATGATGGCCTCGGCGACGTCGAGTGCCTGCACCAGGTCCGTGGTGGCGACGACGTTGCCGGGCAGCTTGTAGCCCACAAGGTAGCGGGGGTTGCGGTGCTCGCCATTGATGCCGGCGGCCGTCTGCTCGCTGTGGGCCCACATGGTCACGCGCTCGGCTCGCGCGGCGGCAAGGCCGGCGACGGCGGTTCCCCAGGAGCCGGAGCCAATCAGCGCAACATTCATGACTCTCTCCTACTTATCGTCGGGCTCGGTGACGCGCTTGGTAAACGAGAGCTTGGACTCCTTACCGGTCATGAGCTTTTTGATGTTCGCACGATGGGCCCACACCACGGTGATGCCGATTATCGCCATGCAGAACTTGAGGCCCAGGCTGCTGTACGGAAAGACCGCGCAAGCAGCGATGGGAAGACCGATGGCCGCGGCAAGCGAGCCCACCGACACAAACTTGGTGATGGCGACGGCCACGATAAACATGCCCAGCAGCGACAGGCCAATTGGCCAATACCAGGCGAGGATGACGCCCAGACCAACTGCGATTCCCTTGCCGCCATGGAAATTGAGGTAGGGCGAGAAGATGTGGCCCCACACCGCTGCCAGGCAGATGACGCCGAGCATCCAGTCGCCGGCGGCGCCGGGGGCCATAATGCTCACGGGGAAGCCATAGCCCAAGTCGGCAATGAGCGGACGCGCGATAAGGACGCAGATGGCGCCCTTAAGGCAGTCGAGCAGCAGCGTGAGCGCGGCCACCTTGGGGCCGGCCACGCGCAGCGCGTTGGTGGTGCCGATGTTGCCGGAGCCCGCCTTGCGAATGTCCGTGTGGTTGAACACGCGGCCCAAGATCAGGCCAAACGGAATCGCTCCGATAAAGAACGAGACCACGGCGCAGATGGCGGTCAGAAGAATCGGATTATGCATCCTTTTGCTCCTTCTTCCTAAAGAAGAGTCGAATGGGCGTGCCGGCAAAGTCGAAGGTCGAGCGCATACGGTTCTCCACGTAGCGCTGGTAGGTGTCGTTGACCAGGTCGCTGTGGTTGACGAAGAACGTAAACGTCGGCGGATTGACGCCCGTCTGGGTCACGTAGTGCATGCGCAGGCGACGCTTGCCGTCCACCACGGTATGACCGAACTCGCGCAGGTCGGTGAGGAACGTGTTGAGGCGCGAGGTGCTGATCTTTTGCGAGCGCGTCTTTTCGGCGGCGTCTACCATTGCCCAGATCTTCTCGACGCTGCGGCCGGTCAGGGCCGAAATGCGCAGGTACTGGGCCCAGGGTGCCATGACGCCCAGACGGCGGTCGATGGTCTCCATGCAGGCCTCGCGCTTGCGATCGTCGTCGAGCAGGTCCCACTTGTTGAGCAGCACCACGATGGCGCAGCCGCGCTCGATGGCCAAGCCCATGACCTTCTGGTCCTGCTCGGTAACGCCCACGGAGGCGTCGACGACGAGCAGCGCCACGTCGGCACGGTCGATGGTGCGCAGGCCGCGGACCATGGAGTAGTACTCGATGTTCTCGTACACGGTGCTCTTCTTACGGATACCCGCAGTGTCGACCATGCGGTAGTGCTTGCCGTTGCGCTCGACGACCGTGTCGATGGCGTCGCGCGTGGTGCCGGCGATCGGCGTGACGATGTTGCGCTCTTCGCCCAGCAGGGCGTTGGTGAGCGACGACTTGCCCACGTTCGGACGGCCTACGATGGTGATGCGGGGCAGCTCTTCTTCCTCGTTCTTGGTTTCCGGGGGCAGGTCGCGCACGATTTCGTCCATCAGGTCGCCCGTGCCGCTGCCGCTCATCGAGCTGATGCAGTAGGGTTCTCCCAGTCCCAGCGAATAAAATTCGTGCGAGGAGTAGATCAGGTCGTAGTTATCGACCTTGTTGCAGACCAGCAGCACTTTTTTCGAAGTGCGCCTCAAGATGTCGGCCATCATCTGATCGAGATCCGTGATGCCCGTATTGACTTCGACCAGGAACAGGATGACGTCCGCCTCTTCGATGGCGAGCATCACCTGACGGCGGATGTCGTCTTCGAAAATGTCGTCCGAATTGACCGAATAGCCGCCGGTGTCGATCACCGAAAATTCACGTCCGTTCCAGTCGGTTTTACCGTAATGGCGGTCGCGTGTCGTGCCTGCCGTCGCATCGACGATGGCTTTGCGCTGCCCGACCAGGCGGTTGAACAGTGTGCTTTTGCCCACGTTCGGGCGTCCTACGATCGCTACAAGACTCATAATGTTATTTTACGTTTATGTTTATGCGAAACGAATTATGCGGTGCGGGCCGAGAGCGAGGCCGAATTTATTCGGACATCGATGGATGCGGCCGGTCTAAAACAAGGTCAAAGATAGTGCAAGTTACGGGTAAAACCAAACCCGGTGTCGATTTTACCCGATTGTCGGTGCATAAGGGGTGGGGGCCGGATGTGCACATCTTATCCTTTTCCGATCGGGAGATGCGGCTTCCGAAGGTTTTCCGAACAGCCGCGATGCCTTTTCAACGGGGGTGCAGCGTCTCTTCGTCTGCGGACAGGCCATGTTCCGACATCCGGCGGATGTCTCCGTTACAGCGGTAAAAGGGAGCGGTTCGTACAGGAGGTATGCGGCACGTATTATGGGTTATAAATAGCGGCTTTCCGGATCACCGGCCTGTACGGGATAGATCAGCACGAAACTGTTTCGCCCGAGGTATTGATCCAGGTAAGCCGGGATCTTGTTCATCGCCGGTTGGTAGGAGATGCGTTCGCGGCGGCTCATTACCAGCCACAGACAGTCGTCCGTGCGCAATTCGCGCAGCAGGGCCGGCAGTTTTTCCCAGTCTTTGAAAAGTACCGTTTCTACGGTTGCGGTCTGCTTGCGCCGCAGCGGTTCGATGTACTTGAGCGTTGTTTCCGGGGCATAGACGACGATTTTGGTCCCGGTATTGCGGGCCAGATTTCCGATTTTATGCAGCCACATGAGAAATCCGGCCTCTTTTTCGGCTTGGGAGGGAATGATTACGATATGTCGCTTTATGGTCGCCAGCGGTTGTACCGGTTTGTAAATGTAGGTCGTGACGTTGCTTTCGCCCAGCAGGTCGCCCGTGATCTTGCCGAGGAAGATCGCGGGGGATTTGTCCCGATGGAGTCCCATTACGATGTCCGTGATACTCTGTTCTTTGGCGACGCTTGCGATTGCGTTCGAGATATTGACGTCGTAGCGCAGCAACTCGTGGAGGTAGATGTCCGATGCGGCAGCGGCCGTCGCCGCCGTTTCGAGAATTTTGCGGGCCCGTTTTTCCAGCCCGCTGTCTTCCACCTTGTTGTCTATGGCGTGCAGCGCGTAGAATCCGTTGTGGTTTTTCTTCGATTTGAGCACGTTGCCCAGAGTTACGAGTTCCCTGACGCTCTCTTCGTTCGACACCGGGATCAGGATGTGTTCGTCCTGATGTTCGGTGCTTTCGTCGTTTTCGCGGACCCCTTTGATGGCGATGTTGTGAGCGCCGCGCTGGGTGGCGAAGGTCGAAATGGTGCAGGTGGCCAGGATCATCAGGATCGTGCCGTTCAGCACGCTCTCGCCCAGCAGACGGATCGGTTCTCCGTCGGGTGTCTGGCCGACGATGACGTTGTAGCCCACCATCACGGCTGCGAGCGTGGCGGCTACGTGGGCGCTGCTCAGGCCGAAGATGACCGTCCGCTGGTCGCTGGAGAGTTTGAACGTTTTTTGAGTGAGCAGCGCGGCGATGTATTTGGCGGCGGTGATCAGGACGATCATCACGGCAGCGACCTTGATACTCTCCCAGTCGCGGAAGAAAGCCCGGTAGTCGATCAGCATGCCTACGCCGATCAGAAAGAAGGGGATGAAGATGGCGTTGCCGACGAATTCGATGCGGTTCATCAGGGGCGAGGTGCGCGGGATGAGGCGGTTGAGGGCCAGACCCGCGAGGAAGGCGCCGATGATCGGCTCCAGTCCGGCCAGATGTGCCAGGTAGGCGCCCAGAAAGACCATGACCAGCACGAAAATGTATTGGGAGATGTTGTCGCTGCAATGCTTGAAGAACCAGTGCCCGATCAGCGGGAAGAGCAGCATGATGAATGCGATGCAGAGCACGACCGAGATGCCGAGCCGGTACCAGAACATGTCGTCCGTGTTTCCGGTGACCATGCCTACTATGACCGTCAGCAGCAGCAGGGCCAGCGTATCGGTAATGACCGTGCCTCCGACGGCGATCGTGACGGCTTTGTCGCGGGCGATGCCCAGTTTGCTGACGATGGGGTAGGCGATCAGGGTCTGCGAGGCGAAGAGCCCGGCCAGCAGGATCGAGGAGTAGATCGAAAATCCCAGGATGTAATATCCCGCCAGAATACCGAGCAGGAGCGGAACACAGAACGTATAGAGTCCGAATACGAGGCTTCGGGTGCCGTTCTTGCGGAAATCCGACATGTCCATATCCAGGCCGGAGAGGAACATGATGTAGAGCAGTCCGGCCGTACCGGAGAGGATGATGCTGCTGTCGCGCAACACCAGGTTGAGGCCGTGCGGTCCGATCACCGCACCGGCGATGATAAGCCCCAGCAGGTAGGGAATTTTCAGCTTGTTGAGCAGCAGGGGAGCGGCGAGGATGATGACCAGAATCAGCAGGAATTTGAGAATCGGATCCTCGAGCGGGAGGGTTATGCCGGCGAATAGAAGCATCATGCGGAGTCGGAATTAGGGTTAAGTGATCGGGACCGTCTGCGAACCGGGACGTGTTCGTGTTCGCCGGAGCGGGGGCCGATCGGGTAATATTTCTCAAAGTGCCCGCCTGTCGGAAAAATCCGTAAGGCTCGGCGGGCTATTGGCTTGAAGTTGTTTTCGTGCGGGCTGATCGTATTCCGACCGGGACGGCATTCGTTTTGTCGGGAGCGACCTGGCTGCATGAAAATTTAACGGAAACAAAGATAGTGAAAGCCGAAAAGAAAACGGGAGCTTGCTCACAGTTTTCAGAGGCGTATCCTATTTTCTACAAAAATAACAAAAAATGGGGAATAGCAATGCTTTTTTTGCCGAAAAACAGGGATTCCGGATAAAAAAATGCACGGTTTTCTCTGTGTATTCCGAGAAAAAAACTTAACTTTGACCAAATAATGAATGTTGAAGGACGTGCTATGACGGAAAGGAGAGTGGACAAACGATTGCTGGCACCTGTGCTGATGGGGTTCTTTATCATGGGCTTCTGCGATATCGTGGCTCCGGTGACCAACATCATCAGCGGTGAATTTGCCGAGAGCCAGCAGAGTGCCGTGAGTTTTCTGCCGTCGATGGTTTTCCTTTGGTTCCTGCTTCTTTCCACGCCTGTCGCGGCGCTGATGAACCGCATCGGCCGCAAGAGAACGGCAATGATCGGCTATGCCTTTACCATCGCCGGGTTGCTCGTGCCCTATGCTGCGGGCGTCGGCAGTGCCTTGAGTTGGTATTTCATCGGCTTCGGTCTGCTGGGCATCGGCAATACCGCTATCCAGGTGGCGGTCAATCCGCTGCTGGCGACCATCGTGCCCGAGGAGCGGATGACCAGCTACCTGACCGTCGGACAGATCTTCCGCAATACTGCTCTGTTGCTGCTCGCCCCGATCATCACGGGGCTGGTTTCGCTTTTCGGCGACTGGCGTCTGTTGTTGCCGATTTATGCGGGGCTTACGCTCGTCGGGGCCGTCTGGTTACAGGTGACTGCGGTCGCAGAACCGGCGCAATCGTCCCGTGCGGTCGGTATGGCCGAGTGTTTCCGTCTGCTGCGCAATCGCACCGTGTTGCTATGTACGCTCGGCGTGGCCTGTTTCATCGCTGCGGATGTCGGTATCGGCTTCGTTTCGGTGCGGCTGATCGACAATCCCGATTAGATTCTTACGACTACCGGATTTTACGCTTTGCGCATCGTGGGTACGCTCGTCGGTGCCTGGGTGCTGATTCGTGTCGTCGATGTCAAATACTTGCGCTGGAATATGCTGCTGGCATTGGCGCTCTGCATCGCCCTTTTCGCGGTGCGTTCCGAAGCGGTCGTTTATGCGCTGGTCGGCATCCTCGGCTTCACGATGGCCTGCGTTTTCGCCACGTTTTATGCCGTGGCGACCAAGAGTGCTCCGGGCCGTTCGAACGAAGTCGCCGGACTGATGATCCTGGCCATTTCCGCCGGTGCCCTTTCGGGCCCGATCTGCGGTGCGCTGATCCGCAGTTTCGGTCATCCCCAGGCGGGCTTGATCTGGGTGACGGCTTGTGTCTGCTACCTGCTCTGGGCCGCAACCGTATTGAAATCCGATACCAAGAAATAGAGTTATGAAAAACTGTAAATTACTGATTATAGCGTTGTTGTTTAGTATTTTGACTCTCCCTTCTTCGGGTCAGTCCCGCAGATACGACGATTATGGACGCAGCAGCCGCAGCGGATCGGCGATCAAGGGAGTGGAGTGGGGCGTACTGGCCGGACTCAACTTTCCCCATTTTTCGACTTCCGGTCCGGATTTCGGTATAGATAACCGGCTCGGTTGGCAGGCCGGACTCCAGATCGGCTTGAAATTCCGCTATTTCACCATCGGCCCCGAGGTGCTTTACGTGCGGCAGTCGATCAAGTTGAGCCATGCCGACTACGGAACTCTGAAAATCAAAACCAATTCGATCGATATTCCCCTCATCTTCTCGCTTCGGGCGCTTCCGATGCTGCGGATCAACGTCGGTCCCGTCTTTACGGTGATGAACGATTGCAAGTATGCCGAGGGCAACAACGAGATGTTCTTCGGCAGTATGCGCCCGACGGTTTCCTATATGTTGGGCCTGGGGTTGAATTTCGGACATACACTGATCGACTTCCGTTACAACGGGCAGTTCGATTCGAAAAAGTGTTATTATCCCACCGAAGAGGCGGTCGGGTTCAACATGCGCTCTTACTCCCTGGCATTGAGCGTAGGATTTGTTTTTTAGCTTATGATGGATTCCGAAGATAAGAAGATCGACATCGAGGGGGTGGATCCCCGGGAGCTGTACGGCCCCCAGAATATTTACCTCGAACAGATGCAGGAGTTGCATCCCAACCTCAAAATCATCGCTCGCGGATCTGCGCTCACGGTGCTCGGCCCCCGAAGCGATTCCGAACAGTTTCGGAAACGACTGGACGGGTTGATCGCTTACTACCTCAAATACGGCTATATCTCCAAAGAGTCGGTACAACAGGCTTTTTCGACCGGGGTGATCGAACACGACGCTCCCGTCGATAAGGACGTGATCGTCTATGGCAACAACGGCACGATCGTCCGGGCCCGCACGGTCAATCAGCTCAAGCTGGTGCAGTCCTACGACCGCAACGACCTGCTGCTGGCCATCGGCCCCGCAGGTTCGGGCAAGACCTATACGGCCATCGCCCTGGCGGTGCGGGCTTTGAAAGAAAAACACGTCAAGCGGATCATCCTGACGCGTCCGGCCGTCGAAGCGGGCGAGAAGCTGGGTTTCCTGCCGGGCGACATGAAGGAGAAGCTCGATCCCTATCTGCAACCTCTGTACGATGCGCTCAACGATATGATTCCGCCCGCCAAGCTGCAAAAATACATCGAGGAGGGGACCGTGCAGATCGCGCCGCTGGCCTACATGCGCGGCCGTACGCTCGACAACGCTTTCGTCATTCTGGACGAGGCGCAGAATACGACCCTGCCGCAGATCAAGATGTTCCTTACGCGCATGGGACGTAATGCCAAATTCATCGTCACGGGCGACGTGACGCAGATCGACCTGCCCCGTCGTTCCGACAGCGGATTGACGCGGGCGATGGAGATTTTGCGCGGTGTCGAGGGGATCGGCATCGTGGAGTTCGACCGCCGCGACATCGTGCGGCATCCGCTCGTCAAGCAGATCGTCGAGGCTTTCGACCGCAGCGCTGCCGTCGAAGCGGCACCTGCTCCGGAAACTGGAAAATAGAAACGATAACCAATTAAAATAGAACTACTATGGATAAGAATTTGACCGCTTTGAAACCCGCGTTGGTTTGGAAGCATTTTGCAGAAATCGCCAAAATACCCCGTCCTTCCTCCCACGAGGAGAAGATCCGTGCGTACGTGATCGGCGTGGCCAAGAGTCTCGGCCTGGAGTGCAAGGAGGATGCGGCCCACAATGTCTATGTCCGCAAGCCTGCCTCCAAAGGGATGGAGAACCGCAAAGGTATCGTTCTGCAGGCGCATCTGGATATGGTTCCTCAGAAGAACAACGATAAGAAGTTCGACTTTACCAAGGACCCGATCGAGGCGTATATCGACGGCGAATGGGTGACGGCCAACGGTACGACGCTCGGTGCGGACAACGGTATCGGTGCGGCGGCTATTCTTGCCGTCCTGGAGGACGATACGCTCGAACACGGTCCTCTCGAAGCGCTTTTCACAGCGACCGAGGAGACGGGTATGGACGGTGCGTTCGGCCTGAAGAAAGGGGTGCTGCACGGTGACATCCTGCTTAACCTCGATTCCGAGGAGGAGGGCGAGTTGTATGTAGGCTGCGCCGGCGGCGTGGATGCCAACATCACGTTCAAGTATAAGGCGGAGCCGACTCCGGCACGGAATTACCGGGCCGTGAAGCTGGTTGTCAAAGGTCTTAAGGGTGGGCACTCCGGTATCCAGATTGTCGAACAGCGTGCCAATGCCAACAAATTGCTGTTCCGTTTCATCCGTGAGCAGAAGAAGTCGATGGACATCCTGCTTTGCTCGGTGGACGGCGGCGGTCTGCGCAATGCGATTCCGCGCGAGGCGACCGCTACGCTGATGGTCCGCACCAAGGATCTCGAGCAGCTGACCAAAGAGCTGAAAGCGTATGAAAAGGTCGTGAAGGCCGAGTTCGCCGGGATCGAGGACGCTGTTTCCATCAAACTGACCGAAACCGAAGCCCCTGAAACGATGATCGCCAAGGAGGTGGCGGAGAATCTGATCCGTGCGGTCGTAGGCTGCCCGAACGGGGTGCAGAAGATGTCGGTGTCGATGCCCGGACTGGTGCAGACGTCGAGCAACCTGGCCCGCGTGGTATCCGACGGCAAGACGGTGAAGTTGCAGTGTCTGCTCCGCAGTTCGGTGAACTCCGAGAAGGAGGAGCTGGGCGAGGCGATCTCCGCCGTGTTCGAGCTGGCCGGCGCTAAGGTGGAACTCACGGGTGCCTACAACGGTTGGAAACCCAATCTGGATTCGCCGATTCTGGCTGCGATGAAGGCTTCCTACAAAGCGCTTTTCGGCAAGGAACCTGCGGTTACGGCCATTCACGCCGGTCTGGAGTGCGGCATCATCGGTACGAATTACCCTAAGCTTGATATGATTTCTTTCGGCCCGACCATTTGCTATCCCCACTCTCCGGACGAAAAGGTGAACATCGCTTCCGTCGGCAAGTTCTATGAATTCCTGGTCGATACGCTGAAGAACGCTCCCCTAAAATAAGTCGTTTTGGAGGAGATGTCCTTGCCCGGCGGTGGTCGGCGTTGGTTCGTCATTGTCAATCCCGTGGCCGGAGGTGGCCGCGGGCTTGACCATTTTCCCCTGATCTCCAAGCTCCTGCGGGATGCCGGAATCCAGACCGAACCGGTCTTCACCGAACATAAGTTCCATGCGACGGAACTGACCGTGTCGGCCGTGAAGCAGGGATTCCGCCGCATTATCGCCGTAGGGGGCGACGGTACGCTGCACGAAGTCGTGAACGGTCTTTTTATTCAGCAGACGGTCGATCCCCGCGAGGTGCTGCTGGCCGTTGTCGCCGTGGGAGCGGGGAACGACTGGATCCGCACGTTCGGCGTGCCGAATCGCTATCAGGATGCGATCCGCGCTATCAAGGAGGGACATTCGTTTTTACAGGATGTCGGAGTCGTTTCTTACGAAGAGGCTCACTACCGTCAGCACCGTTATATGGCTAATGTGGCCGGTATGGGGTTCGATGCGATGGTAGTCAAGAAATACGCCCATCTCAAGAAGAAAGGACACAGCAACAAGTGGCTCTATACGTGGTGCATGATCCGTTCGTTCTTCAGCTACAAATCGACGGGCGTGAAGGTTTGGATCGACGACCGGCTGGTTTACAACAACCTGTTGATGAGCATCGCCATCGGTGTCTGCAAATACAACGGCGGCGGTATGCAGCAGTTGCCCGAGGCGGTGGCCGACGACGGACTGCTGGACGTGTCGCTGATCCGTCCCGTCCATTTCTGGCATATCCTGTTCCGCTTCCGTTATCTGTTCAACGGCGGGATTTACCGGATTCGGCATATCCTGCAGGAGAGGGGCAGCCGTATCCGCATCGAATCTTCGCCGGAGATCAGCGTCGAGGTCGATGGCGAATTGTTGGGGGAGTCTCCGTTGGAGTTTTCCGTATTGCACCGAGCTGTTCGGATCGTGGTTTCGGAGGAGTTCCTCAAGCGGGAGAGCTATCCGTTGTGTTCGTGCAATATCGTCTGATTTGATCGTATTATGCGACGAAGGCCGGAATCCACATGGATTTCCGGCCTTCGTCGCATATTCCATCGCCGTTGCAACGGGGACGGTTTGCACCCGCAGCGGGCGGCGTTGCTGCGCACTCTTGCTGAAATTGCCGCCTCCTGTGGCGCTGCGGAACTCTTTCTCGGAATGCGAAAGGGTGAGTATGGTTTTTTATCGGCGCATCGGTTGCGTACCTGACAAGATTGTAATCGGTTACCCTCTTGCTCCGCGCTTGTCGTCTTGTCGAAACCCGGCTGTTTTTACCGTTTTATAATTTATACCGGAGCTGTTGTTCGGTCTTTAGTCCCGGGTCCTGTGCCGGGCTTGTCTGTTCGGAATCAACGAACAAAGTCTTCGTCAAACGCAAGTTATCGGGGAGATTTTCGTATCTTTGACTTCGTCTAAAATACTTCGCCTGGGCAAAATGCAAATAAATTTGCTTTTGCACGCGGCTTATTCGTATCTTTGCATTTCCGAACGACGGTATATCGACCGTCTTCGCGGGGGCACCTGCATTTTGCCGATGCCTGTCGAACGGATAATATTAAAAACGAAAGATATTCAATGGCTTTACAATGCGGTATCGTGGGGCTGCCCAACGTGGGTAAATCGACCCTTTTCAACTGCCTGTCCAACGCCAAGGCGCAGGCGGCGAATTTTCCTTTCTGTACGATCGAGCCCAACGTGGGCGTCATCACCGTGCCCGACCAGCGGCTGGTCCGTCTGGCCGAAATCGACCATCCGAAGCGGGTCATCCCCACCACCATCGAGATTGTCGACATCGCCGGACTGGTGAAAGGTGCCTCGAAAGGCGAGGGGCTGGGCAACAAGTTTCTGGCCAACATCCGCAACACGAACGCCATTATTCATGTGCTCCGTTGTTTCGAGAACGATAACATTACCCATGTCGATGGTTCGATCGACCCTGTGCGCGACAAGGGTATCATCGATACCGAGTTGCAGCTCAAGGACCTCGAAACCATCGAGAACCGCCTTGCCAAGACCCAGAAGCAGGCTGTCGTGGGCGGGGACAAGCAGGCCAAACGTGCCGTGGAGATCCTGTTGCAGTACAAGGCCGTCCTGGAGCAGGGTTTGAGCGCCCGGACCGTGGAGCTCGAGAAAGAGGACCGCAAGCTGGTCGCCGACCTGAACCTGCTGACCGACAAACCGGTGCTCTACGTCTGCAACGTTGATGAGAAGAGCGCCGTGACGGGCAACGAACATACCCGGGCCGTCGAGGCCGCCATTGCCGACGAGCGGGCCGAGATGCTGATCGTCGCCGCAGCTACCGAGGCCGACATCGCCGAGCTGGACGAGTACGAGGAGCGCCAGATGTTCCTCGAAGAGATCGGCCTGAAGGAGTCGGGCGTGGCGCGTCTGATTAAAGCGGCCTATAAATTGCTGGATTTGCAGACGTTCTTCACGACCGGTGCCGACGAGAGCCGTGCCTGGACTTTCCGCCGGGGCATGAAAGCGCCCCAGACCGCCGGCATCATCCACACCGATTTCGAGCGGGGCTTCATCCGTGCCGAAGTCATCAAGTACGACGACTATGTGGCGCTGGGTTCCGAAAAGGCCTGCCGCGACCAGGGCAAGATCGGGGTTGAGGGTAAGGAGTACGTGGTGCAGGACGGCGACATCATGCACTTCCTGTTCAACGTGTAGTGCCGCGCTGCCGTTTACGGTAGCGGGCGGGGCGCCGCCGGATGCGGTGATCGTGTCCTGTTGAAAACGCCGGACCGGAAGCGGCCGATGAATTGCGGCGGGTTAGCAAATATAATTCTTAAAATATTACGGTTATGAAAGCGTATTGGAAGTACCTCATCATCGGTGCGGCGATCGTCGTCAGTGCCTGGTTGCTCGCAAGGGCGTACACATATAAATACCACGCGCAGGAGACGATCGTGGTGACGGGCCTCGGCGAAACCGAGTTCTCGTCCGACCTGATAGTCTGGAACGGTTTCATCACCGCCGAGGCGCAGAACGTCGAAGCGGGATACGCGCAGATCGAATCCAGCAAGAAGAAGGTGTACGACTACCTCCTCTCGAAAGGGATCGCTGCTGAAGCCGTGGTCTTCCAGTTCGTGAACGTCACCAAGCAGTACGAGCCGGTCTATTCGGCCAATGGCAGTTGGGCCGGACAGCGGTTTACCGGTTACCGGCTTTCGCAGGGCTTCACCGTCGAGTCGAAGAGTGTCGATGCCGTCGAGAATGTTTCGCGTGAAATCTCTTCGCTGATCGCCCAGGGCGTTTCGATCGAGGCTATGCAGCCCGATTATTACTATACGAAGCTCGACGACGTGAAGTTGTCGCTCATCGAGAAAGCATCGGCCGATGCCCGTGTCCGTGCCGAGAAGATCGCGGTCAATGCCGGAGCGAAGCTCGGCGGAGTGGCTTCGGCCCGTATGGGCGTGTTCCAGATCACGGGTGCCAATACCAACGAGGAGTTCTCGGCCGGAGGATCGTTCAACACCTCGAGCCGGCAGAAAAAAGCCCGTATCACCATGCGGGTCGAATACCGCATTAAGTAAACGGTATGGGAAATCGTGCAAAAATCGCCCGGGCGCTTACCTCCCGATGGACGGAACGGATATTTTTCGTCCTGCTTCTCGCAGTGGTCGCTTTGAGGAACGATGCGGTCTGGCGCGTGGTATCGGGTGCCTTCGTAGTGTGGGTGATGTATGCGCTGTGGGCCGTGGCGCCGACTTTGTGCAAACCTGCCCGAGGGGGTGCAGCGGCGCAGGATGCGGCCGGTCGCAAGACGGCCGAATCCGAACATGACGATAAAAAGGAAATCAACAAAGAGTAACGAAATATGGAAAGACCTGTCCGGGTGCGCTTCGCACCCAGCCCCACCGGCCCGCTGCACATCGGCGGCGTCCGCACGGCACTCTACAACTACCTCTTCGCCCGCCACCACGGCGGCGTGATGCTGCTCCGCATCGAGGATACCGATTCGCACCGCTTCGTCCCGGGCGCCGAGCAGTACATCCTCGACTCGCTCAAGTGGTGCGGCATCGAGATCGACGAGGGTGTCGGCGTCGGCGGCCCTCATGCGCCGTACCGCCAGAGCGAGCGGCGCGACATCTACCTGAAATACGCGAAACAGCTCGTGGAGTCCGGATGGGCCTACTACGCTTTTGATACTGCCGAGGAGTTGGACGCCCTGCGCAAGGAGTACGAGGCGCGCGGCGAAACTTTCGCATACAACTATTCGATCCGCGAGAAACTGCCTACGTCGCTCTCTCTCTCGAAAGAGGAGGTCGCAGCCCGCATCGCGCGGGGCGACCAGTGGGTCATTCGCTTCAAGATGCCCGAAAACGAGATCGTCGAAATGGACGACCTGATCCGGGGGCATGTCGAGGTGAACACTTCGACGCTCGACGACAAGGTGCTCTACAAGTCGGCCGACGCGCTGCCCACCTACCACCTGGCCAACATCGTCGACGACCACCTGATGGAGATTTCGCACGTCATCCGCGGTGAGGAGTGGCTGCCTTCGCTGCCGCTGCACTACCTGCTCTACAAGGCCTTCGGATGGGAGGATTCGCGTCCCGCCTTCGCCCACCTGCCGCTGCTGCTCAAGCCTACGGGCGGCGGCAAGCTCTCGAAGCGCGACGGCGACAAGATGGGGTTCCCCGTGTTCCCGCTCTTCTGGAAATCCCCGACGGGCGAAACCGCACGCGGTTACCGCGAGGACGGTTATTTCCCCGAGGCGTTTATCAACATGCTGGCGTTGCTGGGGTGGAATCCCGGCACCGAGCAGGAGATCTTCTCGATGCAGGAGCTGATCGACAACTTCTCGCTGGAGCGCGTTTCGAAATCGGGCGCCCGCTTCCAGCCCGACAAGGCCAAGTGGTTCAACGCCCAGTATATGCACCATAAGAGCGACGCGGAACTGGCCGCACTGTATCAGCCGATCCTGCGCGAGCACGGCATCGAGGTTTCGGACGAGTTGGCCGGGCGTGCCGCAGGCATTATGAAAGAGCGGGCCACGTTCATCACCGATCTGTGGGATCTGACCTCGTTCTTCTTCGTCGCTCCGACTCAGTACGATGAGAAGCAGGCTAAGAAGTATTGGAAGGGCGATAATCCGGCTATGCTGCGCGAACTGCGCGAGGTGCTGGCCGGCATCGACGATTTTTCGCTCGAAAATACCGAGCGGATCGTGCACGGCTGGATCGAGCAGAAGGGCTATTCGCTGGGACAGGTGATGAACACGCTGCGCCTGGCGCTGGTCGGAGCCGGCAAGGGTCCCGGTATGTACGACGTTACCTCTTTCATCGGGAAGGAGGAGACCCTGCGTCGTATCGACAACCTGCTGCGTAATCTGAAGCCGGGCGAATAGGGATGGAGATCGAACAGCAGATCTGGGGCGCCACTTCGGAGGGCGAGGCCGTTGTGCTCTATACGCTGCGCAATGCCGCAGGTGCCGAAGTGCGGCTTTGCAATGTCGGCGCGGCTGTCGTGTCGATTCTGGTTCCCGATCGTGACGGACATTTGGCGGATGTGGCGCTGGGTTACAAGGATTTCCGCAGTTATTTCGGCGATCCGGCCCTGTGCGGCAAAAGCATCGGCCGCGTGGCCGGTTGCATCGCTTACGGGACGATGCGGATTGACGGCGAAGAATACCGCTTGGATATAAACGGCATGGCCGGGCATCTCAACGGCGGTGTGAAGGGCTTCGCCGGGCGCTTGTGGGAGAGCCGTGTCGAAACCAACCGGGTCGTGATGTCGCTCTCTTCCGACGACGGCGATCAGGGGTATCCCGGTAATTTGCAGGTCGAGGCCGCTTTCGATTTCGACGAAGATAATGCGCTGGA
>OICL01000494.1_pt1 | contig 20343 bp, 15 predicted proteins | sample 1581231 | NCBI WGS metagenome assembly OICL01 (sample SAMEA3882542, study PRJEB24775) | human gut metagenome | biome: human-associated habitat; feature: intestine environment; material: feces | place: Netherlands | collected 2009/2010 | reverse complement strand
AGTTCTTCAGGAAGCAAAAGATGCAGACATCCCGGTAATCATCGTTGACCGTATGATCGATGTATCTGATGACAGCCTTTACACAGCCTGGGTAGGATCTAACTTCAAGATGGAAGGCCAGAAAGCTTGCGAATGGCTGAACGCTTATGCAGAAGCTAAGGGAATGAAAGAAGTTAACATCGCTCACATTCAGGGAACAATCGGAGCTTCAGCTCAGATCGGACGTACAGAAGGTCTTGAAGAAGCTGCTAAAGAATATGGATGGAACATCGTAGCACAGCAGACAGGTGAATTCACACAGGCTAAAGGACAGGAAGTTATGGAGTCTATGCTGAAACAGCATGATAACATTAACGTAGTTTACTGTGAGAATGATAACGAAGCATTCGGAGCAATCGATGCAATCGAAGCTGCTGGTAAGACAGTAGGACCGGATGGAGACATCCTTGTAATGTCATTCGATACAACAAACGCTGGTCTGACAGATACATTATCTGGAAAGATTATCTGCGATACAGAGTGTAACCCATTACACGGACCACGTGTAGAAGAAATCATCAAGAAGCTGGAAGATGGCAAAGATGTTGACAAGAAAGCATATGTAGAGGAAGAAATGTTCGCATATGATGACACTGTTAAGAGTGTGAAAGTTGATGATAAAGATTATGATGTAACAAAGATTACACAGGAAATTCTTGACAAACGTGCATACTAAAAACAGGCAGAACTTATAGTAACATAAAAAAGAGGTGAAATGGCGCGGCGGAATAAACGGAATGAAAAGCCGGATATGCTGCCGCGCTTTCTATGCCCTTTTGGATATTAAAGAAAGCGGGTGAACATTAGAAATGGAAAATAATGTTGTATTAACAATGAGAGATATCTCAAAGACGTTTCCAGGTGTCAAAGCCTTACAACATGTTGATTTTACTCTCCGTAAAGGAGAAATCCACGCTCTGATGGGAGAAAATGGTGCAGGAAAGTCTACTTTGATCAAAGTACTTACCGGTGTGCATCCATTTGAGTCTGGAGAGATTAAAATGGAAGGAAAAGACGCACCAATCGTTAACAGATCGCCACAGGATGCGCAGGACAATGGAATCAGTACTGTATATCAGGAAGTCAACCTTTGTCCGAACCTTACAGTTGCAGAAAATCTGTTTATCGGACGTGAACCAAGAAAAGCAGGCCTTATCGACTGGAAGACAATGAACAAGAAATCTACAGAGCTGTTAAAGGATCTGCAGATTGATGCAAAAGCTACAGACAAACTGGAAGAGTGTTCACTTGCTAAACAGCAGATGATCGCTATCGCACGTGCGGTTGATATGAACTGTCGTGTACTGATTCTTGATGAGCCTACATCTTCTCTGGATGATGATGAAGTAGAAAAATTATTCGTATTAATGAATCGTTTGAAAGCTCAGGGAGTTGGAATTATCTTCGTTACACATTTCCTGGAGCAGGTATATGCAGTCTGTGACCGTATCACTGTTCTCAGAAATGGTGAACTGGTTGGAGAATATACAACAAAAGACCTTCCAAGAGTTATGCTGGTTGCTAAGATGATGGGTAAAGATTTCGATGATCTTGCTGATATCAAGGGCGAGCATGCAGAACTGAAAGAATTTATTCCGGTTATCGAAGCAGAAGGAATCGGAAGAAAAGGAAGCATCCGTCCATTCAACTTCACTGTTAACAAAGGAGAAGTTGTCGGACTTACAGGACTTCTTGGATCAGGACGTTCCGAACTGGTTCGTGCGATTTATGGTGCAGACAAACCGGATAGCGGAAAAATAAAGGTAAACGGAAAAGAAGTGAAGATCAATTCTCCACTGGATGCCATGAAACTTGGTATGGCATATCTTCCGGAAGACCGTAAGAAAGATGGAATTATTGCTGACCTGTCAGTAAGAGAGAATATCATTATTGCTTTACAGGCAAAAAGAGGTATGTTCCATCCATTGAGTAAGAAAGAAATGGAAGAAGCAGCAGATAAATATATCGAAATGCTGCAGATTAAGACAGCAAGCCGTGAAACTCCGATTAAGAGTCTTTCAGGTGGTAACCAGCAGAAAGTAATCATCGGAAGATGGCTGCTTACAAATCCGGATTATCTGATTCTTGATGAGCCGACACGTGGTATTGATATCGGAACAAAGACAGAGATCCAGAAACTGGTTCTTGATCTTGCTGATCAGGGAATGGCAGTTACATTCATTTCTTCAGAAGTAGAAGAAATGCTTCGTACATGCTCAAGAATGGGTGTATTAAGAGACGGAAAGAAAGTCGGAGAGATCAGTGGAAACGAACTGTCTCAGGAAGGCATTATGAAAGCAATCGCAGGAGGTGGAGATAATGAGTAATACAAAGTCAGGATGGAAAAAGCTTACATCTATGAGACTGTTTCTGCCAATCGTGTGCCTCATAGCTGTACTTTTGGTTAACGTAATCACTACTCCGGGCTTCTTCAAAGTATCAATTAACAACGGAGTTTTGTACGGATATATCGTAGACGTTATTAACCGTGCATCAGAATTAGTAATCCTTGCCGTAGGTATGACGCTGGTTACAGCAGCATCCGGTGGACAGGACATCAGTGTTGGTGCAGTTATGGCGGTTGCAGCAGCTGTATGCTGCCAGATCCTTTCAGGTGGAGAGGTATCTGTTAACTCACTTGCAGCACCAATTATCGTTGCTATGTTAGCAGCACTTGCAGCATCTGCATTATGTGGAGCATTCAATGGTTTCCTTGTAGCAAAGCTGAACATCCAGCCGATGGTAGCTACCTTGATCCTGTATACAGCAGGTCGTGGTATTGCACAGCTGATCACAGACGGACAGATTACATATATCCGTGTAGGCTCTTATAAAGTATACGGTGGATATATCGGAAAATGCCCGGTTCCGACACCAATCTTTATTGCTATTATTGTTGTAGTGATCACATATCTTGTATTAAAGAAAACAGCACTTGGTCTTTACATCGAAAGTGTAGGTATCAACGGTACAGCATCCAGACTGGTAGGTCTTAATTCAACAATGATTAAGTTCCTTACATATGTAATCTGTGGTGTACTGGCAGGTATTGCAGGAATCGTAGCATCCAGCCGAATCTATTCCGCAGATGCCAACAACATTGGTCTGAACCTTGAAATGGACGCCATCCTGGCAGTTGCTCTTGGTGGTAACGCTCTTGGCGGTGGTAAATTCAGCTTAATGGGATCTGTAATCGGAGCATATACGATTCAGGCACTTACAACAACTTTATATGCAATGAATGTATCAGCTGACCAGCTGCCGGTTTACAAGGCAATCGTAGTTATTATCATCGTTACTTTACAGAGCCCTGTATTCCAGAAATTTATGACAAGCCAGAAAATGAAACGTGCAAATAAAGCAGTGGAAGGAGGAAATAACTAATGAAAAAGAAATCATTAAACAAACCGGGAATGAAAATTAACGGAAATAGTTTCCTTCTTATGGTAACTGTTCTTTTGTTCATCGTAATGTATGCAGCAGGTATGGTAATATTTGCTGATAAAGGATTCGCAAAACCACAGATGTTCCTGAACCTGTTCATTTCCAATGCGGGACTTCTGGTCATCGCAATGGGACAGACAATCGTAATGATCACAGGCGGTATCGATATCTCTGTTGGTTCTGTAACAGCGTTGGTATGTATGCTGTGTGCATACGATATGGAAAAGAAAGGAATGAGTGCTTACATGGCAGTTGCCATCGCACTTCTGATCGGACTCCTTTTTGGTATCGTTCAGGGATTCCTGGTATCTTATCTTGAAATCCAGCCATTCATCGTATCACTTGCAGGTATGTTCTTTGGACGTGGTATGACATCAATCATCAGTACTGATATGATTTCTATCAAAAATAAGACATTCCTTGCATGGGCTAATTATAAGATTTATCTCCCAATCGGATCATACAGCCGTCGTGGAAAATTCATCCCGGCATACATATATCCGACTGTTATCATCGCAATACTGATCTTTATTGTCATTGCGATCATCATGAAATATACAAAATTCGGTCGTGAAGTATATGCCATCGGTGGAAATGCACAGAGTGCTATGATGATGGGATTAAATGTAAAGAAAACAAAATTCAAAGCATACGTTCTGGACGGACTGCTTGCAGGATGCGGCGGATTCCTCTTCTGCTTAAACAGCTGTTCCGGATTCGTAGAGCAGGCCAAAGGTCTTGAAATGGATGCAATCTCAGCTTCCGTTATCGGTGGTACACTGTTAAGCGGTGGTGTAGGAACACCATTTGGTACAGTCTTTGGTGTATTGATCAAAGGAACGATCTCAAGTCTTATCACCACACAGGGAACACTTTCCAGCTGGTGGGTACGTATCGCACTTTCCGCATTACTGTGCTTCTTCATTGTATTACAGTCAATCATCGGAAGTATGAAGAAAAAGAATTAGAGATCATACATAAAACTGACAAACCTCAATATGATATATATAAATTAAATCTATGTACAAAAAAGGATTCTGCATTGCAGAATCCTTTTTGTATTGCGTGCGTTATCTTGTATGACGTCTGTAACTTGCAGGTGTCTCTTCGTATTTCTCCTGAAATAATTTGTAGAAATATCCCTTGTTATGATATCCTACCGAATCGGCAATCTCTTCGATACTCTTGTCAGTCGACACAAGCAGATGTTCCGCACGTTCCAGCCGGATCTGCTGGACATAAGCGGAATAGGTAAGTCCGGTCTTTCGTTTGATCAGGCGGTTGAAGTAATCCTCCTGATAGTGGAATTCATCCACCAGATCCTGGATGGTGATATCTCTGAAATGTGCCCGGATATAGTCCGAAATCTCTTCGAATACGATCCAGTTCATCGTCTGCTTCTGCTCTTTGGAAAGAGAAAAATCATACTGTGTACTTAAGATCCGGAAGATCCGGAATAACAGACCTTTTGTAATATATCTGGAACCACTGTCCGGCGAATAAGATTCTTTCAAAAGCAACAAAAGACTGTCGTCCAGAGATTCGCTTGCCCCGTCGGATGGTCGGAAATGCAGAAATTGCTGGACATCCTTTTGCTTTAACAATGCAGACTGCAGGAAGGAAAGAATCTTCTGCGGGGTACTGTTCTCATTCATGATCTCCGTAAACATATCGTTGGCAATTCCGATAAAAAGTACGACCCCAGACTGGTCTGTCAGGCAGTCCTGGTGCAGACAGTTTTTGTCGATCAGGCAGAGATCACCTTTCTGAAAGACTACATCTTTATTCAATATCCGTTGGTGAAATTCTCCTTCCACAACATAGGAAAGTTCCAGATAATCATGCGTGTGAAGCTGCGTATATTTCCCTTCCGAATAGGAATAATGATAGCAGAAATTCTCCGGAGACGGCATCATCGTTGCATACAGGTTACCGGGAGAATCGAAGTTCCAGCATAATAAGAAGCTGCGGTCCTGACCGAGTAACGGATACGTCTTGACTTCCTGAACGGATTTGGAATATTCCGGACAGACAAGTCTTGCGCCTAATTTATGGTTTTCCGGAAGAAGCCGTGTATCGGGTCCTGTGATCCGGCGGCAAAAATCGGATAAATTCATATAAAATACCTCCTTGGATTCTCCTTAGATTATATCATAACAGAGGTCGGAATAGGTAACTATTTTCCCAAAAGTGCAGAGTTAAGAAATTGAGAAAACAAGTCCATATTTTTATAATAGAGACATAATGAAGCTGTAAATGAAACAGAAAATTTGAGCGAAAAGGAGTAATTAAACATGTTAAAAACAAAGAATTATCAGTTTTGGTTCTGCACAGGATCACAGGATCTTTATGGAGATGAGTGTCTTGCACACGTAGCAGAGCATTCAAAGATTATCGTAGATGCATTGAACAAATCAGGAAACCTTCCATATGAAGTAGTATGGAAACCAACCATGATCACAAACGAAGTAATCAGAAAGACATTCAACGAAGCTAACACAGACGAGAACTGTGCCGGTGTTATCACATGGATGCATACATTCTCTCCTGCAAAATCATGGATCTTAGGATTACAGGAATACAGAAAACCATTACTTCACTTACATACACAGTTCAACCGTGAAATCCCATACGACACAATCGACATGGACTTCATGAACGAGAACCAGGCAGCACATGGTGACAGAGAGTACGGACACATCTTCAGCCGTCTGAACATGGAACGCAAAGTTGTTGCAGGATACTGGGAAGACGAAGACGTTCAGAAACAGATCGGATCATGGATGCGTACAGCAGTAGGTGTTGTAGAAAGCAGCCACGTCAGAGTTATGCGTGTAGCTGACAACATGAGAAACGTAGCCGTAACAGAAGGCGACAAAGTAGAAGCTCAGATCAAATTCGGATGGGAAGTAGATGCTTATCCTGTAAATGAAGTTGTAGAAGCTGTTAATGCAGTATCTCAGGCTGATATCGACACATTAGTAGAAGAATACTATGACAAATATGACATCCTTCTTGAAGGAAGAGATGAGAAAGAATTCCGTGAGCATGTAGCAGTACAGGCTGGAATCGAACTTGGATTTGAAAGATTCCTGGATGAGAATAACTATCAGGCAGTTGTAACACACTTCGGAGATCTTGGCGGACTGAAACAGCTCCCAGGACTTGCAATGCAGAGACTGATGGAAAAAGGATACGGATTCGGAGCAGAAGGTGACTGGAAGACAGCTGCTATGGTTCGTGTTATGAAGATCATGACTCAGGGAATGAAGGACGCTAAGGGAACTTCATTCATGGAAGATTACACATACAACCTTGTATCAGGTAAAGAAGGCGTTCTGGAATCTCACATGCTGGAAGTTTGCCCGACAATCGCAGATGGCAAGATCAGCATCAAAGAGCAGCCACTTAGCATGGGTAACAGAGAAGATCCTGCAAGACTTGTATTCACATCTAAGACAGGTCCGGCTATCGCAACATCTCTGATCGACCTTGGTGACAGATTCCGTCTGATCATCAACGATGTAGACTGCAAGAAGACAGAGAAACCAATGCCAAAACTTCCAGTAGCAACAGCATTCTGGACACCACAGCCGAACTTAAAGGTTGGAACAGAAGCATGGATCCTGGCAGGAGGAGCTCACCACACAGCATTCTCTTATGATTTAACAGCAGAGCAGATGGGTGACTGGGCAGCATGCATGGGAATCGAAGCTGTATACATTGATAAGGATACAACAATCAGACAGTTCAAGAATGAACTCCTGTGGAACAGCGTTGCATACCGCAAATAATCAAATAAAGAATTACGGGTAAAAGATTATATTTGCAGGGGATATCGAAATAGATATTTCCCTGCAAAAATAGTATAATGGAGATATTAAGAAAACTTAAAATATAATGTTTAGGAGGAAGCGTACAATGAGCAATGTAAAAGAGATCATTGAAAGCGGAAAAGCATATCTTGGAATCGAATTCGGTTCTACAAGAATTAAAGCAGTACTGATCGATGAGGAGCACAATCCGATCGCATCCGGAAGCCATACATGGGAGAACCGTTATGAGAACGGACTGTGGACATACTCTCTGGACGATATCTGGGCAGGTCTTCAGGACAGCTACCGCGATATGGCAGAAAATGTACAGAAAGAATACGGAGTAACGATCAAGAAACTGGGAGCGATCGGATTCAGTGCCATGATGCACGGATATATGGCATTTGACAAAGAAGGAAAGCTTCTTGCACCATTCCAGACATGGAGAAACAGCAATACAGGAAAAGCTTCCGAAGTGCTGGTAGATCTGTTCCAGTATAATATTCCGCTGAGATGGAGTATCGCACATCTGTATCAGTGCATTCTGGATAAAGAAGATCATGTAAAAGATATCGCATTCACGACAACACTTGCAGGATATATCCACTGGCAGATGACAGGTGAGAAGGTTCTTGGTGTAGGAGATGCATCCGGAATGTTCCCAATCGACATGAATACAAAAGACTATGATGAAGAAATGATCCAGAAGTTCGATAAACTCATCGAAGGTGAGAACTATCCATGGAAAATAAAAGAGATTCTTCCTAAAGTTCTGGTAGCAGGAGACGCAGCCGGTATCCTGACAGAAGAAGGAGCAAAGAAACTTGACCCTACAGGTAATCTGGAAGCCGGAATCCCGCTTTGTCCTCCGGAAGGAGATGCAGGAACAGGTATGGTAGCTACAAACAGCGTAGCACAGCGTACAAGCAACATTTCCGCTGGTACTTCATTCTTCTCTATGGTTGTCCTTGAGAAACCTCTGAAAGACTTACATACAGAGATCGACATGGTTACAACACCTGACGGAAGTCTGGTTGCCATGGTACATTCCAATAACGGAACAACAGATCTGAATGCATGGGTAAATCTGTTCAAAGAATTCGCTGATTCTATCGGAGCAGACGTAGACATGAATCAGATGTATGGAACACTTTACAATAAAGCACTGGAAGGCGATGCTGACTGTGGTGGAATCCTTTCTTATGGTAACTACGCAGGCGAGCCTATCACAAATGTAGAAAAAGGACGCCCAATGGTAGTCAGAACACCAGAGACAAAATTCAATCTGGCTAACTTCATGAGATCTCACCTGTACACAGCACTTGGTGTTATCAAAGTCGGAATGGATATCTTAACAAAAGACGAAGGTGTTGAGATTGATACCGTTCTTGGACATGGCGGACTCTTCAAGACAAAAGGTGTCGGACAGAAGATCCTTGCAGATGCGATCAACACACCTGTAGTAGTTATGGAGACAGCAGGCGAAGGCGGACCATGGGGAATGGCTATCCTTGCTGAGTACATGGTAAAACGTGAAGAAGGCGAGAAGCTGGAAGACTACCTGAAGAATAAAGTATTCGGAAGCGATGCCGGAAGCAGAATCGATCCGGATCCGGAAGGCGTAGCTGGATACGAAGCATTTATGGAGACATACAAGAAAGGTCTTGACGTAGAGCGCAGAGCTTGTGCAGATCTGTAAGAAATATTATATGAAAGCAGAGGGGGCATAGGTTATGTCCCCGTATCTGCATATTCTTATATACAAGGGGAAAATGTTGATAACAGCTTTTCCGCAGTAACAGAAATATAAAGGAGATAGAAAGAGATGCTGGAAGAATTAAAAAAAGAAGTATATGAAGCAAACATGCTTCTTCCAAAATATGGCCTGGTAACATTCACATGGGGAAATGTAAGCGGAATCGACCGTGAAAAAGGTCTTTTCGTAATCAAACCAAGTGGAGTAGATTATGACAAATTAACACCGGAAGATATGGTAGTTGTAGACCTTCAGGGTAATAAAGTAGAGGGAGACTTAAATCCATCTTCTGATACAGCAACACATGTAGAGCTGTATAACAGATTCCCGAACATTGGTGGTGTTGTACATACACATTCTCCTTGGGCAACAAGCTGGGCTCAGGCAGGAAGAGGAATCCCTTGCTACGGAACTACACATGCAGATTACCTGTACGGAACAGTACCATGTGTAAGAAATCTTACAAAAGAAGAAATCGATGAAGCTTATGAGAAAAATACAGGTGTCCTGATCGCAGACAGATTCGATGAAGATGATCTGGACTATGTTGCAACACCTGCAGTACTCTGCAAGAACCATGGACCATTCACATGGGGCAAAGATGCTCACGAAGCAGTTCACAACGCAGTAGTATTAGAGGAAGTTGCCAAGATGGCAGCAAGATGCGAAATGATCAACCCAGACGTTAAACCTGCACCACAGGAATTACAGGATAAGCATTACTATAGAAAACATGGAGCAAATGCTTATTATGGACAGCCGGGGAAATAAATTTGGTTGACATTTAATTCATTAGGCTGGTGGATATCCGGACCGGGAGACCAATCGTGTTAAAAAATTAAATAAAAAAAGGACTGCATTATTTGGGAGGAGTGCAGTCCTGAGGAAAAAGTTATGAAAAAGATTTAAAGTGTTGTTTTTTCGAACAATTTATAGTATAGAGTGCAATTGTGATGAAAGTGTGATGAAAAGACGAACAAATTGTTAATAATTGTGAAGTGACTACAAGAGACACTGCCAGTGATGACAGTGTCTCTTGTAGTCATTTGGTTCTATACTGTTGTGAACAGGTCGATAGACTGTCCTGTCATAACTGTCGGTGAATCTGCCAGCAGGTAGATGATTGCTTTTGCAACATCTTTTGAGCTTCCCATCGGGCAGCCGTCCTGTCCTACAGAGTGGTTGTAGACTCTCTGCCCCGGTGTGTCCACGATTCCAGGAGATACGGCATTGCATTTGATTCCGTATTCTTTGGTCTGGATAGCAGTTGTCTTGGTCATGGTTACGATACCGCCTTTTGCAACAGCGTATGCACCCATCTGAGATGCAATACGACCCATTCTTGAAGATACATTTACGATATCTCCTTTTCCTTGTTTTATCATTACAGGTACAACATTTTTAGTTACAAGGAATGGGATTCTTAAGTTTGTCTTGATGATCTGATCCCACTGTTCTTCTGACCATTCCCAGATCTTAATTGCCTGATGTTCGATATTTTTGTAGATCTCTTTTGGGTATCCGCCTGCATTGTTAACGAGAATATCAATTCTTCCGTATTTATCAACAACAGTTTTGACCATGTCGGCAACCTGTTCTCCGTCTGTAAGGTCTCTGGAAAGTGAGATTGCTGTTCCGCCGGCATCTTCGATCATTTTTACTGTTTCATCAAGATCAGACTGTGTTCTTGCTACTGTTACGACAGTGGCACCTTCAGCAGCGATAGCAAGTGCTGCGTCACGTCCGATTCCTTTTCCTGATCCTGTTACAATTGCGATTTTTCCTTCTAATTTACCCATGATATATATCCTCCAAAATTACATTCATTATTTTCTGATTACGAAGTGCCATATAAGGCCGGTCCGTAGAATTGTTGTTATTTATACAAGCCTTGCTGTTTCAGCAAAGAACTGAATGTCTGTAGCTTCGATGTAGCTGTCACCGATTTCATGAAGTAGTATGACGTTGAGATTACCGTTCAGATTCTTCTTATCTAAGGCAATCGCTTCGGTTAATGTCCCAAGAGTGAGACCGCATTCAAAAGGAAGTCCGTAGGTCTTTAAAACCTTCTGGATACGTTCTGCAGTTCCTTTTGGTGTTAATCCTTTTTCTTCGGCAATCCTGGTGATCTGATACATGCCGATGGCAACGGCTTCGCCATGACTTTCCCGCTGATAATGGAAATGTTGTTCAATGGTGTGAGCCAGTGTATGTCCGAAATTCAGTAACATACGCTCACCTGTGTCAAACTGATCATTTTCTACAACCATTCGTTTGATATCTACACAGCGTGTGATGATGGCAGGCAGTTCTTCTTTTAAATCTTCAAAAGAACTGTGTGATTCCAAGGTACTAAATAAATCCGCATCTTTGATGCAGCCGTATTTGATAACCTCTCCCATACCATCATTGATAAATCGTTTCTTCAGCGTGTTAAGTACCAGTGGATCGATCAGCACCAGTGAAGGCTGATAGAATGCGCCGACCAGATTCTTGCCTTCCGGAAGGTCTACTGCGACTTTTCCACCGACAGAAGAATCAACCTGCGCCAACAGTGAAGTTGGGATCTGTACCAGTCTTACACCTCTTAGATAACTGGAAGCGGCAAATCCTGCAAGATCACCGATGACACCGCCGCCAAGAGCGATGACCAGATCACTACGGGAAATCTTTGCCTCCAGCATTGCCTTGTAGACAGTCGGAAGTGTCTGGAAATCCTTGGTTGATTCACCGTGAGGAAGTACCAGATGGTGACATTCGTAAGTGGAGTCCAATGTATGGATCAGCCGGTCACCATATAACGGAAATACATTGTCATCGGAAATGATCATAATGCGTTTTCCGTGGTAGATCTTTCGGATGTAATCTCCGGCCTGGGATAATATGTTGTTTTCAATATAGATAGGATAACTGTCTTTTCCCAGATTAACTGTAAGTTTCATAATATATACTCCTGTAAGGTTTTTGTCTGAACCGCCATGCGTTCGTAAGGAACTGCCAGTGGCAGGTTATCTGCATTAGATCGTCTTGCCGACAACACCTGCAATCTGTGAAACCTTTTTGATCAATTCGTCGTATTTCTTAGGTTTTAATGACTGAGCTCCGTCGCAGAGTGCGGATTCCGGATCATTGTGTACTTCTATCATCAGTCCGTCGGCTCCTGCTGCTACAGCGGCCATTGCCATAGAATCTACTAACCACCATTTGCCGCCCGCATGACTTGGGTCAACGATGATCGGAAGATGTGTCAGTTTACGAAGTACCGGGATACTCTGAAGATCCAGAGTATTTCTTGTATAGCTTTCGAAAGTACGGATTCCGCGTTCGCAGAGGATGACATTTTCATTACCGGATGCCATGATGTATTCTGCTGACATGATCCATTCTTCGTAAGTTGCGTTCAGACCTCTCTTTAAAAGGATTGGACGGTCAAGTTGTCCTAATTCTTTTAGCAGATCGAAGTTCTGCATGTTACGTGCACCGATCTGGATAAGATCTACTTTCTCGTTAAAGATATCGAGGTATTTGTCTGACATCAGTTCGGTTACGATCGGAAGTCCTGTTGCTTCTTTTACATCTGTTAAGATGTCGAGTCCTTCCAGTCCGAGTCCCTGGAATGAATAAGGACTTGTTCTTGGCTTGAATGCACCTCCGCGGAGTAAGTTGGCTCCGGAAGCTTTTGCAGCCTGGGCGATTTCAAGTACCTGTTCGTAAGATTCTACGGAACAAGGACCGGCGATCATTGCCAGGTTGTCGCCGCCAACTTTTACACCGGATACATCGATGATGGAATCTTCCGGATGGAATGCACGGTTGGCTAATTTGTATGGCTCCTGTACATGCATAACTTTATCGACTGCAGAATCAATTTCGAATAATTTGGAATCGACTTTGGCTGTGTCACCGATACAACCGATAACTGTCATCTCTTCGCCCTGTACAACGTGTGTGTTAAGTCCTCTCTTTTTGACCATGTTCTCGACACGAGAAACATCATCTTTTGTAGTGCGTGGTTTTAATACGATAATCATAATAAATATCCTCCAACATGTATGATAATTGTGCCTGTGTGATATTTCTTTTCCCGTGTGAGTCTAGCATAGTCGCACTGTAAAATATTCGCACTGCAAAACTTTAATCACTTAAAGCGTAAAACTAATGATATATTAACGCAATGGGATTTGATTGTCAACACTTTTATTCGATAAATTCTTTCATTTTTAAAAAAGTGTGTTAGACTAAAATTGTATAGTAAAAAAGGAGTGGGAAAATGGTAAGTGTTTGGGCAGCAGATATTACACCATTATTAATAGAAGAGACGTATCAGGCATATTATGATAAAGTGCCTGAGTGGAGAAAAGATAAAGCGGATAAACTTAAAAATGTGGATGACAAAGCAAGGAGTGTCGGTGCCTGGATATTGTGGGAAAAGATGAAGAAGGCTCTGAGGCTTCCGGAATCGGCAGTTTTCAATCTGTCACATTCGGGAAAATATGTATTGTGTGCCTGTAGTGACCGTGAAGATGTTCAGACAGGCTGTGATGTGGAGATGAAGGGAAAGCTGCGGATGCCGGTGGCAGAACGGTATTTTTGCCGGGAAGAATGTGAGATCATCCGCAATGGGAAGGATGAAAAAGAACAGGCGGAGTGGTTTTACCGCTTCTGGGTATTAAAAGAAAGCTTTATGAAAGCAACCAGAAGAGGAATGGGCCTGGACATGCGCACATATGAATTTGCCTGGGGACAGGACGGCATACCATATCTGAAAAAGCAGCCTGAGGAATATCCGGAGAAATATCTGTGCAGGGAGTACGAACTGGAGCAGGGGGACGCAAGGGTCGCGGTAATTACGACAGATAATGAGATCGAGGGGAGATTACACGAAGTCAGACTTGCTTAATAAAGGGGTGTATGAACATGAAACAGTTAATGACAAAATGGGCAGACAATATAAATGAAAAGAATGTACTAGGGGAGTACCCAAGACCGCTCATGCGCAGAAAAAGCTATGTAAATCTGAACGGAATATGGAAATATGCAATAAGAGAAACAAAAGGATTTCCAAAGAAAATGGATGGGGATATCCTGGTTCCGTTTTCGCCGGAAGCTGTATTGTCGGGGGTAAACAGACAGTTAAAACCAGAAGAATATCTATGGTATAAGAGAAGGCTTCCGGATGAAGTAAAGCCGGAGAAGGGAAGCAGATGGATCCTTCATTTTGGAGCGGTAGATCAGTGTGCGGTCGTATATATAAATGGAAAGAAACAGGGAAAGCATGTGGGAGGCTATCTTCCATTTTCATATGATATTACGGAAGCATTAAAAGAAGAAAAGAATCTGTTGACCGTAAAAGTAAGAGATTATTCGGAGACTTGTTATTATAGCAGAGGAAAACAGAAACTTAAAAACGGAGGGATGTTCTATACGGCACAGAGTGGAATCTGGCAGACCGTATGGATTGAAAAAGTTCCAGAGTGTTATATCGGACATCTTAAGATCACACCTCTTTATGACCAGTCTTCTATAATGATCCAGATGGAAGAAGAACATGGCATAAAAGATATTGATTACGAAGTTACGATAACGGCAAGAAAGATGTGGCCGGTGAAAGCATCCGGAAAGACGGGAAAGCCGTGTGTGATCATGATACCACATATGAGAAGATGGAGTCCGGAAGATCCATTTCTGTATGATCTTCATGTGAGGATGGGAGAGGATTCGGTAGAAAGTTACTTTGCCATGCGTAAGGTAGAAGTTAAAAATGACAAAGAGGGAATACCGAGGATATTTTTGAACAATGAGCCGTATTTTGAAAAGGGAGTACTGGATCAGGGATATTGGCCGGATGGTCTATACACACCGCCGTGTGATGAAGCGATGATCTATGATATCCAGAAGATGAAGGACCTGGGATTCAATATGATCCGCAAGCATATTAAGATAGAACCGCAGAGATGGTATTATCACTGCGACCGTATAGGTATGCTGGTCTGGCAGGATATGGTGAACGGAGGACGGGATTATAAGAGCTGGTATGTAACGTATATGGCGACAGCCATGGAGGGAATGCATATCCGGGCAAAAGATACCAGGATTCATCTGATGGGACGTCAGGATCCGGCCGGGCAGAGACAGTTTGAAAAAGAGATGAAGGAGACGGTTCGATTGCTTTATGATCATCCATCCATTGTTACATGGGTTATTTTTAATGAAGGATGGGGACAGTTTCAGACGAAGAAGATGACAGATATAGTAAGGGCAGAAGATCCTTACAGGCTGACAGATTCTGCGAGTGGCTGGTTTGATCAGGGGTGCGGGGATATACGAAGCATCCATGATTATTTCTTCCCTTTGCATGTAACACCGGAAAAGAGGGTAACGGCACTTACTGAGTTTGGCGGGTATTCGCTGCAGATCCCGAAGCATAGTATGTACGAGAAAAAGGTCTACGGTTATAAAAAGTTCAAGAGAAAAAGAGAACTTACGGCGGGCTATGAGAAATTGATAAAAAAGCTCATTATTCCGAATATCAGCCGTGGATTAAGTGCAACTGTTTACACACAATTATCGGATATAGAAGAAGAGGTAAATGGAATCATTTCTTATGATAGAAAAATAGTCAAAATGGATGAAAAGACCGTTAAAAAACTGAATGAAAAACTTCATTTTTAGCCTTTATTTTCGGGGAAATGTAACGTAAGCAGAGTTGACGTGTTTTCTGTGATTTGTTAGAATATAAAAGGGAAAAATAAAGATTTATCAAGATAGAAAAATGTTTACAAAACCATAAAAAAGCACACGAGGAGAGTATGGGAGAGTAAGAATAATAAGGAGGAAAAGAATGTTGGAATTAACGTTTGGAGAACAGGTCAAGATCATTCTGAGCCGTAAAGGGATGACGATCAAAGAACTTGCAGAGAAGATAGAAAAACAGACAGGAAAGAAGATGTCGCGTCAGAATCTGACCCAGCGTCTTGGCAGAGATAATTTCCAGGAGCAGGATATGCGAATGATCGCAAAGATTCTTGAGTGTCCGTTTTATCTGGATATATTAGAAGAACATGAGGAGCATGAAGAGAAGCCTTCAAAGGCCCAGAAAATTACAGAGCCTGAAAAGAAGAAAACATCTGCCAAAGCAGAAGAAAGAGATATTACGATAGGTGAGCTTGTAGATATTCATAAAGAATTAGATGCAATAGAAAAGAAGAAAAAGAAGAAGTCTAAAAAGGTTGTAGAGCCAGATCCAGAATATGTTCAGGAAACAATATTTGATTTTGTAAGAGAGAAAGAAGCGACAGCAGAACCTGCCACAGAAATAGAAGATCAGGAAGAAGAGATACAGGAGCCGGTGGAAGAAACCGGAAGTTCGGAAGCTGTGACACCGGAAGCAGACGAGCCGGTGGCCGGAAGTGAAGAAGAACCGGCAGCGGGTGTAGAGGAGTATGCTGAGAAACCTGTATATGAAGACGAGCCGGTGTATGAGTCAGAATCGGAATATGCAGAAGAACCAGTGTATGAGTCAGAATCGGAATATGCAGAAGAACCAGTGTATGAAGCAGAGCCAGAATATGCAGAAGAACCGGTGTATGAAGCAGAGCCAGAATACGCAGAAGAACCGGCGTATGAAGCAGAGCCAGAATACGCAGAAGAATCGGCGTATGAAGCAGAGCCAGAGTATGCAGAAGAACCAGTGTATGAAGCAGAGCCGGAATATGCAGAAGAACCAGCCTATGAAAGTGAGCTGGAATATACAGAGGAGCCGGCTTATGAGTCGGAACCGAAATATACAGAGGAGTCAGCTCATGAGTCAGAACCGGAAGTAGAAGAGCCAGAGGAACCGGAAAAACCGGAGCCGAAGAAAGTTGAACCGGAGAAGAAAGCGCATGGATGGAGAGCGCTCTTCGGAATACGTAAAAAGCATGAAGAAGAATCAGCGCATGAAGAACCGGCAAAAGAAGAAAAGCCGGAAATCCAGTATCATGAGTTTGATTATTCGGGAGACGGTGAGTCAGAGAAACTTGCAGAAGAATTTATGCCGGAGGAACCGGAACAGGAGGAAACATATGTAGCAGCTGATGAGACCTCCGGTTATGAGAATAACGGATATCAGAGCCGGTATGCGCAGGAAAATGAAGAAGACTTATTCACATCTGATGAAGAGGATCTCAGTAAAGGTGAACTTAATCCTTACACAGGACATGAATATGAATCAAACAGCGTAAGAATGCATCCGAAGAGAATCGGCTATGTACAGGTATATGACAGAGGAAAACATCAGTGGACAGATATGACGGAGTGGGCATTCCTTGGATATCAGGAACGTAAAAAGGCACTTCTCGGAAAAGATTATGAGCCGCCGATCTATCTGGATTAGTGTTGAATGAACATAGAAAGAAAATGTTATGAATAAGGTGTTCAGCCGGATCTCCGGCTGGACACTTTTTGTACAAGGGGATGCAAGAGAAGCTGCCGCCTACAGGAACTTCCGGTGGCAAATTTTGTAGATTAAAATATGAAGGAGGAGCAGAAAATGGAATGGACAAGGCTTTTATCAACAAAACGTCAAAGACAGAACAGATACAAGAGTCAAAAATATGGTGATGCAGACCTTAGAAGTGAATTCGAAAAAGATTATCACAGAATCATCGGCAGTGCGTCATTTAGGCGACTTCAGGATAAGACACAGGTATTTCCACTGGATAAAAGTGATTTTATCCGTACGAGACTGACCCATTCCATGGAAGTCTCTTCGCTGGCAAAATCTCTGGGTCAGAATATAGGAGAAAGCATATTGGTACACAAGAAAGATTCCAGTTTCACTGTACAGATGAAAGAGGATATCTGCAATATTCTTCAGTGTGCAGGACTGATTCATGATATCGGCAATCCACCGTTTGGTCATTATGGAGAAGCGGCGATCAGGGAATGGTTTGAAAGAAATCTTCCGCTTCTGACATATCATGGAACGTCACTTGAGGAGTTGCTCGAACCTCAGATGAGGGAGGATTTTTATCATTTTGAAGGAAATGCACAGGCACTGAGGCTTGTATCAAAGCTGCACTATCTGGTTGACGAACTTGGAATGAATCTGACCTATGCGTTACTGAATACCATGATCAAATATCCTGTTCCATCCACCGGGATCGATAAAGAGAGTGGAAATATCAAGGACAAAAAGATGGGATATTATCTTGCAGATGAAGAATTGTTCCACAGGATCACGAAAGCGACAGGAGCGGGAAATAACCGTCATCCGCTGACATATATTTTGGAGGCGGCAGACGATATCGCTTATAAGACGGCAGATATTGAGGATGCTTTTGTGAAAGGATTTATTTCGTATCATCAGCTTGAGAGTGAGCTTGTAGTGCTGGAAAAGGAAACGGAAGATTCTCCGTTCAAACCGGCGACAAAACTCCGGCAGTTATATCAGAGGGGTGTGGAGAAGCAGGTCAGCAGTCCTGAAGCATACGCAGTGAAGAACTGGATCATCAGTGTGCAGGGATTTGTACTAAATTGTGTGACCTATGGATTTACTTCTAATTATGAAGCTATTATGGCCGGAACATTCGGACAGGATCTTTTTTATGGGACATTTGCAGAAAAGCTGATGAATCTGCTCGGAGATCTTGCTTACCGGAAAGTTTTTTCATCCAGACAGATTTATAAAATGGAGCTTGCAGAATATACGATCCTGGATTTCCTGATGAACCGTCTTGTAAGTTCTGTGTTGTATTACAATACGGACAGCGAACAGGATTCACTGGACAGCCGTATGGTATCCTTTATTTCTGATAATTATAAGACCGCCTACAGGCTGCAGTCACAGGGAAAAAGCAGGACAGAGAAATTATATCTCCGCCTGCTTCTGGTGACAGATTATGTCTGCGGAATGACAGACAGCTATGCAAAGCGTCTGTATCAGGAAATGAACGGGATTATTTAGTGGCGAGATACCGGCACCAGTGTCCGAAAAGTGCATCGTTGTTCCGCTCATCATCTCCCAGTTCAAGAACGGATACATAAGAACTGGTAAATTGAGGAAAACCGAACAGATCCGCAGCACGAGCCTCACGGGCATCATAAATGCCGGGAACGCCAAGCCATATATGACCATCTTCTTCGACCAGAAGGAGGTGGTTATAATTATAATAACCATGTAAAAGAAAACTATTGTTGGCAAGTGACCAGAATTTCCTCGGGAGTGTGGATAACTCTGCCCGCGTGATCTTGCGTGCTGTAACAGAGGATGTGGTATGTTTCGTGTCATCGGAATCAGAAACTGGGGCGGCATTCTTGGTCCCGGCTGTAGCTGTAGTAGCAAGATGGACAGAATCACCGGGATCAACAGATCTGACTGCCTTTGTGGAAGTAACAGGCTGAGTCCCGGCAGACTCCGCAGAATCAATGTCAGATTTCACAGACTCAGTCGTAGGAGCGGAAGTGACAGTTTCAGAACTGGTCTCCGCAGTTTCAGATCCAGTAGTTTCGACTGTCTCGCTTTCCTCCGGTTTGATTTCTGCGGCATGAACGGAGACTTCCTCAGGTGACGGAGACGATTCCACAGGAGAAACTTCTTCAGGTGACGGAGACGATTCCACAGGAGAAACTTCTTCAGGTGACGGAAACGATTCCACAGGAGAAACTTCTTCAGGTGACCGGGACAGTTCTTCGGCAGAAATCAGTGAAAAACCAACAGGAAGTGCATTAACTGAGGCAGCCCAGAAGAGTGGTTCTGCTTTCCCTTCCGGTAAAAGAAGAAAGCCTTCAAGTCCGGAAAAAGATTTCCCGCAGGGAAATAATGACTCAGATATAGATAACCGGGTCGCAATACTTCCACCGGAATAGTTCAGGATTGCACAGGGAGCATGGATGAGATCCCTGTCTTTGTTATAAAATCCATGGAGTTCCAGTGCCGTTCCGGGAGAGAGTGACATACTTTTCAGATGAAGTGTCATCATACAGGAGCGGTACTGATGGGAAATCTGTAAAAATCCAAGATTCCTTTTTCGCTGCCCGGTTTCATATTCATAGAGATAATAAATACCCTGGTTCATAAAATACCTTTCATCTTGTCTTTTTCGTATAATGTATTCAAAAGGAGCAGAAAAAAGAACAAAGAAATAAAAGCCGGGAATGTTATGAAAGAATGGAGTGAGAGGAGAAGCCGTTATGGAACAATTAAAGAATGAATCAGAAACTGAATTACAAAATCAATCAGAAATTGAAATGCAGAATCAATCAGAAGCTGAAATGCGGGATGAAAAATATATGAAAGAAGCGTTGAAG
>OICL01000491.1_pt1 | contig 20370 bp, 19 predicted proteins | sample 1581231 | NCBI WGS metagenome assembly OICL01 (sample SAMEA3882542, study PRJEB24775) | human gut metagenome | biome: human-associated habitat; feature: intestine environment; material: feces | place: Netherlands | collected 2009/2010 | reverse complement strand
GTATTCTCATAATCCTCTTCTTTTTCTGATGTATGGCCTGACCGGCCTTCCGTACTTTCTCACCTCATAATGCAGATGGTTTCCCGTGCTTTTTCCGCTTGATCCGATGAATCCGATCACTTTGCCACTCCTGACCTCTTCCCCTTCCGGAACATAACAGGCGGACAAGTGCCCGTACAGGGTCACAAAGCCATAGGCATGGCGTATCATCACACAGTATCCATATCCTCCCTTTCTTCCTGAGTATATGACCTTTCCATCAGCTGCGGCATGCACGGTCGATGCAAGTTCCGCCGCAATATCCACTCCTGAATGGAACCTGCGCTGTCCGGTAACCGGGTCGCTCCTCCATCCGTAGGCGGAACTGATACGGTGGAACCGGTGTACAGGGGGATGTACCGGTATCCTGTATTCAAGATGATGCCTCTCCACGATGTCCATGATCTCCCCGATGCGCTCAAGACTGGAACACCGGGAGAGTGCGTCCTCCAATATGGCCCTTTCCTTATCAGGTACCGGACAGAAGAGGCATAGGAACAGAACTAGTTTCGTTATCATGTGGTATCCTTTATGGTTTTCCTACAATCTCCGGGAACAGTATCTCCGCATTGATCAGCTGTTTGTTCTTCAATTTGTAATAGAAATGTCTTCCCCCGTTTCTCTCCTGTATCTCTATGATGAGCACCTTCTTGTCCGGTATGGTGAATTTCGGAAGGGCGACCGTAAAGTCACATGAGGAAAGCGCAGCCACCTCCTCCGGACGGTTGAAAGAGAAGAGAGGCTGCTGCTCCAGCTGCTGGACGGCGGTCTTTTTCCGTTTTTTCGCATCCTGTATATAAAAACGGATGAAGTCCATGGTATAGCCGATTTGGGAACGGTTGTGCAGCCCGAAGCGGAACAGCAGGATATCATTGTCCACAAAGATATTGGTCACGCAGAATCTCATGCCGGCCACCTCGTCCCTGATATTGGTCAGCAGCTTCGGCCTCCGTGATATCTCCTTTTCAAGCAGTGCTTTCTGCCGGGTATTCCGCTCTCTTCCCTCCAGTATGGCCACCTGCTTCTTTTTGGTGTCCTGTTTGTCCACAATGAAGGAAAATCTCTCACATCCGGGCGCATACCGCAGGTCAAACGTATAGAACCTGCCGCTTTCGGTGATGGCGGTAAGGTTGGTCTGCAGGGCAAACGGCGACACGGCCCTGAGTGCGACAATATTGTTCACATTCTCCGCTTTCTCCACCTGTACAGTGGTGTTTCCGAAATCCACATACACGATTTTTTCCGGATAGATCACATGGGTCAGTTTCTCGTCAGAAACCGGAAGAACCGCCGTTTCCGGCATGGTACCGCCCTCCTTGTAGACAGCCTGCGCTCCCTCGTCGAAGGATATGCAATAGGTGTAATACCTGCTGTCCTCCGTAACAACCGACAGGTTGGTCTCTCCTTTGAAATCCCTTACCGTTGATTTCAGCCGGATGACGGACGGACATACCTGTATGACTTCCCCTATGATGTTCTCATCCCCCATGTTCAGGTATTTCACGGGAGTGGGGAATATCATATGGAGCGTCTTCTCATAACCGATCTTCAGGTTTCTGCACTCCAGCTCGTCAATACGGGGCTGCTGGGCTCTTCCTGATAAAAAAGCAAACAGGAGAAGTATTCCTGTGATGTAAATTCTGTTTGGTCTCATATGATTAATTCTATATTTTTGCGGCTTCATAAAAAAATATCTAACATGTACAGAAAAATAAATTCTCTTTTTATACGTCTTAAAAACTTCATACGGATTCACTTCAGCCGGAGCTACACAGCCTCTCTTGAAGGAGCCTATGATTTTACTGTCCGTAATTTTGGTCATCAATTCAAACTTCCCGATGTGCGTTTTCCAGTTGACAAAGACACCTTGAATGCCAATGACTTGCCGGAAGTATTCTCTTGTATAGTTGATTATATCGAGGAACAAGGAGAATCCAATATTGCATTCAGGTGTAATATAGTATGCATGGAAATTCATGACAGACTAAAAAGCCAATACAACATTGATTCGATTGTCACATCTGGTGATTGCCGGCTTAACGGGAATAAGATATGGTCTGCCACGAGAAGGCAGCTCCTCGCCCAATTTGGGCATAGGGTACCTACCATGTCCCATCATGTCTGGCTCACTATCGGAGAATATATAATAGATCCGACTATCATGACGACCATCCGCCAAAAAAAACGGGAGTTGTTTTCTAATAATATTTATGAGGTAACACATATGATATTCCTCTGTAAACATAAGCATAAAACCATGCGCTTGGAGAACGTAATCCTTGAATACAAGCCCCGTTTAGTAGGATGTGAATTTTATGAACATACTCAGTATGGCATTCCGGTCTTTTCCATATCTTCGGGTGCCCCATCAAGTAATTCGAGATAATTCGATATAAACAGGCGGAGTGGACACTATTGGGTTTATGTGTGGCCGGTGTCCCTCTTTTTCCCTTTCGGCATCTATCTTTCTGAGGATTTCGGCATAAGAAGGTGGAAGATCCGCGTATTTTTCTCTTTCCTTAGTGCTGTTCCTTCTGGCTTTCAGAAAGGTCGGATCTACCGTGTCGAAAATACAGTGGGCCTGGCGTATCAGCATTTCGACCCTGACGGGTATGTCATCCGGTTGTAGTTCCGGCAGACCCGGTAATCCACCCATATCCGGAATGAAGCATTGTCCGGTAGAAGGCTCTTGCAAATACAGGCTGGTTTGACCGGCCTTCTCCTTTACGATCCATGCGGGGAAACATGCTTCCGGTTCATATTCCGATCTTTCTATACCGGTATCGTCTGCTCCCGGATAACGGAGCCGTATCCGATACCGTACTGAAACTTCGGGGCTTGAACGAATCTGCAGATACTGTTCATCCCAGTCATAAACCTGATGAAAGGCGGAGATATCGGGGGAGAGTAGCTGTCCCGGAACATATTTTCCATCCTCTGCAAAATGTATCCGGTCATTCGCATACAGGACGGTTTTCTCCTCTGCGGTGAACATAATCCACACAAGCACACCTTCTTTCATCAGGTCGCTTTTTCTGTTTGTTCTCTTTTCCAGACACTCGAATATTCGGGGAAACTCCCCAAGAGGACTTGCTCGTCGTATCAGCATTTCGCCCCTTACGGGTACACCGTCCGGCTGCAAATCAGGCACTCCCGGTAATCCGGTTATATCCTGAATAGCGCATTGGTTTATGGATGGTTCCTCAAGGTATAGGCTGACCTGTCCGTTCTCCTGTGGCACTATCCACACGGGAAAGCACATTTCCGGCTCATACTCCGATTGCTTTACTACCCTGTCCTCAGTTCCCTGATATCGTAGGCGCATCCTGATCCGTATCGAAATCCCGTATTCAGGAAGGGAAAGAAACCTGTCAGCATCATCCGGTGTGAGGATTTCATGCAGTACGGATACATCAGGGGACAACAACCTTCCATAGCCGACTTTTCCATTCTCGGGATGTACTTCGTAATCCATACGCAGGGCTGCTTTCCCCTCTTTGGTAAATATGGCCCACATGATGACACCTTCTTCCATCAGGTTGCCTCCAAATTCTTTTTTATCAGTCATATTTGAACTTTTTAAGTCGTTATTCTTATCATCCGTCATTTTATCTTTATTTCGTTTCTTTCTCGGTGGAGTATCCCAAAACCGGGGGATAATGAAAAGAGCTCCCATAACCCACCATATTGTGGCCGGCCATTGTTTTATTGTATCTATAATTTCCTGTATGGTTTCCATTGTATAATTTTTGTTTTTATTTATTGTTTACTTTTCAGGTTCCGGACCATTATCCGGGACTTTTGCTTCTCATCCACAGATGCCTTTTCATCACTTCTTTGCCCTGACTGTTCGTGGCGTGAATACACACCATTTTAATGTTTCAATATGCCGTTTCCGGTCAGCTTTCCCCCGGTTCTTTTTTCTCCATCAGAAACACGGCATAGTTGGTCTTGATGGTGACCTTCACTTTCTTGATATTCTTGCTTGCGGCCTGCTTGGTGGCGTTCACCACACCGTTCACGCCTCCGGCAATAAGCTGGCTGCCCATGTCCAGGCCTCCGGTTATCTGCGGATTTGTCCCGTCCACCGCCCCGGCCGTGGCATCCTTGTTGATTTCCGCCTTTGCGTTCCCCGGTACATAGATACCTTCCATTGCGTCAGAAGAATATACTTCTTTTTTAAACGGAAGGATATTGCCGCCCACATTGACTGTCCTGATCTCCACAATGACCCTTTCGCCGTCTATCTTCCTCACTTCCCCGTACACCGGCGAGTCCTTCCTCACCCGACGGCCGTCATCGGTGAGACAGTCCTCACCCAGACGCATCTTCAGCGTGGATCCGGCCATCACGACCTGGTCGGAATGCACGTACGCGCGGATGGCGTTCCGCCTGCTGCTCTTGTGCAAGGCGACCGTGTTGAATCTTGTCCTTGCCTCAGGGGCTTCCTTTGTCTCTTCCTTCTTCTCCACCTTCTTTTTCTCCTGTTTCCTTTTTTTCTTCTTCCGCAGTTCACGGGTGATACTGTCCAGGTTCTCTTGTGTGGGAAGGATATAGGAGGCGGTATCCGCCTTCCGCCCGTATTCCTCTTCCGGCGGCATCTCACTGTTGATGATGAGTTGACGCATACGCTCTATGTCCACCGGATTGTCCCCGCCCTGTCCCTCCGCCTGCTTGCGCAGGGGGGTACGCTTGAGCTGGGCCTTCACATCCGTAATGGTCACATCCTTGTTGTCCGTGCTAAGACGGACGGTGTTCTGATTCTCTTCCTTTCCTTTCATCGCGGAGATTGTCCAGATGACAAGAAGGACAAGTAACCCGAACACGCTGACAATGATTACTTGAGTCTTCTTCATGTTCTTCTGTTTTATTCAATTCCTTTCTTTGTTTCCATCCGAGCTATCCAACAGCTCGTATTCCTGTGTATAGTTCCGGAAGAAGAAGCCTGTCACATTCTCCGGATAGGACGGGGTGGTGCGTATGGCGTCGCCCCGGCTGTATATCCTTATACGTTTGACCCCGCCGGCATCATGGATGGACAGGATGGAGGTGAACAGCACGTTGTAACCGTCATCACGTATCCCGACCCTGTGCAGCTTCTCAAACACGCACTTGTAGATGACACCCCTGTCCGCCGCGTCGGCATAGGCGCGGTCGTTCAGGTATTTGTTCCAGATGGCGTTCAGCTCGGATTTCTCCACCAGAAACACGGCCTGCGCCTGGTTTCCGGAGATGCTCATCCTGTCGAAAGAGTTTACATAATAGGCCACCGCGTTGCAGTGGGCCTTCAACAGGGTCTCGTATAACTTGTCCGTTTCCATGGACTTCAATTGCAGGAACTCTCCGCCGGTATTCACGACAAGGATCCTGTCCGTCACTCCGCGGACGGTCATGTTCATGAAGAACAGCACCAGGGCGACGATGGCCGCACACAACAGGCTGACCGCCTTGACATAGACGGAGGACCGCTTCTTGGCCTCTCCCAGTGAGGCGAAGTCCCTCACCATATTCTTTATATCCATTTTCATATTCTTCCGTTGTTTTAAAAAAGGTTATGGATCCTGCCTCTCACAATCGCCAGCAGGGACAGTTTCAACGCAAGGGAAAACAACACCTGCAGGACGACATTCCACGAGGTGTTCATGACATACTCGCAGACGATGGCGTCCGAAAACTTGCTGGCAAGGATGAAGGCCGGTACCATCAGATAACAGACCAGCAGGTTCTTGCACCACGTATGGAAATACGTCCGGGTACTCTCGTTGTAGAAACAGGCTATCGCCACAGGGGATATAAGTTCCAGCAGGAGCAGGAACATGTATCTGCCGACTATGAACAGGGTCTGCGCGTACATGTAGAAAGGGGCGGCTATGACGCCGGCCACATACGCCAGCAGATAATCGAACGAACTGCCGACCGGATTGAGCAACACGCCGGCAACGTCCATTACCGACATGTCGCTGAACTGTTTCTCGAACTGTGCGATTATCGGCTTCTGGAACAGGTCGGCCACATCATAGACCTTTCCGCCGAATCCGGCCTGCAGATCGTCCATCAGTTTGCCGAACACCGTTTCCAGGGCTTCCAGCAGCACGGGGAACAGTGCGACGGCGGCTATGCAGAATACATACTGCCACACCAGGTTCATGTAATCCTTCATGGTGGGCGTGCCGTCCTCGTTGGACTGTACCTCCCGGTATACCGTATACAGACGGTGGATGAGCGTGACAGCCATGAATCCCGTCACTACCGCATAGAAGGCTTCCACGGCGATGTTCCCCCGGATACTTTCATAAGCATTGTGGATATGCTCGACCGATATTTCTGTTATTGATGCCATATTCCTATTCCGTTACAAGTCCCAAATTCCGTCTGATTGTCCGTGTACGGGAGATGGTCTGACGGATGGCGGACAGTCCCGCCTCCTGCTCCCTCAGCTTTTCCAGACACTTCCTCAGATGCTTTATCCGTCCGCTGTCGTTCATTTTCAGGTCACTGCCGAGTATGTCCATGGTCAGGGAGATGATGGCGGCGTTGTTCGCCACCACGTCCTGCACGGCCGAAGTGATGCCCGGCAGCCCCTTCATGTCCATCTTCTCCGCCTCTTCCAGCGTCCTGAGGCAGTTGCTGTTCAACCGGTTCTGCCGGTCTATCAGGTCCGTGAACATCCGTGCGCGTCTGACGGTGGCGGACACCTTCTGGACATAGTCCAGGGCGGTCTGGAGCCTGTTCACCGATTCCGTCACCTGTTTCACCGTTGCTGCGGTATTTCCCGCGGTCAGTGTGCTCTGGGCGGTGTTGAGAGGGTCGGTAATCGCCGCCTGTGCGGCAGCCTTCAAGGTCATTCCGCCGCACAGGAGCAGAAGCAGAAGCGGCCTGTATCCCTTTAATCCTTTTTCCATACGGTCTCCTTTCATTTCCTGTCCTTTGACGGGTGTCTCTCCATGTATCTGCCTATCGCTTCCTCCATCGGCATGGTCCTGGAATAGCCGTCAATCTCAGCCCATGTCTCCCCGTCGGTCTGGAAGGCGAGGAACTTCTCCCGGCTCAGTTCGTTGCGCACCACCACCGCATACCTCCCCTGGCCGCCGGTGAAGCGGATGAAGCACTCGGAATGCGGACGCTCCCCGGAAAAGTCGTTGCGGATGGACCGCATCATGTTGCACTGGGCGGGGTCGCCCCCCATCTCGAACCTTTTCTCCACGGCCCTGTATACCACATCCGTTGTGGGAAGGATGTACAGCAGCTGGGTATTGGTGATCATGCCTTTGGTAAATTCGTCATCGGGAAGCTGGTCGGGACTCTGGACGATGGTCATCACCGCACCGTTCTCCTTGCGTATCTTCTGGTAGCAGAAGGCGACTGCGGAATGTATGCTGATATCCTCGCCTCTGGACTTCATCTGCGCCGTCTCGGCATACTCGTCAAAAATGATCATTCCCCTTCTGGTCCGGTCGGAAAGGATCTTGTCATGAATCACGTCGAAGATCAGGGCCATGACCAGGTCGGAGAGGAACTTGTCCTGTTTGATCTGCGTCAGCTCGAACACGACCAGCCGCCTGTTCCCGAAATCGGGCACTCCGTCGGTCCTGCATACATTGGCATACCGTTCACCGGGAAGGAACTCGCTGCATATGAGGCGGAAGGAGGACAGGTCAAAATAATTGGGGTCTACGTCCTTCCGCCGGCAAATATCCTCATAATGCTCCGTCACGTGGCGGTAGAAAGAGGGAAAGGAATGGGGCGGCAGGCAGGTGGCGTAATAATCCTGGATGAATTTTGTGAGGGCTACGGACTGCTCCTCCTCGTCCTTCCCGAACATGCGGCGCCAGAAACGCTGCACGATACCCGATAGCACCTCTATCTTGTTGTTGTCAAGGGAACGGCCCTCCAGATCGAAGGGATTCAGGCCCAGCGGTGTCTCCCCGTCATAGTCCACATGCAGCGAGATTTCAGGATAAAGCTTGCAGAGCTGTCCGAAAGAGTACCCGAACTCCACCACCACCACGATATAGTCCTGCTCGATGAGCTGCTGCACGATATTCAGTGTCAGCACGGACTTGCCGCCGCCGGTGGATGCCACCACGATGCCGTTGCGGGCCGGTATGCGTTTTTTCTTCGCGTCCCAGATATCCTTTTTCAAAGGTATCTGATAAATACGGTCATTGAAATACACCCCTTCCTCATCCGGGGTGAATGTCGTGTAGTTGATGAACAGACAGAGCGCGAGGGAAAGCGGGGTCAGGAACAGGAAACCGCTGTCAAGCCCTTTCTCCTGTCCGGGAACCGAAGCCAGGTATATGTTGGCCAGATGCTCGTAGGACGGTATATAGAATTTGAAGTCCGAGACGGTCAGGTATTCCCGCAGCTTCTTCTCGGCCCGGTCCAGCAGTTCCGGGCTGTCATCCCATATCATGACGGAAAAATTGGCACGGCAGAGGAGCTGCCTCTCCTCCATGATCTCCTTCTGCATGTTCTCGAGCTCGTCCGCCTTCGGCTCCAGCATGGCCCTGTCCCATCCCTTGTTGGTGCGGTAGACCGCCACACGGCGGGAGAACTCTTCATAAAGTTTATCCGAGCCCTCGAAATAGAGGATCTGGTTGACCGCATGGTTGCAGTGCAGGTGCACGCCCAGGCCTTCCAGTTCCGCCATGTACAGGCTGCATCCGGACACGGGCAGTGTGGTGTCCTCCACATCGCTTCTGACGGTGCGGTCAGGCAGATAGTCACCGTCACAGACGGTATAGCAACGCGCTTTCTCCCGGTCGACGGTGATCTCTCCGGAGAAATGGATGTCACGGTCGCAGTCAGCCCGGGGGAAGAAGTTGATGTACCGGATGACATACTCCCTCAGGCTGGCGGCGGCCATCCTTTCCAGACGGGTGTCCCTGATACTGTTTATCACACCAATGGCGGAGTTCACCCCCTCCAGAAATTCGGTGAGTTTCTCCCGGTCGGACACATGCAGCCTCTCCCGGTAGGAGAACGGGTTGGCATTGTACGAGGCTGCCAGGGAGGACAGGCCGGACAGGGTGAATATCAGAAGACAGTCATGTTACAGATACTCACGGCCGGAGAAATGCCTCTGTTCCGCCTTGTCGATGAAGCTGTCCCCTTCCAGCTCATGAACGTACTCCCTTTTAAGGAACACGTCCTGCTTGTGCACGAAACTGCCGGAGGGCAGGTGTTTGAACGCCTGGTAGAGACGCGCGTTGCGCTCCTCCAGGTCGGTACGGTGCAGGCTGTAACATTCCGGATTGTACATGCGGAACGCTACAGACACGCAGCCGTTTCTGGTAAGGATGACACCGTATTCGTCATTGATGACATCCAGTATGGAATATCCTTCGTTTGCCATTTTCTTATTGTTTGTTTATTTTTTATCCATTCGGTTGTTATTTGTATCTTTGCACAGGAATCAAACACTATTATTGTCTAACTTGATCTGTCTTATGATATGTTAAATGAATTGGGAGATATCTACCAAAAAATGGAAAGGGGCATACGGTATACTATTGTTTCCCTTGCCGCCTGCACTATTATTGTGTATCCGTTTTTGTTTATGTATATATCATCTTTCAGTAGCTATACTTTTGTCGTACAACTGATGTTGGCTACGGGAACTGCCGGAGCATATCTCAGTTTAACCACTCTTGTTTCCTGTCCGGTACAACCACCTCCATATGCTGTATTCGTTCCGATTCCTGTTCTCGCTTTTGGGGAGTTGATTTACCTTTATCTGATCGAAAGTAAAGGAATACAGATTTCTTTGGCCTGTTATTGGACAAGGTTTCTTGTGCTATATTCAAGTGTTGCCTACTTTAGTATTCTTCTCCTGTTTGCAAAGATTTGTTTGGGTAAGATTACATTGGGGGGCAAACACTGTTGGCAGCTCCTTAAAAAAAAAGTTGAATCATGCAGACGATGAGTCGTTCCTTTCTTTAGAGGGATCATTGATTTTTTTTTCGGTATCATTGCCACTCTTGCCATACTTTTTTAAGAACTCCATGTTCCCATGTATGGCAATTCTTATCAAAACATGCAGTGTCAGCATCCCCATGATAATGATGCATATATAATCAATTGGCATTCCGATTGTTTGTTCCAGCCAGTTTCTAACACTTTCCATACTGTCAATAGTTTATCTGTCTTTCATTAAAGCATTTCTCACATCACGGTTTGTAACCGTCTTCTCCCAATGCGGCGGCCTGTACTTCTTCCTTGAGGCATTCTTATAGAACTTCCTTGCCAACAACAGGCCACATCCGACAAGCAATACGAATATGAAAAGCATTTCACCGCCTGTCGTACCGTCCTCCAGCCAGCTCTTGACGTTCAGCAGGAGCACGGCCACGGCGAATCCGCCGTAACCGAGCAACAGATAGAAGTCGCGTACCAGCAGCCCGTGTATCTTGCACGGGTTCTCGATCCCTTTGCGCACCTTGTACTCCATGGCGGTCAGATTGAGAAGCTGACACCGGCTATCTTGCCCACGCAGAAGCTGATGACGGTCACCGCGATAAGGACATAGCCGACCATGTAGGCGACGTTCATCCATCCCTGTTTCTTGTTGCCCTCGCTGTTCTCGTCATTGATGAGTCTCCAGTTCTTTCCTATGCCTACGGCAAGCGCCATGACCATCACACCGAGGAAAACCGGCAGTGCGATGTCGTTCAGGACGGTGTTGATGTCACTTTTGATGGATTGTGCCCCTGCCGGAAGAACCGCCGCCAGCAGGACGGATAAAGTATAAATTTTCTTTTTCATTGCCTTTCTTGTTCTTTTTCAGTTATTGTTCCTTCATAATTGCCTCCGGGCTGCCAGCCGGTGATGGTGATGTCCTCTATCTCCACCCCGTTTCCGGCGGTTTTCAAAGTGTAGACATATTCCTTTCCGGATCGGAATGCCGCCGCCGGCATGACGAAGTCGTATGGATGTCCGCCGGCCACCAGCGCCACGTGCATGGCCGGACTGTCACCGGGATAGAGCAGCAGGCTTCCTGTCCCGGAGGATATTGTGCCTTTTTCCGGTTTTATCTCCAGTGAGCCCGTCAGAAGACTGTACGAAGCGGAGTAGCTGTAATCCGCCACTCTGACCGCGGTGACGGCGGCGGGCATTCTGAAAGTCACCTTCGAAAGAAGATGATACAGGGTGATGGAGGCGGAGGGTGCGTTCCCGGACACCATGGTCCTTTCCGAATACAGATAGTCTGTCTGGCTCCTTGCGTCCAGGCCCATCTTTCCGCCGCTGAAGGACGGGTTGTAAGGATAATACGCATATATGCCTTTATCCCCGTCCGACAGGGAAATCTCCGCGAATGTCCATTTCCCGGACCGGTTGAGGACTCGGATGTTGTCCGGATACAGGTTTCCCGCCGTATCCGTTACAAACATGCCGAACTCGCTGACGGACATTTCCTGCCCGTCATCACCACGTGCCGTGCAGGAGCTGATGGACATGACGGCGTCCTGCTCCGGACTGTCGTTAGGGCCGGAGCAGCCGCTGAGGGCTGCAACCGGCATTACAAACGTCAGACAAATAATGAGATGATTGAATGGTTTATCCATATTTATAGTTTTTAGTTTATGTCCACCGATACCTTTCTGTCCTGGTATACAGTGATTGACAGTTTCCTTCCGCTTTCGTTCTGGGTCAGCGTAATCGTGCCGCTACGGTCGGAAGTTGTCGGGTTTTCACTGACGGTTGCCGAGTTTGTGCCGGCACTGATCCAGGACACGTTGGCGGAAGCCGACCAGCCGATATTGCTGCGGGAGGTTTCGCTGCCGTTGGTGTATGTGATCTTCTGTGAGGTGACACTGTAGGTGACGGTTCCCCCGGTGGAGACGACGTCATCACCGCTGACGGCTCCGAGCGTGAATATGTACCCGTAGGTGATTACATCGGCGGGCTTTCCATCCTGATGGATTGTCACATGGCCTGATTTTCCTCCGTAACTTGCCGTATAGGTACAATTGCGGGATGAAGTGCTGCCATTGGCCGCCACTGTGACAGTCGTGCCGCTCCGGCTGAAGCCCGACGCGCTTCCTGACCATGAGGCGGATGAGCTCACATCCACACTCCGGTATTCTGTGGTGGTGCCTGTTGTTATGCCGTTCCACTTCGTGTATTTCGGACGGCTTTGTGATGCTGTCGCACTCAGGCGGCTTGTGCCTCCGGATGAGCCGATACCGGACGGGCTAGCGGACACTGACAATGAGCCCGTGGTCCAGTTGCCGTACTCCGTTGTCTGACTGCCGGCGGACTGTCTGACCGTACAGGCGGCCGACCTGCCGTTTGAAGTGGCCGTGACTGTGCAGGACCTTTCAGACGCTGTTGTGTTGTTGCCTGCTGTCAGTGTTGTTCCGGACAGGCTGAATCCGCTGCCGGCTGCCGACAATGACGGTGTGGCCCTGTCTGTTTCCGTACCTCCTGAACCGCCGACACCGTTCCACGTCCACGCACGGGTACGGGCTGCATCGGCCGTGATGACGGATGTACCTCCCGTGTTTGCAACCGTTTCCGGATTGGCCGATACGGTTACACTCCAGTCGCTCCAGGATGCGTATTGTTTTGCACCGGCATCCTGTGTTATGGTCAGGCTGTTATCCGATGTTATGCCGTTGTAACTGCCTTTTACGGTAATACTTCTGGCATTTGTCGTAGTATTGTTGACAGCCAGGACCTGATTCCCGGACAGGCTGAATCCCGTCCCGGTTCCACTGAGGGAAACCGTTACATTTTCTTTTTTATCAGGATCCCGGTGGTCGTTATAATAAGTGCTGAGAACGGCTGTGACAGCCTTGTTTCCTCCGGCAGCGGGTATGTTTCCCGCAGTTGTGCTGATTTGCAAGGTCTGCCGCGTGGTAGCGGAGGACTGTTGTACCGGCAGGATGTAAGTCCTTCCGGATTCTGCCTGGGTAAACAGGACCTTGCCGTTTCGGGGAGCGGTATTCAGGTTTTCCGCCACCTTTATTGTTTTGCCCGCCTTGTCCGGGGTTATCCAGACGTCTGTCGTTGAAACCGTGTAATCCAATGGACTCTCAGTGCCGGGCAATGGCTTCCCGTTTATTGAATAATATTTGTTTGAAACCGTTTCGTAGTTATAGATGCCGCCGGAATAGCCGCTGCCGATGGTTTCCGGACTGACGGTAAAGGTATACTGCAGCTCTTTGCCCATGAACGGAATTACGGTAGTATGCCCCGCAAGGAATTCTTTCTTTGCCGTAAGGGTGTAGTCCTTTTTTGTGCCGTCGGCAAATAAAAGGGTAAGGAATGTACCGTCGGCATCCCGGTCCTGCGCCGGAATGACCGCAGTGAATGTGCCGCCGTCATTATACATCCGTATATCCGAGGTGGCTCCAAGGGTATTGGCGGTGCCGGTTCCCAGGTTGATATTGGCTGTAGCCTTGGCCCTTTGGATGGTCACGCCGGAAAGTGCCTCTCCCGCTTCCGGCGTATAAGTGACCTGCAGCCGGGACAGCCGGTGGGAGAAGGCGAGCGTTATGACCTTATCGGTTGTTCCGCTCCTGTTGGCCGCATACATGAAGTCGGAAAGCGTGATGCCTTCCCGCTGGTCCCCCTGTATGCTGAAATCATAATCCAACGGATTGCCCATGTCTTCCCTGTAGGGGTAATAGGCATAATAATCCGTTTCATGGCCGGCGGCTATTTCGTTGGCGTCCCCGTCCGCCACGAACTGCGAGCCGTTCCAGACGAACCGCTTGTTGTCCGCATAGTTTCCGGACGTTTTCAAGGTTGCAGGCGCTGATGACATGCGTACTGCCGCATAGACGCCGATGGCATCCCCGGTCTCAAACGTTGTCTCGGTTGCCCGTGCTCCCCCTGCGTCAATTTCAAAGGACACGGTATCACGGCTGTGGATTGCGGTGCCTTCCTCATTCTCACAGCCCTGCAGGGACAGGAGGGTTGTCACGGCCAGCCAGGGGAAAAGGCTGTTTAAAATATTCTTCATTTTCATCGTTTTGTCTGATTATGGGGGATTGGCAGCCCCGATATGGTTTGTAACAGGGCGGGAAGAAAGGCTTCCCGCCCCTTAAAGTCAGATTACAGGTACAAGCTGGATTTCACCTTTCACATCGTCTGTCCAGGGTTCGATGGTCACACCGCTGCCATCGGCACCGCCGATGACCAGACCGTTATTCCCCAGTACGATGTCGTAGATATTACGGTAAGAGCGTTCCCATTTCGTTCCGGCCGGGAAGGTGAATTGCAGCTGCTTTCCGTCAATGGTGAACACGGCCTGCATATCCTTGCCCGCTGTCGCATCAACCGGAACGACAATGGATGAAAAGGATACGGCCTTGTCTGTCAGAGTGGCGCCGGCGCTGAATTCCACATTGCCTGCCGTCGTTTTTGTCAGGGAACCTGTTGAAATATCCATAGTGGCACGGGTATACAACGGAGTGGCGGAACCGACATTCTTCAGTGTGATTCCGGTAAGGACGCCTTCCTGTCTGTATCCTTCCGTTTTCTTCATGCGGAATACGACCTGTGAAAGGGCATGTTTCATCGTGATGTTCACATTACGGTTCAGGATGCTCGCCTTGGTGTCGCCCTGTCCGTACAGATGGTCCGTCTGGGTGGTGATGTCCACCGGAAGGGCGGAGGGGGTGGTCAGCGTGGCATCATACGGATAATAAGCGAACACCGTCGCCTCGTTCTCATCCAGCAGGATCTCTTCCGAAGTCCATCCGGCAGCTGAATAGGTGAAAGGGGTGTTGGTATAGACGGCATTCTGGTTGTACGGAGTGCCCAGAGTACCGTTGCAGACATAAAGACCCAGCTTGTCACCGGCTTCCCAGGCGGTCTTTTCCGCGCGGGAAACAGCGGGAGCACCGATGTTGGCGTTGATTTTCAAGGAGGCACGGACATCCTTGACGGTTCCTTCTTCATTCTCGGAACAGCTGCATGCCAATACGGCAAGACACGCTGCGAACAAAAACATTTTCTTCATTTTGTAAAATTTTAAATTGATGATAAAAAAACAGTATTAATAAGTAATTATTCCCTGGCCCCATTCCACATTCTGCCAGTCCTCGATGGAAGCGGATGCGGTATGTAGGGACGGGGATACGCGGACGGTGATGTCCACACTGATACCGTCAGCGGTGAAGTCCTTGAACACATCACTCAGGTCAAGATCCGCATCCACGGGCATGTCCCCGTCCAGATGAAGACGGATGACATTGCTCACCCCGGTATTGATGCCGAACACCAGCACTTCCTTCCGGAAGAAATTCTCCTTTTCAGGGGAGACGGTGAAAGGCAGGGTGGCGAAACCGCTTCCCTTTTCCCTTGTACGTACATACCGGCTTGTGGTCACGCCGTCAAGTTCGGCGGTGATTCCGGTATATTCCAGGATTCCCGTATTCGTCACCGTGATGTTGAAGACAATCCGCTGCACCATCAGTTTGCTCTCGCAGGTGACGTGCAGGGTGTCGTCAGTCATGACCGTACCGGTCACGGAAGAGGAATACGCGTATCCCTGCTCCGCCGTGATCTTTCCCTGTTCCGTCGGAACACGCAAGCGGACGGTGGCGGCGGAGCCCGCATCCTCCAGGATGTTGACATCCTTGTTGCAGGCGAGAAACTCGTAACTCCCGATATGCAAGGTCCCATACGCATCACCGCTTCCATTAAAAGGAATGGAAAGATTGTCATATTCCGCCACGCCGTTACCGGTCAGCGGAAAAACCATCAGGTTCATCTCCGCCTGTTCCGGTGTGCCCATATCGGAAGGGTGATGGAACCCGTTACGGGCGTGCAGGTATCCTTTGTAGATACAATCCTCGGTGAACAGGCCGTCACAAGAGGAAAGTGACAGCAGGGACAGGAATATGCCGGGCAGAATTCTTACTATTTTATTCATATTGCGACAGGTTTAAATTATACGTTGTTATCAGCCGGTTGATTTCCGGATCAAGACGACCGCGATAGGCTTTGGAACCGTCCAGTTCCAGTGAGCGCATGAAGGAGGACACGGCTTTGCCGTCGTCTTTCAGACGGCTGTACAGGATGGACAGCAGGTAGCACACATTGGAACTTTCCGGCAGGGATTCCAATATTCCGGCAGCCCGTGCATCATAGCCCAGTGACATCAGGCAGATGGCCGTGTTGTAGTCGTTATAGTCCGACAGTATCACCAGCGCGTCCTTGTACTGCCTGTCCTCCATCAGGTCGAGACCGTGCATGTAGGCCGAGTCAAGGACGGTGGTGTATTTGAATTCCTCTATCATATCCCGGCGGTGCAGGTAGAATGCGAAGTTCACCGCACGTGCCAGAGGATAATAGTTCTCCCTGATATGCTTGTAGGCATCCGGAAAACGTTTCCGGATCCCGGCCTCCCTTGCGTCCGGATCCTTTACGGAGGACATGATATCCAGAACGGCTGACCTGTCATCCATTTCCGTATCCTGTTGTACCTTGCGGACAAGAAGCTGCCAGTCCTCGCCAATCCACCGGGGACGGATCAGGGTGTCGATGCCGGTCCTGTCATCCGTCCTTCCGGACAGGTACTCCTTCAAGGCAACGGCACGCTGCCTGGACAGGATACGGTTCGCGGCCGCGCTGCCTTCCGGGGATGCGGTGGCGGTCATGTCAATACTGTCCATCACCAACTCACCGGTATAGGTCAGCTTGTTGATCGCTTCCAGGACTTTGTCTATTTCGGAACGGTTGTTCCCGTATTCCTCGTCAAACAGGTATCTGCCTGCCGGATAATTGATATAGGCGGTCGTATTGGCCGTGGCCTTGCGGTATATCTTCTCCTTCCTGTACCGGGGCGCATGGTCCAGGAACTGCACCATACTGCTTATATAATAGGTAATGGTATCCGAGGACGGTAAATTGGCGGAACTGCCATTGACGGCAAGTATCCTTCCGTCTACTGTCAGGTCAATACGTTTCGTGTTATCGGTAACATCCATCTCCTGCCGGTAATAATAGCTGAAGGTATTGTTCCTGTTCCTGATGACCGTATCCAGACGGGCGGCCTGGTAAGGGAAACGAACCAGCTCCTCATATTTGCGTGACACCGCGTCACGTTTGCGTTCGTTCTCCGCAATGCGCTTGTAATCGAAGTATCTCTCCGCTATACGCGCCGAATCTTCCGGCGTCACCCTGCGTACCTTCAGAGGGGTGCCTTCCGAGAACATGCGGTAGCGGGACGGAATCAGCGTGGTGTCCAGGTCACGGCGGAGCCAGTAAGCGGGAAGTACGGACAGGATGGTGTTGTGGCCGGCGATGGCCATGCGGTTCCGTTCCATCTTCGCGTTGAAGTGCTGGTAACGGCGGTTCCATCTCTCAGTCCAGTCAATCCATTCCTCGCGGGCGATATAGTCATGCTTCCATGCCTGGTAGAACTCCTCCTCCAGCTCGGCCATGGCACGGCGGTAGCCTTTCATGTCGAACATCTCTTTCAGATAGGCGGAATCCGGGATGATGCTGTTTATGAAGGCCTGGTACTGCGCGTATCCTTTTTTCTGCCGCTTGACGAAGTCGGCGCCGGATAGGAAGATCCTCTCCAGTTCCATGCGTCTGCCACGCTTGTAGGCCACAGGGGTCAGCTGTACCTGCCATTTGTCATCTATCAGCCTGCCCGGAACGGTCACGACAAAATCCAGATTCACTTTTCCGGCACGCTCGGGGATGTTCCTGTTACGCGCGACAATGGTCACCTCGTCCAGCTGCAACACGGTCATCTCTTCACCCGTAACGCTGTCACGTTCGGCCATGGTGACAATATGTTCCACTCCCGAACTGTCCTTCCAGGTGATTTTTTCGGGAACGGAATAGCATGTCGTGTCCGGTGCAGGCCGCTTGCCGGCCTGTGAGAGACCGACCTTGCTGATGCTCCTTTCCATCTTGTGGGACAGGGAACAGGATAAGGACAGCAGTGGAAGTAAAAGGATTACAGGTATGTTTCTTTTTTTCATAGGACCGTACATTTAGAAAAGATATATCATGTTCAACGCCACACGTGAAGGTATCAGATACCATCCGTGTTTTCTGCCCAGGAAGGCGCCGCATTCCCGGCAACGGTATTCGTTGTACCTCGCCCAGACCGCGGCGCCGCCGAGTTCCCATTCTATGTTCCATGTTTTTGACAGGGGGTAGGCCTTGCCGATGGAGAGGCCGATGCCGTAGCCTTCCCCCTCATAGCGTTTCTTGTTCCATATCCTGCCGATCGAATAGCCGCTTGCCAGGGTGTTCATCCCGACAAAAAAATTGGAGTAGGACTCCACGAACCAGTAGCGCACGCCCGGCATGACAGTCAGGTTGCGGAACTGGCGGTTGTCCTTAAAGACGAAGGGATTGTACTGGACCGGTAGATGAAGCGACCATCGGCGGTTCAGCGTCATGGACCCCTCCAGGTTGATGTTGCCCGTTGCCAGCCCTATCAGGTTGGTACGCGCGGAATAGAACTGGGCCGGGGATGCCAGGCAGACGCCCAACAATATCCCCAGAAAAAAGAATTTCTTTCTCATCTGTTTTCTCCTTCCTGATTGGACGGCCGGGAATTCAGCACGGTGATGTCCCATGCCGTCAGCGTGTTGAAGTAACGGCCGTCCCGTTCACGGGCGGAAATGTCAAATTTGACACTGACCTCCATACCCTCCTCCATGGGAAAACGGTCCATGTTGGCATTCATCACTTGCAGGCAGATCCTCTTCGGATACTGGTCTTGCGTTTCTATCACAAACTCACGGGACTTCCACGGAGTGCCCGATGTCTTTCCGACTCCTTCCTTGACCGGAAAGAGGGTAAGTACTTTTCCTTTTATCTCCATATTTTTTTCGTTTATGTGTTTTTAATCAAGTGAACGGGGATGAACCGCAACCATCCTTTTCACGATCTGCTAAAACCATTCGGCATCCGGATCGACCTCCACGGAAAGCCGGTCCATGATCCATGTGATCAGTCTGTTGACAAAGCCCATGTTCTTATCCTTTTAAAAGTATTATCCTTCAATTGCCTGCTCAGACTTATATGGCGGCCGTCATCAACTCCGGTCATATAAGCCTTGTGGTTCGTCTTATGCCTGTTCGCCACAGGCTTTCTTCTGACAAGCCTGAACCTGCCCATATAGTCGCCTATCAGTTTTTGGTGACAGATCATGAGGCCGGTTTCCTGCGGCGTCTGCCCGGAATTCTCCAGCTGCATGCGTAAACCGGGTATGCAGCCTTCCAGATAAGACCGGATATAGTCCTTCTTACCTTTGGCGGTTCTCCAGTAACCGCGTCTGCCTTGTGCATACCCGGAATACTTCTCTTCGGACAGACGTCTGAAGGTTTTACGCAGGTAGTCAAAGAGCGCAATGACAGTTGCCGCATTTTCCTCTGTCCCGATTACCACCATATGGGTTGTGCCCGCGTAGAGCAGCATCTTGCAGTAATTGTATTCACATAAGACCCTCATCAGGTCCCGTTTCCAGATATTGCCGGCCGCATCCTTGTAGCTGATTCTGTCAGATTCGCAGGCTGTCAGCCGGTTTTGTGGATTCTCACCGGCAAGATCAAGCAGGGAGAGGTTGTATTCCATAAGCAGGCGGTGTACCGCCGCTGCCGCCGCATGGGCTTCACCTTCAGATCCGATCTGTGTGGCGGATTCTTTGAGCCGGATAAGCTTGCGGATTCTTTCCGTTATCTTTTCTGATACTTCTTTCATATTGTTTGCTGTATTACATCTCATTTCCTGCAGTCATTGCTTTTTTTTTACAGGCTTGCAGGAACTCGTTGAAATCGTTATGCCGGGGATACAGCCGGACGGACTCATTGACCAGTACCGTATCCTTCCCAAGATTCCCCTCCAGTTTCTCCAGGGCGTCCATGCCTGCCTTGTCGTTGTCCAGAAAGGCATGTACCAGCCGGTGCCGGGAAAGGAACTCTCCGGACCTGCCGGCCATGGCCGTGGAGTTCAGGATGCAGAAATTCATTGGCGGCAGTCCGGGATGTTCCCTGGCATACTGGAGATAGCTGAGAAAATCCATGAATCCCTCGAAAACGGCACAACGGTCGCCTCCATTGTCAAGACAGGTGACGGCTTTTACTCCGGCACATCCCTTGAATATCGGATTCCTGAGCTCCATGCCTCCCTTGTCATTGGGGAAAGCTACGGCGAAACAGCGCCTGTCCTTCCTTCCGCTGAAATGGTAGTATGCTTCCTTGCAATATGCCTTTGCAATGTCCGCATCAATTCCACGCCGGCCCATGTATTCCAGAAGCATCCTGTTGGTCAGGGGATTGATATTGTCGACAGTCAGTCTGGGGCTGGTGCCGGCATCCCCGGCGGAAGTCGAAACAGGGAGGGGGT
>OICL01000478.1_pt1 | contig 20856 bp, 21 predicted proteins | sample 1581231 | NCBI WGS metagenome assembly OICL01 (sample SAMEA3882542, study PRJEB24775) | human gut metagenome | biome: human-associated habitat; feature: intestine environment; material: feces | place: Netherlands | collected 2009/2010 | reverse complement strand
CAGCCGGTCCATCCGTCGATGTTGTTGGTCGATATCACGGCAAAGTCATCTTGTGCCCCGATCAGGCTTTGTTCGACTGTGACGGTACACTTGCTGGAGCCGTTCGTCGACACATTGAGCAGGATGCACTTTAGCATTGTATACACATTGCAGTCATTTGCGGTGACCGTCACACGGAGCCTGTCGTTTACCGTTGCATAGCGGTCCCATACTTTTCCGATGGTCAGATTCGTGCCCAGTGATTCGGAGAGCAGCTGTATCTTGTTTTGGTCGTTGCACCCGTAGTCCTCCCAAGTGTCACCGCCGTCAGTGCTGTACTCGACTTTCACGCCTGCGGGATCGCACAGTTCAAACTTGTTGCTGCCGATGGCTCCGATCAGAGCTGCCGAGACCGGGGACACTGCGCCTACAATGGCCTTGCCCCCCCAACCAACGTCTGTAGCGTACACATTGCCAGGCGACGAGCCGGGGACCCCCTGCGGCCCGGCAGGGCCCTGTGCTCCGGTGTCACCCTTTTCGCCACGCTCTCCTTGTGGCCCCTGCTCACCTTGTGGGCCGCGCTCGCCGGTGTCTCCCTTCGGTCCCTGTGGGCCTGCCGGGCCTTGCGGTCCCACCGCACCGGTGTCTCCTTTGTCGCCCTTGGGACCCTGCGGCCCGGTTTCTCCGGTGTCACCTTTGGGGCCTTGAGGGCCGGGCAAACCTTGTGCGCCCTGTGACCCTTCGGGGCCGACTGGGCCGGTAGCTCCCGGCTCGCCCTTAAAGTTTCCGGATGCAATGCCGTCCTTGAGCTCCTGCAAGCTCTCGGCGGCCTTGTCCGCGCTGGCGGCAGATTCCGTGGCCGCAGTCTGTGCGTCGGTCTTGGCCTGCTCTGCGGCGGTGGCATCGGTGTGCACGGCATCCACCAGCTCCTGCCACGCGGGGGTGCCAGGCTCCGGCATAGTGCCATCCTCTGTGCCGCTGTTGGCACTGACACGATACCGCAGGTCTGCGCTGGTCACAGTCTTGGTGCCGTCGCTGCCCTCAAAGGTAATGCAGCCATTGCCGGGCTGTGCGGTCACGCTGGCGGGCACGGCCACATAGCCGTCCTTCACCAGCGTGGACGCCGGTGCCCCGCCGCCCGGCAGGTGCCAGACTGCCCGGATGGTCAGCCCTGCCCACTCGCCGGTGGCTGTAACGGCAAGGCGGTACACGCTCTTGTTTTTGGCGTAGCCCAGCGCCAGCGCCGAGGCGTACCCCGGCAGGCATACGCTGCCGCCGGATGTCAGCGTGATGGGGAACTCGATCATAAAACAACACCTCCTTGGCGCGTCCTTTTCCGGCCCGGTCAGGCGCTGGTCTTTTCAGTCAGCATCTCGGTCAGCTCGGCATATTGCTCATCAGTCAGCTTGTTGGCGGCGTAGAAGATATCCAGCTTTTTTGCCATACCGGCGGTCTTACCACGCTCGATCATACGCTTGCAGGTGTTATAAAGTGCCATAGTATTCCTTCCTTTCTGGTCATGCGGTTTCAGTTGTTTCATCATCGGTCACGCCCAGCTCCAAAAGAGTCAGGCGGTAGTCCTGGTCAAGGTTCAGTGCGTCGGCATCGTCCTGCGCGGTCTGGGTCTCGGTCAGCAGTTCGGCAATGGTGGGGTAGTGGTAGCCGGACAGCCAGAGTTTTAGCTCGTAGCCGTCGTTAAAATCGTTGTTATACTTGTTTTTTACGTGCAGTATGCCGTTTGTTTGGAACGTGAGCGTCGCCTGTAAATATGTGATTACTCCGCCGCGTGCAAGATCAATTTCTCCGTCGGAGCTGCCATCATAGGTGCCTTTAATTACATGCACATAGTCCACACCATCCGGCACTTGAACGTCTAAAGTTTTCCATTTTGTGCCGGTCGATGCAGTCGTGGTCCACACCAGCCGGGGCTCCGACTTTACCGCCACGGCGGCAGCGATCTTGTCATTGAGCGTTTTGGCGCTGAGGGTGCCATCCTCGTCCACGTCCAGATAGTCGCCCACCTTGACGCCGCCCAGCTGGTCCGCTGTGGCGGCAGGCAGGGTGTAGGGGGTGCCGAACTTGGCGTCCGCCTCGGACTTTTTGTAGTAGTCAGAAAAGTCCACATTGACGGACGAGTCTTTCCAGGCCGAGGTAGCGGGGTTCCACACCCAGATTGTGCAGTTCTCGGCGACGATCGCCCAGGAGCCTGTGTCCGCGGTGGGGTAAGCGTCACGCAGGTCCTGAGCGGTGCTGTAGTAGCCCTTGCAGCCGTTAGCGATGAACGTGATCTGGTCTGCAGCTTTCTTGGCGGAGCTGGCGTTATCCTGTGCGGTTTTTGCATCCGCAGAGGCAGATGCTGCCGCCTTCTTGGCAGTGGTTGCAGAATTTTCCGCAAGCGTCACCGCCTTTTCCGCCGCCTGCTGTGCCTCCAGGCAGGTAGACACATAAGACAGCCAGGAGGACGAAGAGACGCCGGTGACGAAGAAATAGCTCTGCACGGCCACATCATCCGGGTAAGCGGCCCCGCCCACCCGGACAATGATGTCAAAGGTGCGCAACTCGTAGCCGGTATCGGGGCCCATCACACACAGGTTGACGTGTACGTCGCCGGGGCGGCGCAAGGCCTGCTCGGCCAGCTCCAGTGTGATGATGTGGGCGTTGTCGGCGTCCACAGTCACGGCGGCGTGCTTGCCGCTGGTGGTGAGGATCTGGTCATACCAGCCGAAGTTGTTGGCCCCCTCGCCCCGGTACTGAACGGTGTACGCCGCACCTTCCGGGGCCTTGTACGGGGTGCCGCCGTTGTAGAGGGCCATGCCGATGAACCGGCTCTGCGCGTCCGACTGCATCACCGGGACGACTGGCGGCGCGCTTTGGGACTGAAAGTCAATTTTAAGGATCTGCATTCGATGCCTCCGAAGTGTCCGGGTCGGTGTACTCGATCACGTCGCCGGAATAGGATTTGCTGCCGGAAGAAATGGTGCCCGCCACGCTGTTGAGCTGCACGGCGTTCTTCTCGGCATGGTAGGGATAAACGGTGTACTGGGCCACCTGCACGGTGGTGTTGGTGTGCCGGTCACGGTCCATGAGCACTACCTTGTCATACAGGCCAAAGGACAGATACGCATACTGATCCGGGGCCAGCCGGGCAAGGTCGGCGATCTTGCAGCTGTAGGAGCGCTTGGGAAATGCCGCCGCCTTGACCATGGCGTCGGCCTTGATCTTCAGGGCGGACTTGTTCGAGATGGAGCTGTCCGTTTCGCTGTGCCAGATGACACGGCTGTCATAGTCGTGGCACTGCGCCTCCACACTGATATCGCTCTTCCCGTACAGCAAAAGGGCGGTATAGTAGCTGTCGCCGGTCTCCGCTTTTCCTTTATAATAGGGCTGTTCGGTCAGGTTCAGCTCGTCGGTGAAGTAGGTGCCGTTCGGGGTCCGGGCGCCGGGGTCCACAATGATCATCTGGCGGGCGGAAGTCGTGCCGGGCACGAGGAACCGCACAGGGTAGTTCTTCCACACGTCCACCGCTTTCTGCACCAACTCCAGCGGGCTGCCGGTGAACTTTTCAATGGCCAGCTTCTCGGTGGCTTTGTCCGGGACGGTCAGGCTCCAGTCCGACAGGCCGGAAATGGCCCGCCGGAGGGTGTCGGCCATGGTCTGGGGGCCCTTGGAGAACAGGCCGGTGGACACATAGTTGTTCCAGTTCTTCAGCAGGGTGCCGCACAGGCTGTCCAGATCCAGCACGGCCTCGTAGTCGGTGGAGCTGCGCCCCACGTTGATGCTGGACAGTGCATAGGTCTGATCTTCGGTCTTTTCTACCAGCCGCACCCGCTCAGTGAGAAGGCGCATCTGGGGATGGCCACGGGGCAGGCTGAATTTGACCTCATCCTCCCAGCCGTTCCAGTTGTGCACGATGCAGTAATCATCACAATCCAGCGGGATGTAGTGACCGTCTGCGGCCACGATGGCAAGCACGGGCAACGCCTCCTTTACACAAAAATGGGGTAATACTCGACGTAACTCTGCCCTGTGTGGGCAAGGCTGTTTTCTCCGGCCCGGACGGTGGGCCAGCCGGAAATGCCGGTGACGGCCTGAAACAGGTTCTGGCCGTTGCACAGCACCTGCCGGGTGATGCCGTCCACGCACACGGTGTCACCGGCCTGCAGATCTTTGAGCACGCAGCTGCCGCCGTTGGGGTAGTGCACGGTGTGGCTGCCGGCCTCCGTTACCGTCTCTGTGATGCGGCACTCCATCTGCTGGGCGGTGCCCGCCGCAAAAAAGGTCTGGACATCCGCCGGAAGCACCAGCGTTTCCAGCGCCCCGTGCCGGTAGCCTGCCAGCGTGTAGGTGCAGCTGAGGATGCAGCCGTCGGTGTCCTGCTCCTGTGCCTTGCCGCTGTCCAGCAGCAGAGCCGTGTATGTGCCGCCGTCCGGCAGGGCCAGCTCCACCGTGCCGCCCAGAAAAGCCGCCGTCAGGGCGCTGCGCTTGGCCGCTGCGTCGGCAGGGCTTGCGCCGTAGATGTCCACCGGCAGCGAGATGGAGCGCAGGCCGTACTGGGTGGAACAGAAGGTGATCCGGCTGCCTGTGTAGCTGGTGAGGTAGTTCTGGGTGAGAGTGCTGCCGCTGACATACCAGCTGGACAGCAGCATGGCCCCGAACTCGCTGGCCCCGTGGTCGTTGATATAAAAATCTTCCATGGTTCATCACCTCCGGAAGCCCAGTTCCTCGTCCATGTAGGACGCGGTAGTGCGGGCCATTTCTCTGCCGTCCACGTTGAACACCGCCGTCAGGCTGCCGGTGTAGCTGGCTGTGAGCTGCTGCGCTGCACTGGAACCGGTGCCGTTCTGGGTGCGGGAAATGCTTTGCTGATTTGCAGCGGAAGCGGCCTGCGTGCGGCGGGTGAGCTCTGCGGCGGTGATCGTGTCACTCTGGGTGTAGCCGCTGCTGTCCGGGTGCGGCAGGGCCGGGGAATCGTCGGTAGAGCTGCCGTCATCGGCAGAGCCGCCCTTGCGGCCATACTTCTTCCACAGGAACAGCCCCAGTCCGGCAATACCGGCCACCAGCGCAATGATGGCAAAAACCTCCGGGTGGGCTGCGATCAGGCCGCCCACCTTGCCCACAAGGCCCGCCACGGCCTTGCCGATGGTGCCAATGCCGGACACGGCGGCGCCCACCAGCTTGCCCATGCCGCCGGAGCCGGACAGCCCGCTGGCAATCTCACCAATGCCCTGGATGGTGGCTCCGGCACCGTTTTTGATGCCGCTGCCCAGGATGCCGGACACAGCCCCAAAAGCACCCTGCAGTCCGCCGCCGGCGTAGGCCTCGTTGATGGCAGCCAATGCTTTCTTGGCCCAGGCGGAAACAGTGTCCCGCTGGCTCTGGCTCACCTGGCCCCAGATGAGCTTGGTCGCCGTCTCGGCAATGCCGGCCCAATCCTTGTTCTTGACGGCGGAAATGCCGTCCTTGATGATGCCAAAGATGCCGCTGCTCAGCTCGCTCTTGGCCCCGGACAGGGCCTCGTCAATGCGCTTCTGGGTGGCAGTGACGGAGGTGTCGATCTGCTGGGCGGATTCCTCCACCTTGTCCTGCACGCCGTCCACATAGGTGATGATCTTCTCGTAGGTCTCGCGGCCGCTGGCACCGATGCGCTCCCCGGCCTCGGTGACGGTCTGCTCCACATGGCGGGACCCGTCGGCATAGATCTTGGTCACCTCGGCAGTGGTGACGGTGGCCCCGTCCTTGTAGCTGGTGGCCGTTTTCTTGGCCGTGTCGGTCAGCACCTTGGACATGTCGGCGTAGGACTTCGTCACCTTCTGGGTCACGCCGTCCACCTTGGTGGTCACCAGGGTGTATTCCCGCTCGACGCCGTTGACCATCTCCTTGCCGGATTCGGTCACCTTCTCGGTCAGGCGGTCAAACTCCTTGCCGGTGCTGTCACGGATGTGCTCGTTGACCGATTCCACCGTGGTCTCCACCTGCCCCAGGGCGTTCTGGGAATAGGTGGTGTAGTTGTCGGTGGTGGAGCGCAGGACGGTCTCGGTGGCTTTCTTCGTGGAGGATTTGGTGCCGGAACTGCCGGAGGAGGACGGGATGTCACTGACGATGACCCCGCCGCCGGTCAGGTCGGCCAGCTCTTTCTCCGTCTGCGCCTGCTGCACCCGGCTGTCGTGCAGCTGTTGGCGGCGCTGGCGGTCGGCATCCGTGACAGTGCTCTTGGACTGGGATGCTTTCCAGCCCTCGTAGGTGTCAAAGGTAGAATAGCCGTCCTTGTTCAGGGCCTTGTTGAGCTTGAAGCTCAATCTGTCCAGCCAGCCGATGACCGTGGACAGGGCATTCTGTGCCGTGTTGGCCACGGCTGTGAACGCAGAGTTCACGCCGGTGCGGAACGTCTCGCTGGACGCATAGGCCGTGCCAAAGGCCCCGGCCAGAGCACCCAGCAGGGTGACCACGATGCCGATGGGGTTGGCGTTCATGACAGCGTTCAAAGCTGCCTGTGCCCCGGCTGCCACGGTGGCTGTGGTCTTATAGGTGACAAACGCCCCGCCGATGCTGCCCAGCAGCGGCAGCAGGACGTTTGCATTGTCGATGCAGCCCTGCACGACGCCAACGAGGATGGACAGTTCCGGGGTGGTCTGCCGCACGGCATCCAGCATGCCGTCGATGCCGTTGGTCTGCCAGCCCTCTTTGCAGGCAATGGCCAGATCGTTGCACTTGGTTACCGCCTCGCCAAAGGCAGTGGTCAGATCTTCCATGACCACGCCCGCCAGCTGGGTGGCGTTGTCCTTCAGGGTGGACAACCGGCCATTGAGCGTCTGACTCTGGGTGGCCATGCTGTCATAGTAGCGGCCACCTTCTTCGGCAGCGGCCTGCAGCGCCTGGGTCAGGACATCGTAGGTGATGGTCATGCTCTGCACGTCCTTCACGGACTTGCCCGTGTAGTCGGCCAGCACCTGATAGATGTTGATGCCCGCCATGGCGAACTGCTTGATGTCCACGCTGGTGGCTTTGCCCTGGTTGGCTACCTGCTGCAGGTTCTGGGCCATGCGTTCCAGCTCGGCAGACCCGCCGCCGGTGGCTGCCACCGCGTCGCCCAGGGCAAGGATGGTCTTGCGGCTGTACTCGGCGTTCTCACCGGCAGAAATGAGGTATTCGTTGGACTTGACCAGCGTAGCCGTGTCAAAGGGCGTGCGGGCTGCGTCTGCCTGCATGGCAGCCAAAGCAGCGTTGGCCTTTTCCGCGTCGCCCAGCAGGTTGGTGAGGGCGGTTCTGTATTTCTCGATCTCTGCGTTGTAGGACACGCCGGTGGAGATCAGGGTCTTGCCGGCGTCCACCACCTTGTCCACGCACTTGGAGATGATGTTGCCGATGGCCACCTGCCCCGCGGTAAACTGGGAGACGACTTTTTCTTTCGTTTCCTTGGCGGAGCGCTGTGTTTTCTGGCCGGCAGAATCGGCGTCCGTGCCCACTTTGTCGGAGGTCTCTTTGCTGGTCTTTCGGACCTTTGCCCCGGCGTCGGCGGCTTCCTTCTCGCCCTTCCCGGCAGCGCTCTTGACGGCAGCGGCGGCCTTTTGGGCCGCTTCTTCCGTTTCGGACACCACGCTGTCGGCGGCCTTGGCGGCGGCAGAGGCGGTTTTCTGGGCCGCCTGTTCCGCTGCCTGTTCTACCTGGTCAAGGCCCTCCTGGGCCCCGCTGGGATCGGTCACGACGCCGAAAACGACCTCGCCGTCATGTTCGCGTGCGATGGTGCATCACCTCCCGGAATGCTCTTTCTGGTATTCGGCCTGCCTGGCAAGAATGGACGCCTTGCGGTCTGCCATGGACACATAGCGCCGGGCCGTGCCGCCGGCCTCCGCAGGCAGGGCGTACACCCGGCGCAGCTTCTCGTATTGCTCCCGCATTCCCTTGGGCATGTCGGTCAGATCTTCGGTGCGATAGCTGATGATCTTGCAGATGCGGCACTCGTCCGGCAGGCTCCGGAACAGGGCCATGAAGTCCCACCAGTGCAGCTGCGCCGTGCGCAGGTCGATGCCGTAGGTCTGCAGAAAGGCCGCCCAGATCAGGGGGCCGTCTACCGCAAAATCAAAGCCCCGGGGCATTTCCCGGAACGCCTCCGCGCTGCGCTTCTCCCGCTCGGATTCCTCGGCGCCGCAGCGGTAAAAGTCCAGAAAGGCGTCGAGGTTGTCCTTTGTGAGCGGGCCATGTATGAGCACCCGCTGGGCGTAGTCCTGCAGGGCGGCTTCCTGCTCGGGTGTGTGGGCCCGGGCGGCCATGTTGTCGTAGGTGACCCACGCCCGGAAGTCCGTCTCAAAGCCCTGCGGCAGGCTGTCGGTCAGGTAGCAGTCCGGGCGGGTCATGCCTTGGCCCGGCGTGCTGCCCGGCGCTGCTCCCGGTTCATGGGCATGGGGATGGGTGCCGGGATGGAACTCTTTGCGTCCTTCATGGCTTCCCGGTCGATGGGCTGCAGGGCGGCCATGCGTTCCAGTGCCTCCGGGTTGGCAGCGGCATTGAAGTCGGCAAGCAGCTGCATCAGATCTTCCAGGTCATCCACGTCGATGCCCAGACGCTGGTCGTAATCGTCGCCCAGCAGGTCGGCAAAGAAGTCATCCAGGATCTCGTTGAACTTGATGAGGTATTCGTCATCTTCCTTATCCAACGCGTTCAGCGCCACCATGGCTGCCTTGTAGCCCTGGATGTACCGCTTGTAGTCCTTGCCTTTGGTCACCTTAAAATCGAATTTCACGTTGCGAAGAATCATAAAAAGCTCCTTTCGTTGGGCCCTGCGCCGGTGCTGCCCCGGCTTGATCTGGCTGGTTCAGGGCATAAAAAATCCCCGTCCGGGGAGGTGGACGGGGACATGCTTGTGGGAAACTCAGGGGGCGCTGTAGGTGTACTCCTTGGGCTTCTCCACACCGGAGACGGTGACAGAGATGCCGGCGTTATTGCCTGCGCCATTGGAGGCGTCGCCGTTGACGATGACGGAGGCCTTGCCGGTTTCGCCCTTGCCGGTGAGCATGGAGAAATAGACATACGGCACGATCACGGCGCTGCCGGTGCCGAACATCACGGCCAGGCTGGTGACCCAATCCTGCCAGGCGTCGCCGTGGGTGCGGTCGCCGGAGATGGAGAAGGTGCGCTGTGCGCTGGTCTTGATGGTGGCATTGCCCTTGCGGATATACTGCTTGTCCTGGGTGCCGGGGTTCACGGCAGCGGAGTGCTCGGTGATGCACTCCTGGCAGACGATGTAGTCGTTCACATCCTGCTGGGTGTCCGCAGTCTGGAACGCCAGCACGAAGTCGTCCGCCATTTCCAGGCCGGCATAGTCCGCACTGGGGGTGATGCCGGCCATCACTTCTTTAACGGTCATGTGGTTGCTCCTTTCGGTTGATAGTAAATAAGCTGCAGCTGGATCTGCGCACGGCAGGCACCGCCCTCCGCCTCGAGGATGTAGCCGCTGGAGGTGACGGACACCTCCCGGACGGTGCGCCCGCTGCTCAGCTGCGGGAAATTGCGGGCCCGGTTCTGGCTGGCCACCCACTCGGTCAGGTCGTCCCAGAAGCCGGAGGCTGCGGCCTGCTGGGCGGCGTTGTCCGGGCTGTAGACGGTGTGGGAGGCCAACACATAGTTCTTGAGCCGGAGCGACCCGCTGAAATAGTGCTTGAGCTCCGGTGCGCCGGGCATGTCCAGGATGGTGTACTCCTCGGCGTCGCCGGTCAGGCCGCCCACCCGGAACGCCACGCCGTCCTCCTGTGCGGAGGCCACCAGCGGGCAGGTGCGCAGCCAGTCGCGCATGGCCTGAATGGCAGGGGTCATCTGGTTTCCTCCTTCATCACTGCTTTCCAGAACTGGTTCCATGAGACTTTGTTGGCGTCCTTGCTGCGCTCGGCCCAGTAGCTGCCGCGCAGGCCGGTGTCACCGTGCAGGCCCTCGCCCTGGGGGTGCAGATAATACTGAGGTCTTGCATAGGGCGTTGACCAGATGATCTCACCGGTCTCGTAGTCGGTGGCCAGCTGGGCGGAATTGTCCAGCATACCGGTGTCAAAGGGCACCAGCGGGTGGGTGTCCCGGATGATGCGCTGCATGAGCTTGCCTCGGCCCGTGACCATGGCCCGGGTCAGGTTGGCCCCCACGTCCTTGTTCCAGCGGATATGTGCCTTGCACTTGCCGCTGCGGTGCTGCACTGTGAACAGGGTGCCCATGGGCGTTGTGATGGTCAGGCGTCCGCCGTGGCTCTTGTCCCAGATGGTGGCCATGCCGTCATCTCCCTTCCACATGCCAGTGCGGCAGCAGGGGCTCCCGGTTGTCCGAGACTGCCGCCACCGTGCAGCAGGGGTGCGTCTTTTCCAGCCGGGCGTATTCCTCGGCGGTCAGGCTCTGCACCGCACCCTGCACCACCTTCCAGCCCCGCTTGAGCGTCCAGTGCTTTGCCTTTTCGGCAGCGGGCAGGGCTGCCCACTGCACATAGGGCAGGTAGCCCAGGGTGCACACGCTGGCCGGGATGCGGATGTGGGTGGTGCGTTCGGGGTCCTTGCTGGTGCCGGTGCCGGAGGTGTCCAGCTTCTCCCGCCAGCTGCAGGCCGGGAACACCCAGCACTTGGGCGTGTCGGTGTCGGCCTTGGGGTCATGGATAAGGTTCATCACGGTAACGGTCGTGGTCATCTCATTCAATCCCCCTGTACAGCAGGCCGTGGGGGTCAGACCCGAGGGCGGCTTCCAGCACATGCCAGGCTTCAAAACGCACGGCAGCGGACAGGCTTGTGTTGGCCGCAAAGGTCACAGCATAGCCGTCATTGGAGACGCTCTGTGCGCCCGGTGCAGCACCCACAGCCAGCTGGGCAACCAGCAGATCCACGATCTGGGCGCAGGCATCCGCCAGCATCTGGCGGCAGCTCTCGCACACGGCGGCATGGGGTTCCGCCTTGCCAAAGGTAGCGCTGTCGATGAGGCGGGACGCCCGGCTGCACAGCACACCGAACGCCAGCTCACTCACCGTGCCGCCCGCCGCCTGGTACTCCGGGTAGGTGCAGTAGTTCATGGGCGGGGCCCTCCTTACGCCTCGATGCGCTTGATGTACAGGGTCTTGGGCTTGGACACCTTGATGCCGTACACCTTGCGGCCCTGCACAGCGGACGCGCCAATGTACTTGCCGGAGCCGCCCAGATCCTGCAGGTGCACGGGGGTCTGCCACTCCATCACACGGTGGCACCAGTTGGGGTGGCCGCAGATGAACTCGGTGGTAGTTTTCTTGGTGCTGACACGGGTGGTGTTCTCGAAGTCCATGTTGTTGGATTCGTACACCGCAAAGCCGGCGATCTGACCCACCGCACCGGTCTGCACCAGCTGCTGGGACAGGTCACCCTGCTTGATGAACTTGTCATCCTGCATGAGGATCTCCAGATACTCAGGGCTGACGATCATAAAGCGGCCGGTCTGGGGCACGCCGTTGCGGCTCAGGGTGCGCTTGGCGGCCAGAGCCTCTTTGTAGGCGGTGGAAGCGGTGCAGGCGGTCTTGGTGGCGCTGATGGTAGCACCGGTTGCACTCTGCAGTGCCTCGATGGACTTCTTGTCGATGGACAGGGCCATGGAGTAGGCGGCGCTGTCCAGACGCTCGGCGGTGATGCCGTCGGGCACGGATGCAGCGTCAAAGCCGTCGATGATCTCATTGACAGCCTCGTCGTTGTCGATGTCCAGATCCAGATAGGTGGTGGTGCCGGCATCGGCATCCACGCCGTTTGCCTTGTCGTATGCCTTGACGGCCACCTCGGTGTCACGCACCGGGATCTTGACCTTGCCGGCCTTGGGGCTGCCCTCGTAGCGGGTGTTGAAGATCGCACCGTCACGGGTGACCAGAGTGGCCCGCAGCTTTGCGTCTACCAGAGCGGAATACCGCTCCTGATTTGCATGTGCCATGTTGAACTCCTTTCGTTTTACAGGTTCAGTTCGGGATTCAGGGACTTAAAGGCGGCTTCCACACCATTGGATTCGTTGGCGGGCGGTGCGCCATGCTCAGCGCCGGTAGAGACCACGGCCACGCCGGCGGCACCGTCTTCACCAAAGGCCCAGGGGTTGGCCTTGGCAGCGTCGTCCAGAGCCTTGTCAATGTCGGCGCTGCGGTCCTTGGAGCCCTTCAGAGCGTCCAGATCCAGCAGGGCACGCACCGCCTTGACGCTGCGGCCCTTCTTGCCCAGGATGGCAGTGTTCAGGGCGCTGTCAAAGGCAAAGCCGTCCGCCTGGGCCTTCATGTCCGCCTGCAGCTTGGTCAGCTCGGCCTCGTACTCCTCGGGCTTCTTCTTGCCTTCAAAGGCTTTCAGGCCGTCCTGGGCGGTCTTGAGCTGGGCGCTTGCGTTGTCCAGCTGGGCCTGCAGGGCAGTGGCGGCGGCCTTTTCGCGGTTGATGTCTGCGCCGTTTTCCTGCATGAGCCAGTTCAGCTGCTCGTCGGTGATGCCGGGGATCTTGTTCTTCACATCTTCGCGTTTCATGGTGGAAACTCCTTTCGTGTGTGAGACCTCAGTTTTTTTACACTGTTCTCTGTCAGTTATCCGGTCTTGGGCGGGGTACGCGCCGCCCGCCGCATGGTGCCGTTTGCGGGAGTTGAACCCGCCACCCCCGGATTAAAAGTCCGGTGCTCTGCCAATATGAGCTAAAACGGCATGAAAAAAGCACGGTGCAAACTGCATCGTGCTTGATATCGACTAAAACAGGGGTGTTTTAGCCGGTGTTACTTTTTGGGGTGCTGGTGTGGCGTGTATTTATCGTCCTGCGCGGTCTGAATTGCAGATACGATCATGAAAAACAGCCAGGCACCGTTCAGCAGAACGATCTCCAGCAGCGCAAGGATCATCAAAACAACAAGAACCGTAGTAACCATAGTGTACCTCCTGAAAAATGGGCAAAAGAAAACCACGGTGCGTGTGCATCGTGGTTAATAATCGCGGAAGGGACAGGATTCACAGATTTTCTTCCAGTCGGGCTTTACCTTGAACCGGGCAGGAATACTACTCTCAATGACTTCCTGATTTTCCATGCAATCAACGGGGGCAATCCAGTCATCTATCAACGGACACTTGACACTTGACACTTACTGCTGTTCCGGTCTCATCCGGTCGGTATTCAACATTACCCAAGAATGCCATTGTTTTTCATCTCCTCGATCAGAGCCTTAAGATTATCTGTATATTCTACGGAACTATACGCCGTTCGGATTTCTTTTTGAGGAATGCTTACATAAGCTGTGCCGTCTGCTCCGTAGTATCTCTCAAACTGACCATTCCATACTGTAACCGAGATTTTTGCGTCCCGGATATACTGTTTGGCCTGTTTTTCACTGACGTTGTGGGAACGTTGTTTGTTGACGTGTGTATCATCAAACGTGAGACTGTCAACATCAATGGGTGTCGGCTTGAGGTGGATAACAGCGGCCTTTGGCAGTTTTGCAACAGTACGAAGTTTTTCTATTATTATAGCATCTTTCGTATCGTTTGCATAGCCTTTTCTTACCGCATACGCTGCCCTTTTTTGTGCGTTGATAACGTCCTTCCGGGCTGCATAATCAATGCGCCGCCAGTTGTTGATATCACTGCCCGCGTCACGGTACAGCCGGAGGTATGCTTCCGGGTCGTAGCCGGAAACGTCAAACTCCCGGCTGAACCGCACCGCAAACTCACAATCACAGTTGGCGTGGATGTGCTGGGCGTGGCCTTTCTTCAGCAGGTTCTTGCTGGCTTTCTGCCAGCCGTTGGAAGCCAGCATCCGGCAGAACGGGCAGGCGTCGCCGTGGGGCACCCATGCCCACTCCGCACCGTCCCGGATGGCATTGCGGGTGGTGGTGTCGGCACCGGCCTGCTTTACCATGCGGGAAACGCCCTGCTGCAGGCTGGGCGGGCTGTCCTGCGTGGCCTTGACCATGCCGGTCACCTCGCCATAGGTGGCGGTGGGTGCAGGCTCTGCGGCGGGCAATCTGACAGGCAAGCTCTGCGCTGCCCTCGCCGTACTTGGTCACAAGGGCGTAGGCGTAGCGGATGAGGGCGTCGGTGTCGGCTTCCGGGTGCCCGTCCATGTACTCCCGCATGAGCTGCCCGGCCTTCTGGTTCAGTCGGGAAAGCCGGGAAATGTACTCATCCCATGCCGCTTGTGTCAGTTTCATCTTCCATCTCCATCAACACCTGTGCACCCCGCGCCCGCTGCTCCTGCGCCTTGATGCGCCGGATGTCCGCCTGGTCAAAGCCGATCATCTCCAGGAATGTGTCCGTGCTGGCGAACTCCTGCCGGGCGGATGCGATCTTGATGGCGGCGTCCGCCGTCACGGCCACACTGGGCATGGCGGGGTTCTTGAAGTGGGCCATGATGCCGGTCTCATCCTCGGTCAGGTCGGCCAGGCGGCAGTCCCGCGCTACGGCCTGCGCCATACAGGCAATGGTGCGCAGGGCGTCGCCGTTGCCGGTGTTCAGCTGCTGGGCCAGAAGCACCAGCGTCTGGCTCTGGGCAAGAATGGCGTCGCTGCTGGTGGGGTTGGCGTCGTTCACCACGCCCACATCGGCCACGGTCAGGCCGGTGGCCGCTGCAAACTGGGTGGCGGTCATCCGCATCTTCTCCACATGGGGCGTCAGGCTGCCCTGTGCCAGCTGGCCCAGGGTCGGGTTTTCACCGGTCTCCGGGTTCGCCGTGGCGGCGATGATGGCCCCCATGTAGGTCTTGAACTTGTTGGAAATGATGGCGTCATACTGCTCATCGGTCACGCCGAGGATGTACTTCTGGGGCGTGGTGGCAAACTCCAGCGCGATGGTGGCGTTTACGGCTGTACGAATGTAGTCGTTGATCAAGGCGCGGATGGGATTTTTGAGGCGGGAGCGGCCGAAGGGCTTGGAGTTGGTGGCATTCCAGATCAGGGGCTCCATCAGCGGGCGGCCCATCATCTGGGAATTATACTCTGCTGTCCAGTTGTCCTGCTGTCTGCGCAGAACAACGACGTGCGTGTCCGTGTAGAGGTACACCAACGCGGGGGTCCATTCATTGCTTACGCTTTCGTCCGGTGCCGTGTCCACGATGGCAAGGCCGCAGTCGATGCGGCCCTTCTCGCCGTTCCAGAGGGCAGCAGCCGTGGCAGGCGAGTGGAACCGGATGCGGCATCCAACCTCCGGGTCCGCGAACAGGGCGGCGAAGGTGCAGCCGTATTTCAACTCATCTCGACAAGCCTTGGCGTACTCGGCTACAAGGCGGTTGTCGGCCACCAGCTTTGCAAGGCTGTCCAGACTGCCGCCGGTGCTTACAAAGCCGTCGAACATGCTCCGCGCGGCCAGCACGTCCACGGCCTTCTGCCCCCAGCTGCAGCCGACTTCCAGATTTTCCATGCCTTTTTTCGGCAGGGCGATGCCAAGGTTCACGTCCTTCAGGGTGATGTGACCCTCGTAGTATTTATCCTTGAGCGTGTTGCTGCTCTGGTGGTAGTTAAAAACGTCGGCCAGATCCTGCAGCTGCTGTTGCTCGGCCGGACGTAAGTCTTTCACGGTGCCAAAATTCAGGGTAACTAACATAGGGCTCCTTTCAGCCGATGCGCATCTTGCGGGTGGGGTCGCGGCGGCAGGTCTTTGCGCCCCACAGGGCCAGCGCGCAGGCTTCCACCGGCAGGCTGTTCTCGCCGCCAAAGCCAAAGCCGCCCGCAAGGGGGCGCTTGGTGGCGGTAACAGCGCTCTCGTTCAGGGCAGTCTGGGGTGCGTACCAGGTCAGGTGCTGCTCATTCACCGCGTTGGTGAACAGGCTCACGGCGGCGATCACGTCCCGTGCTCCGGGCCGGACGACCGCGTTCTTTGCCTTCCAGACTTCCCGGATGCGCTCCACCAGCACGTCCACGCCGTTGCGCCCGTCGATGACCGCGCAGCTGGCCTTGCCGTACCGGTCGCACAGCCAGGCCGCCAGCCAGGCAAGGCCCTGCCCGGTGGGCCGCAGGTCGATAAGAGAGACGCGGGCGGGGCCCTCTTTCGGGATGACCGCGCCGCACAGGCACACGGAACTGCCGTCGGCGGCAAACTTGACGCCGTAGGCAGTCTTGCCCTCCGGTTTTTCGTCCTCGCTGGCACAGGCTGCCCACGCCTTCCGGTCGAGGGCGTAGTCCAGATGTTCGGTGGCTACCGGGCTCCACCAGCCCAGGCGTTCCCGTGCGAAGGTGTCCGGGTCCAGCTGTTCGCTTTCGCCCTCAATGGTGCCGTACTGGATGCGCCGCCCCAGTGCCGGGTTGGCCGCTGCCCAGCGGGCGGGGTCTTTCACGTCGCCGATCTCCGGCACGCTGAACTCGAACCACGCGGCCTTTTTTGCTTCGCCGTCCAGCGCCCGCTTGCGCAGGGCGCGGAACACGGTGCCCACGGCATCCGGGCCGGGCGGGGTGCCCACATAGATGGTCTGGGGGTTCAGGCTGGCTGAAATGGCCGGCAGGAAAGAGCCCTGGGCGGTCTCGTCCAGCTCCTGCGCCTCGTCGAAGATGAGCAGGTCGCCGTGCTGGCCGCGTCCGCCGTTGCGGGTGCGGGCCAGAAACTTGATACGGGCACCGCTTTTCAGGATGATCTGCTCCCGGCCCAGCGCCGTCTTGATCTCAGCCACATGGCGGCGCAGCTTGGGGCTCTCGAAGAAGGCCCGCATTTCCTCAAAGGTCTCGGTGGCGGTCTTTTGCAGGTGGGCCGTGTAGATGACCGTTTCGCTGAACATGAGCATGCCGGAAGCCGCCCGCCCCTGCACCAGCAGGCTCTTGCCGTTCTGGCGGGGCACGCTGCCGCCCGCCGTGGGGGCAGTCCATTTGCCGGACACGGTGCGGCCCATCCAGTCAGCCAGGATGTCGCTCTGCCACGGGTCCAGCACGGTGCCGCCCGCCCGCAGGATGCGCACGGCATCCGGCCCGTCAGTGGCCCGGTACTCCGGCGCGATGCGTTCGGACGGCTCCTGGCTTCCCATCATTTTCACGCTTTGCGAGGATCTCGCCGATCTCGTCGCCATCGTCGTTCGCTCCTTCGATCTCTTCAATTTCCCGGATGGTCTCCCGGTACTGCTTGGTCAGCTGAGGCAGGGCGCGGCAGTCCTCGCAGGTGTCGATGCCCGCCGCCAGCACCTTGGCCAGCTGTTTGAGCTGCTCCAGCCGGGTGCCCCGCGCCGTGATGCTTTTCATGGTCGCCATGGCCTGACACCCCTTTCAGAATTTTCCTGTGTGTAAATCGGCGCTGGACGGCACAGGGGTCGCCGAGGGCGGGGGCGGGGGCCCCTCCCCACCCCTCACCAGTCACCGTCTGAAACCTTCGGAACGCGCAGGAATTTGCCCGATTTTGGGCCGTTTTGACCGGTTTTGTTGCCCTTTTGCGCATTGCAGAACCAGTGTGCGGGTTGAAGGTTCGACCAATCTTCCGCTGCTGCCCGCGCGGACGGGTAGCCGAACTCCCGCCAGCGGGAAACGGGCTTGATCTCGTCCACCACGAAGGATAGCGGATGCTGTGCGTCGGAAGGTTCGTCATAATGAATCGGCCCGAAACGCCCGTGACAGATGCCGCATTCGCCGCCCATCGCCCGGAGCCGGGCCCGGTTGCGCCGCCGCAGCTGGCCGTTGGCATAGCGCGGGTTGCCCATGCGGTTCACCTCCTGACAGACAAAAAAAGCCTGCGCAATGGCAGGCAGATCTTGTGCCCCGGCAAACACTCCGGGGCCTTTTGCAGGGCCGGGGTGCTTCGCGGCAGGGGCAGGGTACAAAATGACCCCCTGGGTATAGACCGGGGGTGGGTACAAAAAAGCCGCCCCTGTGGACGGCGGAAAATATCAAAAAAGGCCCGGCTGGTACATTCAGGCTGTTGGGTGAGTAAATGTGTGTTCCCCTGTCGCAGCCGGGCAGCACAAAGCCCGCAGGATTGAAGGGAGTAAGGGACCTTTCCTGCGGGCTCTTGCGATGATACTATTTTATCATGAAATCAAAGACATGTCACTGACGTCGTACTGACGTTTTACTGACATCTGTCACAGTTCCAAAGCATCCACACCTTTACGGTGATGACGGTAAACCTGCCGTACACAGATGCTCATCTTCTGTGCAATCTGCTCCCAGTCCTGAAAGCGGAGATACTTCAGCCGCAGGACCTCGTAATCCTTCGGGTCGTCCACATCCTCCAGTCGGGCCATAAGTTCGGCGTGGAGATCATCACACAGCATGATCTGTGCATTCAAGGCTTTCTCGGCTCGTTCAATACGTTCTACAGTTCGTGCCAGACTCTGCCCATCACCGCTGCCGCCCGGCATTCCGGTCAGTTGCTGCGTGGTACAACCGGTGTCACGTTCTGCTTCATCTAAATCATCTCGCAGGTGCTTGGCCTTTACCATAGCGTCCCCGTACCGACTGAGCCAGCGTCTTTTCTCTTCGTAGGTCAAACTCGTTTTCTCCTTTCTATGGAGGGTATGGAGGGTAGGAACCTATTTCCGAAAACTCCCTAGTAGGGAAACAAAAAAATAGAATATATAGGAAAGTCCCCGGAAAGGCTCCTTTGCTTCCATTCCCTCCATACTCAGTTCTTCAGGCGGGTCTGTTCGTACAGCGGCGGGCCCTGGGTGCTGCGGGCGGGCAGCTCTGCACCGCGGTTCAGCGCCATGCAGCGCAGGCCCTCCTCAGACAGGGCCATGCCCACATACTCGTTGTAGTACATGCCCTTGCGCACCTCGTAGTGCTTTTTGACCTCGATGCCGAATTGCTTGTTGGCCATGCGCCACTTCTCGTTGTTGTCGCTGCACCAGTTGAGATAGGTGCGGAACAGCACGCTGGCCTGCACGGTCTGGCCCTCGGCGGGCTCGGTGCAGTCGGCCAGAAAGGCGGCAATGCGGTCCTGATCCTGCTTGTAGGCGTCCACGGCCTTATCCACAGCAGCACAGGCGGGCAGACCGTGCTTTTTGCCGCCCTTGCTGAGGGCAAGCCACTTCTGCAGGCCGTCCAGCGCCCAGTTGAGGATGCCGGAGAGCTCCGCTTCCAGCTTCTGGGGCAGCAGCATGTCCTGTTTGTCCGGCGGGATGCACTGGGTGAACGGGATGAGCCGGATGCGCCGCCAGATGCCCACGTCGGTGCCATGGATGCGGGGCAGATGGTTGGTTGCCATGACCAGTTTGAACTCGGGCCGGAACTCAAATTCCTTGCCGTACTGGAAACGGGCCGTGATGGTGTTGCCGCCGGTCATCTGCTTGACCAGACCTTCGTCCAGCATGGCACCCTGATCTCCCTCCTCGATGGTGACAAGGCGGGCCCCTTTCAGGCGGGCCACGTCGCTGCGGGCGGCACCGGAGGAGCGGCTGCGGGCGCTGGTGATTGTCTCGGCCTGGGCGTTCATGCCGTAATCGCCGAACAGCTTGGCCAGCGCCTCCAGGAATGTGGATTTGCCGTTGGAGCCGTCGCCGTAGAGAAAGAACATGCACTGCTCCCGGGTGGAGCCGGACAGGCAGTAGCCGGTCATCACCTGCAGGTATTCGGCCAGAGCCCTGTCCCCGCCGGTGACGGAATCCAGAAACGCCCGCCATGTGGGAGCTGCGGCGTCCGGGTCATAGATGACCTGCGCCAGACGGGTGATATACTTTTCCCGGTCATGGGGCAGCAGCTTGCGGCGGGCCAGATCCAGGATGCCGTTTTGCACGTTCAGCAGGCCCCGGTTCCGGTCGAACTGCTCCGGCAGCATGGGGATGCCGGGCAGGTGCTGGGCCTCCTTGAGAAAGGCCTCCTTGCCCCGGCTGGAGCGGCTTTTCTGGACGTGTCTGCGCTGGGCGGCGGCGTTGTCGGTATCACGGATGCCAAAGCAGGCCTTGTCCATCTGATCCAGCATCTCGTCTGCAAAGCGCTTGACGGTGGCCAGGTCGTCCCGCTGCCAGCGGGTGCCGTCCCACACCAGCCAGCACTTGTCGGTGGGGTTGTAGCGCAGGCGGTCGGCGTACCGGTCACGGAAGCGGCGGGCGTTTCCGGTGTCGTCCATGGAGTAGCTCTTGACGCCGGGTGCCGGCGCGCTGGCCGGGGCCTGCTCCCTGCCGACACCGGTGTATTTGGCATTGAGGGCCCGCAGGGCTTCGTCCTGATCCGCAAAGGCCGGGCCGCCGTCTGCTGTCTGCGGGGGCGGGGTGTACACCTCCTGACAGTCGGCCACGGCACGGTCCAGGGTAGCGTCGCCGTAGGTCTTGGCACCCCGGCGCTGGTCCCACTTGGGGCGCATGAGGCCGGAGGCACGGAACACCCGGTCCATGCGGGCCTTGTCAGCGGCGAACCAGAAGGCCAGCAGGTTGCAGAAGCTCAGATCCGCCTCGCTGTGGCTGGCGTAGTAGGCCTGCCAGCTGCCGGCATACAGGGCCGCAAAGCGCTCCCCGTCTTTGGCGCTGCAGGCAGTGTGCAGGATCTCCTCGTCGGAGCGGTCCACGGCCTGCCACACCACAGCCGGGGCGGGCGTGTCGGCGGGTTCGGGCTTGGCCAGATACTGCGCATGGACGGCGGCGCAGGCCTCGGTGCGCTCGGCAATGGCCTTTGCTTCCAGCACGTTGCCGGTCACGGTGAAATACCGGCCGCCGTCGTACATTTCCAGCCCGATGCTGCTCTTGCGGCAGGGGCCGGCGGGTTTTGTGCCGGTGAACAGGATATGCACGCCGGTGCCGCTGGGGCTGGCCTCGGTGTAGCTGTCCATCCGGGCAATGATCTGCGCCGCCATGTCCGAGAGGGCCCCGGTGGCCGGGTCCCGGCAGTGGTCAATGTCGATGCCGCACAGCCCATCTCCCAAAAGCACCCCGACACCGCGCAGGCCATAGCGGGTGACCGCGGCCTGTGCCGCTGCCAGCGTGCCCCAGGTGGAGGGCTCGTTGGGCATGGCGTTCTTGCCGGTGGCGGGGTTGATGGGCGTTTTGGCA
>OICL01000458.1_pt1 | contig 21517 bp, 16 predicted proteins | sample 1581231 | NCBI WGS metagenome assembly OICL01 (sample SAMEA3882542, study PRJEB24775) | human gut metagenome | biome: human-associated habitat; feature: intestine environment; material: feces | place: Netherlands | collected 2009/2010 | reverse complement strand
CATCAACAGACCTACCTTCATAAAGGATTGACGCTTTTCTCATCCCTTGCACTTTGCCAAACAGACAATTGTCTTCCGGACTGTATTCTACAGAACCGGAATATCCTTTGTATTTTAAAAGTCCCATACTACTTTGTTTTAGATTGTTTATATTTCTCAATCAAATTGTTTTTCTTTATATGCTCAATTATTCCTTTTATCACATATGATTTCAAAATGCTTCCGGGATGTGGCTTATGTAAAATGAAAGGAGCTTCTTCGTCTGGTCCTATAAATTCAACACGGGAACCTGATGTAGCACCTTTGTTACTTTCCTTATATCCAAAAATCCCGAATAAGCGTTTTGCTTCATCATAGGTAAAATCCTTTGGGCATGACAAAATACGTTCTATTAGTTTTTCCTTTGTACCCATAACTGTTCGTTTATGCAAAGGTACTAAAAATAGTACCAAGTACAAACAGATAATATAAAATCTTTGAAATCGGACTATTTACACGGGTTATATACCATGCACACATGGAGCAACATACAAGAATAGCAACTACAGAAGTAATCGTAATAAATGTACTGTATCCAAGACTGCTCAAAAATCCTTTTGAAGCAACGGCATCTACATAGTTTGCGATTCCTGCAAATGCATCTGCAGTCGGAAGTTTAAATGCAGTTCCTGTACTGATCGCTGATTCTTTTTTCAAAGAGTTCATCAGGATCATAATGATCGGATAAATCCAGGCGAGTGCCGCAATTGTTAATATAACTATCCATATTGTATTTGCAATACTTTTCTTCTTTTTCATTACTGCTGCACCTCCTTAGATCTTGTTGCTTTCAGCTGTACCAGTGAAATAATGATAACCAGAACACAGAAGATCACTGCTTTTGCCTGTCCATAACCTTTCCACTGCATTCCGGCACGTGCGTAGAATGTCTGGTAAATATTCAGTGCCAGCATTTCTGTCGCATGGTTCGGATCTCCACCTGTAAGAGCCAGGTTCTGGTCAAACAATTTAAATGAATTGGTAAGTGTCAGGAAGACGCAGATCGTGATGGAAGACATTACCATCGGAACTCTGATTTTCCAGAGGATATCCCACTTTGCTGCTCCGTCAATCTCTGCTGCTTCAATGATATCACCAGGAATAGACTGAAGACCCGCAATATAGATGATCATCATATAACCGATCTGCTGCCAGCTGACCAGAATGATCAGTCCCCAGAAACCATACCACTCATTCAGAGCAAGTGCGGTACCATATCTGGAAAGGACTCCGTTAAAGATCAGCTGCCAGATATATCCAAGTACGATACCACCGATCAGGTTCGGCATGAAGAAGATCGTACGGAAGACATTTGTTCCGTGCATTTCTTTTGTCAGTGCCATTGCAAGTGCAAATGCTATGATGTTAATGATCAGAAGAGATGCAATCGCGAACAATACGGTATACCAGAATGAATGACGGAATGCCGTATCTTTCAGTGCTTCTATGTAATTTGAAAATCCTACGAATTTCGCGTCTGTTACGGTTGTAAATTTACAAAATGAAAGCCAGATTCCCATAATAAAAGGAACGATAAAGCCAAGAATAAATGCAAAAAACGTTGGAAGCACGAAAATCGGCATATAACGTTTGATGGATTTTTCCATAATAAATTCCTCCTCCCATGCAGAGAATCTCCGCTTCATTTCCCTGCACTTTTTCATAAAAGCAGCGGGTGTTTCTTGCAACCGCCCACCACTACTCACTTCATATAACTATTTTGATTGTTACATTTTTATTTTTATTTTGCTGCTGCAGCTTCTTTTGCCCATCCGTCAACAAATGCTGTTGTAACTTTTGCCCAGTTTGCATCTGTCTGATCTGCTGCATAACTTGTCAGTGCAGAACCTACTCCGTTCTTCCACTCTTCTGATGGCATTGTTGAGAAGTTCCAAGATACAGGAGTCTTTCCGTCTTCTGTATATTTGTTTGCTTCGTTAACAAGTACGTTGTCTGATTTCAGGTTCTTCTTAAATGGAATTGTGAATCCCATGTCTTTGCACATTGCCTTTACACCATCATCAGATGTTACACACCAGTTCATGAAATCAAGTGTTGCCTGAATGTCGTCTTCAGATGCTTTGGAGTTTACACACCAGTAGTTCTCTGTACCTGTACAGATTCCCTGATCTTCTTCGCCTTCTACACCGATGTAGATCGGAAGGATTCCAAGATTGTCATCTCCAACGTCTTTGATGTTGTTATATTCCCATGTACCATTCTGGTAGAATACTGCATCACCTGTTACGAAATCTGCTGTTGCATCGTCAGCTGTCTTTGTAGAAAGCTCTGTTGGTTTGCAGGTAGCGTTGTTGATGTAGAGATCCCAGATCTGACGGTAGTTATCAAGGTATGTTCCTTTGATCGCATCTGTGTTATTGATTCCTTCATCTTTGTATTCATAGTAGATTGGAAGGTTTGCCAGATGAGTTTTGAATCTCCAGTCAGATGATCCGTCCATACCAGCAGATGTAAATGCTGAGAATCCAAGTTTGTCCTTATTTGCTGTGATATCTTCTACAACTTTCTTGAAGCTGTCAAAGTTAGTGATATCATCAGCTGAGTATCCTGCTTTCTTTAACAGTTCTTTGTTGTAAATGATTCCGTAGCTTTCTACTACATATGCGATTCCTGACATCTTGTCGCCGTCCATCAGTGCGAAATCATCACTTGTCAGCTGTTTTGCAACATCAGAATCTTTCAGATCGTAGCAGTAATCTTTCCAGCTTGCAAGTCCAACCGGTCCGTTTACCTGGAACAGTGTCGGAGCATTGCTCTTAGCCATCTCAGATTTTAATGTCTTTTCGTATTCTCCGGATGCTGCTGTAAGTACTGTTACATCCACTCCTGTTTCTTTTGTATACTCTTTTGCCAGATCCTGCCACTGCTCATCCTGTTCTGGTTTGAAGTTTAAGTAGTATACTTTTCCTTTTGCGTCTTTCTTGTCTGACTTGCTGTCAGAAGAACTTCCACATCCTGCAACCATTCCTGTTGCCATGGCTGCTACCAGCATTGCTGATACAACTTTACGCATTTTCATAATTCATTTCCCTCGCCTTTCTTTTTTGAAACCTTCGTTTCTCTTGTTGTCATTATATTAACAGAAATGCGCTCAAACCCTGTATCAATAAAACAACCTGATATACAAAAAAACATATCTATTGTTCTTCTTCAAACTGCCGGATGCTTTCGTCTTCTGCCTGCGTGAATTCCTGCTCCGTTATCTTTCCCTGTACCAGGTCCGCCAGACATTCTCCCAGTACATCCTCCTGCAGCAGTGAATTCCACTTCACCTGATAATTCGGTACAATCTGTGGATTTCCCGTATAAGCCTTCAGATAATCATCCAACAGCGTCCCTTCCTGTCTTGTCCTGCTGTTCAGCAATTCTTCTTTCTGTTCTTTATTCAATTTCGTTCTGAATTTGAGGAACTCAACTGCTCCTTTTTTCACCTTTTCACTATAAGTTGATACAACTGCCCAGCCGAATGTCTCCGGTGAGCCTATCAGTTTATTTTCAGGAAATGTAGAAAAACATACTTTTTTCTGCATTTCCTCCGGAATCTTATCAATCATCCAGTAACCATTAGGTATCATCGCTGCATTTCCTGCCACGAAATTATCATAAGCTACGTCAAAATCATTATGTAATGCATCCTGGGTCGTATATTGGAATAATTTTTTTAATGTACCGGCTATCTCCAGCCCCGGTTCATTCTGATAGGTATCCGGATATAATTGCTTCATGAATGCCGCACCTTCTTCACTTCCTGCTACTTCTGCTGTTGCAAGCAGCATTGCGGCCCATGCCGTCCCTTCCGTATGCAGGGCAAGCGGCGTGATCCCTGCTGCTTTCAGTTTCTCACAACATTTCCAGAACTCTTCCCATGTCTCAGGAAATCTGCTGATTCCTGCCTGTTCAAATAACTCCCGGTTCCAGAAAACCCCTGAACAGGCGAATGCCGCCGTGCTGACCGGACCCAGATAAATCTTTCCATCCTCTTCCCGGACCGATTCCATTACTGACGGTTCGATCATATCTTTCCATTCCTGATCTTCGTTAATGTAAGGTGTCAGGTCCTCAATCCTGCCTTTCTTGATCATCATCTGATAGAAAGACGGAAGCATACGCAGATCAGTGATAATAGCCGGTAATTCATCTGTCACATTCATACGTTTCAGATTCTTCCGGTATTCTTCCTCTGTCTCCATCACCCAGTCCACATCTATATGATACTTCCCTTTGTATGCCCTGTTGAACCGCTCCACCACTTCCTCTTCATTCTTATTACCGGTACTGGAATCTACGGTAAGGATCATTGGGATCTCTACTACTTTATTCTTTTTTCTGGTCTGTGTATCCTCTTTTCCCACACAACCGGTCAGTGCTGCCAGCATGACGATCACCATCACTGCTGCCATAATCCGTCTACTGTTCACTGTTTTCTTTCCCATCATCCGGGATCTGGATAACACAGACGGTTCCATTTGTATCCGATTCATAGAAAAATCTCACATCCTCCCCATACTTTAACCGCAGTCGCGTAATAATATTTATCACACCGTAACCATGTTTTTTTTCTTCAAAACTGTCTTTCATTTTTGACACCGGGATCTCCGACAGTCCGTTTAACTTCTCCGCCATCTGCTCTTCCATCGGAGTTCCGTTATTATAGACACTGAATGTAAGCTGTCCTGCCTGTTCAGTGACACTGATCCTTATCAGACCGCCTTCGAAGATATCACAAAATCCATATTTGACTGCATTTTCCACAATTGGCTGTAAAATCAGCTTTAATATCCACCTTGTTTTCAGTTCTTCTCCACATTCGATCTCATAACGGAACAGATTCTCATTGCGGATCTGCTGGATCTCCATATAACTTTTTACATTTTCCAGCTCGTCTTCTACTGTCACAATCTCACGTCCTTTGCTCAGTGACAGACGCAGATACTTTGACAGTGCCTGTATCATCTTCATCGTCTTCTCTTCCCCGTTGATCCGCGCCAGCATATAGATGGTATCCAGCGTATTATAGAGAAAATGCGGATTGATCTGGCTGATCAGCGTATTCATCTCACTGATTCTTAGTTCTTTCTGCTGATTCTTGACCTCGTTTTGGAACTCTTCGATATTCTTTAACATCTCGTTATAGGCATGCCCGATCTTATCCAGTTCTGTGTCCGTATGGATCTGAATGGTATGTGTAAAATCATTTCCATCAAAACTTGTCATGGCATCACTGATCTGTCTGATTGGCCGGGTAAATGTCTGTGATGCATAAAGACTTAATACAAACGCCAGCACTGCGATCACCGCATAGATAGTGAGTAATACGATCAATATCTGCGTCATTCCCTGATTCAATACCATATCCGGCACCAGTGTAAAGATCACCATCCCTGTCTCTTCCTGCCGGTATGCCTGTAAAATCCCGCCTTCTATCTTTTTTCCCCGCACGATCACACCAGATTTTTTCGTTCTGGTCAGTTCCGTAATTTTCTTCATTGTCCTTTTTTCGATACTGAGATCTTCCGGTTCCTGCCGGATGCAAGTCTTTCCTTCCGGACTTATGATTCCCACTGCAACATCTTTTGCAATCTTCCTGTCTTTATCCATAACACTTTCCAGAAACTGTTGATTCATCTTCAGATACACGATTCCAGGTTCGTGTGCGTAATCCATACTATTCACATATCTTCCGATAAATAATGCTTCATCCCCCGTACCAAACAGGTAATCCCGAGTCCAGATCCACTGCGTCTTCGCATACTCATCCCCCATTTTCTCACGCAGACCGCTGCTTTGAAAATCCGAATAACCAATCTGGGAATAGGATTTTTCGTAAACATTTCTTTTATTATCAATGTAGCAGTAATCAGCGACATGATTCAGATCTATATATGCAAAATATTTGCTCAGTGCATTCTTCTCTACTTCCTGCAGTTCTTTATTCTTCAGACTCTTCTGCACATCATTTTCCAGGATGATCTCTGCTGTCACGGCATCCGTCTTCCGGTAGAGATTATCCAGGGCTATCCCCATCTTCTCATTCATGAATTCATACTTATCCACAATCACATCTGTCATATTCCGTCTGACATAAGTCCATACACAGATGCTGGAAAGAACCAGTGCCAGTATCAGAAGCGTACACATATACTTCAGATACTTTTTCTGGATTCCTGACATTTTACTTTTTTTCATACTTCATATTCCCTTTTGTAATCTCTCGGAAGCTGTCCTGTATATTCTTTAAACAAATGTGAAAAATAGGATGGATTACTGATTCCGACCTGCTCGCAGATATTACCGATGCTGGTTCTTCCGTCTTCCAGCAATCTCTTTGCCAGCTCCATTCTACGCTGCAGCAGATATTGTTTGAATGTCATATGAAAGGTATTCTTGAATACCCGTCCAAAATATACCGGATTCAGATATACATGTGTCGCCACTGATACAATCGAAAGATCTTCATTATCCAGATGTTCATCTATATATGCCACAGCCGCTGCAATGTATTCTTTTGATCCCTTATTCTCTTTCTTCTCTACATTTTTCAGTCTTTTTTCAATAGCAGTTCCCAGAATCTTGTAACAGACATCCACCGCTTTTGCCGCCTTTAAGTTTCTCATATTCGAATAATAATTTTCAAATTGCTGATTCAGTGATTCGTCCATCCCGTAACTGTCTTTTAACATGAATTCTGTCTTTACCATGATCTTGTGCATATACTGGCATTGCAGTTCTTCTCTGTGTGGCAGTTGGTAAATAAAATGTACAAATGCCTGCTTTAACTGTACGGCGTCGTTCTTCCGCACGCTGTTGACCACCATCATCTCTGCCTCCGCCGGATATGGGCTTTCCTCTTTTTCTTCAACAGTCTCCGGGATTGTAAATACTCCCGCTCCGGATGCATTTGTAACAGCGAACAATCTCTGCGCTTCTTCGAAACTTCTTCTGATTCCGCGGATCCCTTTATATGGTTTGGATATTGCTGCAATAACCGGGCTGTTCTCTTCTTTTTTTACCTCTTCCAGTAGTTCTTTCAGCTCATGTACCGCTGTGTTCTCCTGCGTCTTTACAATAAATGTACGATGTCCTTCTTCACTTTCGAATTTCCAGTATGTGAATCTCTCTGCGATCTTTTCTTCAATCATTCTGACCATGGAAAATCTCGAGGCTTCATATTCCAGTTCATTGGTAATCTTATAGGCCAGATCAAGATCTGCATATACTGTAATAAACCGGTCTCCTTCCTTCATGACATCCTGCAGCGTATGGAAGACTTCATCTACTTTTTCTTCCGGCAGCCGGTTCTGGACATATTTTTGCACGACAACCTGCAAAAATCCATCTCCGTCCTTTTTCAGAAGTCTCTCCCAGCGGTCATACTTCTCCTCATTTCGGATCTGATCTTCACAGATTTTACCGACATCTGTCATCGTCGCCTGTAATTTTTCATCTTCAATCGGCTTCAGAAGATATGCGAATGCCCCCAGATCACATGCCTTCTTCGCATATTCAAAATCCCTGTATGCACTTAATACCACGAACTGACATTCCGGGTTCTCTTTCTTGATTTCTTCCATTACCATAAGTCCGGAAATCTGTTTCATCCTGATGTCTGTCAGCACTACGTGTGGTTTTTTTTCGCGTATTACCTTTAACGCCTGCTCTCCGCTCTGCGCAAAACCAACCACCTCATATCCCATACCGTTCCAGTCATACGTCTTTACCAGACCCTCCAGCAGGATCGGCTCATCATCTACGATCACCAGTTTTAACAACCCCATAGTACACCTCATACCTTTTATTAATACCATCTTAACATATTACAGCCTCATTCTATAATTTTTTATACTTTTTCTTTACCAAAAATCATATCTGTTATGCAAAAAATCATACATTTTATGTCAAAAATTATACTTTTATGAAAAATCAGAAGTTTTGGCATATACAAAACAAAAAGAAAAACACAATATCCAAAACGTTTCCATTCCCTTCTCAGTGAATCCTTCGTTTGAATATTGTGTTTTCTTTTTGTTTCCTGTTATGTTTATCTTGCGCAGACTTCTGTCGTTTTTCTGATCTTCTTGATCAGTTCATCTGTAAATGCGCCTTTTTTCATTCTCCACATCCAGTTACCGCCGAGTGTAGACGGCATATTAATTCTTGCCTTATTGCCAAGTCCCAGATAATCCTGCACCGGAATGATACACGTATCTGCCACACTTCTCATCGCCAGACTTATGAAATCCCAGTGCACTTCTTCATCCGGAGTGTATGGATTATTCAGATATTCCTTTGTCATCTCTTTATCTTCTTCGGAAAGTGTCTGATACCATCCCTGAAGGGTATCGTTATCGTGGGTTCCTGTATAGACTACACAGTTTTTATCATAATTATGTGGAAGATAATCACTGTCCTCTCCTGCCACAAATGCGAATTCCAGTACTTTCATTCCCGGATAACCACTGTCTTTTAACAATTGTCTCACCGTATCCGTCAGGAATCCCAGATCTTCCGCAATGATCGGAAGGTCACCTAATGTTTCTTTCATCGTACGGAACAGATCCATGCCCGGTCCCGGCATCCATTCACCATTCTCTGCCGTCTCATCTCCATACGGGATTGCATAATATTCATCAAACCCACGGAAATGGTCGATACGGATGATGTCATACAATTTAAAGCAGCAGGCCACCCGCTTCATCCACCAGTCATAGCCTGTCTTCTTATGGTAATCCCATGCATACAATGGATTCCCCCACAGCTGCCCGGTTGCCGAAAATGCATCCGGCGGACATCCCGCTACCGCAACCGGCAGATTTTCTTCATCCAACTGGAACAGCTTCGGATTCGCCCAGGTATCTGCACTGTCAAATGCTACATAGATCGGGATATCCCCGATAATCTCAATGCCTTGTTCATTGGCATATGCTTTCAGTCCGGCCCACTGTCCGGCGAACAGATACTGCAGAAATTCATAAAAATCAATCTCTGCACTTAATTGTTCCTGATATGCCGCAATTGCTTCCGGCTTACGCAGCCTGATGTCTTCCTCCCACTGATCCCAGCTTTTTCCGTCAAATGAATCTTTCACTGCCATATACAATGCATAATCCGCAAGCCATGCTTTTTCTTCTTCCAGATAAGTACGGTATGCCTTACTTTCCATCAATCCGTTCTTTTTGGCTCTTTTATATGCAAACTTTAAGACTTTAAATCTTGCATTATATATTTTTTCATAATCGATTTCTTCTTCATTCTCTCCGAAATCTGCCTGGTCACACTCTTCTTTCGTCAGAAGTTCATCCTCGATCAGCGTCTCCAGATCGATAAAATACGGGTTTCCCGCAAATGTTGAAAAAGACTGATACGGTGAATCACCGTATCCTGTCTGTCCAAGCGGCAGGATCTGCCACAATTTCTGTCCTGCTTCTTTTAATATATCTACAAATTCATACGCTTCTTTTGAAAAACATCCGATTCCATATCTCCCCGGAAGTGCAGAGACCGGCATTAACATTCCACTCTTTCTCATTAACTTTCGTTCCTTCCTCGTTATGATACTTCTAATTAAGTATAGCATTGTTCTTTGAATGCTTCAAATAAAAAGTATCCTCTGTATATAAGAAATCATAGATTATTCCACAGATGTCACCGTATAATCCTTGTCTTCTACTGTCTTCTTCAGCACATCATCTGCGATCTCTGCATTTAATGTCAGCTCTGCTGTTCCTGCCTCATGACTTACAACCGCTTCATCTACCTGTGGAAGTGCTTCCAGTGCTTTCTTTACAGCTGCCTCACAGTGTCCACACATCATTCCCTCAATATGCATTATTTTTTTCATTGTCTTGTCCTCCTTCTTGGATCTCTTTTTTTCTTTTTTGGCTTTTAATTTTTTATCTTTTGATGCATCATACATCTTAAAAAGATTCAATCTCAATGCGTTCGATACTACGCAGAAGCTTGATAAACTCATGGCTGCCGCACCGAACATCGGATTTAATTTCCATCCGAACAGCGGATACCACACGCCGGCCGCAAGCGGGATTCCGATAATGTTATAGAAGAATGCCCAGAACAGATTCTCATGAATATTACGGAGTGTCGCACGGCTCATGCGGATTGCTGCCGGTACATCACTTAACCGGCTCTTCATCAGCACAACATCTGCCGCATCGATTGCAACATCCGTTCCGGCCCCGATTGCGATACCCATATCAGCTCTTGTAAGTGCCGGTGCATCGTTGATACCGTCTCCGACCATCGCAACTTTTCCTTTTTCTTTCAGCTTACGGATCACCTGCTCTTTTCCTTCCGGAAGTACACCTGCAATCACTTCATCAACTCCGGCCTGCTGCCCGATAGCTTTTGCAGTACGTTCGTTATCTCCGGTCAGCATGACTACATGGATTCCCATGTTCTGTAATTCTTTGATCGCCTGCGGGCTGTCTTCTTTGATGACATCCGCCACTGCAATTACACCTAATAAACGGTCTTCATTTCCAAAGAATAATGGTGTCTTACCTGCTTCGGCAAGTTTCTCTGCCTTCTTCTGGATATCTCCATCAACGGATACCTTACTGCTGATAAATGTATGATTCCCTCCATATAATGTATGACCATCCAGTATGGCTGTCAAGCCGTTACCCAGAAGGGCCTGGAATCCGGTAACTTCTTCGATGCCGGCATTTTCCTCTTTTGCCTTTTCAAGGATTGCTCTTGCCAGTGGATGTTCACTCTTATTCTCCAATGCATACGCATATTTTAATAAGGTATCTTCTGTCACTCCCGCTGCCGGAATGATATCTGTCACTTTCGGTTCTCCACTTGTAATCGTGCCGGTCTTATCCAGCGCAACAATCTGCATCTTTCCAGTCTCTTCCAGTGAAACTGCTGTCTTGAACATAATACCATTTCTGGCTCCCATTCCATTTCCGACCATAATTGCTACCGGTGTTGCAAGTCCGAGCGCACACGGACAGCTGATCACCAGCACCGCAATCCCTCTGGATAATGCAAAACCAATACTCTGTCCTGTGATCAGCCATACAATAATTGTGATCACTGCAATCGTAATAACCGTTGGCACAAATACTCCCGATACCCGATCCGCAATCTTTGCAATCGGTGCTTTCGTTGCAGCCGCGTCACTTACCATCTGAATGATCTGCGAAAGTGTCGTATCCTCGCCGACTCTGGTCGCACGGCACTTCAGATATCCGGACTGATTTACGGTTGCGGCTGATACCTTATCACCGACAGCCTTATCTACCGGAATACTTTCACCTGTAAGAGCAGATTCATTGACTGCACTGTTTCCTTCTATGACTTCTCCGTCAACCGGAATATTCTCTCCCGGTTTTACAACAAAGCAATCTCCCTTTTGTACCTGTTCGATCGATACCTGTACTTCTTTTTCTCCACGGATCACAACCGCTGTCTTTGGCGCAAGCTTCATCAGTCCTTTTAATGCGTCGGTCGTCTTTCCTTTGGATCTTGCCTCCAGCATCTTTCCGACTGTGATCAGTGCAAGGATCATAGCTGCTGATTCAAAATAAAAATCATGCATATAAGACATTACTGCATCCATATCCCCATGCATCTGCGCATCTGTCATTGCAAACAGTGCATACGTACTGTATACAAAAGACGCTCCGGATCCAAGTGCCACCAGGGTATCCATATTCGGTGCCCGGTGGATCAGTCCTTTGAATCCACTGATGAAAAACTTCTGGTTGATCACCATGACTGTAATCGTCAGAAGCATCTGTAACAGTCCCATCATTACATGATTGTCTTTCATGAATCCCGGGACCGGCCATCCCCACATCATATGTCCCATGGAGAAATACATCAGAACGATCAGAAATCCCACCGATGCGATCAGACGTCTCTTTAGTACCGGCGTCTCTCTGTCTTTTAGCATATCCTCTCCGGCCAAAGCCTGTGTCGGCTGCACCTTCGCTGCTCCTTCTCCTTTTTTTGACGCTCCATATCCGGCATCTTTGACTGCCTTAATGATCTCCTGTTCCGTTGCCGTGCCTTCTACTCCCATAGAGTTTGTAAGGAGACTCACTGAGCAGGATGTTACCCCCGGTACTTTTGAAACTGCTTTTTCCACTCTTGCGCTGCAGGCTGCGCAGCTCATACCGGTTACAATATATTGTATCATCGTTGTCTGTTTCCTCCTGTCATCTTATTTCTTATTGTTTACCGCATCAGTTTCTGCAGAACCTTTACCAACTCATCAACCGTCTCATCTTTTCCTTCTCTGATATCATCCGCTACACAGGTGCTGATATGATTCGCCAGTAATACTTTATTGAAGCTGTTCAATGCCGCATTCACTGCCGACACCTGTACCAGGATCTCCGGACAATAGGCATCCTTCTCCAGCATACCCTTGATTCCGCGCACCTGTCCTTCTATCCGGCTTAAGCGGTTCATCAGATCTTTGTATTCTTTTTCCGAACGATGCTTGGACGTGTGGCAACAGCATCCTTTTTCTGATTTGTTTTCCATATTATCTGTATTCTTGTCTTCCATAAGCATACTCCTTTCACATCCATACCCTTACGGGGTATATGTATTTTATCTCTTATTATCACATAAGTCAAGGAATATATGCGTTCTTGATATATGTTTTCATTTATTGGTAGTTCCAATACAATTTTTAAAAAATGTCTATTTTATTTGACTTTCAAAATTTATAAGGAATATAATTCTTGCTGAAGGAAATAATGACAGCAGAACTGGAGGTTATATTATGCTGGAAGAACAGGCTATGATAACATTCTTAAAAAAATTCGATGAACACCCTTTCCTGGTCAAAATTAATGGACACGAACATCTGATCGGGGAAGGCGCACCTACATTTACCGTAAATTTCAAAAAGGTCATCCCATTAAAGGATCTGGTCACCAGTACTTCTCTTGCACTTGGAGAAGCTTACATGGATGGTGATCTTGATATTGAGGGAAACCTTTATCAGGCACTTGATAACCTTCTTGGTCAGATGGGTAAATTTTCAACTGATGAACATCATTTGAAATCTATCATGTTCCCATCTTCATCAAAGAAAAACCAGAAAAAAGAAGTCAGCAGTCATTACGATATCGGAAATGACTTCTACAAACTCTGGCTCGATGAAACAATGAGTTATTCCTGCGGATATTTCAAACATGAAGATGATACCCTGTATCAGGCGCAGAAGAATAAAGTTGATTACATTCTTGAAAAGTTATATCTGAAAGAAGGTATGACTCTTCTTGATATCGGATGCGGCTGGGGATTCCTTCTGATTGAAGCTGCTAAGAAATATAAAATTAAAGGTACCGGCATCACCTTAAGTGAAGAACAATACAAAGAATGCCAGAAACGTATCAAAGAGGAAGGATTGTCCGACTATCTGGAAGTCAGGCTAATGGACTACCGTGATCTTCCTTCTGACGGCAAGATGTATGACCGCGTTGTCAGCGTCGGTATGCTCGAACATGTCGGCCGTGAGAATTATCAGTTATACTTAGACTGTGTCAGCAAGGTCATGAAAGACGGCGGTCTGTTCCTGCTCCACTTCATCAGTGCATTAAAAGAGCATCCTGGTGATCCATGGATCAAGAAATACATCTTCCCGGGCGGATCTGTTCCCAGTCTTCGTGAAGTCATGAACTGCATGGCAGAAGATAACTTCCATACCCAGGATATCGAGGACTTACGTCTTCACTATAACCGTACGCTTCTCTGCTGGGAGAAAAACTTCAAAGATCATATTGAAGAAGCACATACAATGTTTGATGAACGTTTCTTAAGGATGTGGGATATGTACCTCTCTGCATGTGCCGCCACCTTCCATAACGGAATTATTGATATCCATCAGATTTTAATGACAAAGGGAATTAATAATGATCTTCCTATGACGAGATGGTATTAAAAAATGAATCAGCCGGGGATATGAACAATATTTCCCGGCTTTAATAAAGATGGATACCATGCTGCACTTAACATCTAATACACATGCATAAAAAGGAGCGGAGCCGGAATCCTGTCACTCCTGACAAAATCCCGACTCCGCTCCTTTTCGATATGTATTCATTTCAATCAGAACGTCGTCTAATTTACCATACTATCCCTTATTCATTCTCCGTTCGATACCTACTCTTTGGATTTACTTCTTTCTTTTTTAAATACACGTATCATGAAATAACTAAATCCGCCAATATATCCAACCAGTGTAATCACCATCATAATAATTGCATCTATCGTCATAGTTCATACCTTCTTTCTATTATTTTGCAGCTTTGTTATCTTTCATAGCTCCCCTTGCAGTCTTTGTATTAAAGAACTTGGATAGTGCAAGACCTACAAGGATCACTACTCCGAACTGAAGTAATACAGTTCCTGTGTTATCCTGAATAATAAACGGATTCAGCCAGGTATCCGGGAACCATTCCTTTGTCTGTAATAACCAGTAAACCACCATGATCACTACCAAAACCGGAATCAGATACATACATCCGGTATAATATGCTTTTGGAAGATGTACATCTGCACCTTTTGCATTTACTTCCTGTGTACGTAATTTTTCCACACCATATTTCCATGCCAGGATTGCGATAAAGGCACCACTTATCAGAAGTCCGATTCCCCATACCCAGTCCTGATTATCAATGTTAACCAGTGACCAGCATGAGAAGCATCCTACTAAGAATCCTGCGAAGCAGACACTGACAACTGCTTTCTTCCGCGGCAATCCAAGGTCAACAACACATTTTACTCCAACTTCGATCATAGAGAACAGTGATGTGATTGCTGCAATTGCAAGTAATCCAAAGAAGATAAAGGAAATGAATCTTCCACCCGGGATTGTTGTAAATAACTGATAAATGTAAATAAATGTAAGTCCGAAGTTGCCCTGACTGAGTGCTTCATTCGCTGCCTCCGGTGTAGCTGAAAGTGCACAGATTGCCGGGATAACTACCAGTGCCGAGAGGATTGCTCCAAGGTTATCACCAAGTCCCATGATCAGACAGCTTGTCGGAACATCTTCCTCTTCTCCTACGTAGTTCGCATATGTAATAATGAATCCCCATCCGGCTCCGGTGCTCCATGCTGCCTGGATGAATGCCTGAATCCATGTATTCGGGCTTAAAATATACTCTTTCTTAACAGTAAAGAGATACTGAAGTCCCTGATTTGCTCCATTTAATGTAACTGCGTAAATTGCTAATCCTACAAGGATGATAAACAGTGCCGGTATCGCTACTTTACAGAATTTTTCAATTCCACCTGCAATTCCCTGATAAACGATGAAACATGCAAGTGCAAATCCGATCGCATGGAATAAAATAACCTGTGCCTGTGAATCTGTAAATGCTGTCCACATTGCCGATGTCGTCTCTGTTGACAGATTCGGTTTAAATGCTGAAGTAACAGAATTAACTGCGTATTTCAAACAATATCCCTGAAGTACACAATAATAACTCATCAGGAAGAAACATACTGCTGCTACAAAGAATCCCATCCATGTATATTTCTTTCCACCTGCATCACGAAAAGTACCGATACATCCAAGTCTCGTCTTTTTACCGAATGCCATCTCTGTGGAAAGGAGCGGTACTGCAAATACCAGCATTGCAATCGTCCATGCTATGATAAATGCTCCACCACCGTTTGCCGCACACACTCGTGGGAATCGCCATACATTACCAGTACCAATACACATACCTAACGCGGCGGCTATGTAACCTATGGTACTAAATTTTTCTTGTTTCTGTTCCATAACTCAAACCTCCATTCGAATATCGAAATTAATTAGAAATGAATACCTTGTAACCATAGTGTAAAAGATGGTTATTAAATTGTCAATATAAAATATTAAGTTTTTTTATACAAATATAAGAAAGTGTAATATTAAACGCATTTTGTTTTATTGTTTGTTAATTTCTGATAATTTGCCAGTAAATAGACTGGTTTTCATACTTTAGTCTAATACATCTACAATTTCGGATGCATATTTCGGTATCTACAGAACCTGCCACCGGCAGCTCCTTTCGAACACATGGTGATACACAAAAACCTGTATCAGACTTTCTATCATCTGATACAGGTTTCCCGCTTTCTCATAACAATTCATTATACTATATATTTTCTTTTTTAATTTTAATTCTTTGTATTCTTTCACATAAGCTTCTTATGCTACAGATCTTCTTCAATATGCTCTCTTCCCTGGTCTACGATCGTACGCACATGATCGTCTGCCAGTGAATAGAACACGGATTTTCCTTCTCTTCTGCTCTTAACCAGTTTGTTCTGTTTCAGGATCCTGAGCTGATGTGAGATTGCAGACTGTGTCATATTCAGTGCCTCTGCCAGATCGCAGACACACACCTCTGCTTCGAACAACACGAACAGGATACGCATTCTGGTCGAATCACCGAATACCTTGAACAATTCTGCAAGATCATACAATTCCGTTTCTTCCGGAATCTTTTCATTTACGATCTTCAGAAGATTCTCATGTACCTCACATGATTCACATACTTCCATTCCTTCTTCTAATTTTGCCATCTGCCCACCAGCCTTTTCTATAAGTTTTTCACAAATAATGCGCGGATTGCATTCAATACAGCAATGACCATAACTCCGACATCAGCGAAGATTGCCATCCACATATTCGCAATTCCGAGTGCTCCCAGGACCAGGCAGATTGCCTTGATTCCAAGGGCAAAGTAAATATTCTCATATACGATGCGCATACATTTTCTGGAAATCTTGATTGCTTTTACGATCTTCTTCGGATCATCGTCCATCAGGACAACGTCTGCTGCCTCGATTGCTGCATCTGATCCGAGTGCACCCATGGCAATTCCGATATCTGCTCTCGACAGTACCGGCGCATCATTGATTCCGTCTCCGACGAACGCAAGCTTTTCTTTCTCTGATTTCTGACTCAGAAGCTGTTCTACCTTCGCAACCTTATCTGCAGGAAGAAGCTCACTGTACACTTCTCCGATTCCCAGTTCTTCTGCAACCTTATCTGCCACACGCTTCATGTCACCAGTCAGCATAACTGTCTTGGTGATGCCCGCTTTTTTCAGATCTCTGATTGCTTCTTTTGCATGCGGTTTTAATTTGTCTGAGATCAGAATGTGTCCTGCATATTTTCCGTTTACTGCAACATGGACGATCGTACCGACTTCTTCACATTCACTATATTCCACATTCAGATATTTCATAAGTTTGGCATTACCTGCCGCTACCGGAATACCGTCAACCTTTGCAGTCACACCTTTACCGCTCAGTTCTTCAATCTCTGTCACACGGTCACGGTTGATCTGTTTGCCATATGCTTTCTGAAGACTCTTACTGATCGGATGAGAAGAAGAACACTCCGCAAGTGCCGCATACTCTAATAACTGTTCTTCCGGCATCGTATTGTGGTGAACTCCATTCACCTCGAATACGCCTTGCGTCATGGTTCCTGTCTTATCGAATACCACATATTTTGTCTGTGCCATCGTCTCCAGATAGTTCGATCCTTTTACCAGGACACCTTCATGACTTGCTCCGCCGATTCCTGCAAAAAAGCTGAGCGGGATACTGATCACCAGTGCACACGGGCAGCTGATAACCAGGAATGTCAGTGCTCTGTAGATCCAGTCGCCCCATTCCGGCGCAAGCGCAAACGCAAACATTCTGACCAGTGGCGGTAAGATTGCAAGTGCAAGCGCACCATAGCAGACTGCCGGTGTATAATATCTGGCGAATTTGGAAATAAAGTTCTCAGATCTTGATTTCTTGGAACTTGAATTCTCTACCAGATCCAGGATCTTGGATACGGTAGATTCTCCGAATTCTTTTGTTGTACGGATCTTCAGAAGACCAGTCAGGTTAATGCATCCACTGATGACTTCATCACCGGCTGCCGCTTCTCTCGGAACACTTTCCCCGGTCAGTGCACTGGTATTCAATGTACTGCTTCCTTCTTCGATCACACCATCGATCGGGACTTTTTCTCCCGGCTGAACGACGATAACCGTTCCGACTTCCACTTCATCCGGATCTACCTGTTCAAGTTCCCCGTCTTTTTCAATATTGGCATAATCCGGACGGATATCCATCAGATCACTGATATTCCTGCGGCTCTTTCCGACCGCATAACTCTGGAATAATTCTCCGATCTGATAGAACAGCATAACCGATACGCCTTCCTTATAGTTACCAAGCGCAATTGCTCCTATCGTAGCAACTGCCATCAGAAAGTTCTCATCGAATACCTGCTTATTCAGAATCCCTTTGAACGCCTTCCTTAAAATATCATATCCGACAACCAGGTACGGAACCATATAAAGTACGAACTTCAGCCACCCTTCTACAGGCAGGAACTTCAATATGATCATAAGTACCGCTGCGATAATAATTCTGGTCAGAGATTTTTTCTGTCTTTTCGTCATATCTTTCCCCAGCCTTTCTCCTTGCACTCTTCTCAACGCTTCTTCATTCTGCCTGATGAAGCCGCTCCACAATCATTTTCCTTCACAAAATACTACGTATATCCTGTTTTTATGAGTATTTTCTCTTACAGGAAGATCTCACAGTCATCTTCTACAACTTTACAGTTCTTCTGCACATCCTTCATTACTTTCTTAGGATCTGCACCCTCTTCAAATTCTACGATCATCTTTAACATCATAAAGTTTACAGTTGCATCCTTTACTCCGTCTGTGTTCTTAGCTGCCTGCTCCATTTTGTTTGCACAGTTTGCGCAGTCTACGTCGATTTTGTAAGTTTTTTTCATGATAATACTTCCTTTCTTTTTCGTTGTTTGATTATTTGAATATATGAACAGTTATTCATATGATGAATTGAAATGACCCATATCGAATATACTAAAACAATAATAAGAAAAGGAGAGCGAAAATAAATGAGCGAGAATACAGTAAAGCATGAGCATAAACAGTGCGGAGGAAAGAATATAGAGAAAATGGAGGAAATAGGGAAAACAATGCCCGTTGAGGAGGAGATATATGACGTGGCAGAGCTTTTCAAAGTCCTTGGCGACCAAACAAGAGTGAAAATACTCTTTACCCTTATAAAGGACGAAATGTGCGTGTGCGATATTGCAGAGCTGTTGGAAATGTCACAGTCCGCTATATCGCATCAGCTCAGAGTGCTGAAACAGGCCAGACTTGTGAAGTATAGACGTGAGGGAAAAACAGTCTATTATTCAGTTTCCGATGAACACGTCGCTGTCATACTCAATATGGGTATCGAGCATATCAGCGAGTAAAGAAAATGATCTGTTTTTTGTAGTATAGGAGAATGTGAAATGAGTAAAATGACTTTGCTTCTTAAGGAACTCGATTGTCCTCATTGTGCGGAAAAGATCGAGAAACGTGTGGGCGAGCTTTCAAGCGTTAAAAGCTCTAACCTTGACTTTATCAATAAAAAGCTCACAGTTGATTTTGACGGTGATAAAAACGCCCTCTTTACCGAAATAGAAAACGTCGTCCATAAGCTTGAACCTGACGTTAGCGTGAAAGAGCTTGGCGATTGCGCTGAGAAAACTCTCTATCTGAAGCTGGAGGATCTCGATTGCCCTAACTGCGGTGAAAAGATAGCAAACCGTGTGGGTGAGCTTGCAGGCGTTATTTCATCAAATGTTGATTTTATCAGCAAAAAGCTTACTGTCAAAACAGACGGTTCTAATCCTGACCTGCGTATCATGATAGAAGATACCGTCCATCAGCTTGAGCCTGACGTTACTGTTAAGGATTATGGTGCCCAGACAGCAGAGGAAGAGCCTGTGAATGACCATAAGGGCGAGATAGTCAAGCTTTCTGTGGCTATCGTGTTCTTTATCGCATCAATGCTTTTGGATAAGCTCGGAAGCGGCACTGTATGTGAGTATCTCAGTGCAGGCCTTGCAATAGTTGCTTACCTTATCGCAGGCCTTGACGTTGTTATCGCCGCTGTAAGAAACCTTGTTAAAGGCGAGGCTTTTGACGAATCACTGCTCATGACTATCGCAACAGTTGGCGCGTTTGCACTTAAAGACTTCCGTGAGGGTGCAGCCGTTATGCTGTTCTTCCAGGTGGGTGAGCTTTTCCAGACTATCGCAGTAGAGAAGTCAAGAAAATCTATCACAAAGCTTATGGAGCTTAAGCCTGAGTCCGTTACTGTTGTGAGAAACGGCAAAACATACGAGCTTCCTCCTGAGGATATCCTCAAGGACGAGATAATTGCCGTAAAAACAGGCGAGAGAATACCTCTTGACGGTATCGTAACAGAAGGCGAATCAGAGCTTGATACATCAGCACTTACCGGTGAGTTTCTTCCGGTCGAGGTCAAAGCAGGTGACAGCGTCCTCAGTGGCTCAACAAACCTGAGAGGACTTCTCAAAGTTCGGGTCACAAATACTTTCCACGAGTCTGCAGTGTCGAAAATTCTCGATATGGTGCAAAACTCCAGCGAAAGAAAAGCCAAGACCGAAAAGTTCATCACACGTTTTGCAAGAGTTTATACCCCTGCGGTAGTAATTGCTGCACTTGCACTCGTGTTTATACCAAGCTTCATTCTAGGCTTTGACCAGTTCTCAAAATGGCTATATAGAGGACTTCTGTTCCTTGTAATATCCTGCCCATGTGCACTTGTTATCTCAGTTCCTCTCTCGTTCTTCGCAGGAATAGGCGGAGCATCTAAAAAGGGTATCCTTATCAAAGGTGCAAAAAATCTCGAAACAATGGCGAAGTGCAAAACTCTCGCAGTTGATAAAACAGGTACGCTCACAAAGGGCAAGTTCACTGTCCTCAGCGTAAACCCACAGGGCGTTTCACAGGATATCCTCCTTGAAGCCGCCGCATATGCAGAAAGTATGTCAACTCACCCTATCGGTATCTCCATAGTGCAGAGATACGGCAAGGAAATAGACGGTGCAAGACTTTCAGATGTTGAAGAGATTGCAGGAAACGGTGTAAGAGCAAAGCTTGACGGCAAGGAGATACTTTGCGGAAAGAAAGCACTTCTTGAAACAAACGGCATTGCAGCACAAAGCTCAGAAGACTCCGCAACGGCAGTTTATGTTGCCCTTGACGGCAAGTTCATAGGCGAGATACTCTTAGGCGACGAGATAAAAGAAACTTCTGCCACAGCCGTTTCAAGACTTAGAGAGCTTGGGGTCGAAACTGTCCTCCTCACAGGTGATAAGAAAGATACTGCCGAAAAGGTGGCAAAGAAAGTGGGCATAAAAACATTTTTCAGTGAGCTTCTCCCTGAAAACAAGGTTGAAAAGGTCGAACAGCTTATAAAAGACCCCGACCGCAGACTTGTTGCATTTGCAGGGGACGGAATAAATGACGCACCTGTTATCGCAAGAGCCGATATCGGTATCGCAATGGGTGGCTTAGGCTCAGATATCGCCATTGAAGCCGCAGACGTTGTGCTTATGAATGACGATCCGTCAAGC
>OICL01000457.1_pt1 | contig 21648 bp, 23 predicted proteins | sample 1581231 | NCBI WGS metagenome assembly OICL01 (sample SAMEA3882542, study PRJEB24775) | human gut metagenome | biome: human-associated habitat; feature: intestine environment; material: feces | place: Netherlands | collected 2009/2010 | reverse complement strand
ACGGAAATGAAGCCAGGTAGCTGCTGCCACGATAAAAATAATAAAAATAGTCAGACATTGGAAGTTGTATATTTGACAACGCAGCCGAAGAATGAACTTCCGACACATTGCACGATTCGATCAACAGGGCGCGTCAGCACTGTTTTGTGTGAACAGATCCACACAGTCGCTGTGGAACGCATTGGGAAATACATCGGAGTGTGTACAGCGCAGGAGATGCAGAACATCGACATAGGGCTGATGATCTCGATCGGTTTAGGCGATGGGGGGGGCGACAAAGGACAAAACAGTTGTCGCTGATCAGAAAGAAGAGAAAAAAGCAGAGGAGAAAAAGACGGAAACGAAAGTCCAGATGGAAACAAACGAAGAACTGATCAAGGCAAGGACGGAAAGAGATATATTCAAGAAGCTGTATGAACAGATGACCGAAAGGCTGTTAGAAAGGCGAGAATGAGCAAAACACAGATTGTACTTGCGACAGGGGAAGTATACGACGTTGAAGACAAAGGAGAAAGAAGAATACTAATTCCGGTGGGATGCATAAAGCAGGAGGAAGAAAAGCATGAACAAAGTGATTTTAATGGGACGTTTAACACGGGATCCGCAGGTGAGATACACACAGGGGCAGGATTCAATGGCGATTGCAAGGTTTACACTTGCGGTCGATAGAAGAGGAAGAAAACAGGAAGGTCAGCAAGATGCTGACTTTCCTTCTTGCGTTGCTTTTGGGAAAAGTGCGGAATTTGTGGAAAAGTATGTGCATCAGGGAACGAAGATTGTATTGACTGGGCGGATCCAGACGGGAAGCTACACAAATAAAGACAATATCAAAGTATACACGACGGAAGTGATCGCGGAAGACATTGAATTCGCAGAAAGCAAAGCGGCAGCAGAGGGATCCGGCGGAGCAGAAGGACATCAAAAACCGGAGCAGACGGAAAACGATGGATTTATGAATATACCGGAAGGCATCGACGAAGAATTGCCTTTCAATTAGGCAAAAAGGAAGGATGTGACGATATGGGGCTGAAAGAAGCGTTTAGAAAAGTGGGACAGGTGATCGAAGAAACAAAAATGAAGATCGGAATGAAAAAATACAAAAAAGGCGGAATTCAGGTCGAAGAAAAAGACCAGAAGCCGGAAATGGTAATTCCTATAAATGATATTCCGCTACCGGAAGAAAAAAGGGAAACAGAAGATGCAGAAATCCGAAAAATCGAAGATCTTCCGGCATATGAAGACAGAAAATTTTATATTGCGGCTAAAATGCAGGTTGAACCGGAGGAAGTGGAAAAAGTGATCAGAAAAACGGAAGCAGAATGGAATCTGTCGCCAGATAAGGCGGCAGAAACATTGAAAATGATCAGTGATGCAGCCGTGAAGCTGAATATGGCATTTACAGAAATGATGGAGAATATACGGCGGGTGGCTGACAAAATATCAGAGGTTTTCAGACGTATACATGAAAATAATACGATGACAGAAACACAGATCAGAAAAAGAGAATTATGGCGGCGATATTATGAGGAGAAAAGCCGGATGTCAAACAATGAGCGCAGAAGGCGAGGAATACCGATGGTAAAACGACCAAAACGTCAGCAGTATAGACCGCCGAAAAAGAAGACGACAAAAGGATAATAAAGGAAGGATGGTGTGGCAAATATGGAGCAGGAAAAGGAAAAGAATGAAGAAACCTTCGTGAAGAAGGTGGTGCAGACAGCACTGGAAGCGGAAAGACAGATCCGCAGGCAGCAGGTACTACACAACACACGGATGCTGATGGAAGAATACATCGAAATGAAAAGACATATTGAAAGCGCAGTATCAGAGGAAGAAGAACTGAAGGAAGAACAGTATGATATATTCAGAGGAGAAGGCGCACATCTTGGAAGTGTTCGCAGATCAAAAATGAAGACAGCGATGATGATTGCGAATATTGACAGAGCAATGGAAGAACTGCGGGCAGAATATGAAACGAAAGAAATGACATACAAATACGATGCCTTTAAGATGCATTATATTGATGGGGCATCGTATGAAGAGATTGCAGACATCCAGAACTGCGGAAAGAACACACCGTCCAGATGGTCAAAAGAATTGATCAGGAAAATGTCAGTGAAGTTATTCGGGATAGATGGCGTTGAAAAATATTAAAAAGAAATCCTTTTTGCTTTTCTTTTTGGGGAAAAGTTGGGGAAAAGCTGGGGTTTTAATGGTGGGATGAAAGATGTAAACTGATAGCGTGGAAAGTTGCAAGAAGCGATTGTACAGAAATGTGCAGTCGCTTTTTTATTGCCATTTCCACACCCTTCTGAACACTGCGACGGGCATCTGCAAAGACGCCTGCGTGCAGTGTGTATATAGCACGAAAGAAGGTGATACATAGTGCTATTACACAGATGTAAATGCGGGGCATTGATACCGCAGGAATTACGCCTGTGTCCGGACTGTGAAGCAAAGGAAAGCGACAAGATGTCAAGGCATATGGAATACAATCTGCGCCGAAGAAATAAGAAAGCAGCGGCTTTCTATGTGTCGGCGGAATGGCGCAAAGTACGGGCGTTTGCACTGTCTTTATATGACAGCTTGGACATGTATGCGTACTATGTTCAACGCAAGATTGTTGTGGCTGACATGGTACACCACATCACGGAGATAGAAGAAGACTGGACACAACGCTTGAACGTGGAAAACCTATTCCCGTTAAGCAATGGAAACCACGGGATCATCAGTGCGCTGTACAAGAAGGATGAAGCAACGAAAAGACAGACACAGGAGTTGCTGCGGAACATTATCCAGCAGCACTGGAAAGGGGTAGGGGGTATCGAAAAAGTTTTGACCGGGCTGGATTAGTCGCGCCCCCTCTATTCTGTGGAGAAAACTCCCCACGGAAATTTCAGATATAAGGGCAAACGGTCATGTGTCAGATTCTGACACAATCCGCAAGGAAAAGCAGCGGGAAAGGAGGTCGATATAATGGCAGGACAACGACAGCCGATCGCGCTGGTACAAGCAAAAGGGAAGAAACATCTGACAAAGGCAGAGATCGCAGAAAGAGAACAGACGGAAGTGAAAGCACCGTCGGACAGAGTGACGCCGCCGTCATACCTGACAGCTACGCAGAAAAAGGCATTCAGAAAAACGGTGAAAGAACTGCGGGCGATCGACCTGATTTCAAACTTGGACGTGGAAGCACTGGCGCGGTTAGTGATCGCGCAGGAGAAATACAGAGAAGTGACAGAAACGATCGCAAAGCAGCCACTGATGGTAACTGTGGCATACGACACAGGGAAAAAAGATGCAGAAGGCTATCCGATCATGGCAGAACATGAGGTTGTGAACAGTCAGGTGGAACGTCTGGCGATCATTCAGGACAGGTATTTCAAACAGTGCCGACAGGGTGCAGCAGATTTTGGACTGACAGTATCGTCAAGATGCCGCCTGATTATTCCAAAAGCACCGGAAGCACCGAAGACAAACAAATTTAAAGACAAGTTTGCGTGATGATGCGATGCAGGACAGAACGACACAGTACGCTGCGGATGTCCTTGCGGGAAAAATAATTGCCGGGGATCTGGTAAAACTTGCCTGCAAGCGTCATCTGGACGACATCGAAAAGTCAAAGGCTGCGCCATATAAATACTATTTTGATGTGGAGCAGGCGGAAAGAATCATTGAATTCGCTGAAACATTGACCATCGCAGAAGGCGAAGAGGAAGAACAGGTCGAATGTTACGCATTCCAGTGTTTTATTCTCGGAAATCTGAACGGATGGCGGACAAAAACAGGCGGACACAGAAGATTCCGAACATCATATGTGCAACTTGGAAGACAGAACGGTAAATCTTTTCTGAATGGAATTCTGGCTGCATATTACGGAAATTTTGAGAAGTACAAATACGGTCAGATATACTGCACAGCAACGAAAAAAGATCAGTCGCTGATCGTATTCAATGAAATTGTGAAGTTTATCCGGTCGGATCATGATCTGGATGAGTGTTTCAACGTACACGAACACAACAGCACAATAGACTGTTTACTGACACATAGCAAAATAAAGGCGCTTTCAGGAGATACGAAGTCAATCGACGGATTCCGCCCGTATCTTGGAATTGTCGATGAATACCATGCACACAAAAACGACCAGATGTACAAACTTCTGGAAGGCGGAATCAAGAAGATGAAATCTGCGCTGATCAGTGTGATCACGACAGCAGGGTTCGATCTGAAGTCACCATGTTATGCATTGTATGAATATTGCGTGAAGGTGCTGAAAGGCATTGCACACAATGATTCACAGTTCATATACATCGCACAAATGGATGAAACAGACGACATGTGGACGCCGAAGAACTGGATCAAGGCGAATCCGATCCTGCAATATGATCTGGAAGCACTTGAAAACATGGTTCCGATTGCTGAAACAGCGAAAGAAATGGGCGGATCCAGTTTGCGCGATTTCATTGTGAAACAGCTGAACATGTGGATTCAATGGACGAATGATGTCTATCTGAAAGACATGGAATTGTGGCAAAATGGCGCGACAAAGAAGACACTAGAGGATTTTCGGGGACAGAAGTGCTATGTGGGGCTGGATCTTTCTGCTGGTGGAGATTTGACATCACTGGCGATCGTATTTCCGTTCTTGAAAGATGATGTCAGAAAATATTTTGTTCATGCACACAGTTTCATACCGAAAAGAAGGGTTGAAGAACATATCAAAACAGACCGGACGGAATATGACTTATGGATCCGCGACGGACTTGTGACGGTAACAGAAACGATGGGCGGGGTAAAAACTGACTATCGGTATATTTTAACCTACTTGGAAAAAATCATCACCGATTATGAACTGGATGTGCAATTTATTCTTTACGATCCGCATAATGCGTCAGCTTTCTTGACGGATCTGGAAGCGTTGGGATTCGACAGCGTGGCTGTAACACAGTCAGCAAAAGCACTGAATGATGCAACGGTTGACTTCAGACTTGAAATTGAATCAGGAAATGTGGAACACGATGGAAACGCGATGATCAAATGGTCGATCGCGAATGCAAAGACAACTTCCAACAGTTTCGGAGAAATCAAGATCGACAAAGAGTATCAGACAGAACGAATCGACGTGATAGATGCGATCATTGACGCATGGACAGCTGCAATGAAAGGCGAAGTGAAACAGAATACAGCAGAATCGGTCGAAGAATGGCTGAAACTATATGAAGCAAGTAAGAAAAAACAGGCGAGGGGGTGATGCGTGTTGAATGTATGGCAGAAGTTCAAAGGATGGATTGCAAAAAAAATGAACTTCACCGTGGAAACATCACCAGCGATGAAGGAAGAATCATTTCTTGAATGGCTTGGCGTGAAAAGAAAAAACAAGGATGTGATGGCAGAAGTAACGTACTTCACATGTTTGAAAATGATGTCTGAAACGCTGGCAAAAATACCGTGGAAATATTATCAAAAAACTGAAAAAGGGATCATTGAACCAGAACTGTCGGATGTTGCGAAACTGCTGAAAAACAGACCGAATCCGTTTATGACGCCCACAGCTTTCTGGAATGCCGTGGAAATGAACCGAAATCACTTCGGAAATGCGTATGTATATGTCAGGTCGAAGTTCAAAAGAAAAAAATACGGCGGAGAATACAAAGTCATGGACTTGTGGATTATGCCGTCGAACTGCGTGCAGATTGTAGTGGATGATGAAGGATACTTCGGAGGAAGAGGAAAGATCTGGTATGTCTACAACGATAAATACAGCGGGCAGCAATATGTGTTCGGGACAGATGAAGTTCTGCATTTCAAGACATCACACAGCTTGGATGGTATTACGGGGCTTCCTGTGCAGGCGATATTGAAGACGACTGTGGAGGGCGCAGCGGCATCACAGGACTATCTGAACAGCTTATATGAAAGCGGACTGACTGGGAAAGCAACACTGGAATACACAGGAGATCTGAACAAAGATTTAAAAGAAAAACTGGTGCAGGCATTTGAAGAATTCGGATCAGGCGCAAAAAATGCAGGAAAAATCATTCCGGTTCCGCTTGGGATGAAGCTGACGCCACTGGATATTAAACTTTCGGACAGTCAGTTCATCGAACTAAAGAAATATTCAGCACTTCAGATCGCAGCTGCATTCGGAATCAAGCCGAATCAGATCAATGATTACACAAAATCTTCGTACAGCAACAGCGAAATGCAGCAGTTGTCATTCCTAACAGACACGATGCTTTTTGTATTAAAGCAGTACGAAGAAGAGGTCAATTATAAGTTATTGACAGATGAAGAAGCCTTCAGCGAAGGAAAATATTACAAACTGAATGAAAAAGTTCTGCTAAGAACTGACAGCAAGACACAGATGGAGATTTTCGCAACAGGTGTCCAGAATGGAATTCAAAAAGTGAACGAATGCCGACGAAAACTGGATCTGATGGATGCAGAAGGCGGTGATCAGCTGATCGTGAACGGAAATTATATTCCGATCACAGAAGTTGGAAAGCAGTACGAAAAAGCGGGAAATGCACAGCAGCAAAGCGTGCTTCCTATACAGCCGGAAACGGATCAGAAAACGCAGAAGGATCCGGGAGAAGGAGATCAGGCAGACACGACCGGAACAGAACCTGATGAAAAAGAATCGCAGGAAGGAGGGGAAAACGATGAAGAATAAATTCAATTTTTCACGGAGAAATCCAAAAACAAAGAAGATTGAAAATACTGGATTTATGGAATTCAGAAATGTATCGAATAATGCAGCAGACCTGTATATATACGGTGACATTGTTTCTTCAACATGGGAAGCATGGTGCGATGAAGATACATGCCCGCAGGATATATCGGATTTTATGAATCAGATTGAACCGGGGGCTGAACTGACGGTGTACATCAACAGTGGCGGTGGTGACGTATTTGCCGGGATAGCGATTCACAGCATTTTATCACGGCATACCGGACATAAAACAGGCATCGTGGACGGAATGGCTGCGTCGATCGCATCCGTGATCCTGATGGCTTGTGATTCGATTGTAATGTCATCGGGAGCGCAGATCATGATTCACAAACCGCTGTCATGGGCATATGGAAATGCGGATGATTTTCAGCTGCTGATCAGTGAACTGGATAAATGTCAGAAAAGCATCACGGACATATATATGGGACGAGTGAAAGAAGGCGTGACAGAAGAACAAGTCACAGATCTGATCAATGCCGAAACATGGATGACGGCAGAGGAAGCAAAGGAAATCTTCGATGTGCAGATCGAAGAACGTCCAGCGGTCGCCGCCTGTGTTGGCTGGATGATGGAGAATTTCAAAAAAGCACCAGAAGGCATTAAAACACAAAGCGCAGATGATGTGACGGCGAAGATTACAGCCGAAGAAGAAGCAATCATCGAAGAAATGGAACTTTTCGGAATCTAAGGAGGAAAACAGAATGAGCAAAGCAGCAAGGGCATTGCTGAAGAAGATCAATGACAAGAAAAATGCGATCAGAGGTCTTCAGGGGCAGGGAAAAACACAGGAAATGAAGGATCAGATGGCGGAACTTCGTGAGATGCAGGAAGAATTCGACATGCTGATGGAAATGGAAGAAGACGATGACGATGGTATCAAGGATTCTTTACACAATGGGAAGGTGAAGGAAATTGAAGATGGTCAGAAGTCTAAAAAGTACAGCAAAGCGCAGGTGTGCAAAGCGTTTGTAAACAGGATCGTATGTGGTCTTCGTAAACGTGCTATGCCGGAAGAAGATCAGGAAATCATGGACAGCTTCAAAAACATGATGAAGGAAGGCGTAGACGAGGATGGAGGTTTTACGGTTCCGGAGGATGTAAGCACAGACATCATTGAACTGCGCCGTACAGAAAACGATCTGGAACAGTACGTCAATGTCGAAAAGGTAGCGACAATGAGTGGATCCCGTGTGATCGAAGTTGATGCAGACAGTACACCTTGGGGCGACGTGGATGAAGGTGGAGAATTCGGAGAGGAAGAAACACCGAACCTGAAACAGATCAAGTATGCAATCAAGAAAAAAGGCGGAATTCTGAAGACAACACGCGAACTGCTTCAGGACACTGCTACGAATATCCTTGCATATCTGAATAAGTGGATCGCAAAGAAGTCAAGAGCGACAAGAAATGCTGCAATTCTGAATGTGATTAACACAATCACAAAAGGAAAAGAAGTTGCGGTTGCGACTTTTGATGATTTCAAAGATGTATTCAACGTGAAGCTGGATCCGGCGATTGCAGTAAGTTCTATTGTATTGACGAATCAGGATGGCTTTAACTACATGGACAAGCTGAAGGATAAGGATGGCAAGTACATCATGCAGCCGGATCCGACAGATGCAACAAAGACACTTCTTTTTGGCAAGTATCCGGTAAAGGTTGTGAGCAATAAGACACTGAAAAGCACAAATGTATTAAAAGGCGGAACAGGATCTGACAAAAACGATGTGACTGGCTACAAATATCCGGTATACATGGGAGATCTGAAGGAAGCTGTTACCTTGTTTGACCGTGAGAAAATGACGATCGAACTTTCTACTGAAGCGGGAGATCTGTGGGCGAAGGATCTGACGGGAATCAAGGTTCGTGACAGATTTGACGTTCAGTCTGTCGATGAAACTGCGGTTGTTAAAGGAGAAATCAGCGTTGCTGTGGCTGGCTAACAAAAAAGGGGCGTGATGATATGAGCCTAAAGGAATTGAAACAGTATCTGCGCGTCGATTATACAGACGATGACAGCATGATCGAACTAATGCATGATGCTGTCATCGACGAAATGAAGGAACTGATTCCGTCATTCGATCCGGAAAAGCCAACAAATAGGCAGAAAATACTGATCTGTTCGTATGTGAAGGAATTATACGATCACAGGGATCGAATGTACAACAACGGGAAAATCACATCTGATTCAACGGAACGCATCAGGTACGCGATTCAGTCAATGATGCTGAAAGAAACGTTAAGGGGATAGCATGGCAACAGCAAGGATCAAATTTTATAAGCGAAACAAAAGTCTGGAAAACGGACGGCAGCAGGAAAAAGAACCGACACTGTTTTATGAAGCATGGTGTGAGATCAGAAACCTTTACGGGCAGGAATTGTACGAAGCACTGGATGTCAGGCTGGAAAACGCAATCGTATTTGAAGTGAGATATTGCAGACGTATAAAAGAGATTAAAGTACATGCAAAAGATTTCTTGATCGAATTTGAAGGCGACAGATATGACATTTATGCAACGGATTTCAAACAAAATGACAGGCAGTATGTGCAACTGAAAGCCAACAGACACGACTGACAGGAGGAAATAGAGATGGAAATATCGTTCCGATTTGAAGGATTTGAGGAAGTACAGCGTGGTGTGGAAGCCCTGTCGTCAAGTGCTGAAATCGGAGCGATCAATAAAAAAATATTTCAGAGATCCGCCGATATTACAGAACCGAAGATGAAGGCACACATGGCAAGATCTGCTGACAATTCGAAGTCAGGACGGAATGGATACAGACCGCCGGGACATGCGCGGGACAACATTCCTAAGAAGGTAACGACCAAAAAAGGCGAAGTTGGATGGGAATTGAATGGCGACGCGCAAAACTGGTTTTACATGAAGTTTGTGGAGTGGGGGACATCGAAAATGCCGCCGCGGGACTTCCTGAACAATACGAAATCGGAGTGTGAAAGTGAATATCACATGATAGCTGATCAAGAGTACCAGAAAGCATTAAACGAAAAACTGGGAGGATAAAACAGTGGATGTTATTGGATTGGCAGCGGAAGCATTGAAGCCGATTTCGGATGAAGGAACAATCGTACAGCAAGGATGGTATGACGAAAGCCTGAAACGGCTTCATGTGACACTGTGGAAGCTACGAGACACAGAAGATGCACATTCAGATGATGAATGTGAAATTGAAGCAGCAAGCATACAAGTGAATATCTGGTCGCGGAGCGATCAGCAGACGCTTGTGAAAAGAATAAAAAGACTGATGAAGAAAAACGGATTTCTATTTCAGGAAGGAAATGATCAGACTGAAACAGATACGGGGATCTTTATCAATGCGATGCGATTTTTAATTTTGAAAGAAGCAGAGGAAACGGAGGAATAAACATGGCAGGAGAAAAAGAAAAGATCGTGCGAAGCAGGACTGTATCGTTCAGAGATATTCATATCGCAAAAGTTACAACGAATACAGAAACAGAATACACGGCAGAAACACCGTCAAAGCTGGCACGCGCGATCACGGGAAAGATCAGCGATGAATTTGAAACTGAAAAAATTTACAGTGATGATTCGGTTGAAGATGTAAACATGTCATATAAAGGGACAAGCGTGGAACTGGAAGTGAACAGTTTGGCACCGCAGGATAAGTCGCAGGTGTTCGGGCATCTGTATGAAAAAGGCTTCCTGATTAAGACGAAGGATGACAAAGCACCGGAACTTGCGCTTGGATGGCGTGCGAAGAAGCTGAATGGCAAGTATGAATTCAAATGGCTGTACTGTGGAAGATTCGGTCAGGGATTTGAAGATAATTACGAAACAGAAGGGGAAACAAAAACAACGCAGACAGCAACATTGAAGGGCGATTTTTATGCCCGTCAGATGGATGGAAGATATGAATGCAGCGTTGATGAAAGCAATCTTCTTGCGGAACATACAGAAGCAGCGGCAGCGATCAAAGACTGGTTTTCAAAAGTTCAGGAAAAACCGGATGCAGCATAAAACAGGAGGGAAAAGAAATGGCAGCAGCTAAAACAAAGAAAAGATCAATTATCATCGGCAACAAAGAATATACGATGCCGCAGAAGATGTCCACGATGGCATATTTGCGCTATCTGGAAGTGCGCGACAGCATTATGGACACAGAAGCGAAACAGGCGTTGTACACAAGACAGCAGTTCATGGATATGATGGACGTTATTGTTGAAATGTACGGAAACCAGTTCACAACAGATGACATGCTGGATGCTGAAACCGGAATGACACCGGATTCGATCGTGATGGAATTTGCATTGATGGATGTATCAGTGGGTGAAAAGGTTGATAAAAGAACGGAAGACTTCGCGAAAAATTTTACAAATGGCAAGTGATGCCGGAACTGATCTTGTCGTGTGGACACAAAGAATATGTCTGCACGGCGATTTCAGTGGAAATGTATCGCAGATATACGGAAATCATGGAACGGAATGACAGTGATTCGATCAGTGATGCTTTTGAAGCGAATACGAAGATCTTAATGACAGTATTCGGAGCAAGACAGCGGGAGGTGTAAGAAGCCGATCCGGAAGATGTATTGTCAGCTGTGAAAGAAATCCATTTCATGATGCAGGATGTGATCACGAAGAAATTTCTGGATCTTAATCCAGAACATCCTGAAAAGATACAGAAAGAAAAATCTGCTTTCGACGAATATGACGAAGAAAATGGATATAACGATGAAGATCCGGGTGAAAACCTGTGGAAGATATGCAGGGAAAATGTGGATCGGATAGTGAAGATCTGTATCAATCTTATGAAAAACTCATATCAGCAGTGCATAGAAGCGGACATCATGAGCCTTTTAGATCATGCGGCATTCGAGATTAGGACGGTCGATGAGAAGTAAAGAAAGGAACGCGAAACATGGCTAAGACCTTAATTGAGATTAGGGCAGAAACGTCGCAGTATCAGCAGGCGATGCGTCAGGCAGCAGCAGAGATGAAAAACCTGACAGCACAGCATTCGCTGGCTGCGGCACAAGCAAAGTTAAGCGGATCCGCGCAGGACGCCCTGCGTGCAAGAGTGACCGAACTGACATCGAAGATAGATGTTCAAAAGGGGATCGTGCAACAGAATGGACAACAGTATGACAACTTAAAACAGAAGTTGGAACTGCAAAAAACAGCGCACGATCAGATGAAGACAAAGGTTGAAGCGGCAAAAAAAGCATATGAAGATAGTGCGAAAGCGACAGGCGAAGACAGCGAAGAAACACAGAAGCTGAAGGCAGAATATGAAAAGTTGTCTTCGCAGCTGTCCACCAGTGAAAGCCAGATCACAAAAACAGAAACAGCGATCACGAAGCAGGAAGCGGCAGTGAATCAGTCGAAAGCTGCACTGACTGAAATGGAAGCGGAATTGAAAAATGTGAACGCAGAACTTGCGCGTGCGCCGTTTGATGAATATGCAGCAAAAGCAGAAAAGGTTGGCGGCACATTAACGAGTGTGGGGCAGAAACTTCTTCCGTTATCGACCGGTATTGCAGGGATTGGAGTTGCGGCTGTTAAGACGACAGCGGATTTTGACAGTGAAATGTCGAAAGTATCAGCAATTTCCGGAGCAACAGGAACGGATCTTGATAAACTGCGAGGAAAAGCCCGTGAAATGGGCGCAAAAACAAAGTTCAGCGCATCAGAAGCTGCACAGGGGATGCAGTACATGGCGATGGCTGGATGGAAGACGCAGGACATGATGGACGGCTTGGAGGGCATCATGAATCTTGCGGCAGCATCAGGAGAAGATCTTGCATCGACATCCGACATCGTAACAGATGCCCTGACCGCCTTCGGACTTTCGGCAAAAGATTCCAGTCATTTTTCTGATATTTTGGCGGCAGCATCATCGAATGCAAATACCAACGTGTCGATGATGGGTGAAACGTTTAAATACGCAGCCCCGGTTCTCGGATCGTTAGGATACACAGCAGAAGATGCTGCGCTTGCGATCGGATTGATGGCAAATGCAGGTATCAAGTCCAGCCAGGCGGGAACAGCTTTGCGAGGAGCCATCACGAACCTTGCGAAGCCAACAGATACTGTCGCGGCTGCGATGGATAAGTATGGAATATCATTGACAGATAGTTCCGGTAAGATGCTTTCGCTGCGTGAACTGATGGAACAACTGCGGCAGAAGCTGGGTGGACTGTCAGAAGCGGAACAGGCACAGGCAGCAGCGGCATTATTCGGAAAGGAAGCAATGTCCGGAATGCTGGCGATCATAAACGGATCAGATAAAGATTTTGAGAAGCTGGCAGGAGCGATCGACAACTGCGATGGATCATCTGAAAAGATGGCAAACACAATGAATGACAATCTTCAGGGACAGATCACGATCCTGATGTCACAGCTTCAGGAACTTGCTATCAGCTTCGGGGAAATTCTGATGCCAAAAATCCGTGATATTGTGACACATATTCAGAACTTTGTGGACAAACTGAATGCAATGGACGAAGGACAAAAAGAAACAATTCTTCGCATCGGAATGTTTGTGGCAGCACTTGCACCGATGCTGATGGGATTGGGGAAAGTGATCACGTTCAGCGCAAATGTATCACGCGCACTTGGAACGCTGTCAGCCGGACTTGTAAAAGCAGGCGGATTTTCAGGAGTATTCACGAAAGCACTGGGATTGATTACATCACCAGCGGCGATTGTAGTGGGAGTGATTGCAGCAATTACAGCAGTCATTATTCATTTATGGAATACGAATGAGGATTTCAGAAATACGATCACGGCGATCTGGCAGAAAATCAAAGATGCATTCACAACATTTGCAGCAGGAATCAGTGAAAGACTGTCAGCGTTAGGAATTACATTCAGTGACGTGACGTCAGCAATAAAAACAATCTGGGACGGATTCTGTAATTTGCTTGCACCAGTGTTGGAAGCTGCCTTCAGTACGATTGCAATCGCATTACAAACAGCTTTCAATGTCATTCTTGGAATATGGGATGTATTTTCTACTGTATTCAGTGGTGACTGGTCTGGTGCGTGGGAAGCTGTAAAAGGAATTTTTTCAAGCATCTGGGATGGTCTGAAAGAATATTTTTCAACAATAATCGGAGCAGTCAAAGGTGTAGCGGACGTTTTTCTTGGATGGTTTGGAACTAACTGGGAAACTGTCTGGAATGGAGTGAAAACCTTTTTTGAAGGAATCTGGAACGGAATTTCTTCGTTTTTTGAAGGAATCTGGAATGGGATTTCAACATTCTGCACAACGGTGTGGAATGGAATTGTTACAAACGTGACGGCGTTCTGCACGACCGTACACGATACGATCAGCACAATCTTTAATGCTGTGAAAGATGTCGTGTCTAATGTGTGGGAAACAATAAAGAATGTGGTTCAGGTTGCGATCATGTTCATAGTGGAAGTTATCAAAGCAGCATTTGAATTGATAACCGTACCGTTCCGGTTTATCTGGGAAAATTGTCGAGATACGATCATAAACGTATGGGAAACAATCAAAAGCGCGGTACAGACAGCAATCAATTTTGTGAAAGATAATATCATCACGCCAGTGATGAATGCGATCAGCACAACGATCTCGACGGTGTGGAACACCATTAAAACAACATTCACGACAGTGATAAATGCAATAAAGTCCGCGGTACAGACGGCATGGAATTTCATGAAAAACAGCGTGATCACGCCTGTAATGAATGGAATAAAAACAGTCATCACAACAGTGTGGAATGCGATCAAAACGGCGGTGCAGACTGTCGTAAATGCGATCAAAACGACGGTGCAGACTGTATTCAACGCAGTAAAGACAACAGTGACAACAATCTGGAATGCGATCAAAACAGGAACATCGACGGCATGGAATGCAGTGAAGACTGCGGTGACAACACCGATCAATGCCGCAAAGTCAGCAGTGACATCTGCGATTAACGGGATTAAGTCAACGATAAGTTCTGTATGGAATAGCGTGAAATAAGTAACGTCTTCAACATGGAATGCAATCAAGAGAGCGATCACAACACCGATCAATGCTGCAAAAACTGCGGTAGGAAATGCGATCAGTGCGATCCGATCAAAATTCAACTTCAGCTGGTCATTACCGCATTTGAGACTGCCTCATCCGTCTATCAGCGGATCATTCAGCTTGAATCCGCCATCAGTTCCACATTTCAGCATTAGCTGGTATAAGAACGGCGGTATTATGACGAAACCGACCGCATTCGGGGCGGCAGGCGACACATTGCTGGCAGGAGGAGAAGCGGGAGCAGAAGCAATCCTTCCATTGAAACAGTTCTATGACAGGCTGGGCGACATGCTGGATAAAAAGTTGGATGCAATTATGACAGGAACAACGGTATATGTCTATGTAACAATGGACGGCGAAGTCGTGGCAACGAAAGTATATTCAAAAGTGGAAGAAAAATTCACAGATGAAATAAAACGGAGGAGGTAAAGCATGATCATAAACGGGATTGACGTCAGAAGATACGGGGCGACATTACTGACGGCAGAAACAAAGCCCCCGAAGATGACGGCAAACTATGAAATGATGTCAAAAGCACTTCTTCCGACAGAGTACGACACAGATATTCCACTGGGTTCTATGACAATGACCATATACTTCAGGGGAAAGAACAGGGCGACACTGGAAAGAACAATGTCATCTTTTATGCAGAATTTCAGGTCATCCTGCATTATGGAAGAAATCAGAGGATTCAAAGGAAAATACAAAGGTTTTCTGGCTGGCGATGATTACGAAAAAACGCTTGAAAAGGAAAAAAGAATTCTGACATTAGAATTTGATGGATTCTTTTTTGACGATGAAGCAGAAGGGATATTTGATCAGGAACTGGAAGGAAAGCTGTACGCAGAAGGAAGCCGGGATACACCTTGCATTATTGAAGTGACAGCAAAAGCGGATCTGACAAACTATAAGATAACACTAAACGGGGAACCGTACACTATTGAAAGCCTGATGGATGGCGAAACGATTGTGATTAACGGGAAGACCGGAAAAATAACAAAGGAAGGGGATAACGCTTTCGGATCCGTGGATCTGTGGGCGTTCCCTAAACTGAAAACGGGAAGAAATGACCTTGCGTTTTCAACGAATGGCGCAAGGGTAACAGTTAGGTATTCCCCGATGTGGTTATAAAGGGGGGATGATATATGCTTCAGATATATGATGATCAGCACAGGAGAATTGCAGGAATAGATGATCCGGATGATCTAAAAATTGAAAAAACATTATCATCCGGAGATAAGCAGATTTCATTCAGTTATCCGAAAACAGGATCAGAAATTGAAAATCTGCGGGCTGAATATTATATCAGGACAAAAGATGATGAATATGTTCTGAAGGAAATAAACACAGGAGAAAATAAAAACAGTTATGTAGCACAGCTGAATATAGAAGAACTGGAATCACAGGAATTTCTGTACGGATTTGAGAGTGTAACACAGACGGCGCGCGCCTGCTTGGAATTCGCTTTTGATGGAACGGGTTGGACGGTTGGAATTTGCACAGTAACAAAGCGAAGAACAGTCAGCATTGATGAAACGTGCAATGCTTGGGATGTACTTCAGGAGGTTATGGACACATACAGATGCGAATGCAAGATCGACAACATCCAGAAGAGAATAGACCTATATGAAGCGATCGGAATGGATCGCGGAGCGTATTTCATAGAAGGATTAAACCTGCGGAAATTGACACTGAAATCAGATACATATGATTTCTATACAAGGATTTATCCAGTGGGAAAAGATGGGATCACACCGGAAATTATGCTGGGGGTTCCGTATATTGACAATCATCAGTATTCAGATAAAGTGATTCCGCGCTATTGGAAAGATGAACGATACACCATCACTGAAAATCTGATTGAAGATGCGACTGCGAAGCTGGACACAGCATCGAAACCGTATACAGCATATACTGCTGACGTTGCGGATCTGGCATCGCAGAAAAAAGAATACAGCATTCTGGAATATGACATCGGTGATACAGTGCATCTGATTTCAAAAACGGAAGCTACAAAAGAAAAGCAGCGGATCGTGAAGATGACGGAATATCCGCAGCATCCGGATAAAAACACCTGTGAACTTTCTAATGTGACAAAGAGTTTTGCACAGCTTCAGGAAGAAACAGAGGAAAAAATGAAGTCCGATGCAGTGGATCAGGCACAGGCAAGGACAAAGAAAACGCTGAATGAAGGATACTGGACAATCGAACAGGCACAGGCTGCAATTAAATCTTCAGAAAGCGGGATTATGACATCGGTTCAACAGGTCAGAACAGAACAAAGGGATCTGACCTATGCAGCAGAACAGGAAGCGAAAGACTATGCTTCGCAACTGAATGAAAAGACCATTGAAAGAATGACAAATGAATATTCAACAGCACTGAATCAGACTGCAAATTCATTTGATATGTCTATTAAGTCGGTCGAAGAAACTGTGACATCGCAGGGCGACGAACTGGAAGAATTCAGAAGAGAGAATGAAACATATTTCCATTACACGGATGATGGAATGGAGATCGGGAAAAAGCAAGATGGCGGGGTACTGCCGTTTTCGACATTGCTATCCGACAAAAGACTGGAATTCAGGCAGGAAGGCATTCCGGTGGCATATGTGCAGTACAACAAGCTACACATTGAAAATGTCGAAGCGGTGCGAAGGTGGTCAGTCGGAGCAGCAGACGACGGCGGATACTTTGATTTCATATCCACACAGTACGGGATGGGTGTGAAATGGAGAGAAGCGGAGCAGGTGGAAGAAACGGCAACACAGAGCGTCAAAAGGCAAAAACGGAAACAGGAATACAGACAGCTGATCGACGATGATGGAATATTCGAGGTAGTAAAAGTATGAGTACGACAAGAAGAGAAGTACCAGTCACAAGTATATATGCGAAGGCTGTCTTCACCGGGAATGTCAGCGGAGATGTAACAACAATCACATCAGTAACATTCACACAAAATGAAGATGATTGGCTACTGGGCGTAAAAAAAGAAGATATGCCATCAGTCATGATCATTGATGGAAAACAATACAGATGGACAGTGAATTCCTACTTTACATTAAATACCATCGTAGCACAAGGAACATGGGTAAAAAAAGCAACACTGAACATTGGAACAAAGCTGACGATCAGAAAACCATTCTTCAAAATTGTATACGGTCAGAATCCGACACAAGAAGGAACAGAAATGACCTTTTCATTTTACGATCTGGGATCATTTGCACCATACGGATTTGATCCGGGGGCTTCGGAATTTGAAATTGATGGAAAGACGGCAGTTCCTATCAATATAGAAAATGCAGATGAAGATTCACCGTTTTCTGTGAAACTGTCATCTGATGCAACGTACAGATTCAAGTGGGCGATTGGATCAAAGTCGTATACACTGGACAAAAAAACGTCCGGAGCGACAAGGATCAATACAAGCTATACTATACCGAAAAGCTGGAATGAAGAGATAAAAAACAGTACAGCGGGTTCCTGTACACTTTCAGTTCAGGTACTGTTTGGATCGCAGGTATATCAATCAAGGGATACTGCGGTGAGGGCGACAGTCCCGGATGATTGTGTCCCGGTGATCAAATCCATATCCATCGCAGATACAAAAGGGCGTGTCCCTGCGGCGTGGGGGATGTTCGTGGAACATAACAGCAATATAGCCATTACAGCAGCGAATATCACAAAGTCATACGGTGCGGATATTGTATCAGTCAATATGGAACTGAATGACAGGACATATTATGGAACGCCTTCTGCATTGCCACAGTCATATATGTTGGAAGACTATGGGATCATGGACGTGACAGTGAAGATCCGTGATACAAGAGGACGGACGGCAGAAAAAACTGCAAAAGTGACAGTCGTGGAATATAATCCGCCGACGATTCAGGTGGATTCTATGAGGTGCGGACAGGATGGAACACTGGAAAATGAAGGCGTATATTTTTTAACGACGACAGACAGCACATATTCAACCTGCAACGGAAAGAATAAAGCAACACTTCAGATGCAGTATAAACTTTCAAGTCAGGGCGTATATACGTCAGCAGTAAAAGAACTTCCGATTGGGGAAGCGACAACTGTTTGCGGCGGGGATCTGAATACAGAATTTTCATATGATGTTCGTTATGTGCTGAAAGATACATTCAATACAGTGACCGTCATTGACTTCGTATCAACAGCGGTATATGCAATGCATTTTTTGCATGGTGGGCGCAGTGTGGCTTTTGGATCGAAGGCAACCGTGGAAAACGCAGTGGATTTTACGTTTGATGCGATATTCAGGCATGGGGTGAAATTCATAAAATCAGATGGATCCGAAGTGACAATGCAACAGATCCTGAACAAACTCGGATTATAGAAAGGAGGGAAGACAGTGGCACTTGGAAAAGTAATTCAGCGAATTGAAATTGAAATGTCGGGTGGGACAAAACAGTATATGGTGTCTGCAAAGCAGGGAGATCGGGCAACAAGATATGTCGAAACCGTACTACTGAATCATGGGGAACCGTACACGATCCCGGCAGGATCTAGCGTCACAGCTTTCATCAGAAAACCAGATAGACACAGGGTATATACACCGTGTGAATTCACGGACAATGTTGTGATGGTGGAATTGGACAGTCAGGCACTGGCGGCAGCGGGAACGGCATTGTGTGAAGTGGAAGTGAAATCTTCAGATCTGATGCAGGTAGTAACATCGGTCACTTTTGAAATAGAGATTGAAGCAAAGGTGAAAGATGAAGATGCGATCGTTTCGGGCGATGAACTTTCTATCTTCGATAAGACAATGAAACAGTATGCTGATCAGGAAACGAAACGTGTGAACGCAGAAGAAGCCAGAGCGCAGGCAGAAACAGGTCGCGTGAAGGCAGAGGAAGCCAGAATGCAGGCAGAAACAGGTCGCGTGAAGGCAGAGGAAGCCAGAGCGCAGGCAGAAACAGGTCGTGTGAACGCGGAAAAAAGCAGAGTGTCAGCAGAAAGTGATCGCGTCACGGCAGAACAGGAAAGACAGAAGCAGGCGAATGAAGTTCTGGATAAGGCAAATGAAGCTGTAAAAATTGCGGGGCAGATTAATGAAGCGTCATATATGTTGGATAAAGATGAAAATATAAAATATGCATATGCAATTTATACAGAACGGGGGATCCCGCATCTGGCATTAACACCGATCAATGAGTAAACAGGAGGAAAAGAAGAATGGAAGGAATTGATTTATCATTTCCGTCTTATGCACAGCATGAGAGAATGGCGGCGGCACTGGAAGCGATCGCACTGAATGGCGGACAGAATTCGGCGGAAGCACTTGACGCTGCGTGCAGACAATTACTTGACGGAACAAATACAACACGGGTTTTCTGGTCATGGTATCCGCGTGCGCTGGCAGCAGGAGAAACAGACAAGTATAAATTGCTTTCACGGTTTGCAACAGCAGCAGCGCAGGCATGGAATGGAAAGACGTATACACTGCGAAGCTATGATCCGTCAGTATCAGGAATAACAAAAATGACACCGATGGATGATCTGGCAGATAAAGCGGCAGCACAGCTATGTACAGAAAATACTGAAGCGGTCGAGGACTGGGCGGATGAAGATCCGATGACATGGTATATCAGAGCAAACGCGCTGTCACTGGAAGACGGAACCATGAACATCACATATTTTGAAGGTGAAGACGGTTTTGACATCACTGGTGAAGATGCACCAGTATATACATTTGCGCTTGCATTATGGATTAAAGAATGGAATGACGGCACATACGATTATATTTCATTCAGAACAACAAGGGGATCCGGCTATTATCCGGATGCGGGGGATGTGGATCCGAAAAATAAAAAGCGACTGATCACATGGCACGCAACATTCCCCGGTGGTCTGGACAGCAAAGGCGCGTTGACATCCGGCGCAGGGATCAAGGCATATAACTTCGCATCAGCAACGGCAGGGATCCAGAAGGCACGACAGAAAACAATTTATGAAGGACTGTGGAATGACTGCGATACAAGATGGATTCTTCGTATGTGGCAGTTAAGGCATTTTGATCTGGAAAACTCAAACATTGCCGAAGGATGCACAAATTACAACTATCAGTACATGGCGGCGTTGCCGGAAGAAAATGTGAAAAGGGTTCTTCTGTCTGCAAGTCAGGCAGCAGGATTCATTGTCGGATCCACGGTATCGGTTGGTGATATGGGCGCACAGTCGAATAAAGACAGATGGAATGCATGGATGCGTAACCTTGCGGATCTGGTGAAAGTATCTTCAATCGAAAAAGTAACAGTAAACGGAACGGAATACACAGCGATCAATCTTGACATCAGCGGAACGATCACAACGACAGCAACAACGTGTATTTCAACTATGCCGTGGCATTCGGGCGCAACAGAAGCATTGCCGGGGCATAAAGACGGATGCACATTCAGCCTGACAGCAGGAAAGACACCGCTTCGTGTTGCTGGTGTAGAAGTTTTGGATGGATCATATACGATCGGGCTGGATCCACTGTATGACACGACTGCAAACGAAGCAGGAGGATTTGATTATACTGTGTATCAGTGCCGCGACAGTCAGAAACTGTCAGGATCAATCACAGCGGACTATGAAGATACAGGCATTGTATATTCTGGTATGCCGTCCGGATGGAACTATGTGAAAGCATTTATCAAGTCAAAGTTGGGCGTGCTGTTTCCGAAGCTGATCGGCGGATCTTCAACGACTTATTTTAAGTCGGCTTTCTGCGGTACCTACTCAGCCGGGGTTCGCTGCCCGTGGCGTTTTGCGGGCTTGAACGATGGCGGGGCTGCTGGTCTGGCTGCGGAGGCTGGCAACAATGCGCCGGGTGGCTCGTACTGGGCCGGTCGTCCGCGGCTTTGTGGCGCGGGTAAAAAGCGG
>OICL01000453.1_pt1 | contig 21722 bp, 19 predicted proteins | sample 1581231 | NCBI WGS metagenome assembly OICL01 (sample SAMEA3882542, study PRJEB24775) | human gut metagenome | biome: human-associated habitat; feature: intestine environment; material: feces | place: Netherlands | collected 2009/2010 | reverse complement strand
AACCAGCACGATGAGCGCGATAAGCGCGGGGCCCGTAATGCGGCCGAGCACGCGTGTGATGACACCCGGGCGCAGCGTGAGCACAAACGCGACTGCGAAGAACCCGATGGCAAACACCAGGCGAGCCGTGCCAAGCGAGACACCCTCGGGCAGCAGCGGCACCAACATCTCGAAGGCCGTGGAGCTCGTGCGCGGAATGGCCAGGCACGGGCCGATGGCAAGATACACCGCCGCGACAAAGAACTCGCCAAACTTGGGGTGCACGCGGCCGGCAAGCTCGCGCGCCGTTCCGGCAAGCGCCACGGCGATAAAGCCCATGACGGGCAGGCCGATGGCGGCAACCAGAAAGCCGAGCATGGCGACCGGCGTGGCAGAACCTGCCTGCAGCGCCAGCAGCGGCGGGATAATGAGATTGCCGGCGCCAAAGAGCATCGAGAATAGGGCGATGCCGACAGTGACGACATGGTCGGAGCGCAGACCACGCGGGGTGGATGAAGCCATGGGACCACCTTTCGGGTCGAAACAAAAACGGGACGGGCAAAAACACCCGTCCCGCAAGTATAAACGGTCTAGCAGCTTTAGCAGGCTAAATCGCACAGAGCATCGATAGCCGTGTCGACTTCTTCGGTCGTGTTGAAATACCCAAACGAGAAGCGAACAACACCCTGGCGCTCGGTCCCGAGCGCGCGGTGCATGAGCGGAGCGCAATGGGCACCGGGGCGCGTCGCAATCCCCCACCCTTGCATGAGCGCGTCCGAGATCTCGGCAGAGTCGATATCGCCCACGTTGAGCGACACGATCGCCGAGCGCGCGGGTTGGTCAAACGCACCGTAGAGCTTAATCCCCGGAATCTCGCGCACACCGGCAAGGAAGCGATCAGCGAGCGCACGCTCGTGGGCAGCAATCGTCTCCACCCCACCCTGGGCCTCGATAAAGTCGAGACCAGCGGAAAGGCCGGCGATACCGTGGCCGTTGAGCGTGCCCGCCTCAAGGCGCGTGGGCCACTCAAGCGGCTGCAACGCATCAAAACTGTGCACGCCCGTGCCGCCCATGGCCCACGGCGCCACGTCAATGCCCTCTGCCACGGCCAGGCCGCCGGTCCCCTGCGGACCCATGAGCCCCTTGTGGCCGGTAAAGCACACCACGTCGAGCCCCATGGCCTGCATATCGATATGCGCCGTGCCGGCAGACTGCGAGGCATCGACGATCACGAGCGCGCCGGCCGCATGGGCCATGACAGCCACGCGCGCAATGTCGACCGCGTTGCCGGTCACATTGGAGGCGTGCGTCACCACCACGGCACGCGTGCCCGGCGTGACCAGCTGCTCGAGCTCGTCGTAGTCGAGCACGCCGTTCGCGTCGCAGCCCGCATGCTCAACGGTCACACCCTGCTCTGCCGCCAGGCGGTTGAGCGGCCGTAGCACCGAGTTGTGCTCAAGCACCGTCGTGACCACGCGGTCGCCGGGGCACACCACCCCGTTGATGGCGGTGTTGAGCGCCGCCGTAGAGTTGGGCGTAAAGCACACATGGTCCGCCCGCGGGCAACCCAAAAGGCACGCGAGCTTGGCACGGCAAGCGTGAATCGTACGAGCGGCATCGAGGGCACCCGACGTGGCGCCGCGCCCGGCATTGCCAAGCGAGCACATCGCCTGCGTCACGGCATCGATGACCGTCTGCGGCTTGTGCATGGTCGTCGCCGCGTTATCCAGGTAGATCATCGCACGACCTCCCACATATCAATCACGGTATAGCCCTCGGTGGGAACGCCCGCCGCGGCAAGCTCGCCGCGCAGCAGTTCCTCATCGGCAGGCAACGCCTTCCATGCCAAACCGCAGCCGGCAGCGACCTCCCCGGGCACGGGAATCGTGCGCCCGGGAAGGCCGCGCTCGATGCACAGGGACTCGCAACCCATGGCGGCCGCCGTGGTGGGAAACGCGATAACAAGCGCCGGGCGCTTCTCCCTCATGGCAACTCCAACCAATACGCTACGGGCGCACGACGCGCACGGCCTGCTCCATCTTCTCCACGATCACGTACATGTTGGTGACCTCGCCCACCGCGAGTTGGTCTTTAATGCCATAGTGGTCGAGGCAGGTACCGCAGGTGAGAATCTCGACACCCTGCTCCGCCAGGCCCTTCAGGTCATCGAGCACCGGCGAGCCCTCGACGGTGAGCTTGGCACCGCCGTTGTAGAACAGCATGGTCGCGGGCAACTCCTCCTGCTGCGTCACGGCAAAGATAAACGCCTTCATGAGCTTGTGGCCCAGCTCGTCGTCGCCACGGCCCATGCAATCGGTGTAGACGGAAATGACGAGTTTGCCCTTGCCGGCGCTGGCATCACAGAAGACAGCGCCATCCTGCTCGGGATCGGCCACGGCAACGGCGCCAGAGGTCGCCACGGTCACGTGCCACTCGGCGTCAGAAACCTTCTCGACCGAGGCCGTGCAGCCCTTCTCCTGCGCCATCTTGGAAATGTTCTTGACGGCGGTCTCGTTATCGACCGAGGTCACCACGGCACCCTCGCCATCAAGCTGTTTGAGTGCCTTAAGCGTCTTGACGACGGGCAGCGGGCAGGCATCGCCCATGGCATTGACTTCAATCTTGGTAGACATAGTTTTTCCTTTCGAATGTGACCGCCCCAGAATGCGGGCGGCCGATTTTACGATATCAACGAGCGCACAACGCGAACGGCAGGACCGCCTGGCACCGGCTCGCACACGCGAACGACGGCGGCGATACGTCCCTCGGCATGCAGACGGCGCACAAGCTCATTCACATCGGCAGCAGGTGCCGCGATGAGCAGGCCACCAGACGTCTGTGGATCGTACAGCGCATCCAACATGCCCGGCTCCAGGTCTTCGTCGGCAGCCACGCGCGGGCCAAAGAAGTCCTGGTTGCGGTAGGAGCCCGCGGGGATAATGCCCAGACGCGCCATGTCGAGCACCTGGTCAAAGAGTGGCACCGCCCCCGACGCAAGCTCAACCTGCACGCCCGAGCCCTCGGCCATCTCGCACGCATGCCCGATCAGACCAAAGCCCGTAATGTCAGTACAGCCGTGAAGCTCGAGTCCCTCGGCCAGACGAATCGGGGCCTCGTTGAGGGTACGCATCGAGTCAAACACGGCTGCGGCCTCGTCCTGCTCGATGAGCTCGCCCTTAATGGCCGTGGTGATAATGCCCGAGCCGATCGCCTTGGTCAGCAGCAGGACATCGCCCACGCGCGCACCGCTGTTGGCGAGCATGTGGTCGAGTGGTACAAAACCGCTCACGGACAGACCGTACTTGGGCTCGTCGTCGTTGATGGTGTGGCCGCCCGCGATGGAGCAACCCGCCTCGACGCACTTGTCGGCGCCGCCCGCCAGAATCTGACCGGCAACCTCAACGCCCAGACAGCTCGGGATGCACAGCAAGTTCATGGCATGGCTCGGCCGCCCGCCCATAGCGTAGATGTCCGACAGTGAGTTTGCCGCGGCAATCTGGCCAAACAGAAACGGGTCGTCGACCATCGGCGGGAAGAAGTCGATGGACTGCACGAGGCCCAAGTTATCGCCAACGCGAAAGACGCTCGCATCGTCGGAGGTATCGAACCCCACGAGCAGGTTGTCGTTATGCACATTGGGCAAGTCGCCCAGGACCTGGGCGAGGGCTCCGGGAGCCAACTTAGCGGCTCAACCGCTTGCGGCCGTCATGGACGTGAGCCTCATGGTGTCCTTAGCCATACGAACCCCCTTCCAACAAATCAACGACTTTTAGTATACGCCCCAGGCACGCTTCCCAAGAGACCGCCGACGGCTCGAACGTCGAAGGCGGCGCCGCAAGCGCCTGCGCGATAGCATCTGCCAGTGCGCGCTCAAACAACGGAAGGTCGGCCGCCACGGGCGTGTCGACATCCGTCATACGCGGCGACGCCACCCACGTCACGGGAGCACCGGGAAGCATCGCCTCCATCCAGGGACGAACGCCGGGCAAATCGGTCGCCACAACTTTGCAGCCGCACGCGAGGGCCTCGATCGTCACGAGCGGCAGACCCTCGTAAAACGAAGGCAGCACAAAGACGTCGGAACTGCGGTAGGCATGCACGAGTCCATCGCTATCCAGGCGCCCCGCCAGCTTCACCGGCACATCCGAGGCCGCGGCCAAGCGCTCGATACGCGCGTACTCGGCATCGTCCCCGCGACCGCCCACAAGTACCAAGCCAGATGGGCGGACGTCATCGTCAATCGGCAATGACACGGCTCGAACCAGCGACTCGACACCCTTTTTAAAGCAAATCTTGCCCACGTACACAAGCGATCCCGGCCGCCTCGCCACGCTTGCGTCGCGGCAGAAGACGCGATGGTCGTAGCCCGTCCCAATCACGTGGATGCGATCGGCATCGACGCCGCACACCAGGCCAATCTGCTCAGCCTGCTCAGCATGGAGCGCAAAGACGGCATCGAGCCGACGAACCGCACTTACGATGCGATCGCGCTCGAGCGCATGCGAACGCAGCTGGCGCAGGTCGGTCGAATGGCACACGGCAACAACCGGCACGCCCCGGACGCACTCGCGCGCCAATGCGGTCACCAGATACAGGTGATGGCAGAGCACCAGATCGGGCCGAAACTCAGCCACCGCCCGATCGATTGCTGCAGCAAATGCCCGCTCAAATGCCTTGAGCATCGAAGGTGTCAGGTCACGATAGCGCGTGGAGGGATAGGGCATGACATCGGACATACCGCAGATGGGAAACGGCAGCTCGGGCGACTCGAACGGTACGGCAAACACAGCAGCACGCTGGTCCAGCTCGCCTTGGGTATCACCCGGTGCCGCGCCGCAAAGCACGGCGGCGCGATGCCCTGTCTCGATCTGCTCGCGCACAAGCGCGGCAAGGTAGGTGCCGCTGCCGGTGCTATCTGGTTTTTGTGCCGTGATATTGAGGATGCGCATGTCGCGGTACACCCCTAGGCCAAAGCGGCGGCGCGAACAGCCGCGCCGATCGCTCCGGCAAAGCGAGCCTGGGGCGAGGTGGTCACCGGCGACCCCAGTAGCTCGCCCAACCGCTCCACCACGAAGGCGTTCTCGCACAGGCCACCGGTCAGGTAGTACGGGGCGCCCGCGGCCTGCCCGGCCATGGTCGCCACGCGCGAGACCACGCTGTCGATCACGCCACGCGCAATGTTCTCGCGCGGCTCACCGCGACCGATCAGGCTGATGACCTCGCTTTCGGCAAACACCGTGCACATGCTGCTGATCTTGGTGGGCTCACCGGAACGCGCCAGGTCGGCCATCTGCTGTTGGGAAATACCCAGACGGTCGGCCATGATCTCCAAAAAGCGCCCCGTACCGGCAGCGCACTTATCGTTCATGGCGAACTTGGCCACGCGGCCACTTTTAAGCTGAATGACCTTGGTGTCCTGGCCGCCCACGTCAATCACCGTGCCGTGATCGCCAAACAGGCGCACGGCACCGGTGCCGTGGCAGGTGATCTCGGTCACGACCTTGTGCGCATAGGGCACGGCGACACGGCCGTAGCCGGTCGCGATCACGCGCACGTCGTCGGCAGCCACGTCATAGCCAGCCGCGGCAAGCTCGCCGCGCAGACGCTCGGCCGCATCGACCGAGGAGAACCCGGTTGGCTGCACGCACGTCCACGCCACCGAACCCTCCCCATCGACCACAGCAGCCTTAGCCGCCGTAGACCCGATATCGATCCCGATCCCTATCATGGCTCTCTCCCAATCTAAACATCAAAGGTAGCGGCGCGTTCAGACGCCTTAGCTCTAGGTTTCTCAGGTGCCGGAGATTGCCCCGAAAGAGGAGCGCAGCGTACTTTGGGTACGCAAGCGACGGTTTGAGGGGCAAGATCCAGTGCTGAGGAAGCTAGAGGGTTTCGATGAAGGCGGCGATGCGGGTCTCGATCTGACCCATGTCGCCATTGCTGTAATCGGTCTCGATCTTCATGTACGGAATGCCCGCACCCTCGACAGCCTCCTGCATGCGTGCGCTCTCAACGTTAAAGGTGTGGCAGGCCTGCAGCACGCTCTCTACCACGCCATCGACGTGATACTTCTCGCACATGGCCAGTGTATTTTCCATACGACCGTCATTGGGCGTCATGACCGAGCAGTTGATATCCAGGTAGCGGTCGGCGATGGCGCGCAGGATGTCAGGCGCGTCCGGATCGATCATCATGGCCGCCGTGCGCTCGCCCGAGCAGTCGTCCATGCACACGACCACGCCGCCGTTGGACTCGATGGTGCGACCGATCTTGTTGATTACGCCGCCCACCGGGCAGCCGGTAATCAGAATGCGCTTGGCATCCGCCGCGACCGGGCGCTCGCCCGCGTCGTAGGCCTCGCGCAGCTTGACAACCTTTTGCTCCAGCTGCTGCGTATAGGCCTCGATATCAAAGCTGAACGTACCGGCAAACATGGTGCTCATCAGGTCGACGCCGCTCATGGCCGCCGGCTGGTTGGCCTGCAGCGCAAACATATCGAGCTGGGCCGCACGCAAGCGGTTGCGACGACGGACGGCAGCGCGCAGGTCATCGTCGGTAATCGTGATGCCGTAGAAGCCCTCGAGCTCCTCCTTGAGCAGGCGGCACTCCTCGTACCAGCCTTCACGCTCGTAGGCGCGATCGCGACCCTGCGGAAGATGCAGAATGTGCGTGCGCTTGAGCTCGTTGAGTAGCTCGTACATCTTCTTCTTGCCGTCGCAGGTGGTCTCGCCGATGATCATGTCGCTAAAGTACGTAAACGGGCACTTTTGCGAGTAGGCAAAGCCGTACGTCGACTTGATGAGCGGACACAGATTTGCCGGCAGCACCTTCTCGGCCTCGGGAATCACCTCATCGGACGTACCGCACAGAGCCACGCTCGCAGCCCCCGCGGCATCGATAATCTCGAGCGGCGTATAGCTGCACAAAAAGCCGACCAGGCGATTACCCGCCTGCTTGTAATCCTTGACGCGAATAAACGCCGCCTTGCGCTGCTCGTTGAACTCCTCAAACGTGGACGGCAACGGCTGCTCAATATTTTCCGACATATAACTCCTTAACAAACCTTTTAACCGACCAAGGAAACGGCTTTCCCAGGTGCCCGAGGTTGCCGTGAAAGAGAAGCGCCGCGTACTTTGGTACGCAAGCGACGGTTTGAACGGCAAGATCGGGTGCCCGGGGAAGCCGCCGAGACGGATAGCCCTAAATGGTTTCCAAGAAAGCCTCTATCCTGGTTTGCAGTTGGCCTGCGTCCTCGCTGGCGTAGTCGGTCGTGATGTGCATAAACGGGATGCCCGCCTCCTCGGCGGCCTTCTCCACGGCAAACGACTCCATCTCGTAGAGCGTGCAGAACTGCAGGGCCACGTCGACGATGCCGTCGGCATGCAGGTCCTTGGCCATCTGGACAATGTCCTTCATACGCTGGTCGTTGGGCGTAAAGACGGCGCAGTTGATCTTAAAGTAGCGCTCGGCGATGGCGTCGAGCATCTCGTCAACCGTCTCACCGGACTCATCGACCAGGTCCTTGTAGTAGCGCGAGCCCGTGCAGGACTCCTCGCCCACCACGACGCCGCCGGCCTTCTCGATGAGGTTGAACAGCTTCCAGTTGGGCACGGCCATGGGCGTACCGGTGTACAGGATGCGCTTGGTCCCCTTGGGCGCCACGCCCTCGCCAGCCTCAACGCGCTGCTCGCACTCAGCCGCCATCTCGTTGATGGCGCCGGTCAGGCGCGGGGTGTCATCCATAAAGGCGGCCTGAACGGTCAGCAGGCTGTCGAGACCGCTGATGGGCGCCGGGTCGGCAGCGCGCGTGGCAGCGAGGCGCTGCAGGGCACGACGCTTCTCATTGACGGCGTGGATGGCGGCCTTCAGACGCTCAGGCGTAATCGTAACGCCACACTCTTCCTCGATCTTGGCGGCGAGCTTCTTGACCTCGGCCTTCCAGGTCACGAGCGTCGACTCGTCGTGCACGTTGGGAATATCCATGACGTACATGTTCTTTTGCGTGGCAAAGAACTCGTAGGCTTTCTTCTTGCCGTCGCAGGTATTCTCGCCCACCACCAAGTCGCTCGACTCAATGTAGGGGCAGACCTCGCCCAGCTTAAAGCCGGCAAAGCTCTTGATGAGCGGGCAGGTGTTGCGCGGCAGATGCTCCTCGACCTTATCGGTCGCCCAGTCGGCACCCGAGCACAGACCCACGGGGATACCGTCGCAGGCGAGCACAATCTCCTCGGGCACGTAGACGCAGAACGAGCCCACGATCTTGGTGGCCTCGCCGGCCTCCTTCTTGTCGAGCATCTCCTTAATGCGGCCGCTATGGATGTTGGTGGCCACAAAGTCCAGGTAGGACGTGGACTTGGGGCGATTGTTCTGCGTCAGGAACATATCGCCGTACATCTGGCCCACAGCGCCCAGCAGCATGTCGTGGTCGGCAAGATTCATGCCGAGGCTCTCCCACATCGGATGGAAATCGAATTCTTCAGCCATGACGGTTCCCCTCTCGAACCAAAAATGAATAGCTACGGTATTTCTGCACGGTGGGTGGCGAAAACCCAGCCGTGCTCAAACCCGGAATTTTGGGGAACCCGCTTTGAGGTCGATTATTTAGTTGTGCGTCGTCTCTCCCGGAGCCGTGAACATACCCGCTCATATGCGGCTCCGAGCCATATACAGGGCGCGCGCGGCAACGCGGCGAATGTATGTCGTCTGCGGCATGTGCGCACCCTCCTTTACAAGTTGAGGTCAACTATATCAGCGGTCATCGACCATGCGAACGCCGTTGACATTCGTACGACAGCGTCGTGTGCCGTCGTTTAATAAATAATTATCTTTATTGATAAGAGTTTGTCATTTCTCATTCGGCGAGCGGCAAGACAAAGCCGTCGAGGCTTATATCCCCGACGGCATTACCCGGCGCTATCGACAAACCAAGTGGATCCTACTCGCATCGAAGTGCATGCGCAGGGTCTCGTCGGCCTGCGGCAGCCCGTCGGCAGCTACGTTCACTTTGTTGACCTTCCACTGCAGACGCGTGGGCGCATCAGTACGCGGCACGTCCAACAGCACCAGGCGCTCAAAGCGTGAATCGCTCACTCGGGCCACGTGCAAATCATAGCTGTTACGGCCCCGCTCCGCGCGATTGTCAACATGGAAGTAGCTTGCGCGAATGCCCAGGTACGCCACATTATCGGGAACCTCGCGACCCACGTTAAAGGTCATGCCCCAGTCGAGGGCCTCAACTTCTTCGTCGCCGATCTTGCGCGCGCGGCTTGTGTTCTTGCAGCCCGTCAGGCGCAGTGCCGCCAGCGTATGCGGGCGGCGAACCACGTCCTCGACGGAGCCGATCTCCTCGACATGTCCGTTATGCATCACGCAAATGCGCTGGCACAGGCGGCACGCTTCGTCGATGTCGTGGCTCACGTAGAGCACGGTGCGGTTGCATACATCGAACAGGTCGAGCATGTTCTGTTCGAGGGCGCTCTTAAGATAGGAATCGAGTGCGCTCATGGGCTCGTCGAACATAAAGATGCCCGGGTGCGCCGCCACCATGCGAGCAAGGGCCACACGCTGCTGCTGGCCGCCCGAGAGTCGCGCGGGATAGCGGTCGGCAAAATCGGCTAGACCGAAAATGCTCAGATAACGCTCGGCGAGCTTTTTGCGCGCCGCGGCGTCTCCCGCGCCCTTTACACCGGCGCATACGTTGTCGGCCACCGTCATGTTGGGGAACAGCTGATAGTTTTGGAACAGCAGAGCGCATTTGCGCTCCTGGGGTGACAGGTTGATGCCCGCCGCCGAGTCAAAAAAGGTCACGCCGTTGACGACGATCTTGCCCTCGTCGGGCGTCTCCACACCGGCAATGCAGCGCAAGGTGCAGCTCTTGCCGCAACCCGAGGCACCGAGCAGCGCCACACGCTCCTCGCCGGCCTCAAGCTGCATGTCGAGCATAAACCCGGGATAGCGCTTTTTAATATCCAGAACGAGCGACATGGCCTATCGACCTCCCTGCGAAGCGGCATCATCGCGCATGAGCTCGGCCAGCGCCTCGCGATCGATACGCAGGGCGTCGCCGCTCACCGGGTCGAGCGAATCGCCCTGTCCGGCGAGCTCTTTGGCCTGCTTGCGCTTCGCACGCGAAAGGCCCCGCTCGCGATACTTTTGCGAATGAGCGGTGTACATGTTGATGAACAGGATGACCAAAAAGCTAAAGACAATAACGACGACGACCCAAAAGAGGGCCACCGACGTGTTGCCGCCCATCCACTCAAAGTAGATGGCGATGGGAATGGTCTGCGTAATACCGGCGTAGTTGCCCGCAAAGAACAGCGTGCAGCCAAACTCGCCCATGGCACGCGCGAAGGCGAGCACCGTGCCGGCGGCAATCGAGGGCCAGCCAAGCGGCATCATGAGCTTGGTGAAGATGCGACGCTCGGACCAGCCCAGCGTGCGTGCCGCATCGAGCATCTGCGTGTCGAGGCTCTCGAAGGCTCCGAGTGCCGTGCGGTAGACCAGCGGAAACGACACAACGACGGCCGAAATGACCGCCGCGGGCCAGGTAAAGACGATCGAGATGCCGTGCGCGATGAGCCACTGGCCCACCCCGGTCGAACGGCCAAACAGCATAAGCAGCAAAAAGCCGCACACCGTAGGCGGCAGCACCATAGGAATCGTAAAGACCGAATCGAGCAGGCCCTTGATGCGACTCGAGGTACCCATGGTCTTCCACGCGGCGAACAGGCCCAGCGCAAACGCGATCACCAGGGCAAGACCGCTCGTTTTAATGGACACCCAAAACGGGCGATAGTCGATGTCGCCCAAAAAGGAAGCCAGAGAGGTCAAGGGCCCCTGCTCATCCCGCAACACGACAGACGACGCTTCTACCATTTGAGCGCTATCAAGCCAACGCGCGCCGCCCTTGGCATCACCCGAGGCTGATGCAATCACCACATAGCGGTCCCCATCCGCACCGCGCTCGTCAAAGCCATAGGTATACCCGCCGGCGTCAAACGTTGTTTCCGCCGTGACATACCAAGGAAGATCCACGTCCCCCAGCCGCGCACCCCCCATGCAGTTTGCGCTGTCGAGCTCACAGACGAGGGTCTTGAGACCCGATACGCACTCGTTGTCCTGCGGATCCAATCCATACTTCTCGACAGCTTTGGGCGATATCCACACAACAACGCGGTCGGCAGCAGGCGCCACTACAAGGTCCACGTCCTCGTCAACGGGAAACCGGTAGCCCTCAGGCTGGCCCTCCATGGCACGAGCGGTCCCCTTGGCCAATCGCTCAAAATCCTCGATCCCATAGGAAAGCCCATGAGCGGTCGCAGCAACCTGGGCCCCGTCCTCAGCGTCCCCAGCAAACGCAAATCCCGGCACCCAGCAAAGCGCGAAGGTCAAAGCACAGGCGACAAGCATGCGGAATCTATTAAGCACGAAAAGCTCCAAGCGAATACAAGGACGGAGTGAAACACAAAACGATGGAATTATCGCGCCAAGCCGCACTACGCGGAAAGCTCAAAGCCGTACTTGGCCCAAATCTTCTGAGCCTTCTTGTTGGACAGGCAGAAGTCGATGAACGCCTTGGCTTCGTCGGCGTGCTCGGAGCTCTCGGCAACGGCACCCGGATACACGATGGGCTTGTGCGAATCCTCGGGGCACACGAAGGCCTCCTCGATGCCGTCGTAGCGGAAGATATCGGAGCTGTAGACAAAGCCAGCCACGCAGTCGCCCGTGGACACATAGGCGGCGGCGGTACCAACTTTGTCGGCCAGGGCCACCTTGTCGGCGATCTCGGGAGCATACTCGCCATCGTCGCCCTCGGTACCGGCGTAGAGGCCCACGGAGGCCAGGGCCTGGTTGGCGTACTTGCCAGCGGGAACGGTCTTGGCGTCGCCGATGGCGATCTTGCCGTCCAGATTCGCGACGTCGGCGATGGCCTCGACCTTGGTGTCGGAGCCCTCGGCGCGAATAATCACGAGGTCGTTAACGAACATGTCCTCACGCGTGTCGGCGTCGACGAGCTCGGCGGTCTCAGCGTCATCCATGGTGCCCTTGGAAGCGGTAATGAGCACGTCGACGGCGGCACCGGCGCGCATCTGCTCGACAAGGTCACCGGACGCCTTAAACTGCGTGTCGGCAAACGTGATGCCGGTCTGGTCGGTGTAGAGCTCCTGGACCTCGGGAAGAGCCTTCTCGAGGGAGTTGGCGGCAAAGACCTGCAGCTCGACGGTTTCCTTCTTGGAAGAGGCCTTGGCGGAGCCGGCATCGGATCCGGCCGGCTCGGACGTCTTGCTGCCCGAGCAGCCAGCAAGACCAAGGCCGGCAGCGGCGACAGCAGAAAGCGAGACAAAACCGCGGCGAGAAACCAAATCGAACATATTCAACCCTTTCGGACCTTATGCCCGGGCACCCCACCGCGGGCTTTAATCTGCAATCAGATTATACTTCTGCGCGAATAATGATAGTGAGAAATTATTCTCACCAGAGAATATAGTTTCGAGTTAGCGTACACCTCGGCGTCGCTTCGACGGAAAACAAAGGCGGAGCAGCCCGTAAGGTCGCTCCGCCGCAGGTAGTGCGCTTATTTGGCGTGTCCGCCGCCCGCCGTCATCTGGGCCGCATGTTCCAGCTGGTCCGCTATGGCCTCCCAGCTTTCGCGGGCGGCCTTCGTGGAACCGGGAAAGTTTACGACAAGCGTATGACCTCGTTGCATGCAAATAGCGCGCGAGAGCATGGCGCGGCGTGTCTTGGTCATGGAGTACGCACGGATTGCCTCTGCAATACCCGGCACATCGCGGTCGCAGACGGCACGCGTCGCCTCGGGCGTCACATCGCGCATCGAAAGCCCCGTGCCGCCGCAGGTGAGCACGACATTGGCGTGACACTCATCGGCGGCTTCCACAATGGCATCACCAATCTCGCTGACGTCGTCGCGCACGATCACATGTGAGGCGACCGTCCAGCCCTGCGCCTCGATAAGTTCCTCGAGTGCGGCTCCAGCCTCGTCCTGGGCAAGATCGCGCGTATCCGAGCACGTCACAATCGAAATCTTCAACTCCATAGCGATCCTCCTATAGCACCGTTCCCTCAGGCAGGTCGACACGCACGACATCCACGACGTCGCCCGCCTTGAGCTCGCACGGTCCTTCGTCAATACGCAGCAGGCAGTTGGCCCGCTGCATCGTGCCGAGCAGCGCCGAATTCTGCGTCTTGGCCTCGGTCACCAACAGCTCATCGGTCTCGGGGTCGCGCAAAACCGTGGCGCGATCGAAGAAGCGGCGGTCCTGGCGCTTTTTCACACCGTGGGTAAGAGCCGCTCGCTGCACGGGACGCGCCCCCTCGGCAAAACCACGCATCTTGCGGATCGCCGGACGGGCGAGCATCTCAAAGCCCACATACGCCGCGGCCGGATTGCCTGAAAGCCCCAGGCAGGGCTTACCCCCGAGCAAGCCAAACGTGATGGCCTTGCCGGGGCGCATCGAGATGCGGTCAAACAGCACCTCGCCCTCGCGCTGGACCAGCGCCGTCACATAGTCGTAGTCGCCCGCCGAGGCGCCACCGCTCGTAATGACAAAATCGCACTCCTGCACGGCGCGATGCACCAGCTCGGCAATCGTCTGCTCATCATCGGGCGCAATGCCGTAGAACACGGGCTCGGCTCCTGCATCGAGCGCTTCGGCCATCAGCGCCGAGGAGTTGGAATCGCGAATCTGACCGCGCGCCGGTACCTTACTCGGTGAGACCAGTTCCGTGCCCAGCGAGATAATGCCCACGCGCGGGGCAGCGTGCACCTTCACGCTTGCATACCCGGCGCTCGCCAGCAGACCCGCGCCCGCCGGGGCCACAACCTCTCCAGCACGCATCACGACGTCACCGGCATGGGCCTCCTCGGCGGCAGAGCGAACATTCTCCCCTACCTTGGCAGGTGCCGAGAAGCTCACGTGCGAGCCCTCGTTGCCGTCACCGTCAAGTACCTCGACAATCTCGTATTTCACTACGGCATCGGCACCCTCGGGCACCGGCGCGCCCGTCATGATGCGAACCGTCTCGCCCGCGCCGATTGCGCCCTCAAACACATGGCCCGCGGCCTCGTGTCCGATAACGTCGAGCGTCACTGGCGCCTCGCCAGATGCCTGCACCAAGTCCGCCGAGCGCACGGCATATCCGTCCATAGCGCTGTTGGCAAACGGCGAGATGTCGATATCGGCCACCGCGTCCTCGGCCAAGGGAAGACCGGCGGCCTGCCACACGGGAATCTCGACGAGATCGGTCGGAGCAACGTGCGACAGAACAATCGACTGCGCGTCCTCCAGCGGAATGAGTTTCTCTGCCATATGCACCTCTTAATGCCACGGCGCACAACAGGGGCGCCGATTCTTTATGCTTGTCTCAGTATAATCCCCCGACGCACGACCGCGACTCGGCCTGCACCCGCAAATACACCTGTCGGTTGCAGGCCGCGAAACAGAATGGAAACCAACCCACCGGCTCGTCGCGTTTACCGCGTTTTATAATGCTTGCGTTGCAACCTAAAAGAGGAACGTATGGCTCATAACGACAAACCCGAAAGCGCAAACGAAGCGCAGGATCATTCCCAGCCGCTCGACGAAGGCGGTTTTTTCTCCCTGAACGACGTCATCGCGGCAGGCAGGCATCAGCTCACCCGCTCTGAGCATCTCTTGGCTGCCGACACGCGCCGCAACGCCCGCAACCTACTCGCGAGCGCCAAGTTGCTCGCACTCGTCGTCATCGTCTCGCTCGCCATGGGCGTTGCCGCTTGGGCGTTTTTGGCCTCGCTGAATATCGCGACCGACTATCGCGAGCACCATGTGTGGGCCTACGCCTTGCTTCCCGTTGTGGGCATGGCCACCGCATGGGTCTACAAGAACCACGGTCTCGCCGCAAAGCGTGGCAACAACCTGGTCATCGACTCCGCTCTGGGCACACGCCTCATCCATATGCGCATGGCCGTCCTCACGTTTGTGTGCTCCACGCTCACACACCTAACGGGCGGATCGGCCGGTCGCGAGGGGGCCGCAGTGCAGATCGGCGGCACCATCGCCAGCAACATCTCGAGCCTCGCCCACCTCAAAAAGCATGACCACCACGACCTCATGCTCGCCGGCATCTCGTCGGCCTTTGGCGCCGTATTCGGCTCGCCCCTTGCCGGAGCTTTCTTTGGCATGGAGATGTGCTTTATCGGCAAGATCGACTACACGGCGGGCATCTACTGCCTGGTCGCCTCGTTTACCGGCTACTTTACGTCGCTTGCCTTGGGAACCGAGTACGAGGCGAATGTTATCGCCAGCGTTCCCGCCATGACGCCCAAAACGGTCGTCATCGTTGTTATCAGCGCCATTATCTTCGGTCTGACGGCACGCCTCTTTGCCTGGTCAGTTCGAACCGTCAAGAGCCTGTACGGTCGCTTTATCACCAATTACCTCGTTCGCGCACTCATAGGCGCACTCGTGGTTTTGGCCGCCTATGCCCTCCTCGACGCCTGGGACTACGCCGGCCTTTCCACGTGGCTTTCCGGCGCCGGATTTGCCGGCAACACCACCCTGGCAGACGCAGCCATCAAGTTGGTCGTCACAGCGCTTACCCTGGGTGCGGGCTTCCAAGGCGGCGAGGTCACGCCCCTGTTTGGCATCGGTGCGGCGCTCGGCGGCTGGATCGGTTACCTCGTCGGAATCGACCCCAGTTTTCTGGCAGCTCTCGGCATGCTCGGCGTGTTCTGTGCCGGCCTCAACGTGCCCATCACCACCTGTATGATGGCCATCGACCTGTTCCACGGCACGGCTGCCGGGTTCTTTGTCATCGTGGCCTTTATCAGCTACCTAACCGCCGGACACCGCGGCGTGTACCCCGCCCAGCGCATTATCTCGCCCAAGCGCCGTTCGCTTATTGTGGATGAGGGCGGTACGGTAGCGGATGCTATCGAGCGCCACAACGACCTGATAGAGTAGATGTAATAATCGCCGTGCAGCCACAATCGGGGGCAATTCGACCTGAGCGCGACCGCACTGTCATGTCACACGCCGGGAGTCGCCCCATGCACGCAACTGATTTTGGTCGCACGCTCATCATCGCCAACCCAGCCGCCCAGTCGGGCGCGGCGCGCGAAGTTGCCGAGCGCCTGCAACGCTTTTTGGACATGACTGCACGCGCATCCCAGTTTGACCTGGTGCTGACCGAGCGCATGGGACACGCCAAGGAGCTGGCCGCAAAGGCTCAGGGCTATCGCACCGTTATCGCCCTTGGCGGCGACGGCGTGATTCACGAGGTCGTCAACGGGCTTATGACGCAAAAGGAGGACGCCCGCCCCGCTCTTGCCGTCCTGCCCGTGGGCTCCGGTAACGATTTTGCCCAGACGCTTGGCATCGACGATTTCTCCGGCAAGGATTTTGCCGCGCTGCTCACCTGCGAACTGCAGCGTCAGGACATCGGGTGCATTCGCTCGTGGAGCCCTGCGAGCGGCAGCGGCGAGGCTACCGTTGAGTACTTCGACCAGACGCTTTCGATCGGCATCGATGCCGCCATCGGCCTTGGCACCACCGAGCTGCGCAAAAAGACCGGCTTGACGGGCGCGCCGCTCTACACCCTTTCGGGACTTGAGCAGTTTGGCCTGCGCTATCGCAACTACCCCATGACAGTCAGCTTTGACGGGACGCCCGCCGAGCGCGTGCAGGCGATTATCATGGCGATTCAGCTGGGTCCTACCTATGGCTCGGGCTATCGCATCTGTCCCGACGCCGACCCCTGTGACGGCATACTCGACGTCTGCTACGCCTGCGGCCCCGTTCCGCGCGCGGTCGCGCTTCCCATGTTCCTTTCGGCCAAAGATGGCCACCATACCAAGCTGCCACCGGTTCGCATGCGCCGCTGTCGCCATGCCGAGCTTACCTTTGAGGAGCCCGACTACCCCATTCAGGCCGACGGCGAGCCCGTTGTCGCCTCGCGCATCGAGGCCGACATCCTCGCCGGCGCCCTCCACGTCTGGCACCCCACCCGCTAGCCCCACCTAAGTTGCGGTGAAATAGGGACTGTTTATGCAGCTAAAGCCGCAAAACAGTCCCTATTTCACCGCAACTTACAAGGAGGCTATTCGTCGCTGCCCGGTTTGCGTCGGTTGGTCTTTTTAATGGCGTTGAAGCGTTTGTCGTTGAGCCTGCGCTGGCGAGAGCGTTGAGGCACCTTGGTCTTTACGCGTCGACGCGGTGGACGCCCGCGACGCTCAAGCTCTGCCCTCAGCTTACGCAAACAGCTCGCACGATTCTGGAACTGACTGCGGCTCTCACGCGCCGTCACGACAATCCCCGAAGGGATATGTTTCATGCGTACCGCCGAGTCCGTCGTGTTCACGCCCTGTCCGCCCGGACCCGTCGCGCGAAACACCTGCACCTCGCAATCGCGCGCCAACTCCTCGGCCGACATCTCGGCATAGCGCGCATACTCGCGCCATCCCATCTTGTCCCCATCCATATCAACACCTCCCCTCATACAAAAAATGTGACAAAGGGACAGTCCCTTTGTCACATCGCATACCAATCGCTTGTGTTGCGCGCTTAGGCGAAGGTGATCTCGCCGTTCTCGCAGTCCATATCGGCGATACGCGCCAGGCTCTCAACGCGGAAGCCGCGCTTACGGAGCTTATCGCCGCCGCCCTGGAAGCCCTTCTCAACGGCGATGCCAATGCCGGCAACTTCGGCGCCCGCAGCCTCGCAGATCTTAATAAGGCCCTCAAGCGCGCAGCCGTTGGCCAGGAAGTCGTCGATAATCAGGACCTTGTCGCCCTCGGACAGGAAGCGCTTACCCACAATGACCGGGTACTCCTTCTGCTTGGTAAAGGAGTAGATGGTCGTGGCATACTGCTCGCCGTCGAGGTTGATGGACTGCGCCTTCTTGGCAAAGACCACCGGCACGCCGCCAAAATGCTGAGCCGCGATGCAAGCCATGCCAATGCCCGAAGCCTCAATCGTCAGGATCTTGTTGATCTCGACACCCTCGAACAGTCGGGCCCACTCGGCGCCCATGTGGTCGAACAGCTCAACGTCGCATTGGTGGTTGAGGAAGGCATCAACCTTAAGGACGTTACCGGCCTTTACGATGCCGTCATGGCGAATACGATCCTCAAGCTCCTGCATGGCGCAACCCCTTCTCGCGGCAACGATACCGCGCGATTAATAAACGTTGTTCGATAGTCTACCACGGACCGACCCCCGCCCGTCCCACAAGCCGCATCGCACCACAAACCAGTCTTTTTGGGACGGCGCGAATCGTGGCAGACAGCCTCCCAACACGCTAATGGCGGGCGCGCATCTTCACCAAACGCACCATGGCAAGCGCAAAGCCCACAGCGGCCACAGCCATCAACACATAGAACACCGAACGGAAACCAAACAGGAACACATCCGGACGTCCTGCAACAAAACTGGTCACGGCCTCGCCCATCGCCACGCTCATCTGTCCATACAGGATATTCGACGCCACCGTAATGCCGAGTGCCATACCCGCATAACGCGCCAGGCTACCCAGACTACCCGCAAAGCCAAGTGCCTCGCGCGGAGCCGAGCCCATGTACAGCGAGTTGTTGGGGCTCTGGAAAATCGACGTACCGCACGACATAAATGCGACGCAGCACACGATCACAGGGATAGAAGAGTGCTCGTCGAGCGTGCTTACTGCAAAGAGACCGCACACATACACGCCCAGGCCGACCGCCGTGGGACCCTCGCAGCCAACACGGTCCGAAACCGTTCCCGAAAGCGGGCCGATAAAGGCATTCACCATTGGCAGCGCCAAAAAGAGCAATCCGGAAATGTCAGAACCAAAGCCGTGGGCGTCCTGAAAATAGAACGGCAGAATAAACTCGGATGCGCCAATGCCAACGAACACGATGAGCATGCAGGCAAGGTTGATGGTGAAGGCCGAATTTGCAAAGCAGCGACGAGCGGCCTCGGCAAGGGGCATGGGACGTTCGCCGGCCTCTGGCCTAACATGCGGCAGCGTGTAGAGTCCCACGATAAACGAGATCACGCCAATGGGCAGGTTGATGAGGAAGATGCTCTCCCAGGGAAAGCTTGCCACCAGCATGCCGCCGAGCACGGGGCCACACATCATGCCGAGGGCCACAAAGGTCGCGAGAATACCCATGGCACGGCCTCGTTCGCGCGCCGGAAACGACTCGGTGATGATACCCATGTTGTTAGCCATGGCCGCCGCGCAACCGATGCCCTGAACAATGCGTGCCAGGATAAGAACCTCAAGCGAGGCCGAAAGGCCGCACAGCAGCGAACCGACCGAAAAGACGATGACGCCCAACTGGAACACATTCACCTTGCCGCGCACGTCGCCCAGACGGCCAAACGGCAACATAGCCACGCAAGTCGCAAGCAGATACACCGAACTTACCAGCTGAATGCGATCGAGGCCCACGCCCAGCTCCTTTTGCATCACGGGCAGCGCCACGGTCACGACGGTCGAATCCAGACACACCATAAACGTCATGATGAGCACGGTGAACAGAATCGCCCACTTGTTCTTGCCATGGGTGTCGCCCTCTAGGACAATGTGCTCGCGGCGCAGCTGCTCTGCAGTTTTCTCCATATCCATCCTTTCGAGTGGCCTAACGCAAAAAACGGGGCCCCGATCGCCTGCAAACAGCCGCGATTGGGGTCCCGCCTACGGAATCGGAACGAAAGGTCACCGAAGCTTTCTGCCAGCATCGGCACCTTGTACGGAGCTAGCCTAGCACTGCTCGAGTGCCTGCTCAAGGTCGGCAATCAGATCGGCCGTGTCCTCGAGGCCGCACGACAAGCGCACCATGTCGGCGGAAATGCCACAGGCAATGAGTTCCTCATCGTTCATCTGGCGATGCGTGGCATTAGCGGGATGCAGGCAGCAAGTGCGGGCGTCGGCCACATGCGTGGCGATCTGGGCGAGCTTGAGGCTCTTCATAAAGGTCTCGGCCGCCGCACGGCCACCGTTAAAGCCAAAGCTCACAACGCCGCAGGTACCGTTGGGCATGTACTTCTGAGCGAGATCATAGTACTTGTCGCCCTCCAGGCCCGGATAGCTCACGAAGCGTACCTTGGGATGACTCTGCAGGAACTTGGCAACGGCCAGGCCGTTCTCACAATGACGCGGCATGCGCACATGCAGGCTCTCGAGCGAGCTGTTCAGGAAGAAGGCCGCCTGCGGGTCCTGCATGGGGCCGAGGTCGCGCATAAGCTGCGCGGTGGCCTTGGTAATGAAGGCACCCTCGCGACCGAACTTCTCGGCATACGTCACGCCGTGGTAGCTCTCGTCGGGCGTGGTGAGACCCGGGAACTTATCCGCATGGGCCATCCAGTCAAACTGGCCGTGGTCGACGATCACACCGCCCAGGTAGGCAGCATGTCCATCCATGTACTTGGTGGTGGAGTGCGTAACGATGTCGGCGCCCCACTCAAAGGGACGGCACATCACGGGCGTCGGAAAGGTGTTGTCGACCATCAGCGGCACGCCGTGCTCATGCGCGGCCTTGGCAAAGCGCTCAATATCGAGCACGGCAAGGGCGGGGTTGGCGATCGTCTCGCCAAAGACGAGCTTGGTATTGGGCTCAAAGGCTGCCTCGAGCTCCTCATCGGTGCAGTCGGGGGCAACGAACGTGCAGGTCAGGCCCATGCGGCCCATGGTGTGGGCGAGCAGGTTATACGTACCGCCGTAAATGGCAGAGCTCGCGACCACATGATCGCCGGCACCGGCCACGTTAAAGATCGCAAGGAAATTCGCAGCCATGCCCGAGCTCGTAAGCATCGCAGCGGTGCCGCCCTCCATCTCGCAGATCTTGGCGGCAACCAGATCGCACGTGGGGTTCTGCAGACGGCTGTAGAAGTAGCCCGACTCCTCCAGGTCAAACAGCTTGCCCATGTGCTCGGACGTGTCGTATTTCCACGTGGTGGACTGGTAGATGGGCACCTGGCGCGGCTCGGCATCTCCCGGGTGATAGCCGCCCTGAACACATGTAGTACCGATGGTCTGCTCGCTCATATCTAGCTCCCTTGCCTGGGTTACGTTTCATTCGGTTCACGATACCGCTACCCTGCACCCCTCTCAACCCATCCCCAAGGTAGGTTATGGGACAAATTGATCAGGGGAATATATCTCAAGCCTTGGGTATTTGCTCGATAGATAAAAATGAGGCATACATGAAGCTCTCGATGATTACACGCACCGTCACGGGTACCATAGGCGGGTACACCGTGACCAAGGAGACAACGATGAAGCAAATCAATACGGCCCAGCTCGACATCACCGCCTGTCAGGCTCAGGCTGCCGAGTACCACGCCCGTGGCTTCAACTGCGCACAGGCCGTCGCCTGCACGCTCGCACCTGCCGTCGGACTCGACCCCCAGGTCGCCTTTACCCTCACCGAGGGCTTTGGCGCCGGCATGGGCGGCATGACCGAAACCTGCGGCGCCATCTCGGGCGCTGTGGCCATCATGGGCTTTGTGATGAGCGACGGCATGGAAAACCCCAAGACCAAGGGCCAGACCTACAAGCTGTCGCGCGAAATCGCCAAGCGTTTTGGCGAGAAGAACACGACGACCGTCTGCGGCACGCTCAAGGGCATCGGATCGGATAAGGGTCCGCTCCGCAGCTGCCCTGGTTGCATCGACGATGCCATCGAGATCGCCTGTGATGTGCTAAAGCAGCTTGCCGAGTAAACAGCTGCGACATAAAACGGCGGCCGACGCGCTTGGGAT
>OICL01000446.1_pt1 | contig 21931 bp, 19 predicted proteins | sample 1581231 | NCBI WGS metagenome assembly OICL01 (sample SAMEA3882542, study PRJEB24775) | human gut metagenome | biome: human-associated habitat; feature: intestine environment; material: feces | place: Netherlands | collected 2009/2010 | reverse complement strand
TAACTTGCGCTCCTTTCTTCGGTTTTAGGTTGTGTGTTCTAAGAGACTTCCCAACTGCTTGATTAAGAAGTCTTTTAGAGCATACAACACCCGCCGCCATTTTGAATTTGACATATTGCTTGACGGCGAAGTGCTCCGGCTGCGCCTGCGCCAGCTCGTCAAAGAGGATATCCACGGGGCTTTTATAGGTCTCGTCATCCTCTCTGGCCTCGCAGGCGTTGATGAGCTCCAGCAGGGTGATGAAGTTTTTCTCCTCCGGCTCCGCCTCATACCAGATGTAGCCGATGAGGGCGCAGTATAAAAGGCGCTCGGCCTTGATCCAAAAATCCTCGGAGGATTTTTCACCGTCGCCCTTCGTGTTGGCGATGATGACATTGACCAGCTTGAGGATATCCTTCTCGGAGCGCACATAGGCCAGCGGATTATATTTCATGCTTTTGGAAAAGTTGATGGTGTTGAGGACCTTGATGCGGTATGGCTCATAGACGACCTTGCCGCGACCATCCCGCACCGGCTTTCCGTTCTCGTCCCGCTTCGGCCCGCCGTGTAGGAGCATTTTCCCCGTTTCCTTCAAAAGCTGCCCTTTGGGATCGGTGATGACATAGGAGCTGTGCATCTGCATGATCGACGGTTTGACAAAGAACCGCGTCTTGCCGCTGCCGGAGCCGCCGATGACCAGGATATTTTTATTTCTTGCCGTTTTCGGATCCTTCGGGCGGCTGGTCATGGTGAGGCTTTCCGTCCGGGTCAGAGGGATGTTCCAATCGGGGACCGGGTCTATGTAGGGCGCGATATCCTCCGGCCGGCCCCATCTCGCGCTGCCGTACTCAACGCCGCGGCGATATTTCTTCGCGTTTTTCGCTTTCAGGTACACCGCCAGCCGGACGAGCGCCGCCCCGGCAACGCCCAGCAGCAGGTCCAGAGGATGCAGGCTGAGCCAGAGGGAGGCAAAGGCCCCGGTGAAGCCCTGGGCGATACGAAGCAGCTTTTCCGAAACGTCCGCCCCCGGTGCCAGCCGCACCGCCTGACAGAGCTTGTCAAAGAGCCAAACGAATAGCAGATACGGAAGGTTCGGCAGCAGGGCCTTTTTCAGCTTTCCCGTCATCGTTCCAGCCCCCGATCCCTGTTTTTGACCTTCTCGCCCCGCTCCAGCTCCTGCCGCTTCGCCTGCTCCTTGGCCTTGGTCAGCCGCCTGCGGATGGAGGGCTTTTTCTCCTTCGCCAGATTCTTTGCGGAGAACTCGCGGAAGGCTGCCGTCACCGCGTCGGCGTCCCTGCTCTTGAAGAACACCAGGTAGCGGGGGATCTCACCGGTGGTATCTTTTTTCAGGGCAAAGTCGATGCCGTACTTCTTCGCCGTGGCGGAGAACGCCTTGATATTCTGATCCGTGATCTCGATATTGGACACGCCGGCCCCATGCTTCATAAGCTGCCGGATGGTCTGCTTTCCGTGCCGGAGTTGAGGATCATTCTTGTGCTTTTCCATATCCGCCAGCACCTTCTTCATGGCCTGCTGCAAGAGCTGGGCGGTCATTTTACCGGTCTCCACACAAAGCGCAAGGGTTTTCTGCGTGATTTCTTCCTGCAAAGCGCTCACCTCCGATCTCCGCTGCCGTACAGGTCATGGCTGACAAGAGATGTGTAGTAGCTGTCCATCGTGACCGGCGCGTTATACAGCGCCGCCAGCAGATATTTCTTGATATTACGGACATAGGTGGTATTCTCCCGCATCCGTTCCAGCACATACTCGATGTGGGAGCTGTCGATCTTCAAGAACCGGGACTTCACCACCTCGGCGGGGTAGTCGTCCCCGGCGATACGGATCATCTCCCGGTTGGAGAAGACGGTATCCACCATGAGCTCCACCAGCTCGTCCAGACGGTCCCTGTCCAGCTTTTCATCCTGGGTGAGGATATCGTAGTCGATATTCTCCAAAATGATCTCCCGGTAGCTCTCGCGCTCCCGCATCCTGTCCCGTCCGATCCTGCTTTTTTCTCTGGGGGTAGGGGGACTTGATGGGATAGGACTTGATCCTTGCGTAATTGATAATTCTTTATTTTGTTCTTTAGTATTTAATTGGGCGGGGTTCTCCTGAATTGGGGCATCCAACATTGGCTTTACCTGTATTGGATTTTCCCGTATAGGTTTTTCCCGGATAGGCGCGGGCGTCTGTGCCGGCTCCTTCGGCTGCTCCAAAATGGTGTACTCGATAGAGCCAAGCTGCCCGTTCTCGTTGCGGACACGCGCCCGGACGAGATAGCCGTGCGTCTCCAGCTCCCGGATCCCGCCGCTGATGCTGTCGATGCCGTCCTTGCAGATGCGGGCAAGCCCCTTCATGGTATAGTCCCAGTCCTCCGGCAGCGACAGCATGAGGGACAGCAGCCCCTTCGCTTTCAGGGACAGCGACCTGTCCCGCAGGTGGTAGTTGGACATGACCGTGTAATCTCTGGTCTTTTCGATGCGGAAAACTGCCATATCCGGCGCCTCCTTTCTCTGGTTTTGAAAAGTGTTGATTTTGGCGCAAAAAAGCCCCTGTCCTGCCTCCCGGACGCTTCCCATGGGAAAACACCCACGCCGCCCTTCAAGCGGCGCTCTGAGAGGAAAAAACAGAGGTTTTCGCACCCTAATTGATACATTTTTCGGGTGGGTATAGGCACGGATATGAAAAAACGCCATAGGGCGGCTGCCTATGGCGTGGGGACAGGAAAAGGGCGCTGATGTGAAAATCAGCGCCCTGCCTGTCAGTATGAGATTTTTTGACTTCGTACCGTGTTCCCTGCCTTTGAAAACATTGATTTTACTGACTTTTTCATGTTTTCTTATTAGGAGGCGGGGAAGGGCTTTCTTTTTTTTGCCGCGCGTCTGAAAACCCCTTGCAAAAGGGAAAGGAATATGTTACCATGCATTTTGTATACAGTATCCCATACACATGTAAGAGAGACTGCACTGCGCCCAAGCCCCGGCAGGGGAGGGAAAATCAGCAAAATTTGCCGGTTTTGCTTGCTTTTTCCCGCAGCAGCGGGTATAGTGTGTATAGAGCCGCCTGCTGCGGTATAAAAAGAAGGGGGCATAGAGAGATGACAGCCTTCACACCGGTGGACCCCGCCAATCCCCAGCGCGAGACGATATATACCCAGCTGAAAAACGCCATCATCAACGGCGATATCGCGCCGGATGAGCGCATTGTTGAAACAAAATACGCCGATATTTTCCGCGTCAGCCGCACCCCCGTGCGCGAAGCCATCCGTATGCTGGAGCGTGAGGGGCTGGTGGTCTACGAGCCCCGTAAGGGCGCCGTGGCCCGGCCCAGGCTGACCCGTGCCGAGGTGGACGAGGTCTATACCATCCGTTCCGCCCTGCAGCTGCTCAGCGTGGATGCTGTGGTGCGGAACATCACCGACGCGCAGCTGGACGCCATGGAGGCCGACAACCGCGGCTGCGCCGAGGCGCTGGACAAGCATGACATCGGTGCGTATTTCCGCCACCTGGACGAATTCAACGGCCTGTTGACCCAGAGCAGCAATATGCCCCTGCTCATCAAGCTCCTGGACCAGATCGAAAGCTACAGCGCCACCACGTCGTTTCAGAACCCGGAGCACGCCCGCTTCCGCGAGAGCGTGCTGTCCGATGACGAACGCCGCCGCCGTGCGTTGGCGGAGCACGAGGAGATCGTGGCGTCCCTGCGGGCCCGTGATGCGGATCGCCTCCGTCGGGTGCTCACCGCCCATACCGCTAACGTTCACGAGGCCGCACTCCAGCGCTACGGCAAGGAGGACTGACGCACAGACCCCATCTGCATGACGTATATGTACCATCTGCGTGACGGGTATGTACCGCCCGCATGACGGGTATGTACCATCTGCATAGCGGATATGTACCGCCTGTATGACGGAATGTACCGTCTGTATGACGGGTATGTACCGCCTGCACGAGACCCCTGTGACCTGTCATAGGGGCTTCTCTTGAAGACGAAGTGTATACAGTATACATATCGGAGGAGGCATTTATGGACTGGGACAGAGTCATCTACAACGGCACGGTGGTCAACGATGACGGTATGCAGCGTGCCGATATCTACATTCGTGACGGCCGGGTCGCCGCCGTCACGTCCGAGCGCCTGCCCGGCACCGTCGGTGAAACTACCGACGCTTCTGGCCGCTATATCCTGCCCGGCCTGATCGAGACCCACGTTCACTCCCGCGACGGCCGTCTGGCCACAGGCGAGAAGGAGGATTTCCGTTCCTCCACCGCGGCGGCTGCCGCCACCGGTATTACCACCGTGTTCGAAATGCCCAACTGCACCCCTACCATCCACTCGGCGGAGTCTCTCCGCGATCTTGTCTCGGTCATCCAGCCCAAGGCCCATGCGGATTTCTGCGTCTGGGGCCTGGCTTTGGGCGATGCCAATCTTGCCAGCCTGCCCGCTTTGGCGGAGGCCGGCTGCGTGGCCTTCAAATTCTTCTGGGGCTACGCGGTGGACCACCGGGACAACAGCCTGATCTACAACTACCGTGAGGGCATGGACAACGTCCTCCCGCCCCCGGACGACGGCCAGATCTATCGCCTGTTCCGCGCCGTGAAGGCCACCGGAAAACGCCTGGGCATCCACGCAGAGAATTTCTCCATTGTTCGGGCCCTGACGCAGGAGGTCCTTGCCACCGGCGCGCAGGACTACGCCGCATTGCTGCGTACCCGCTCCGTCAGCTGCGAGACCTCCATTATCGACACCGCCATCGACATGGCCAAGGAGCTCTCCATGCCCCTGCACGTCCTCCATGTGGGTGTAGGCGACGGCGTGGAGCACCTTCGCCGCGCCAAGGCCGACGGCGTGGATGTCACCGCCGAGACCTGTACCCATTACCTGACCTTCACCGACCGCGACGCCCGCCGCTGCGGCGCAGTGATGAAGACTTACCCTCTCATCCGTACCGCCGCAGATCGCCAGGCAGTCTGGCAGGGCCTTGCGGATGGTACCCTGGACTGGGTCTGCTCAGATCACGCGCCCCACACCTGCGAGGAAAAGCACCGTTCCTTCTGGGATGCCCCCGCCGGAATCAGCGGTATCGAGGGTCTTTCTCCTGTGCTGCTCACCGCTGTCCACCGCGGCCTGCTGACGCTGCCCCGCGTGGCGGCGATCACCTCCGCCAATGCGGCCCGTACCTTCGGCCTCTATCCCCGCAAGGGCGTTATTCGCCCCGGAGCCGATGCCGACCTGGCCATTGTGGATATGTCCGCGGCCTACACCTTCCGTCAGGAGAAGATGTACTCTAAAGCCAAATGGTCCCCCTATGACGGTATGTCCTTCCAGGGCCGGGTGGTCGAGACCATCCTCCGTGGCCGCACCACTATGCGTGACGGTCAGGTCCTGCCCGACTGCTTCGGCCAGTTCCTGCCGGTCTGCACCAAATAGCTTGTTTTCTTCCTTTACTCCTTTTCCTCCCCCTTGCACCGAACGGCTCCCGGGCGCGCGCCCGGGAGCCGTTTGGCTTTTTCCGCATAAAAGGGACCGCTGTATGGTGGCCCCTTTTGCTGTTTGGCAGCCACCTTATTGGTTTGGAATGTTTGGCACAAAGCGTTGCGGGTAACAGGGAATTCCGAAATGTCTACTGGGAAAAACAACAAAAGTTTTTCGCCGTGTTTAGGCAACTCTACAGAAATAGAGCCATGCCGGCCCTTTTCCGTTGACAGATCACAAAAGAGATGGTATTTTGAAACTGTGCTCGAGCACAGTCAATTCGTGCTCGAGCACAAATGACACATCGCCAAGGACGATACAAATTTCGGAGAGGAGAAGCGGACGCGTGACCATCAAGCAGATCGCTGAAAAAGCGGGCACCAGCCGCGGCACCGTCGACCGGGTACTCAACGGCCGCGGCAACGTAAATCCCGAGCTGGCCAAGCGTATATTGGACATTGCCGAGCGTGAGCGCTACCAGCCCAACCAGCTGGCCCAGGCGCTTATTCGCTCCCGTCAGCGCACCCACATCGGCATGGTCATACCCTCCGTCGGCAATCCCTTTTTTGACGAGGTGCTCCGCGGCGCACAGAGCCGCGCCAGAAAACTCTCCAGCTACGGCACCACCCTTACCATCCGCGAGATCAAGGGCTACGACGCCGCCACGCAGCTGCAGGCCATGCGCCGACTGGTGGCCGAGGGCGTGGACGCGCTGGCGGTCATGCCGCTGGATGTGCCCGAGGTTGCGGCGTACCTGCAGTCACTGCCCATACCGGTGGTCACAGTCAACACCGATATCGATGTCGACCGTGTGGCCTTTGTCGGCTGCGACTACTACAACAGCGGTATGATCACCGGAGATCTGGTGCAGCTCATGCTCAATGGCCGGGGCCGCGTGGCGGCTGTTATCGGCAGCACCAATGTCCGCGGCCATATGGACCGCGTGCGCGGTCTGCGGACCGCGCTGGAGGGCACGCAGGAGATCACGGTGGACGCCGTGCTGGAAAATCAGGACGACGACGATGTCTCCTATCAGGTGCTGCGGGCCTATCTGGCGGACCACACGCCGGACATGGTGTGCTTTGCCGCCGCTGGTATCGACGGCGGTATGCGGGCCATCCTGGAAAGCGGAAAGAATATCCGCGTGCTGGCGGTGGACGGGACGGAGGCCGTGCTGCGGTATATGGAGGAAGGGCGCATTGCCGCCACTGTGACCCAGGAGCCCTTCGCCCAGGGGGACGAGGCGGTGCGTGTGCTGTTCGACTATATCCACACCGGACGGCGGCCCGCCGCCGGCGTGGTGTATACCCACAACCGTGTGCGTGTGCGGCACTCGCAGTAAGTTTGTGATCCGATCGGCACAGGCCGATGATGATTTAACTTTTTAACAGGAGGAATGTATCATGGGAAACAGACCGGTAACTCTTTGCACCTGCCAGTGGGCGGACCTGCCCTTCGATGAACTGTGTGCGCTGGCGTCCAAGATGGGCTATGACGGCCTGGAGGTCGCCTGCTGGGGCAACGGCATCGACATTGATCGTGCATACAGCGATGACAGCTACGTGGCCTGGATCAAGGAGACCCTGGCGAAGAACAACCTGATCTGCAAGGCTCTGGCCTGCCACATCATCGGCCAGTGTGTGGGCGACGCTCCCGATCCCCGGCTGAACAACTTTGCTCCCGCGGCGCTGGCCGACAAGCCGGAGGAGATCCGCGCCTGGGCGATCGACACCATGAAGAAGGCCCCCGTGGTGGCCAAGAAGCTGGGCTGCTATGTGGTCACGGGCTTCACCGGCTCTCCCATCTGGAAGTGGCTGTATTCCTTCCCCCAGACCACCGAGGAGATGGTCGAGAACGGCTACGACGAGATCGTGCGCCTGTGGTCCCCTATCCTGGATGAGTTCAAGGCCAACGGCATCAAGTTCGCCCTGGAGGTCCACCCCGGCGAGATCGCTTTCGACTACTACTCCACCGAGAAGCTGCTGAAGAAGTTTGCCGACCGCCCCGAGTTCGGCCTGAACTTCGACCCCAGCCATCTGCTGTGGCAGGGCGTAACGCCCCATCTGTTCCTGCGTGACTTTATGGACCGCGTGTACCACGTCCACATGAAGGACGCGGCGGTGACTCTGGATGGCCGCAGCGGCCTGCTGGGCTCCCACATTGATTTCGGAGACCTGCGCCGCGGCTGGAACTTCCGCTCCCTGGGTCATGGTGACGTGAACTTTGAGGAGATCATCCGCGTGCTGAACGCCGCCGGTTACGACGGCCCTCTGTCCGTGGAATGGGAGGACAGCGGTATGGACCGTATCGAGGGCGCTACCGAGGCGGCCGCTTTCGTGAAGAAGGTGGACTTCAAGAAGTCCGATGTGAAGTTTGACGACGCTATCGCCAACTGAAACGCGACAAGGAGGACAATATGGGTATTCAGATCCGTTACGGCATGGTCGGTGGCCACATGAACGCCTTTATCGGCGAGGTGCACCGCAAAGCCATCGCCTTTGATCCCCGCGCACAGCTGGTGGCGGGCTGCTTCTCCACCAATGCGGAGAAGAACCGTGAGACCGGCGAGACCTACTCCCTGGACATGAGCCGCGTGTACCCCAGCTATGAGGCCATGGCCGAGGCGGAGAGCAAGCGTCCCGACGGTATCGATTTCGTCAGCATCACCACCCCGAACAACACCCACTACGACGTGGCCAAGTGCTTCCTGCAGCACGGCATCCATGTGGTATGCGAAAAGCCTCTGTGCTTTACCGTGGAACAGGCGCAGGAGCTGGTGGCCCTGGCCAAGGAGAAAAACCTGGTTTTCGGCGTCACCTATACCTATTCCGGCTACACCATGATGAAGGTGGCCCGCGAGATGATCGCCGAGGGCAAGATCGGCAAGATCGCCGCCGTCAATGCGGAGTATGTCCAGGAGTGGCTCATCGATGAGCTGGGCGTCCCCGGCGAGGGCACCACTAAGCTGTCCGTCTGGCGCGCCGATCCGGCGGTGTCCGGTATCTCCAACTGTGTGGGCGACATCGGCACCCACATCGAGAACTCCGTCCACTACCTGACCGGCCTGAACATCAAGCGTCTGGCCGCCACCGTGAACCGTTACGGCAAGGAGCTGGACCTGAACGCCAATATGCTCGTCGAGTACGAAAACGGCGTCAACGGCGCTTACTGGTGTTCCCAGATCGCGGCGGGTAAGCTCAATGGCCTGACCATCCGCATCTACGGCAGTGAGGGTGCACTGGAGTGGGAGCAGCACTATCCCGATTATCTGAAGTACACCCCCAAGGGCAAGCCCACGGAGACCCTGTCCCGCGGTACCGGTTATATCACCGAGAAGGCCGGCGCGTACAGCCGTATCCCCTCCGGCCATCCCGAGGGACTGATCGTCGCCTTTGCCAACATCTACAAGAACATCATCAGCGCCATTCTGGCGGTGAAGGCGGGCGGTACGGCCAACGACGGCTCTTTCGACTATCCCACCGTCACCGACGGCCTCAACGGCGTGAAGTTCATTCACGCGGTCATCGACTCCGCAGCCAAGGACTCTGCCTGGGTGGAGCTGTAAGAACACGTTATAGGCGGACTTTGTCCGTATCTATAAAAAATTTTTAGGAGGAAACAACCATGAAGAAAGTACTGGCACTGATCCTTGCGCTGGTCATGGCCCTGTCTCTTGTCGCCTGCGGCGAGAAGAAGGACGATGACGCCAACAAGGACAACGATGCTGCCACGGGTAATCGCATCGCGATCCTGGTCCCCAATGCCGACCACGGCTGGACCGGCGCTGTGATGACCTATGCGCAGGAGAAGGCGCAGGAGCTGAATGACGCCGGCAAGTATGCCGCCACCGTCATCACCTCTTCCGACGCCGCCAACCAGATCCAGCAGGTGGAGGACCTGATCGAGAACAAGACCGCTGACTATGTGGTCATTCTGCCTCAGGACAACACCCTGGAGAACACCATGGCCAAGCTGGCCACCAGCGGCATCCCCTATGTGATGTTCGACCGTATCATCGACTCCGCTGCTTCCACTGCTGTTGCCTGCGTCAAGGGCGATAACAACGGCATCGGCGCCGAGACCGCCAAGCGCTTCATCGCCGACGGCATGAAGGCTGGCGACAAGGTCCTCATCATGCCCGGTGACAACTCTTCCGTTCCCACCATGCGTAACGACGGCTTCTTCAGCGTGCTGAAGGAAAATGGCTGGACCGAGGAGCAGATCGCTGCCATCCAGTCCACCGACTACACCGGCTGGAGCCGCAGCAAGGGCAAGGAACTGTTCATCAACTGGCTGGATGCCAGCACTGTTGAGGACATCACCGCCACCAAGTGGATCTTCACCCACGACGACGAGATCGCCATGGGCATCCTGGAGGCGCTGAAGAGCTCCGAGATCGACGCCGAGAAGAAGGATGCCTTCCTGAACGCCGGTGTGCATCTGGGCACCTCCTCCGGTCTGAACGAGATCTACTCCGTGCTGAAGGGCATCCATCAGAAGGATTACACCGCTGAGGTCGCCAAGCTGGCCGATCTGTTCTCCGTTACTTACGATCCCGCGATGATCAAGGCTGCCGTGGATGACATGGTCACCCACATCGAGGGCGGTACCGTCACCCAGGATCACGTCATCGCCGTGTCCGTGGTGGATGCTACCAACGTCAACGACTTCCAGGGCTTCGGTGACGCTGTCTCCAAGTAAGTAAAGTCGTTTCCGAGGGCTTCGCGAGCGCTTCGGCGCCCGCGGGGCACCTCCCCCTTCGCAGAAGGGATCTTATCAAACAGCAAAGAGAGGCGTGCGGCATGGAATTGCTGAAAATGACCAATATCACCAAATCATTCTCCGGTGTGGAAGTGCTTTCGCACGTTGATTTTTCCGTGGAGCGCGGGGAAGTACACGCGCTGCTGGGAGAGAACGGCGCCGGTAAGTCCACATTGATGAACATCCTGGCGGGTGTGCATCAGCGGGATGAGGGCGAGATCGAGTTTGACGGAGAGCAAATGCACGACATTTCCGTCAAGCGGACAGAACAGGCAGGTATCGCCTTTGTACACCAGGAGTTGAACCTGTTTAACGATCTGAAGGTGTACGAGAACATTTTTCTTCGCAAAGAACTGCTGACCAAGCTGGGCACGCTGGATAAGCGGGCCATGCTGGAGCAGACGCGCCAGCTGATGAGCGACCTGGGCGTGGATATCGACCCCAACGCCCTGGTAGACGAGCTGGAGACCAGCAAAAAGCAGCTGCTGGAGATCGCAAAGGCACTTCACGCCAATGCGAAGCTCTTTATTCTGGACGAGCCGACCACCGCGCTGAACAACGCGGAGATCGAGCACCTGTTCAGTATCGTGCGGCGATTGAAGGAGCAGGGCAAGTCCTTCATCTTCATCTCCCACAAAATGAACGAGATATTTACCATCGCGGACCGCTACACGGTCCTGCGGAATGGATGCTTTATTCAGTCCGGCAATATTGCCGACACCACGCCGGAGGCCGTCACCCGTCTTATGGTGGGCAGCAGCTACTCCGAGGCTTCGGTGTACCAGCCCCGCCAGCTGGGCGATGTGGCACTGAAGCTGGAGCACCTCAGCGGTGAAGGGTTCGAGAACGTGGACCTGGAGGTGCGTAAGGGCGAGATCATCGGCCTGACAGGCCTGAAGGGTGCCGGCGTCAGCGAGATGATGCAGGCGATCTTCGGCGCGATTCCCATCAGCTCTGGCACGGTGTATGTCAACGGAGAGCCGCTGCACCACGGCGGCATACATAACGCCATGCGCCACAAGATCGGCATGATCCCCGCCAACCGCAAGGAAAACTCCGTCATCCCGGATTTCACGCTGCTGGAGAACAACTACATCTCCGAGCACACGCTTTCTGCCAATCACCAGCTGATCCGCGGGCGGAAAGAGGTGGCGCAGTACAACAGGATGCGGGATATGCTGAACATCAAGGCCAACAGCCATGACGACCTGATCCTGTCACTGTCCGGCGGCAACCAGCAGAAGGTGATCCTGGGCCGGTGGCTCACCACCGAGGCGGATATCCTTATCATGGATAACCCCACCCAGGGTATCGACGTGGGCGCCAAGGCGGAGATATACAAGCTGATCCTGGAGCTGGCCGAGAAGGGCAAGACCATCTTGGTCAACACCCTGGAGATACCGGAGATACAGAAGATCGCGGATCGCTGTGTGGTGTTCTACCACGGGCATATCCAGACGATCCTGCCCCGTGAGGAAATCACGGAGGAGAGAGTTATGCTGTATGCGACCAATGTGATACACGCAACGGAGGGAGAGGTAAACGTATGAGTCAGAACACGGAACTGAAGGCCCAGGCCAAAAAACCGGGGCTGAACAAGAAGGGCATTGCCGCCTGGATCAATAATTACAGCTTTATCCTCATCGCACTGGCGATCTTCATCGCCTATCTGTTTATTAACCACGGCGCGACCACCTGGAGTGGCGTGATGAACATCCTGCGGCACTCCGCTGTGGTGGGCATCATGGCCTTCGGTATGGGCCTTGTCATCATCACTGGCGGCATCGACCTGTCCGTGGGCTCCATGTTGGCGCTGGTGGGCAGCTTCTCCGTGGTGGTGTTCAATGCCACGGACAGCGTGTTCCTCACATTGCTGTTCGCCCTGGTGGCCGGCGGCTTGTGCGGCCTGTTCAACGGTGTGCTCATCGGCCTGGTGAAAATGCCCGCGTTCATCGTGACGCTTGCCACAATGCTGATCTTCCGTTCTGTGGCACAGTATTATCTGCGTACCACCGGATCTTCCATCTTCAACATGACCGGCACGCTGGACCACTATGCCAGCTTCTACGGCTTCGGCCAGCTGAAGATCGCCACCGTTCCCGTGGTGGGCATCGTGCTGCTGGTGGTCACGGTCATCATGGTGTTCATATCCACCTGCACCAAGTTCGGCAAGACCGTCTATGCCCTGGGCAGCAATGAACGCGCTGCCGCCCTGGCCGGAATCAACGTCAACCGCACCCGTGTGGCGGTCTACGTTATTACCGGCATACTCACCGGCCTGAGCGCTTTCCTGTGGCTGGCCATGAACGGCTCCGTCGACCCGGCCACCCTCGGTAAGAGCAACGAGATGTACGCCATCGCCGCGGTGGTCATCGGCGGTATCAGTATGAGCGGCGGCAAGGGCAAGCTGCTGGGCGTTCTGTTCGGCGCCATGAGCTATACCATCATCGACAAGATCATCGCCTCCCTGCAGGTGGATGCTCTGATCAACGATACCATCAAGGGCTCGATTTTGCTGGTGGCCGTTATCATCCAGCTGGTGGTGCCCATGATCCGTTCCCGCGTAAAAACGAAACATACTTCGGAGGTGTAATAACATGAAAAAGTACGCTGATGTGAGTAAGGTCGTCTACGATCCCAAGGGGACCGACCCCTTTACCTTCCGTTGGTATGACCCGGACGAGGTCATCGCCGGCAAGAAAATGCGTGAGCATCTGAAGTTCGCGTTGAGCTATTGGCATACCATCGACGCCGAGGGCGTGGATATGTTCGGCTCCGGTACCATGGATAAGTCCATGGGCCAGACGGACCCCATGGCCAAGTTCCGCGCCAAGGCGGACTTCGCCTTCGAGCTGATGGAAAAGCTGGACATCGACTACTACTGCTTCCATGACGTGGACATCGCCCCGGAGGGCGCTACTCTGGCCGAGAGCATCGCCAACTTCCGCGTGATGGTGGATTATCTGTACGAGCTGCAGAAGAAGACCGGCAAGAAGTGCCTGTGGGTCACCGCCAACAACTTCGGCGACAAGAAGTTCATGGCCGGTGCAGCCACCTCCTGCTGCGCCGATGTGTTTGCCGCCGCCGCTGCCAAGGTCCGGGCCTGCCTGGACGCCGCGGTGAAGCTGGGCGCCACCGGCTATGTATTCTGGGGCGGCCGCGAGGGCTATGACACCCTGCTGAACACCGACATGGGGCTGGAGCTGGACAACATGGCCCGATTCCTGCGTATGGCCCGTGACTACGGCCGCAAGATCGGCTTTACCGGCGATTTCTATCTGGAGCCCAAGCCGAAGGAGCCCACCAAGCACCAGTACGACTTCGATGTGGCTACCTGCATGAACTTCCTGCGGAAGTACGACCTGACGGCGGATTTCAAGATGAACATCGAGGCCAACCACGCCACCCTGGCGGGCCATACCTTCGAGCATGAGCTGCGTACCGCTATCGTCAACGGCAGCTTCGGTTCCATCGACGCCAACGAGGGCGACTATCTGCTGGGATGGGATACCGACCAGTTCCCCGCCAACGTGTACAGCGCCACCTACTGCATGATGGAGGTCCTCCGCGCCGGCGGCTTTACCAACGGCGGCCTGAACTTTGACGCCAAGGCCCGCCGTCAGTCCAACACCTTCGAGGATATCCTGCTGGCCTATATCTCCGGTATGGACACCTTCGCTCTGGGCCTCCGCAAGGCGCTGGAGCTAAAAGCGGATGGCCGTCTGGACCAGTTCGTCAAGGAGCGCTACAGCAGCTATGACAGCGGTGTGGGCAAGAAGATCGTGGATGGTGAGATGACCCTGGAGTCTCTGGCGGATTACGCCGAGGGCCTCAAGAGCTTCGATGTGCCCAGCGGCCGTCAGGAGTATCTGGAATCTGTGGTCAACCGGGTGCTGTTCCACTGAGAAATGACATATTGCGGGCCGCCCGGAAGGGCGGCCCTGCCTAAAGGAGGCGCAAGGCTATGAAGGAATATTTGCTGGGTATCGACCTGGGCACCTCCGGTACCAAGACGGTGCTGTTCCGCAGTGATGGTACGGCCATGGCCGCCCACACGGTGGAATACCCCCTCTACCAGCCCCAGAACGGCTGGGCTGAGCAGGAGCCGTCCGACTGGTGGCGTGCTGTGCGGGAGACGGTGCAGGCCGTGCTGCACAAAAGCGGTGTGGCCGCCGCCGATGTTGCCGGTGTAGGCATCTCCGGGCAGATGCACGGTCTGGTGATGCTGGACGAGAGGGGAGAGGTGCTGCACCGCAGTATCCTGTGGTGCGACGGCCGCACCGGCGAGGAGTGCCGCGAGATCACCGAGACTGTGGGCGCGGAGAAACTCATCGCCATCACCGCGAACCCCGCCCTGGCGGGCTTTACCGCTGGGAAGATCCTGTGGGTGCGGAAGCATCTGCCGGAGGTCTACAAGGCCTGCCGTCATATCCTGCTGCCCAAGGATTACATTCGCTACTGCCTCACCGGCCAGTTTGCCACCGAGGTATCCGACGCCTCCGGCATGAACCTGCTGGACGTGCCCCGGCGGCAGTGGTCTGACGAGATACTGAACAAGCTGGACATCGACCCGGCGCTGCTGGGCCGGATGTACGAGTCTGTGGACGTGACCGGAACGGTGACGGCGGAAGCCGCCGCCCTGACCGGCCTGGCCGAGGGTACGCCCGTGGTGGGTGGCGCGGGCGACAACGCTGCCGCCGCTGTGGGCACCGGTACTGTCCGCTACGGAAAGGCCTTTACGACGCTGGGCACCTCCGGCGTGGTCTTTGCCCATGCGGACAGCGTTTCCATCGACCCGGCGGGCCGCGTACACACCTTCTGCTCCGCCGTTCCCGGCAAGTGGGCGGTAATGAGCTGCACGCTGGCGGCGGGTCAGTCCCTGCGCTGGCTGCGGGACACCTGCTGCGCCGGCGAGGTGGCCGAGGCGGCCAAACAGGGCGTGGACCCCTACGAGCTGATGACGGCCCTGGCCGAAAAAACCCCCATCGGCGCCGACGGCCTGTTGTTCCTGCCCTATCTGATGGGCGAGCGATCCCCGCTGTTGGACGAGAAGGCCCGGGGCGCGTTTATCGGCCTGTCCGGCGGCCATGGCCGCGGCCACCTGATCCGCGCCGTGCTGGAGGGCGTTACCTACTCCCAGCGTCAGTGCGTGGATGTGCTCCGTGGCATGAATGTGCCTACGGAGGAAATGATGGCCTGCGGCGGCGGCGCGCGGAGCGCATTCTGGCGTCAAATGCTGGCCGATGTGTACGGCTGCCCCATTCAGACCGCCAAGGCGGCGCTGGAGGGCCCGGCGCTGGGCGTGGCTATTCTGGCCGGTGTTGGCACCGGTGTGTATCCCTCCGTGGAGAGCGCCTGCGATGCCATCGTCAAGCCGGATACCGTTCTGTACCCCGATGCGGAATGTGGCCGCGCCTATGAGCCCTACTACCAACTCTATCTGCGGCAATATCCCGCGCTGCGGGAGACCTTCCATGCCCTGGCCGCCATGAGGAGCCGGGCATGAGCGGCGCAAAGCGTATCCTGCCGCTGCTGGCGGTCCTGTGCTTCGCTCTGTTTCTGCTGTACGGCGTCTATTTCAACGCCTTTGGCGCCAACGCTGAGTCTATGATGGCCTTTTTCGGCATCACCGAAAGCCGCCAGGGCTTCGTGATGACCATTCAGTCCCTGGGCGGCATCGTGATGACGGTGCTGCTGGGCCTGTTCGGCGAACGGCTCCACAAGCTGTACGGCCTGCTGGCCGGCGCGGTGCTGGTGGGCGTGGCCGGTGTGACCATCGGCACCATGCCCCTGTACGGCAATGACAGCTATGGGCTGCTGCTGGTGTTTGCGCTGATCGGCGGTGTGGGCTATATCACCATCGACCTGCTGATGAACGGCGTCATCGCCGACGTGTTTCCCGAGAAGAAGAGCACGCTGCTGCCCATCGTTCACGGCTTCTACGGTCTGGGCGCCATGCTGGCGCCTCTGCTGGTGACATGGCTTACCGACAGCGGCCGCCCCGCCACCTTTGCCGTACCGTATCTGGTGCTGGGCGCGGCGGCGCTGGTGTTGGGCGCGGTGTTCTGGACGGTGTCCCGCCGCGCCACGCCCCACACGCCCTACGCCGATATGACGGCCCTGCGGGACAGGTCCGTGGCCAACCCGGCGGAGATCTTTCGTGACAAGCGCGCATGGCTCTATCTGCTGTGCTGTTTCCTGTATCTGTGCTTCCAGAACGGCATCGCCGTCTGGCTGCCCAACTACTACAAGACCGTGCACCACATGGCAGGCGGCGCGGCCAACGCCATGCTCACCCTGTTTTTCCTGGGCGCACTGGTGGTCCGTATGCTCTCACCGCTGGTGTATAAGCGTATGCCGGTGCGGACGTTCTATCTGCTCACCTGCTTTTTATCGGCCGGCGTGTTTGCGGTTTTGCTGCTGATGCCGTCTTTGGCCGTCCAGCGGGTGCTTTTGGTGCTGCTGGGGCTGCTGCAGGGCGCGGAGGTCCCGGCCCTGGTGATCCTTTGCTGCGAGACGTTCCCCACTCGGACGGCTTCGGCCTCATCCATCATCGTGCTGGGCGTATCTCTGTCAGCACTGATCGCGCCCACGGTGCTGGGGCGGCTCATCGAGCAGGTAGGCTACGGCATCCCCCTGTGGAGCCTGACGGCCTGCCTGCCGCTGTCGGCGGCGGTGCTGCTGGCCATACGCCGTGACGCACCGGTGCGGGCATGACCTTGCCTTTTCCCCGGGCAGCGGGCAAGAAACTTCTTCACGGGCGCTACTCCCGCCCACCAAACCTTCCTTATAAAAAACTTCCTTCCTTTATCTCGCTGCCTTTGCTTCAGACCGTCGGAGGTGTCATTGACGCCTCCGGCGGCCTGTGGGCTTTGCGGCTATGCGGGGCGCCCTTGCCGTTTTCCCTGCAAAGCACGCTGCATTCCGCAGTATTTTTGGCAATTTTATTTCGGAAAAGTATTACTTTTTTCCTGTGCTGTGCTATCTTACAGGCGACGGTTAGCCACATCTAACTGCTGCAAAATATAGAGGAGCGATCTGCCATGAAGAGATTTGCCATGTTTGCCGCCGGTGTGCTGTTCGGCACCACCGGCATTAAGGTCCTGGGCAGCAAGGACACCAAGAAAGCATAGGGGCGCTTTTTTCACGCATTCTTTTTCTTATAGCCGCAGTCACAGTACGGTCCGCCGGAGGCCAGGGTATACGTCCGCACAAAGCTTGCCGCGCCGCCGGTCTCACTCATGGTATAGTCCGGATGACACAGAGCCAGCGTCAGGTCGTACGATCCCAGTTCCTGCATCAGTGTGCAGATACCGCACCGGGTAAACCGCCCTTCATAGCCGCTGCCGCCCGGGTATTCGTAAAAGTCCGTCAGCCGTTCCACGTCCGGCCATTCTGGCATGGGCAGAACAAATGCGCCAAGCAGGGCACAGTTGACGATATTCATCTTAAAGCGGTCCGCTGTCAGCTGCCGCCGAGCAGATACCCAAGGACGCACGGGGCCGTTTCATCACCGGAGATACTGCTTTAAAGCATCTCTCCGTTTTGCATGTGGAATGCGAAATACAAAAAGCCGCACGGGAACACCGTACGGCTGGCTTTGCAGGAACAAGGCCTACCATTATCCAATAATACCCTATTTCGACTGCATTTTCAATCTGAACATCTTAAGGCGTTTTTTGCTCCCAAATTCCGTGTGGTTGTCTCAGTTTTACCTGTGTGGGTCAGGTTGTGGGTCAAATGAGAGAACGGCGGCAAATTGAACTTGCCGCCGCATTACTGTTTTCGCACTTTGACCCATATTTTTCAGCAACTTATGCGGTCAACGCAAAATGAAAAAACTGAACTTTTAACGCGGAAAAACCGCCTAAAAAGGCGGATTTTCAAGGTTTTTTGGTCGGAGTGCGGGGACTCGAACCCCGGGCCTCCTGCTCCCAAAGCGGTTTACATAATTCCTTATGACGATTTGTGCCGCTTTCCTGCCATTTCGTCTCGTTTACGGATACTCTTTAAGACTCTTATTTCCACTGTTTCCACGTACTCCACGCCTGTCTGTAGTCAAATATGTGGTCAAAAAACCGCTTTCTGAACACCCTCGTGACAGGGGACAGAAAGCGGTTTTTCATAGTTCGCCGGAGTGCTGCGGACAGATGATTTGCCTCTCCAGCCTGTCGCATTGTACCTCTGATGAGGTGGTTAAGCAAGTCCTTTATGCAAGGATAGGCGGTGCAGTATTTGCATCGCTATAGACAAAGAATAGGGACTTTCTCTTAATACGAGCTGCGTTTTAAGGGAAAGCGTACCAGAAGTAAGGGAAAGTATCTGCGCCCTGCGAGAGAAACGCCGTTGACTTTCGTCGTAATTTTGTCATGAATATTTTTCGATTGGCACTTAAAGCGAGGGCTTCCCGCAGGTCGGGCAGGACCTACTCTTCCTTGCCTGACGAGTAGCACGCGCTCTCTGCTCTGTCTCAAGTGCGCCTAAAAGGCTCTGCCAAAGATTCGGATTTGGCTCATGCTCTGCGTAGTCTTCGAGGTGCCGCCGAATATCATCGGCAGCCGACGCAAGAAACTTATCGTCCAGAAACCGAATGTGGCGCTTAATATAATCGGAAACTAATGCGGGCATACATGTGTTTCTGCCCATCGCATACCGCATTGCCGACAGCAGGATCAAGCGAAAGTCAGAGTCACAGATTGGCGCGAGCAGGTCCTGAGGGAACAGCAGAAACTCCTTGCCATTATTCATGCATACGCGCAGTGGTCGCTGCTCATCCGTTACCAGATTCAATAGGCTGTTGGCTTGATCCTTCAGTTCATCAATGGTGATCGATTCGTAGTCCTGAAACGGGCTTGCTTCATAATTCATCATTTGACCTCCAATCAGTTTGTCCTCACGATGAGGTGTTGGTATTGTAGCTCTGACTGCCCGGAGGTTCAACTGTTTCTTTTGCAGCTCGAAAAAATCCAATAGGGTCGAAATTCGTGCGGATTTATCATTTTCTTGCTTTTCCTGCCCGAATGTGCTATCATTATAAACAACGCTGTCAAGTGTTGGAATAGGCCTTGGCAGTATGGCTGCAATAGACCGAATGCTCTGCCAAGCGGCAGAGCATTTTTTGTATATCGGTACGGAGGAGATATTTTATGTCTGTGAGTTATAAAAAACTCTGGAAGCTGCTCATCGATAAGGACATGAAGAAAAAGGACCTGTGCGGGAGGGCCGGTATCAGCCCAGCATCGGTTACCAAGATGGGACGAAACGGCCATGTCACCACAGAGATACTTGTGAAGATTTGTGCGGCACTGGATTGTGGTATTGAGGATATTGTGGAGATTGTACCAGACGAAAACAACACGAAGGGACATGAGGGCGATGATGAATAATTATATTGAACTTCCCGTTGAAACAATTGAACTGGATAAGAGCAACCCTCGCATTGCTCGTGGCGTTGCGTATTATGGCGAGAATATCACAAGTGAAACAATGGCACTACTACTGGGATCGACATCCGAAGCGTGCGCCAGTCTTCGAGAGTCCATTAGGGAGAATGGGGGAATCATTCATCCTATCGTTGTAAACAGGCGTGTGGATGGGAGCTATGTGGTAGTTGAGGGAAACACGAGACTGCAAATTTATAAAGACTTTATAAAAAATGGAGTTCCTGGTGACTGGACAAAGATTCGTGCGATCGTTTACGAAGATTTAGACGATGATCGTATGCATGCGATTCGTTTGCAGGCACATCTTATTGGCCCAAGAGAGTGGGATCCGTATTCCAAGGCATTATATTTACATCATCTCGCAAATGTTGAGCATATGCCAATGGCGACGTTAATTTCCTTTTGCGGCGGCACCTCAAAAGCATCTGAGATTCGAAATATGATTGCTGCATACAACGACATGGAAACCTATTACCGGCCATTGTGTGACGACGATACGCAGTTCAACCATCGGAATTTCCATGGTTTTGTAGAGCTACAGCGAAAGAATGTTATCGATGCTCTTACAATGCGTGGCTTTAGCAAAACTGATTTTTCTCAATGGATGATCGATGACCGGTTTTCTGTTTTGCAAGATGTTAGACGTCTACCGGAGATCCTGAAAAGCAAAAATGCTTTGGAAGTTTTCTTGAAAGAAAACAGTAGAGAAGCTAAAAAAATACTGGCTGTTGAAGAGATTACAACGGACAAATTGAAAGATGTTCCCTATGAACTGCTTGCACAGGAACTGACCAAGCGAATGGCGAAAATTGAATTGAGAGAAGTTGAACATCTTCGCGATGATTCTGAGTATTCAGAAAAATTAGAGAGTTTAGAGCGCGTATTCGAAGAATTGAACTTTGTGCTGGGTGAAGTTAAGGGAGAGTAATCACTATGGGCGAGTCTGCGCAGCATTTGCAACTGGTCAATTTAATAATCGACGAAGTCGTCAGTATAGTTGGCGAAACAAATAGGTGTTTTATCATGTCAGATGCAGCAGACGGCTACGCACTTTCTCCTCTTATGGAAGAGGGATATCGCCCTGATGTGTATTATCAATATCAGCATAGTTTGATTATCGGCGAGGCGAAAACCAGTGATGATGTCGCCCGTGTACATAGTAAACTGCAGTATGAATCGTACCTTAAAAAGTGCTCTCTCTTCCGAGGAAAGGCTATGTTTTTAGCTGCGGTTCCGTGGACAGAGCACGCCACCATTCACAATATTCTTAGAAATCTTCAACAGAAGTATCCAGGAATATATGAGGTACGGATCATCGACGGGATTGGAGGAGCAATATGAAGCGAATCCATCTAATAAAAGAACCGAGTTTCATTGCGAAATACGATGCCTTCCAGTACCAAAAAGAGGCATTTGAAGCAATTAAGGATTTAGAGTATGCTGCAATTTTTCATGAGCAAGGCCTTGGCAAAACAAAAATCGCAATCGATCTTCTGCTGTATTGGCTAACCGAAACCTCTATAGATACGGTTCTGGTTGTTACAAAAAAACAACTTGTTCATAATTGGATCAGAGAATTTAAGAATCATACGGCTATTAAGCCGGCTGTTTTGGATACGAACAAACAAGGTAACTTTTATGTCTTTACTGGCCCTGCACGCGTTGTAGTTACAAACTTTGAGGTTCTTGTATCGGAGATTGAACAGGTTAAGTTATTTTTAGAAACCCGGAATGTCGCTATTATCATTGACGAATCCGCAAAACTAAAAAATCCGAACGCTAAACTTACAAAAGCATTCTTTGAATTATCACCGCACTTCAAAAAGCGTGTTATCATGACGGGGACTCCTGTCGCAAACCGCCCATATGACATTTGGGCACAAATCTTCTTTTTAGATCAAGGAAAGAGTCTTGGCACAGATTTCAATTCATTCCGAAAGGAAACAGACCTGTCAAATAAACTATCTCGCGACGAAGGGTCGCAGAGCAATTTTGAAGGTGTTGTCTCTGGCATTCATGCCAGAATAAAGGACTTCTCCGTGCGCGAAACCAAGAATAGTGGAGTTGTTGAGTTGCCGGACAAAGTGTATATTAGAGAAACTGTAGACTTTGCCCCGGAACAGAAAACTTTGTACGATAGAGTTCGTGAGGAATTAAAGATTGAAGTTGTAAAAGACGGTGAACTTGTTGAGGACGATTCGTCTGCTATCGTAAAGCGACTTTTGCGGCTTGTGCAGGTCACATCAAACCCGCGACTGGTTGACGATTCATTT
>OICL01000439.1_pt1 | contig 22285 bp, 18 predicted proteins | sample 1581231 | NCBI WGS metagenome assembly OICL01 (sample SAMEA3882542, study PRJEB24775) | human gut metagenome | biome: human-associated habitat; feature: intestine environment; material: feces | place: Netherlands | collected 2009/2010 | reverse complement strand
ATGAACATTTGGGATATCGTATGGTCGGCTGGTTCACAAATTGTGGATATAAATTCCACAGATGGTACAATCTGGCATGGATGGAAAAAGAGATTGGAGAACACGTGGCAGATCAGCCGCCGGTGATCGCGTTCACGGATATAGTAGAAGATATTTCTTTACAGAACGGAGAACTCCGTTTATAATATGCATGTTAAAATAATTGAAAATACAAGGTTCTCCGAAGCCTTCATGCCTAAGATCCATAAAAATTGTGATGATGGGATGTCGGCCAGGAATGACAGGTCTGTCAGTTCCTCAGGGTAGATAGGGAAACGTATCTGCCTCCCGCGTATTTGGAAAGGAGAGCAGCACCTTTGTTTACCAAAGCACATAGGAGAAGCTGTCAAAGCATTCGTAAAAAATGTCACAGGCAGATTCTCTTATATTTCGCCTGCTCTTTTTTCGGAAAGAGCAGGTTTTTAATATATGAAAACAGAATCAGATAAGAAAAAATCCGGAATCAGTGCCATAATCCTCTGTGGAGGGAAAAGTACCCGGATGGGGAAGGATAAAGCAGGACTTCTGATTGGAAAGAAGACATTTTTACAACAGATCGAAGAACATGTAAGTGGTGCGGATGAGGTGCTGCTTTCGGTAAAAGACCGGCGGGATTATCCGGAGATAGAGGCAAGACATATCGAAGATCTGGAACAGGACAAAGGACCGTTGATGGGTCTGTGCTCGGCGCTGAAAGAATGCAGCCATGAACGGGTCTGGGTGATATCCTGTGATATGCCGCTGGTTGACTGGGATGTGGCGCAGGAACTGGAAGACTATCTGATGGATGGGATTGATGCAGTGATCCCGGTAGGCAAGACCGGGAAAAAATATGTGCTCTGTGCATGGTACAGGAAATCTGTATGGAAGATATTGGAAGAACAGTTAAAGACCGGGGATTATAAAGTGCAGCATGTACTGGAAAATCTGAGGGTATGTTATGTGGCAGTTCAGGGAATTACAGACGGACCGGGGAAATTTTATAATATAAATACACCAGAAGAATATCGGAAAATAATACCAAAGAAAATAAAAGAAAAAGCACAGCAGACCCCGGTTGTATCGTTTGTGGCCTATTCCGGCACCGGTAAGACGACATTTCTGGAAAAACTGATTCCGAAGCTGAAAGCATATGGGCTTAAGATTGCGATCGTAAAGCATGACGGACATCGGTTTGATATCGATCACGAAGGAAAAGACAGTGACCGCTTTACCAAAGCCGGAGCAGACGTGACCGGTCTGATCTCCTTGGAGAAAGCGGTGCTGATGGACAACAGAACAGTTGATCCGGAAGAATTCCTGAAAAAGATAGATGGTGTGGATCTGATTCTGACAGAGGGATTCAAGCACGGACCGTGGCCGAAGATTATGCTGCACCGGAAAGAAAACGGGAAACCGATGCCGTTACGACCGGAAGAATGTCTGGCAGTGATCAGTGATGTAGATGTGGAGGACTGTGAAAATGTGTTCCCGTTGGACGATGTTGGGAAAACGGCGGTTTTTTTACTTCAGTATATACAGCAGAATATGCAACATATAGAAAATCTATAGTAGAGTATGAAACGGAATGTGCCTGGATGACAGGTACAAGATGATAGATACATTGATAAGAATTGAAACGAGAAACGATAAAGAAACGAGGCGGAAAAAGTATGAAACTGATCAGAACAGAAGATGCAGTGGGACATGTGTTATGTCATGATATGACGCAGATCATTCCGGGAGTGATCAAAGATGCGAGATTCCGGAAGGGACATATTGTCACAGAAGAAGATATTCCGGTGCTTCTTTCCATAGGGAAAGAACATCTGTATGTCTGGGAGAAGACAGAAGGCATGCTTCATGAGGATGAAGGTGCGGAACGTCTGCGCAGGATCACGCAGAATGAAAATATGCATCCGTCAGTTGTAAAAGAAGGCAAAATTGAACTGCTTGCGGATGTCGACGGATTATTCCAGGTGGATGTCGAACGATTATATGATGTGAACAGTGTGGATGAGATCATGATCGCAACCAGACACACGAATACAGCGGTAAAAAAAGGCGACAAGCTACTGTCCTTCGACATTGACAAGATCAAAGCGGCAGGAATGCGGGTGATTCCGCTGATCATAGATGAAAAGAGACTGGAAGAAGCAGAAAAAAAGGCGGGTCCGGAACCGTTATTGAAGGTAACACCGTGGAAATTAAAGACGGCAGGTGTGATCACAACCGGAAGTGAAGTCTATAAAGGACTGATCAAAGACCAGTTTACTCCTATAGTGGAAAAGAAGCTGGAGACATTTGGAATCCAGATGACAAAGCATGTATTATGCAGTGATGATACGAAAATGATCACGGACGCAATTGCAGAAATGAAGGAAGCGGGAGTGGATCTTATTATCTGTACGGGCGGGATGAGTGTAGATCCGGATGATAAGACACCGGGTGCAATCAAGGCTTCCGGAGCGGAAATCGTCACATATGGGGCACCGACACTGCCGGGTGCGATGTTGTGTCTGGCTTACTTTGAAGACGATACACCAATCGTGGGACTGCCGGGCTGTGTGATGTATGCAAAAGCAACCGTATTCGATCTGATCCTGCCGAGAATGGCAGCAGGGATTAAGATTGAGCGGAGAGATATTATCCGGATGGGACACGGAGGACTCTGTCTTGGTTGTAAAGAGTGCCATTATCCGGTCTGTCCATTCGGAAAGGAGGCGTAAAGGTGGAACCATCCCGAGTGACACTTGAAGAGGCACAGGAATTATTTCAAATCTGTATGCCGGGAATAAAAAAAGAAGAAAAACCGGCAGCAGACTGTCTGGGACAGATTCTGGCAGAGCCGGTATATGCGGCAGTAACCCAGCCGCCGTTTCCAAGGTCAGCGATGGATGGATTTGCACTGAGAAGCCGGGACGTCTGCAGGGCAGATCTTGAGCATCCGGTTACCTTGGAAGTTGCCGGGTGTGTGTATGCGGGACAAAAGACAGAGCTTATACTGGAACCACATCAGGCAGTCCGGATCATGACCGGAGCAATGATACCGGAAGGAGCAGACTGTGTAGTAAAACAGGAAGATACGGATTATGTAAGAATAGCAGATCCGGATCCGGACAGGAAAACAATCAAAATTTATAATAATGTGGGACCGGGAGAAAATTACTGCCCGAAAGGAGAAGATTTTTCTGCCGGGGAATTGCTGGCAGAAGCCGGACTTTTGGTGGATTCTTATCTGCTGGCGGCAGTTACGTCTGCGGGAGTACGGGACATTACTGTATATAGAAGACTTAGGGCTGCAGTGATTACAACCGGTGATGAGCTGCAGAATGCAGATACATCATTAGAACCCGGGAAAATCTATGATGCAAATGGAATCTGGCTGTGTGCGAGATTAAGAGAGATGGGCTGTGAGATACTACAGTATGAAACCGCGGGAGATGACAGGGACAAGATCGCAGACAAGATCAGTGAGGTATTAAAAGAAGCAGATCTGATCCTGACAACCGGAGGGGTATCAGTAGGAGATAAGGATCTCGTTCCGGATGTCATAGAAAGCCTGAACGGCAGGGTACTATTTCACGGGATACGGGTAAAACCCGGAATGCCGACAATGCTTTCGGTAGTAGAGGACATCCCTGTTCTGTCGCTTTCCGGTAATCCATTTGCAGTGGCGGCATTATTTGAATTATTAGTCGGCGGATATCTGGCGGACAGGGCAGAAGAGGTATATATACAGAAGAAAGAGACAAAAGTGCTGAGACAGACATTTGTAAAGACCGGGAAGCCAAAACGGATCGTAAAAGGAAAATGTGATGAGGAAGGCGTGTTCCTTCCGCAGATTCAGAGAAACGGACAGCTTAAGAATGGGATTGGCAGCAATTGTCTGGTGGTATTCCCGGAGGGAGAACGGACCTATCCGGAAGGAGAAAAAGTTCAGGTGATCCGGATATGATAAGGAAGGAGTAATCATGGGAGAATTTACGCATTTCAATGAACAGGGGCATGCAGTGATGGTCGATGTCAGTGAAAAAGCAGACACGATGCGTGAGGCAACGGCAATGGGAAGAATCCGCATGTCGAAGGAATGTTTTGAAAAAGTAAAGACGGGTGGAATGAAAAAGGGAGATGTCCTGGGAACTGCAAGGATTGCAGGAATCATGGGGGCGAAGAGAACATCAGAGCTGATCCCGTTGTGCCATATCCTGAACCTGAGCAAGGTTACAGTGGAATTTGAATATATAGAGGAAACCTGTGAGATTGAAGCACGGTGTACGACGAAGACGGTCGGGAAGACCGGTGTAGAGATGGAAGCACTTACCGGAGTTCAGGTGGCACTGCTTACGATTTATGATATGTGTAAGGCGGTCGACAAAGGCATGTGCATGACCGGTATCCGTTTATTGAAGAAAACAGGTGGAAAAAGCGGCATATGGGAAGCTGACCGGGAGACGGAGCTATGATTGATGCGGCAGGAAGAGTGATTGATTATATGCGGATCTCCATTACGGACCGCTGTAATTTAAGATGTAGATATTGTATGCCGGACGGAATCACGCAGGTGTCTATGGCGGAGATCCTGACGTATGAAGAGATCCGGAAAGTGTGCATACTTGCAGCAGAGCTTGGCATTCAGAAGATCAAGATCACAGGCGGGGAACCGCTGGTGCGGAAAGGATGCGCCGATCTGATTGGAATGATAAAAAATATTTCGGGAATCACACAGGTCACGATGACGACGAATGGCGTTCTGTTACAAGACAATCTGGAAGCGTTAAAGAAGGCCGGACTGGACGGGATCAATATCAGTCTGGATACGCTTGATCGTGAAAAATATCAAGAGATTACCGGAACCGACGCCTGTGAAACAGTACGGCAGGCAGTAGCGGCCGCCGCAGAAAGTGGGATACGGACAAAGGTGAATACGGTGTTGCAGTCTGACGGTGACAAAACGGAATGGAAGGCATTGATCACACTGGCTGAAAGCCTGCCGGTTGATGTAAGATTTATAGAACTCATGCCGATCGGTTATGGAAAGGAGAATACAGGTGTGTCGAATCTGGAACTTCTGGATGAGATACGGAAGGTATATCCAGATATCCGAAAGGACAGTAAGATACACGGCAATGGACCTGCGGTATATTATCAGATTCCAGGATTCACCGGCGGTATCGGATTTATCAGTGCGATGCACGGTAAGTTCTGTAAGAACTGCAACCGCATCCGGCTGACTTCGACCGGAGACCTGAAGCCGTGTCTGTGTTATGGGGATACCTATCCATTGAAAGATTTACTGCGGAATGGAACAGAGGAAGAGATAAAAAAACAGATAAAACGAGCCATTGAACAGAAACCGGCAGCGCATTGCTTTGAAGAGCCGGGAGCGATTACGGAAGCACATCAGATGGCACAGATTGGAGGATAAAAGACAGGATGAATCAGAAGAAAGGCATGATCAGAGGAATCTGTATCAGTCCCAGAAGAGGAACTGCCAAGTATCCGGTAGAAACGGCAAAGATCGTGCCGGACTGGGGCATTGAAGAAGATGCACATGGCGGAAAATGGCACAGACAGATTAGTCTTCTTGCACTGGAGAAGATTGAAGCATTCCGGGAAAAGGGAGCGGATGTAGATTTTGGGGCATTTGGAGAAAATCTGATCGTAGAGGGATTTGATTTAAGAAATGTTCCGGTTGATTCCGAAATACGGATCGGAGATGCAGTCAGGCTGAAAGTCACACAGATTGGAAAGGAATGCCACAGCCACTGTGCGATCTATCAGCGGATGGGAGACTGTATTATGCCAAGAGAAGGCATTTTCGCAGAAGTACTGACAGGTGGAATGATCCGTGTGGGTGACTGTGTGGAAGTCGTAATGCCGCAGGAAGACCGCCCATACAGTGTAGCCGTGATCACGCTGAGTGACAAAGCATTTGCCGGAGAACGAGATGACCTAAGCGGTCCGGCAATAGAAAAGATATTAAAAGACAGTGAAGAAAAAGATCATATCAGATTTGACATAAAAGAGACCATTCTTCTGCCGGATGGTGAAGAAGGATTAAAGAAACAGCTGATCCGTCTGGCAGATCAGAGACAGGTTGACCTGATCCTGACAACAGGCGGGACAGGATTTGCCCAAAGAGACATGACGCCGGAGGCCACGATCGCTGTCTGCGACCGGATGGCAAACGGAATTGCAGATGCAATCCGTAATTATTCGATGACGATCACAGACCGTGCAATGTTCAGCCGGGCAGTGTCGGGACTGCGGAAGAAGACACTCATTATCAATCTTCCGGGTAGCCCGAAAGCAGTGACGGAAGCACTGGAGTATATTCTTCCGAAACTTCCTCATGGACTGGATGTCCTGAGAGGAAATGTACAGGAATGTGGCAGGAAATAATCCTATTACAGATACAGTAACTGGTAAATTTATCAGACAAGAGAAAAGGAGAAACGTATTATGAAGAACCAGATGGCAAAAAGGATCGCATCTGTCCTCCTGGCAGGAGTGATGCTAGTTTCACTGGCAGCATGCGGAGAAAATAAAAAGACAGAAGAAAAGAAGACAGATGACAGCAAAAAGAGCAGCAAGAAAGAGACAGAGATCCAGGTATTCATCGCAGCAAGCCTGAACACGGTTATGACAGAGCTTGCAAAAGAGTACAACGAAGATCATCCGGAAGTGAAGATCACATTTAACGCAGACAGCTCCGGAACACTGCTGACACAGATCGAAGAGGGATATGAGTGTGACCTGTTCTTCTCTGCAGCACAGAAGCAGATGGATCAGCTTGAAGCAGACGGATTGGTAGTAGACGGCACAAGAGCAAATGTCCTGAATAACCAGGTGGTAGTTATCTCCTTAAAAGACAGCGGCACAAAGGTAACAGGTCTTGAGAACTTAAAAGATGCCAAGAGTATCGCACTTGCAGGCGGAAGTGTTCCGGTTGGAAAATATACAAGACAGGCACTGGTAAATCTTGGAACATTAAAGGCTGACGGTGAAGTAGATGCCATTACAACAGATCAAGTATCACAGGCACTTGGTGGAGTGGAGATTAGTGAGGAAGATAACGTAAGTAAAGTACTTACAGCAGTAGCAGAAGGATCCTGTGAAGTTGGAACAACATACTATTCAGATACTTATGGATACGAAGACAAACTGAATATCCTCCAGGTTGTAAGCTATGATCTGACAGGCGATGTTATCTACCCAATCTGTCAGGTACAGAATGACGAAGCAGATAAGACACAGACTGCAGCCGCAAAAGACTTCTACGAATTCGTATTATCTGACAAGACTAAGAAAGTCTTCGATGCATACTATTTCGACACAGACGTAGAAAGATAAGAAGCTTCATAGTATGAAAGAAAATATGCAGGCAGTTGTGGCTGCATGTTTTCGATTTTTCGAAGTATGTAATAGATGAAACAGGAGGAAGTTACATGGATGCAGTGGTAGAAATACTGAAAGGACTGGATTACAGTCCACTATATGTGTCGTTAAAGACGGGAATTGTTGCAACGATATTCTCATTCTTTCTTGGCCTGTTTGCCGCAAGAAGAGTAATCAAGGCAGGACCGAAAGTGAAAGCAATTGCAGATGGGATCCTGACACTGCCGATGGTACTGCCGCCGACGGCAGCAGGATTCTTCCTGCTTCTTCTGTTCAGCAGAAGACGTCCGTTTGGTATCCTGCTGTACGAACAATTTGGCATCAAAGTTGTACAGACCTGGGCTGGCTGTATCATAGCAGCGACCGTGATCGCATTTCCGCTGATGTACAGAAATGCAAGAGCGGCATTCGAACAGATCGATGTGAATCTGATCCATGCGGCAAGAACACTTGGTATGCCGGAATATAAGATCTTCTGGAAGGTTGCAGTCCCATCCGCAGGACCGGGACTGGTAGCGGGTACGATCCTGACATTTGCAAGAGCGCTTGGAGAATATGGTGCAACATCCATGCTTGCGGGCAATATTCCGGGAAAGACGGGAACCATTTCCCAGAGGATCGCAATGGTTATCCAGGACGGCAATTATCTGACGGCGGGCATCTGGGTTGTGATCATTATGCTGGTTGCATTCGTGCTGATCGTCCTTATGAATCTGGTGACCGGTCAGAATACGAAGAATATCCGGAGATGGTAGGAGGAACGACAGATGGCGATGGAAGTAAAGATACATAAAAAACTTGGAGAGTACGAGCTGGATGTACACTGGAAATCCACGAAGAAAAGAATCGGAATCCTCGGTGCTTCCGGAAGCGGAAAGAGTCTGACTCTGAAAAGCATTGCAGGAATTGAGCACCCGGACCAGGGGCATATCCAGATTGGCGATCATGTCCTGTATGATTCTGATTCCAGAATCTGCTTAAAACCACAGAAGAGAAATGTCGGATATATGTTCCAGAACTATGCATTGTTCCCAACGATGACCGTGGAGCAGAATGTCGGAGCCGGACTTGTCGGTAACAAAAAGAAGAAGCAGGAACAGGTACAGAAGATGATCCGTCATTTCCGTCTGGAGGGACTGGAAAAAAGACTTCCGAGAGAGCTTTCCGGCGGGCAGCAGCAGAGAGTTGCGCTGGCGAGGATCATGGCATACGAACCATCCGTTATTCTTCTCGATGAACCATTTTCGGCACTGGATGTCTTCTTAAAAGACCGTCTGCAGCAGGAGATGATGGAACTCTTAAGCGATTATGACGGAACGGTGATCCTGGTGTCCCACAGCAGGGATGAGATCTACCGGTTCAGCGAGGAACTTCTGGTCATTGATGACGGGAAACAGATCTGTTACGGTGACACAAAGGCAATCTTTGACTGCCCAGAACAGGTGGAAGCAGCAAGGCTTACCGGATGTAAGAACATTGTTCAGGTAAAAAGGTTGGATGAACACAGTATCGAGATCCCGGACTGGGGCATAAGGCTTCATCTGGAACAGGAGATCGATGCAGAGATTACACATATCGGGCTTCGTGCACACGAATTCATCCCGGTGTGGGGCGAAAGAGAAGATAACTGCATTCCGGTTAAAGAAAAAGGAAAGGCAGAATTTCCATTTGAATGGAAATATTTCTTAAAAGGTGAGACAGAAGAAAGTGATGATATCTGCTGGTATGTACAGAAAAATCTATGGGACGAACTTACAGAAAAGGGCATTCCGGATTATCTGAAACTGCCGGAAAAAGAGATTCTTTTGCTGAAATAAAAATCATGATATAATGAGCGTTAGCGGACTGGCGTATGCTGGTTCTCTGACGCCTATTTTTGGAGGAAAATAATGTATACAATCGGGACACATATGTCCATTGCGGGAGGAATTGCGAAGACTGCGGAAAATGTAGTAAAGATGAATGCCAATACGATGCAGATATTCAGCAGAAACCCGCGTGGATCCAGTTATAAAACTTATGCACAAGAAGAAGTAGAGAAATTCCAGCAGATCCGTAAAAGCCATGCATTCGGTCCGGTTCTTGCACATGCGCCGTATACGATGAATCTGGCGAGTGCGACGGAAAAGACATATGAATTTGCCTGTACGGTGATCCGGGAAGATATCAGACGTATGGACGAACTGAAGATTGAAAACCTGGTATTCCATCCGGGCAGTCATACCGGGATCGGAGAAGAAGCCGGGATTACCAATATTATCCGTGGACTTGATCAGGCGATTACAGGAACGGAGAATATTAAGGTTCTGTTGGAAACAATGAGTGGAAAAGGGACAGAGATCGGATACCGTTTTGAACAGTTAAAGCAGATCCGAGAAGGCGTACAGAACCCGGAGCGGATTGGAATCTGCCTGGATACTTGTCACGTGTTCGCGGCGGGATATGATATTGTCCATGATCTGGACGGGGTACTGGATGAATTTGACCGGATATTGGGACTTGAATTATTAAGAACGATTCATCTGAATGATAGTCTGATGCCTTTCGGTTCCAGGAAAGACCGGCATGCAGTGATCGGAGAAGGTGAGATTGGGCTGGAGGCACTTCTGAATGTGCTGCGCCATCCGAAGCTTAAAGATCTGCCATTCTATCTGGAGACGCCGCTTGATGATGCCGGGCACAAAGAAGAGATTGCCAGATTGAAAGAATATCTGGATGAGGAATAAGGAGCGGAGCAGTTGAAAAAGTTAGAATATATAGCAAGAATCCATACCGACTTTCCAACGAAATTTGGAATTCCAAGGCAGTCGGGACTTGTAAGTACAAAAGGAACAATTGTATTCGAGCCAGAATACCGCAAAGAAGAGGCACTAAAAGGACTGGAAGAATATTCGCATCTGTGGCTGATCTGGGAATTTTCAGAGGTGGTCAGGGAGAACTGGAGTCCGACGGTACGTCCGCCGAGACTTGGCGGGAATAAGCGGTGCGGTGTATTCGCAACCAGGTCGCCGTTCCGGCCGAATCCGATCGGATTGTCCTGTGTCAGGCTGCTTGGGATCGAGAAACGTCCGGAAAAAGGTATGGTTGTTGAAGTCGAAGGAGCAGATTTGATGGATGGAACGCCGATACTGGATATCAAGCCATATCTGCCGTATGTGGACTGTATGCCGGATGCCAGAGGCGGATTCGCCGACCGGGTGAAGGGTTATGCACTGGAGGTAGAGATACCGGAGAAACTTCTGTTAAAACTTCCAAATGAACAGCAGGGATGCGTGCGGGAAATCCTCGCAGAAGATCCGAGACCGTCTTATCAGAATGATCCGGACAGAGTATATGGAATGGAGTATGCCGGGTATGAGATTAAGTTCCGGGTAAAAGACTACAGGCTGACGGTCTGTGAAATTGAGCGGGCCGCCGCGGACAGAACAATAAAATGATAATGATCAGGAGGATACAAAGGTGAAGTATTATCTTGCGCCATTAGAAGGAATTACAACTTATATATACAGGAGAGCATATCATACACATTACCGTCCGATGGAGAAATATTTCACTCCTTTTCTGGTTCCGCATACCAAAAAGGATTTTAATACGAGAGAGAAGAATGATATTCTGCCGGCACACAATCCGGGGATGAACCTGGTTCCGCAGATCCTGACAAATGACGCAAAGGGATTTCTGGATACGGTAGAAAAGTTAAAAGGGTATGGATATGATGAGGTGAACCTGAATCTTGGCTGTCCGTCCAAGACGGTAGTATCGAAAGGACGCGGCTCAGGATTTCTGATCCACACAGAAGAACTGAACCGGTTTCTGGATGAGATTTATGCAAAAGCAGATGTGAAGATATCCATAAAGACAAGAATCGGAAAATTTGATGCAGATGAGTGGGGAGAACTTTTGAGGATTTATAACCAGTATCCGTTGGAAGAGCTGATCGTACATCCGAGAGTACAGCAGCAGTTTTATAAAGGACATCCGGATCTGGATGCATTTGCGGATGCAGTGAAGGAATGTAAGCACACGTTGTGTTATAACGGTGATATTTTTACAACAGAGGATATGGAAAAATTAAAGAAGCGTTTTCCAGAGGCCTCCTGTATCATGCTGGGGCGCGGAATTTTGAGAAATCCGGAACTGATTGAAATCATGGAATCCGGAGAAAAAAAGATCGATGCGAAGAAATTAAGAGCGTTCCATGATCAGATCTATCAGGATTACCAGGAGGTAAGCTGTGGGGATAAGAATGTGCTGTTCAAGATGAAAGAACTCTGGTGTTATCTTGGGACATTGTTCCCGGATAAGGAAAAACAGCTGAAAAAGATCCGGAAAGCAGAGAAACTGGATCGCTATGAAGCAGTTGTAGAAGAACTTTTAAGTCACAATTATATTGACTTAAAGTAAATAGATGCTGAAATAAAAGAGATTGCAGACAAAATCAGGAATAAAGTTCTGCAGTCTCTTTACTTTAAAAAAAATATGCAATATAATAGATAAAAATTCTATATACAGGAATTTTGCAAAAGGGAGGGACATGAATTGGATCGTTTGAATGAATTGATCGCAGAGAATCTGAAAGATATCCGAAAAGGAAAAGGACTGAGTCTGGAACAGGTGTCATCCCTTACCACAATCAGCAAAAGTATGTTAAGTCAGCTGGAAAGGGGAGAAGTGAATCCTACGATATCGACGGTGTATAAGCTGGCACTGGGATTGAAAGTACCGGTAACGGCATTTACCGCAGATAAACCGCAGCCGTTTTTCGGAACTGGCAAGAAAGAAGTAGATCCTTTGGCGGGTGATGATGGAAGATATCGTCTTTATCCGATTTTCAGCTTCCGGGAAGGACAGGATTTTGAGATATTTGACCTGGAATTTGACGAGGGAGGAATGATGCAGGCGAACCGCCAGATGAATGGTACGAGAGAATTCATTACCGTGTATTCCGGAGAATTGACACTGATCTTTAAAGATCATGAATATGTGCTGAAAGCCGGAGATGCGGCTTCGTATAATGCTTTTGATGATTATGTGTATAAAAATACTGGAAAGGGAATGGTGACTGCCAATATTGTAGTACACTATTCGAATTAGAAAGGAGTAACAGCATGGAAGACCAGAAACAGCGAGTATATGATGCGTTAAACAAGATGGGAATTAAGTACGAGGTGGTAGAACACGAGCCCGTGCATACAATGGAGGATATGGACCGGCTGGGACTCCCGGAAAAAGGAACATTGTGTAAGAACTTATTCTTAAGAGATTCAAAGGGAAAGAGACATTTCCTGATCACAGCTGATGAGAAGACAAAGGTAGATCTGAAGGCACTGGGAAGACAGCTTGGGGCAGGAACATTAAGCTTTGCTTCCGAAGAACGTCTGGAAAAATATCTTGGTGTAAAACAGGGAAGCGTTACACCTTTTGCCCTGATGAACGATACGGAACATGCGGTGGAATTCTTTATCGATAAAAACTTAAGCAGATGTAAAAGTATGGGAATTCATCCACTGGAAAATACAGCAACAGTATTCATATCCTTTAAGGATCTGGATAAATTCTTATGGAATCTGGATGTTGATGTAGTTAAGATTAAATTGTAAAAAGTTTATAGTTTTTTTATTGCATGTTTCCTCACGCAGAAGTAGAATAGAACAGTATATGATACGAAGCAACAGATGAAAGTGAGGATAATTATGGAAGAATGGCAGAACGGACACGACCAGCCAGGATACCATTATCACCAGGAGCAGGATAAAAAGCGAAAGCCAATTGAGACACCGGGAAAGCGTTTCTGGAAGATGTGGGGTCCACTCCTGATCAAATGGGGAATTGGAATCGGTGTAGGCATGGTAGTCATGGCGGCCATGATGGTGGCATATATGAAGACGCATTATCAGACGCAGGCGGCATTAGAAGCATTGATGTCTGATCAGAATAAGCTGATGGGCTTTTATGAGAAGATGTTGAATAAATATATTGATTATACAACATGGGTGGAAGGTCTGTCAGCGCTTGTTACGATTCCTGTGATGGCAATTTTGTATCACGGTGACAGAAAGAAAGAGAAAAAAGCAGGTATCATACCGGATAAAAAAGCACCTTTGTGGAAATATCCGGCGGCGCTTATTATGGCACTTGCCATGAGCCTGGGACTGAATAACCTGATCATCATCGGGAATCTGTCTGCGGTAGATGCAAGCTACAAGACAACGATGAATGCCATGTATTCGGCGCCGCTTGCTATACAGATCTTATGTCTGGCAGTACTGGTTCCGATTTGTGAAGAATACGTATTCAGAGGACTGTTCTTCAGAAGAATGGAAAAGGAAAGTTCGTTTGTATATGCGATGGTTTATTCATCAGTTGTATTTGGTGTATTACATGTGAATCTGGTACAGATGCTTTATGGATTTTTACTGGGACTGATGTTGGCATATGTATATGAAAAATACGGTTCGCTGAAGGCACCGGCAGCAGCACATATGGCGATGAACCTGTTGTCTGTACTGGCTACCAGATACGGACTCTATAACTGGATGTTGAAAGATAACATGCGGATCGGTGTGATTACGGTTGTATGTGCAATGATCGCATCAACAATGTTTGTTCTGATCCAGCGGATTGAAGAAAAACCGGAGCTAAAGACTGAAAATAAAAATCTGACAATGTAAATTGTCAGATTTTTTTGTACAAAACATAAAGAAGACTAATAATCTGATAATTTAGGGTAATTTTCCTCTTTACAATAGTAAAACCTTGTGATATAGTAGGAAAAAACAAAAGAAAGGAACAGGTGTATGAAAGAAGGAAATGTAGTCCAGCATCATGGACTGTATCGTTCCGAATTCGAACATGATAACTGTGGAATCGGTGCGATCGTTAATATCAAAGGGCAGAAAAGTCACGATACAGTGGCAAACGCATTGAAAATCGTTGAAAATCTTGAACATAGAGCTGGCAAGGATGCCGAAGGTAAGACAGGTGATGGAGTTGGAATCTTATTACAAGTTTCTCACAGATTCTTCTCTAAAGTCTGTAAACCTCTCGGCATCTTTTTAGGTTCTGAAAGAGATTATGGAGTGGGAATGTTCTTCTTCCCGCAGGACGAATTAAAAAGGAATCAGGCAAAGAAGATTTTTGAAGTCATCGTCAAAAACGAAGGAATGAATTTCCTTGGATGGAGAGAAGTTCCGGTAAAGGCAGATGTACTTGGAAGCAGAGCAGTTGAATGTATGCCGTGCATTATGCAGGGATTTATTGAAAGGCCAAAGAAAGTAGAACAAGGTATTGATTTTGACCGTAAGCTTTACATTGTAAGACGTGTATTTGAGCAGAGTGCAGATGATACATATGTGGCATCCCTTTCCAGCCGTACTATCGCTTATAAAGGAATGTTCCTGGTAGATCAGCTTCGTCTGTTCTTCCCGGATCTGCAGGATCCTGATTATGACTCTGCGATCGCACTGGTTCATTCCAGATTCAGTACGAACACGAATCCAAGCTGGGAGAGAGCACATCCGAACCGTTTCATCGTACATAACGGTGAGATCAATACCATCCGTGGCAACACGGACAAGATGCGTGCCAGAGAAGAGAATATGGAATCTGAGTGTATGAAAGGAAAACTTCACGAAGTACTTCCGGCAGTTAATACCAGCGGTTCCGATTCAGCAATGCTTGACAATGCAATTGAGTTCATGGTTATGAGTGGCATGGATCTTCCGCTTGCAGTAATGATCGCAATTCCGGAACCATGGGCGAACAACAGAAACCTTTCCCAGAAAAAGAAAGATTTCTATCAGTATTATGCAACCATGATGGAACCATGGGACGGACCTGCGTCTATTCTGTTCAGTGACGGTGACTGCATGGGAGCCGTACTTGACAGAAACGGGCTGCGCCCATCCAGATATTATATTACGGATGACGATACACTGATCCTTTCCTCAGAGGTTGGTGTTTTAGATATTCCACCGGAGAAAATTGTAGTAAAAGAAAGATTGCATCCTGGCAAGATGCTTCTGGTTGATATCAAAAAAGGAAAAGTCATTGATGACGAAGAACTGAAAGAGACTTACGCAAGCAGACAGCCATATGGTGAATGGCTGGACAACAATCTGATCGAGTTAAAAGATCTGAAGATCCCGAATCAGAAAGTTCCTTCTTATACGGCAGAAGAATGCAGAAGACTTCAGAAAGCATTTGGATATTCTTATGAAGAAGTAAAGACATCCATCCTGAATATGGCGAAGAATGGTGCGGAAGGAACGGCTGCTATGGGTATCGATGCACCGCTTGCGGTATTGTCAGATATGCATCAGAATCTGTTCGGATATTTCAAACAGCGTTTTGCACAGGTAACCAACCCTCCGATCGATGCCATCCGTGAGAAGGTCGTTACATCCACAACGGTTTATATTGGCGAAGATGGTAACCTTTTGGAAGAAAAAGCAGAGAACTGTAAGATGTTGAAGGTCAACAACCCGATCCTTACAGAGACAGACCTTCTGAAGATTAAAAATATGAAAGAAGACGGATTCAAGGTTGCAGAGATCCCGACAATCTATTATAAGAATTCAAGCCTTGAAAAAGCAATTGATTATCTGTTCATCGAAGTTGACAGAGCTATCCGCGAAGGGGCTAACATCCTGATCCTTTCAGATAGAGGAGTGGATGAATATCATGTGGCAATGCCGTCACTTCTGGTACTTTCCGGATTGCAGCAGCATCTGGTACGTACGAAGAAACGTACGTCTGTGGGAATTGTTCTGGAGACGGGAGAACCAAGAGAAGTACATCATTTTGCGACACTGATCGGTTATGGTGCATGTGCGATCAACCCGTATCTTGCACATGAATCCATCAAACAGCTTATTGATACCGATATGCTTCAGAAAGACTATTATGCGGCAGTTGATGATTATAACAATGCAGTGCTGGGAGGAATTATAAAGATTGCATCCAAGATGGGTATTTCTACAATCCAGTCTTATCAGGGAGCTAAGATTTTTGAGGCAATCGGACTGAAACAGGAATTCATTGACAAGTATTTTACGGACACGGTCAGTCGTATCGGCGGCATCGGAATCGAAGAAATTGCGGCGGATTATATCGCACGCCATTCTCAGGCATTTGACCCGCTTGGACTGGAAGTTGATATGACACTGAACAGCGTCGGACAGCATAAGTTAAAGAGTGGTGGAGAGAGACATCTCTATAATCCACAGACGATCCATATGCTTCAGGAATCTACAAGACGTGGTGATTATGATATGTTCAAACAGTATACGGATATGGTTAATGCAGAGGGAGAACATATTAATATACGTGGACAGCTGGAATTCAATTATCCGAAGAAAGGCATTCCGATTGAAGAAGTAGAAAGTGTAGATGAGATCGTAAAACGATTCAAGACAGGGGCCATGTCTTACGGTTCTATTTCCAAAGAAGCACATGAGACACTGGCAATCGCGATGAACCAGTTACATGGTAAATCCAACAGTGGTGAAGGTGGAGAAGAAATTGAACGACTGGATACCAACCGCTGTTCCGCAATCAAGCAGGTCGCTTCCGGACGATTCGGTGTAACTTCCAGATATCTTGTCAGTGCAAAAGAGATCCAGATCAAGATGGCACAGGGAGCAAAACCAGGAGAAGGTGGACATCTTCCGGGAGGAAAGGTATATCCATGGATTGCCAAGACCCGTCATTCTACACCGGGAGTCAGTCTGATCTCGCCACCGCCACATCATGATATCTATTCCATCGAGGACCTTGCACAGCTCATTTATGACTGCAAGAATGCGAATAAAGATGCAAGGATTACGGTGAAACTGGTATCAGAAGCCGGCGTTGGTACCGTAGCAGCCGGTGTTGCCAAAGCAGGAGCCGGATTGATACTGATCTCCGGATATGACGGAGGAACCGGTGCGGCACCAAGAAGTTCGATCCACAATGCCGGACTTCCGTGGGAGCTTGGACTTGCCGAGACACATCAGACGCTGATCCAGAATGGTTTGAGAGAAAGAGTCCGCATCGAGACAGACGGTAAGCTGATGAGCGGCCGTGACGTGGCGATCGCAGCCATCCTTGGAGCAGAAGAATTCGGATTTGCTACCGCACCGCTGGTAACAATGGGATGTGTAATGATGCGTGTATGTAATCTGGATACCTGCCCGGTCGGAGTTGCAACACAGAATCCGGAACTTAGAAAGCGTTTCCGGGGAAAACCGGAATATGTTGTGAACTTCATGCGCTTTATCGCACAGGAACTTCGTGAATATATGGCAAAATTCGGTGTCCGTACACTGGATGAACTGGTAGGAAGAACAGATCTTCTGAAAGTGAAGGATGTGCCAACATCAGAACGTGCATCCACACTGAATCTGGAGCAGATTCTGGATAATCCTTATGAAGGCACAAAGACACCGATGACCTTCAATCCGAAGAAAGTCTTTGATTTTGAACTAAATAAAACACTGGATGAAAGAGTTCTGGTAAAAGAACTTCTTCCTGCTGTAGAAAAGAAACAGAAGAGAAGCATTGAAATAGATGTAACAAATACAAACCGTACATTCGGAACGATCTTTGGTTCAGAGATTACAAGAAGATATCCGGAAGGTCTGGATGAAGACAGTTATGTAGTACATTGTAAAGGTGCCGGCGGACAGTCATTTGGTGCATTCATTCCAAAGGGACTGACACTGGAACTCACAGGTGACAGTAATGACTACTTCGGTAAAGGATTGTCAGGTGGTAAACTTGTCGTATATCCGCCGAAAGGAATCCGTTATAAAGCCGAAGAGAATATCATCATCGGTAACGTTGCACTCTACGGTGCGACAAGTGGTAAGGTATTCATCAACGGTGTGGCAGGAGAACGATTTGCAGTGCGTAACTCCGGCGCAACAGCTGTTGTGGAAGGTGTCGGAGATCACGGATGTGAATATATGACAGGCGGGCGTGTAGCTGTTCTTGGTGGAACAGGTAAAAACTTCGCAGCCGGCATGAGCGGCGGTGTCGCTTATGTACTGGATATGGAAAATGATCTCTATACAAGAGTCAATAAAGAGATGGTCCATATCGAACATGTGACAACCAAGATGGATGTCGGAGAATTAAAGAGCATGATCGAAGAACATGTTGCCAATACCAATTCCGAACTTGGTAAGAAGATCCTGGATAACTTTACAGAATACCTTCCAAAATTCAAGAAGATCATTCCAATCGATTATGAGCGGATGCTGACAACGATTCTTCAGATGGAAGAACAGGGCATGAGCAGTGAACAGGCAAAGACAGAAGCATTTTATGCGATCAAAGAAGGAAGATAGGGGGTAAGAACAGTGGGAAAAGCAACAGGATTTATGGATTATGACAGACAGGATAAGCTGGCTGAAGATCCAAAAGAACGAATTAAGCATTTTAAAGAGTTTCATACACCTCTGTCAAAAGAAGAACAGGAACTGCAGGGAGCCAGATGTATGGCGTGCGGTGTACCGTTCTGCCAGTCCGGTCAGATGCTGATGGGAATGGCAAGTGGCTGCCCGCTTCATAACCTGGTACCGGAGTGGAATGATCTGATCTTTCACGAGAACTGGGAAGAGGCATATTACAGACTGAAAAAGACGAATAACTTTCCGGAATTTACATCCAGAGTCTGCCCGGCACTTTGTGAGGCGGCATGTACATGTGGACTGAACGGAGAGGCAGTTTCAAGTAAGGCGAATGAATACAGCATTGTTGAAAATGCATATAAAAAAGGTTACGCAACGGCAAAACCGGTGAAAGTAAGAACCGGAAAGAAGGTAGCGATTGTAGGATCGGGGCCATCCGGACTTGCGGCGGCCGATATGCTGAACAGAAGAGGTCACAGTGTGACGGTCTTTGAAAGAGAGGATAAGATCGGTGGACTTCTCCGTTACGGCATCCCGAATATGAAACTGGAAAAGCAGTTCATTGACCGGAAGATTGCGATTATGGAAGAAGAAGGAATCCGGTTCGTGATCGGATGTAATATCGGAAAAGATAAGAAAGCGGCTACATTATTAAAAGAATTTGATCGTGTGGTTCTTTGCTGCGGTGCATCCAACCCAAGAGATATAAAAGTTCCGGGAAGAGAAGCCGAAGGAATCTATTTTGCAGTGGATTTCCTGAAATCAACCACAAAAGCACTCTGGAAAAATGCAAAACAGAATGCAGACGGAACCTATGATCTAAACCTGAAAGACGGTACATACATTTCCGCAAAAGGGAAAAATGTTATGGTCATCGGTGGCGGAGACACCGGAAATGACTGCGTGGGAACATCCATGAGACACGGAGCCAAGAGTGTGCTGCAGCTTGAGATGATGCCGAAAGCTCCGGATGAACGTACCGAGATGAACCCTTGGCCGGAATGGCCGAGAGTCTGCAAGACGGACTACGGACAGCAGGAAGCTGCCGCTGTCTTCGGACATGACCCGAGAGTCTACCAGACAACGGTAAAAGAATTCAAAAAAGACAAAAAAGGAAAAGTCTGCAAGGCAGTTCTGGTAAAATTAGAGCCTAAGAAAAATGAAAAGACAGGACGTATGATGATGACGGAAGTAGCCGGAAGTGAATATACAGTAGATGTAGATCTTGTATTAATCGCAGCCGGATTCCTTGGAAGCCAGGACTATGTCACGAAAGCATTTGGTGTGGAAGTAAATGAACGTACGAATGTGAAAACCGCGCCGGGAAAATATGACACGAATGTGAAAAATGTATTCACGGCAGGAGATATGCACAGAGGACAATCGCTGGTTGTATGGGCAATCCGTGAGGGCCGTGAAGCGGCAAGAGAAGTGGATATCAGTCTGATGGGATATACGAATATGTATGTGCAGTAAACGATTATGTGTCTGAACAGAACTGGAAAATAAGATAAAGATGAAAAATTCTTGAATAATCTGCGAGTACAATTTATAAATAAGAAGAAACAGGCCGGAATCATATGTTCCGGCCTGCTAAATGTTACAAAATTATTAAAAAATGTTGCAATTTGTATTTGTGTGCGCTATAATAGGGAACAGATGTGAGAGATTGTTCTCATGACGAGGGGAAAATAATTAAAACAAATAAGAAAGAAGAGTGAGTATGAATAAACACGGAATCAGATTGATCACAGCAGTGGTGACAAGTTCAATGATTGTAACACCGGTTCTGGCAGCACCGTCTGTCGATGATTTGAAGAAGGAAAAAGCATCAAAACAGAATGAAGTCAGTTCGTTACAGTCACAGCTTACAACATTGATGGGAAAGGTTAATACACTGGAAAGTGAATTGATCCAGACAGGTGAGGATATTACAAAAGCACAGAGTGATCTGGTAGTTGCGCAGAAGAAAGAAAAAGAACAGTATGCAGCAATGAAGAAGCGTATTAAATATATGTACGAAGCCGGTAATGATTCAGCGTTTGAAACATTGGTCACATCGGATGATTTTACAGATCTCTTGAGCAAAGCAGAGTATGTTCAGAATGTACATAGTTATGACAGAAAACAGTTACAGGAATATGTAGAGACGAAGCAGCAGATTTCAGATTTGAAGGACAGTCTTGAAAAAGATCAGAAAGAACTGGAAAGCAAGCAGGCTGAATATGAGAAGCAGGGTGATAACCTGAATAACCTCATTACTTCCAAATCAGCAGAAGTTGCAAATCTTGATTCAGAGATTCAGGCAGCAGCAGAAGCGGCAGCAAAGGAAGCAGCGGAGAGAGCGGCAAAAGAAGCAGCAGAAAAGGCTGCAAAAGAGGCTGCAAAGAAGCAGCAGGCATCTGCAGCTAATAACAGTACTTCATCTAACAGAAATAATTCTACAACAAGCAACAATACAACGAGCAACAAAAATAACACAAGTAATACAACGAGACCATCGAGACCATCAGGTAATAATACAAGCAGCAATACAACAAGCGGATCGAATGCAAATGGTGGCACGATCGTAAGCAGAGCATACAGCCAGCTTGGAAAACCTTATGTATGGGGTGCATATGGACCGAGCAGTTTTGACTGTTCAGGACTCGTAAGCTACTGTCTGACAGGAAGCTATACACGTCTTGGTACAACTCTTACATTTATGGGATGGACAAGGGTAAGCAACCCACAGCCTGGTGATGTTGTAACAACGGCAACTCACTGTGGTATTTATATCGGAAATGGTCAGATGATCCATGCTCCACATACAGGAGATGTTGTAAAAGTCGGACCAGTACAGTCTGGTATGATCTATGTGCGTAGATAATGAAAAGTAAATAAAATAAAAACCGGAATCAGGTAACTGGTTTCGGTTTTTTATTTTTTATGCTAAAGTTTGCAGAAAAATAAAAGGAAAATCCTTGCAAACAGACAACCTTTATGGTAATATTAAAAAGTCGCAAAAAATCACGCATAGGCTTGTCCCGATGGTGCCAAAGCCTGGTAACAGGACGGTTTCGGGGACGTATAACAACATATGCGGAAGTAAAAAACCAATGGAGGAAAGAAACATGAGCGTTATTTCAATGAAGCAACTTTTAGAAGCAGGTGTTCACTTTGGACATCAGACAAGAAGATGGAACCCTAAGATGGCTCCTTATATCTACACAGAGAGAAATGGTATCTACATCATCGACCTTCAGAAATCTGTAGGTAAAGTAGATGAAGCTTACCAGGCAGTAGCTGATATCGCTGCAGAAGGCGGATCAATCCTTTTTGTAGGTACTAAGAAACAGGCTCAGGATGCTATCAAAGTAGAAGCTGAACGTTGCGGAATGTACTATGTAAATGAAAGATGGCTTGGAGGAATGCTTACAAACTTCAAGACAATCCAGAGCAGAATCGCTCGTCTGAAAGAAATCGAAGCT
>OICL01000399.1_pt1 | contig 23913 bp, 20 predicted proteins | sample 1581231 | NCBI WGS metagenome assembly OICL01 (sample SAMEA3882542, study PRJEB24775) | human gut metagenome | biome: human-associated habitat; feature: intestine environment; material: feces | place: Netherlands | collected 2009/2010 | reverse complement strand
ATTAAGGAAGTAGGACCTGGAGAGGGAATCAGCTATAACCATACTTATGTCACAGACAAGAAGACAAAGATCGCAACAATTCCAGTTGGATATGCAGATGGATATCCAAGAGCACTTTCATCCAAGGGAAGAGTTTTGATCCGTGGGCAGTATGCTCCGATCATCGTAAGAATCTGTATGGATCAGTTTATGGTTGATGTTACAGATATTGAAGGCATTTCTGTGATGGATGAAGTAACATTAGTTGGACACGATGGCAATAAGATGTTAACTGTAGAAGAAGTTGCAAATCTTGCAGGATCATTCAATTATGAATTTGTCTGCTGTCTTGGTAAACGTATTCCAAGAATCTATTTCGAAAACAACAAAGAAGTAGAACAGAAAGATTATTTTCAGGATTAGAACAGTATACACTCGATAAAATTGGTAATACTTTCAGTAAAACCTATTCTATGGAGTGTATATTATGATTATCAGACGAGGAGATATCTATTATGCAGATTTAAGTCCGGTGGTGGGATCGGAACAGGGAGGAATCCGTCCGGTTCTGATCATTCAGAATGATGTGGGAAACAGACACAGCCCAACTGTTATCTGTGCCGCTATCACATCCCGGATGAATAAGGCCAAACTGCCAACGCATGTAGAAATCGATGCAAGAAGATATCATATTGTAAAGAATTCAGTGGTTTTACTGGAACAGATCCGCACGATCGACAAACAAAGACTTAGAGATCTGGTATGTCATCTGGATGAAGAGATAATGAACAAAGTAGATGAGGCGATCCGAATCAGTTTCGAGCTTCATACATAGAAGAAGGAGTTAAGGATAATTAATTATGGAAGAGGGAAGTTTGTTCCAACGAATGAAACAGATATTTCATGAAGATGAAATGGATAGGGAATTGACTTTGACGGGTCTGAGTCAGTCGTTGCCAGTCAATATTTCCCTGATAATGGGAAACATCAATACCATGAATATGAAAACCCGCCGGCATGCATACACCGTATGCCTTCAGCCCATAACAAGGTTTCCAACGATAAGAATAAGGACGAATGAAGAAATAGAAGAAAGCACTTAAAAACACAACGGTGATTGCTCCCATCAGGATATAATAAAGCCCCGTCGGTATTTCCCATTTCTTGACTACCTTCTTTTTATGAGGCGAAGCATCTTTCTTCCGCGATTTGCGCGGAGAGGAAGAAGATTTTCGGGAAGTTGTCTTACGTGGCTTATTTACCACCGATATGGGCGGTTGCTTACTCATTTAGTGCTGATATATACCGAATTATTCAAAGCAGGGGCGAACTGAATCCCCCGAAAACACAACATGAAGTGCATCCGGACGAAAACAACTCGCCCCTACAATATTAATATTTCTATTCAGAATTATTTACCTTGTTCCAACTGCAAAGTCTTAGTCGGCTCGTCACAAACTTCTGTAGGACCGAAGTACTGGATAGGACCCGGATATACATAATCTGTTTCAGTAGCCCACTTGTCACGCAGTGAAGCGAACTTCTTGAAAGGAGCACCGTCCAGTTTCACCAATGCTTTCTGGATAACCGGTTTCATTTCGCCGTGACGACGTTCCATATTCATCATCATTGTGATAGGCACACCACCGGCAATCCATTCTGCAGCAGGAGCTGTCGTATTGCGAACTGAAGACATATAACCGGTCTTGCCGTTAGCAATCAACATAGATGCTGTGTAGCCCAATGAATAACAATAGTCGGCATCGAAGTTTGACGGAGCAGCGCAACGTCCTTCGTAACCGAAGAAGTGGTGCTGAGCAGCAAACTTACCAACATACTTGCCTTCTTCTTTCCATTGTGCCAATTTGGTAGCTACCATTTCAGACAACAGTTTTTCTGTTTCAATCAATGATACCTGTACGTTTCCGTGCGGGTCACGGTCTAATGACAACTGGCGGGCTACACCTTCGGGCAGTGAAGCATAGATAGCCGAGTTTTCTTTAGACAACTTAGAAATGATATATTCACGTTGATGAGATTTCTTAATCAAAGCAAATTCCGCAGCATTAGCAGCCAGGAAGTCGTTCAATTCAGCAATCAATCTCTTCATGGCAGGAATAAACTCTACCAAACCTTCAGGAATCAATACTGTACCGAAGTTGTTACCCTGAGCAGCACGGTCGGCTACAATCTGAGCGATGTAAGTTACTACATCATCCAAAGACATATCTTTAGCTTCAACTTCTTCAGAAATGATACATACGTTAGGCTGAACCTGCAAAGCACATTCCAAAGCAATATGAGAAGCAGAACGTCCCATCAATTTAATGAAGTGCCAGTATTTACGTGCAGAGTTACAGTCACGCTGGATATTACCGATAACTTCGGCATAAGTCTTACAAGCAGTATCGAAACCGAAAGAAGTTTCAATCATTTCGTTCTTCAAGTCACCATCGATAGTCTTCGGACAACCGATTACCTGTACGCCACAATTCTTGGCTGCATAATATTCTGCCAATACGCAAGCGTTGGTGTTAGAGTCATCACCACCGATGATTACCAATGCCTTGATGCCCAGTTCTTTGATGATTTCCAAACCTTTATCAAACTGTTCTTCTTTTTCCAGTTTGGTACGTCCCGAACCGATGATATCGAAACCACCCGTATTGCGGTATTCGTCAATGATATCAGCAGTAAGCTCCATATAGTTATGGTCAACCAAACCACCGGGGCCCAGAATGAAACCAAACAATTTGCTGTCTTTGTTCAGCGCCTTGATACCGTCGAACAAACCTGAAATCACATTGTGTCCGCCGGGAGCCTGTCCACCGGACAGAATTACACCTACATTGATAGCAGGCAAATTAACAGCTTCGCCTTCAACGAACTGTATCAACGGCATTCCGTATGTGTTAGGGAACAATGCTTTGATAGCTTCCTGGTCAGCTACAGACTGTGTAGGTTCACCTTCCTTAACTTTAACTGCGCCTTTCAACGCTTTAGGAAGTTTGGGCTGATAAGCAGCTCTGGCAATTTGTAATGCACTTTTAGTCATATTCTATTATTCTATTTAAAGGTGTATAAACTCATTTAGAAATCACGTGCAAATTTCGCTCTTTTTTCGCAAATATGAAAACGTATACAAATAAAAATGCTAACTTTACCGCGAAATTAGATTTTTGTATTAACTTAAAAACATTACAATTATGGCAAGTAGAAGAAATTTAAAGAAAAAAATAACCTATATAGCAAGCGATTTATTTTTTGCTACCTTGATGGAAGGTGTTAACCGTGAAGCAGTTATTCACGCAATACATAACGTGTTGGCATTGATTCCGCGTATCAGCCACACCGAGCCGGGCAATGTAAAAGGCTTCTATAAGAGATTGCATGAAGACCTGGACAAAGAAATAAAAATAGTGGCAGACGAAATGGAAAAAGCATCAAAAGCATAACACGGATTTAAAGAATGAAGAAAGCTATTTGTAGTTTTATCTACTACAAACTGTTGGGATGGAAGACCAAAGTCTCCGTTCCCGATTATGACAAATATATTATTTGTGCAGCTCCGCATACCACCAATTGGGATTTGTTTATCGGTAAACTGTTTATGGGGGCTATTGGCCGTGAAACCGGCTTCATGATGAAAAAAGACTGGTTCTTCTGGCCTTTGGGACCTATCTTCCGCTGGATGGGAGGTATTCCGGTAGACCGCAGCCGCAAGAGTTCATTGGTAGACCAGATGATAAACATTGCCAAGTCGAGCAAAAAATTTCATTTGGCCATTACTCCCGAAGGTACGCGCAAAGCAAATTCGAATTGGAAAAAAGGGTTTTACTATATTGCCCAAGGAGCCGGTCTGCCCATCATATTAGTAGCTATAGACTACGAAAAAAAATGTATCACTGCCGAAAAGGTGATTCACCCTAGCGGGGATATAGAGAAAGATATGCGTGAAATTAAATTGTATTATAAAGATTTCAAAGGAAAGCATCCTGAACTATTTACTATCGGGAATATTCAATAATCTTTCTTTTTAAAATAAAACAGCAAAAGGGGTGTGTCTAAACGTTGATGATGCTATCATTTTGCCGGCAGGGGTGAGGTTTCCTCTTCCAAAAAACAGTTTGCTTTGTGTATTAGTGACTGTTGGTTCGGGCAGGTAAACCCTGCCCCTACTGTTAAGATTTGATAGACCATTTTTATTTTGACACACCTCCTTTTAAATATTCCATAAGACAGGCCAAGCATTTTCGTCCTTCAGATTAAGACTTTTCATGCGGCAGATTATTACGTCCCACAACAATGGGATATACGTCCTGCTACAGTGGGACGTACGTCCTACTGCCATGGAACGTACGTCCTGCCGCAGTAGGACGTAATAACCGGACGTAGAAAAAGACTTAACCCAAAGGAAGAAAACACTTATTCTTCCCTAAGCTTGCGGCAAGCACAAACCTGCAAGAAAAGGAAAAAGAAAACAAAACAGAAGCATAACAGCTAATGTAAAGCAAAAATTAAAGATAATTCATTTCATTTAGATGAGCCGATACGGGAATACGGACAAATATTTCTAACTTCGCATCATCAAATAGAAGCAATTATGTTTATTAAGCCGGCAAAGAAAATAATAACGTCTTTTCTGTTTCTGGCGGTAAGTACCTTCTGGATATCGGCACAAGAACCGGACCGGAATGTGGAACAACGCTTAAAAGACTTTTTTACTAATTTCGAAACATCATACGCCAATATCGGCAAGTGCAGACTGGACCGCTACGAACTGAATCACAGTAAAAAAGCGCTGCATGTTTATGCCAATGCGAACTTTGGTTATCAACCTTTCACGCCCGAAAATACAGAAGCCATTTACAGGTTACTGAAACAAAGTCTTCCCGGTCCCGTCAATTACTACGACATTACCATTTATGCAGATGGAAAGCCGATTGAAGAATTAATCCCCAATATATTACAAAAGAAACAGGATAAAAGCAGGCTGTGGCAACGCATCGACTATAAAGGTGCTCCTTGGGTACAAAATATGTCACGTCCTTATCTTGCCTCTAAAGGATTGGAGGGCAGACACATCGCATTGTGGCAAAGCCATGGAAAATATTATAAAAACAACAAAGGAAGTTGGGAATGGCAACGTCCGCGCTTATTCTGCACCACAGAAGACCTCTTCACACAGTCTTTCGTCGTTCCTTATATCATCCCCATGCTGGAAAACGCCGGTGCCGTCGTCTATACGCCACGCGAACGAGACCGGCAGCGCAACGAAGTTATAGTGGACAACAACACAGTTACGGGAAAAAGCATTTATCTAGAAGAGAAAAGCCGGAAAGGAAAATGGAAAACATCTCCTTTGCCAGGATTCGCCCGAAAACGTTCTGTTTATACAGACGGACAGAATCCTTTCCGGGACGGCACGGCACGCTTCGCCGCAACGGAAAAAAAGCCTGAAAAGGCTTTTGCACAATGGATTCCCGATATTCCCGAAACAGGGAAATATGCCGTATACGTTTCTTATCAGACATTGCCGGGAAGTGTAAGCGATGCCAAATATTTGGTTTTCCATAAAGGCGGAGTGACCGAATTCAAAGTCAACCAGCAAATGGGCGGAGGTACATGGGTTTATCTGGGCACTTTTGAATTCGACAAAGGAACCAACGACTACGGAATGGTAGTATTAAGTAATGAGAGCAAACAAAAAGGAGTAGTGTGCGCCGATGCCGTCCGCTTTGGAGGAGGCATGGGAAATATTTCGAGAGGAGGAAGCATCAGCGGTCTTCCACGCTACCTGGAAGGAGCACGTTATGCAGCACAATGGGCGGGAATGCCCTACGGTATATATAGTCCCGCCGAAGGGAAAAATGATTATACCGACGACATCAACAGCCGCAGCCGGGTTATCAATTACATGAGTGGCGGTTCTGTTTACAATCCGCAGGAACAAGGTTTGGGAGTGCCGTTTGAAATGACTTTCGGACTGCACAGCGATGCCGGCTTCTCCAAAGAAGATGAGCTAATCGGGACATTGGGCATTTATACCACCGGCAGCAATAATGGGAAATTAAACGCCGGAATCTCCCGCTATGCTTCCCGCGACCTGGCAGACATGGTGCTGACCGGACTGCAACGGGATATCTCTGCCGGATTTGGTATTCAGTGGCCGCGCCGCAGCCTGTGGAACCGCAATTACAGCGAGACACGCCTGCCGGGTGTTCCATCCATGATTCTGGAACTGCTTTCCCATCAGAACTTTGCCGACCTTAAACTGGGACACAATCCCCGGTTTAAATTCACGGTTGCACGTTCGGTTTACAAATCAATCCTAAAGTATACAGCCACTATGCATGGCACTGACTATGTGGTACAACCATTGCCGGTGAGCAATTTTTCAATAGCCGAAGGAAGCAAGAAGAACACATTCCGTCTGAGCTGGCAGGCAGTAGACGACCCGCTGGAACCTACGGCAAAGGCCCGGGAATACATTGTGTACACCCGTTTGGGACATGGTGGATTCGACAATGGTACGTTGGTTCGCGATACGAAATATACTTTCGAAGCCGAACCGGGACTGGTATACAGCTTCAAAGTCACAGCCGTCAACCGTGGAGGAGAAAGTTTCCCTTCCGAAATTCTGTCGGCCTATAAAGCCAAAAAGAGCAAAGGAACTGTTTTAATAGTAAATGCATTCGATCGCCTAAGCGGTCCCGCTACCATAGAATCGAATTTTATACAAGGATTTGACTTAAAGACAGACCCGGGAATACCTTATATAAGCACACCGGCCTATTGCGGTGCACAACAAAGTTTTGACCGAAGCCGCATCGGACGGGAAACAAAAGACGGACTGGGATACAGTGGCAGTGAGCTGGAAGGAATGCTGATAGCCGGAAACACGTTTGATTATCCTTTCATACACGGCAAAGCCATACAATCCGCCGGAGGATATTCCTTTGTCTCATGCAGCGACGAAGCAGTGGAAAACGGATTCGTCCGACTGACAGACTATCCGGTCACAGACCTCATTATGGGTGCGGAGAAACAGGCATTCTCCCCTATCATGCAACAACTTATCACGGATTATTGCCGCCGTGGTGGAAACATATTGGTCAGCGGTTCTTATATCGGCAGCAACATGAACAGTCCTTCGGCACTCGGCTTTACCGAGAACATACTGAAATACAGTTTTGGCGGAAGCATGGGCGGAAAAACATCAGGCACTATTTACGGTGCCAACACCCATTTTACAATTCCCTGCACCGTGAATGAAAAAACGTATGCCGTACCTGCCCCCGACTGCCTGACTCCTGTCGCACCGGCTTATTCCACATTTATATACACTCCCGGCAATTACAGTGCCGGCATTGCCTACAAAGGCAATTACCGCACTTTCGTATTGGGCTTCCCTTTCGAAAGCATCGAAGGAGTGCAGCAACGGACACGGATAATGAGTGCCATATTAGGTTTCTTCGGAAGCAAATAAGGATTTTCTATGAAAATAAAGAAGCAAATTAGAGGTTATTTCATAAAAACACCTAACTTTGTCCGTATAAACCATTAAAATAAGGACTATGTACACTATACAAACAAATGCCTCAGGCACACGTTGCATGGAAATTTCGGAAGAAAACCTGCAAACAATCGAGAAATACGCTCTATTTCAGCACTTAATAGACAGTAACGGCATTGTAGATGAGTCTGTACTGGAAAAATTAAAACTGAATATACGCTCACTGATTACCAGTGAAGAGGGAAACAACAAAGAGTTGCTCGACCTTTGCATAGATGTAATTTATCATAATAACATGAAAGCCTTCGGGCTTCATCAATTGATTTTGCTCTACATCCGCTGGGAAAAAGAAAAGAATCAGGATGATGAAGAAGGAGGCCAAAAAGAAGAATAAAAAGGATTTGAAAGAACATAAACTTACAGATTGGCTGCCGACAACAAAGAAAGAAGTTGAACTGCGTGGATGGGATGACCTGGATGTTATCTTATTTAGCGGAGATGCGTATGTAGACCATCCTTCTTTCGGACCGGCCGTTATCGGAAGATTATTAGAGGCACAGGGACTAAGAGTAGCCATCGTGCCTCAACCCAATTGGCGTGATGACTTGCGCGATTTCAAAAAGCTGGGACGACCACGTCTTTTTTTCGGTGTATCTGCCGGATGTATGGACAGCATGGTGAATAAGTACACAGCCAATAAACGTTTACGCAGTGAAGATGCTTATACACCGGACGGTCGTCACGATATGCGTCCCGAATATCCCAGCATTGTATATACACAGATTCTTAAAAAACTATACCCGGATGTGCCTGTCATCTTGGGAGGTATAGAGGCTTCCTTACGCCGCGTCACCCATTATGACTATTGGCAGGATTGTGTGCAGAAGTCTATTTTAATAGATTCGGGAGCAGATTTGCTCATTTATGGAATGGGGGAAAAGCCGATTACAGAACTTTGCAGAAGGATGAAAGCACTGACGGCTGCTGCCGGACAGACACACGGGTCTGCTCCTATAGCAGCCGGTCTTCCTGTTCCACATGATATCTTACAAACAGCCTACATAATCCGTAAGGGAGACCCCGTGTGTCCGCTCCAAAACATCAGCACATCATCCGAGCACAGTAAAGAAAAACCGGATATCATCCTCCACTCTCATGAAGAGTGTCTGAAAGATAAGAAGAAACAAGCCGAAAACTTCCGCTTCATCGAAGAGGAAAGCAATAAATACGAAGCTTCCCGCATCCTGCAGGATGTGGGAAACAAGACCGTAGTGGTCAATCCTCCCTACCCTCCCATGACACAGGGCGAACTGGATATGTCTTTCGACTTGCCATACACCCGGCTGCCCCATCCCAAATACAAAGGGAAACGCATCCCGGCTTATGATATGATTAAATTCTCCGTCAATCTCCACCGGGGATGTTTCGGCGGATGTGCTTTCTGTACCATTTCTGCCCACCAGGGAAAGTTCATAGTCAGCCGAAGCAAGGAAAGCATCCTGAAAGAAGTGAAAGAGATTACAGAAATGCCTGATTTCAAAGGTTATCTGAGCGATTTGGGAGGACCGAGTGCCAATATGTATGCCATGCACGGAATGGATGAAAACAAATGCCGCCGTTGCAAACGCCCGTCCTGCATCCATCCCAAAGTATGTCCGAATCTGAATACCGACCATCGCCCGCTGCTCGACATCTATCGCTCGGTAGATGCCATACCGGGAATAAAGAAAAGCTTTATCGGAAGCGGTGTACGTTATGACCTGTTGCAATACCAAAGTAAAGACCCGGCGATAAACCGAAGCACAGCCGAATATACACGCGAGCTGATATCCAAACATGTGAGCGGACGACTGAAAGTTGCCCCCGAACATACCAGCGATCAAGTATTGCATATCATGCGGAAGCCTTCGTTCGCACAATTCTATGAATTCAAGAAAACATTCGATAAGGTGAACAGGGAGCTGAATCTGAAACAGCAAATCATTCCTTATTTTATAAGCAGCCATCCCGGATGCACAGAAGAAGATATGGCAGAGCTGGCAGTTATCACCAAAAGGTTGGACTTCCATCTGGAACAGGTACAGGACTTCACTCCCACTCCCATGACCATTGCTACCGAAGCTTGGTATACAGGCTATCATCCCTATACTTTGCAACCGGTCTTTTCTGCCAAGACGCAAAAGGAAAAATTGGCGCAACGAATGTTCTTTTTCTGGTATAAACCCGAAGAACGCCGTGCTATCATCAATGAATTACGCAAGATAGGCCGCAGTGACTTGATAGATAAATTGTATGGGAAATAACTATTCCCATACAATTTATTATTTTATCATCCGGATACTTAGATGAATCCGGGTAACTTTATCGCTTGAAACGGTAAAATTCTTCCGCTACCCGAAAAGCCTCCCTCAGGCACCTCCGGCATATTCCATAAACCTGATAACCCACAATATTCCAACTGGTTCTCTTTTTCCCTTAACAAATAAAAAAGTGCTCCTATACCTTTGAATATCACTTATTTTTTTTATCTTTGGGAAGTAACTTCTAAATCAATACTGCGTATGGAAACCTATCTTTTCTGGATTGTACCCATCGCCTCTTTATTGGCGTTGGTACTCGCTTGGTATTTCTACAAACAAATGATGCGTGAAAGCGAAGGAACTCCTACAATGGAGAAAATCGCTCTGTATGTACGTCAAGGCGCCATGTCCTATCTCAAACAGCAATACAAGGTAGTGGGAATGGTATTCCTGGGGCTGGTTATTCTATTCTCCGTTATGGCTTACGGCTTCCATCTGCAAAACGCCTGGGTGCCCGTTGCCTTCCTTACCGGCGGTTTCTTCTCCGGGCTTTCCGGTTTTTTGGGAATGAAGACCGCAACGTATGCTTCAGCACGTACCGCCAATGCAGCCCGTAGCTCTTTAAACAAAGGTCTGCGTATCGCTTTCCGAAGCGGAGCAGTCATGGGACTGGTGGTGGTAGGACTCGGCCTGTTTGATATTTCGTTCTGGTATCTATTGCTGGATAAATGTATTCCGGCAGACGTCATGAATCCATCTGCCAAATTGTGTATCATTACCACCACCATGCTGACATTCGGTATGGGAGCCAGCACACAGGCTTTATTTGCACGTGTCGGAGGAGGAATTTATACCAAAGAAGCCGATGTGGGTGCCGACATTGTAGGCAAAGTAGAAGCCGGCATCCCCGAAGACGACCCACGCAATCCGGCAACCATTGCCGACAATGTAGGTGATAATGTTGGCGATGTAGCCGGTATGGGGGCAGACTTGTACGAAAGCTATTGCGGCTCGATTCTCGCCACTGCTGCATTGGGGGCTGCTGCCTATATAGGTACAAACGATACAACCATGCAATTTAAAGCTGTTATCGCACCAATGTTGATTGCTGCTGTAGGCATTCTCCTTTCCATTATAGGAATCTTCTCTGTCAGAACAAAAGAAAATGCAGGCATGAAAGAGTTATTAGGCTCACTGGCTGTCGGAACAAACTTAAGTTCTGCTTTAATAGTCGTTGCAACTTTCCTTATCCTTTGGATACTGAATTTACAAAATTGGGTAAATATCTCATTTGCCGTAGTTGTCGGATTGATAGTAGGAATTATCATCGGGCGTTCTACCGAATATTACACTTCTCAATCATATAAACCAACACAACGTTTGGCCGAAAGCGGAAAGACCGGTCCGGCCACCGTAATCATCTCAGGTATCGGGCTGGGTATGGTATCTACCACTATCCCCGTCTTGGCGGTAGTAGTTGGAATTATCCTTTCTTATTGGCTCGCATCAGGTTTTGATTTTGCCAATATTTCCATGGGACTGTATGGTATCGGAATTGCCGCTGTAGGAATGCTTTCCACCTTGGGCATCACTCTTGCTACTGATGCTTACGGTCCGATAGCCGACAATGCCGGAGGCAATGCAGAAATGAGTGGATTGGGTGAAGAAGTGCGCAAGCGCACAGACGCCCTCGATTCGTTGGGTAATACGACAGCCGCAACCGGAAAAGGATTTGCCATCGGTTCTGCAGCGCTCACAGGTCTGGCACTGCTGGCATCATACATAGAAGAAATACGTATCGGACTGACTCGATTGGGACAAACAATTTTAGAACTGCCCAACGGCATTACTGTTGAAGTACACAATGCAAGTTTCACCGATTATATGCTGTACTATGATGTAACACTGATGAATCCGAAAGTTCTTTCGGGAATTTTTATCGGTAGCATGATGGCATTTTTATTCTGCGGACTGACAATGAACGCAGTAGGACGTGCAGCTGCCCACATGGTGGAAGAAGTACGCAGACAATTCCGGGAAATAAAAGGGATTCTGACCGGTGAAGCCGAACCCGACTACGCACGATGTGTACAAATTTCAACCAAAGGTGCACAACGAGAAATGGTATTCCCATCTCTGCTGGCTATTATTGCTCCCATTGCCACCGGACTCTTATTTGGTGTTCCGGGAGTAATCGGACTGCTGATTGGCGGTTTGTCATCCGGTTTTGTTCTCGCCATTTTCATGGCAAATTCGGGCGGTGCATGGGATAACGCCAAGAAATATGTGGAAGAAGGCAATTTTGGCGGCAAAGGCAGTGAAGTACACAAAGCGACTGTCACCGGAGACACAGTAGGAGATCCGTTTAAAGATACATCCGGTCCAAGCCTGAATATACTTATTAAATTAATGAGTATGGTAGCCATCGTTATGGCAGGATTAACCGTAGCCTGGAGTTTGTTCTAAACCGATTACAGTCTCATTTGGTAAGCTTAAATTCCGGTTTTATTAGTATATCAACATATTTTTGTGAAAAAACGTGTTGATATATTATTTTTTTATACCTTTGCAGAATCACCAAAATATTTTTAAAAATGGGACTATCAAATTTAACAAAGAAATTCTTAATCTGTGCATTCTCTCTTTGCACAGTTAGTTCTTTTGCTCAGGAAGTGAAAGAAGAAGGTAAAGTGGTGTTCAACCCTCATTGGTTTATGCAAATTCAAGGCGGTGCCAGCCATACTTTGGGTGAAGCTAGTTTCTCGGATTTGATATCACCAGCTGCACAAGTTACAGGGGGTTACCAATTCAGCCCGTTATTTGGTCTGCGTGCCGGAGTAAGTGCTTGGGAAGCTAAAGGAGCATGGGCTTCTCCTTCCACCGTGTATAAATATAAATTTGTACAGGGCAACGTAGATGCTATGTTGGACTTAAGTGCTTTATTCTGCAAATTCAATCCCAAACGTGTATTCAATGCTTATGGTTTCTTAGGAGTAGGTTTCAACCATGCATTTGACAATGACGAAGCTGTGGCTATCAACGCACAGGGACATGAGTTAAGATATTTATGGAATGACAGCAAAAACTTTATTGTAGGACGCGGAGGTTTAGGCGCAAACATTCGTTTGAGCGACCATGTATTCGTCAACTTAGAAGTAAATGCCAATGCGTTATCCGATAAATACAATTCAAAGAAAGCAGGTAATGCAGACTGGCAATTCAACGGATTGGTAGGTTTCACATTCAAGTTTGGCAAGACTTACAAGAAGACAGAACCTGTTTATTATGAACCGGCTCCAGCTCCTGCTCCTAAAAAAGAAGAGCCTAAACCGCAACCGGTTGTAAAGGAAGAGCCCAAACCTGTAAAAGTTGAAGCATTGACAGAAAACATCTTCTTCGTTATCAACTCTTCTAAAATTAAAGAAGCCGAACTGGGTAAAGTAAACAGCATCGTGGACTATTTGAATAAATATCCTAATGCTAAAGTAACTATCACCGGTTATGCAGACGTTCAAACCGGTACTGCCGCTTACAACAAAACTATCTCGCAAAAACGTGCCAACGCCGTTGCAGAAGCTTTGAAAGCTAAAGGTATCACTGAAAACAGAATTAATGTAGATTACAAAGGTGACACAGTTCAGCCGTTCTCAACAGCTGAAGAAAACCGTGTTTCTATTTGTATTGCTGAATAATCAATAATAACCTACTCTGCAAAAAAGAGGCAGTCCCTACACAGCGAGACTGCCTCTTTTTCTTTTCCCAAACGAATATGCGGAAATCTTACAGATTATTTTTATTCAAAATATCACATTGACATTTCTCCAATACTTGCACGCATTTCTTCAAATCATTAGGACGTATAACCACATTTGCCGTATCACCCTGAGCAAAAGCATACATGTATTCAATAAAGATTTGTTCGACAGCCAGACATTCCAGGATTGCCGACAACGAACCTGCTACATTCGGGCAACTGATACATACCACATCGGTCAGCATTACAGCAAAGTTTTCTGCACGGAGCACTTCCACTGCTTTATCGACATCAGAAACAATCAGACGAAGGATTCCAAAATCTGTAGACTCAGCCATGCTGAACGCGTGCATATTAATGTCATACTTCGCCAACGTCTTTGCTACATCATTAATTCTTCCGGTTTTATTTTCCAGAAAAACAGATAATTGCTTAATTGTCATATTGCGTAAAGTTTTTATTTTAATACTCGTTTATCTATCACGTGCTTGCTCTTTCCTTCACTACGACTGATACTGTTCGGCTCCATCAGTTTAATATCCGCACTGATAGAAAGCACACTCTTTAATTTGTCACTCAATGTCTTTTTCATGGCAAGCATACGTCCTAAATCATCTGAGAAGAAGTCACGACGAACCTCCACCTGAACCTGAAGAATATCAAGATTATTTTGCCTGTCGACAACCAGCATATACTGAGGTTCAAATTCAGGCATTCCCAAAATAACACTTTCCACTTGTGAAGGAAAGACATTGATGCCACGAATAATCAACATATCATCACTACGTCCCATGATGCGGCTCATACGAACACTGGTACGACCACAAGCGCAAGTACCCTCCATCAACGAACATAAATCCTTTGTGCGGTAACGCAACAACGGCATTCCCTCTTTGGTGAGCGTAGTGAATACCAATTCACCCTGCTGCCCGCTGGGAAGTTGTTCCAATGTTTCAGGATTGATTATTTCAGGGTAGAAATGGTCTTCATTGATATGAGAGCCATTTTGCTCCTGGCACTCGAAGGAAACGCCCGGCCCCATGATTTCGCTCAATCCATACAGATTATAACCTTTCAAGCCCAACCGCTCTTCTATTTCCTTACGCATATTGTCTGTCCAAGGTTCTGCACCAAAAGCACCGATACGCAATTTTATATCATCTTTGGTAAGCCCCATTCGTTCCACCGTTTCTGCCAGATAAAGGGCGTATGATGGAGTACAAGCGATACCGGTTATACCTAAATCACGAATCAGACGCACATGCTTTTCAGTATTTCCCGTAGACGCCGGAATAACCGTTGCACCTAAATTTTCCACACCATAATGAGCACCCAAACCACCGGTAAACAAGCCATAGCCATAACTCACCGAGAACGTATCTTCCCGGGTCACCCCATAAGCGGCAAGACAACGAGACATTACTTCCGACCACACAGATAAGTCACGACGGGTATAACCTACAATAGTAGGATTTCCGGTAGTGCCCGAAGAGGCATGTACACGCACTATTTCAGAAGCAGGAGCAGCTTGAAGCCCATAAGGATAATTATCCCGCAAATCCTGTTTGGTAGTAAAAGGAAGTTTCACGATATCATCAATGCTACGGATATCATCGGGAGACAAATCCATCTCCTGCATCTTATTACGATAGAACGGGACATTATGATAGACCAGTGCAACCAATTTCTGCAAACGCTTACTTTGAAGCGCATGCATCTCATCCCGACTCATACATTCTTTATTTTTGTTCCAAATCATAGTAATAGATTGATTTTATTTGTGTTAGTCTTTCATCTATCATGGATGGTCTTCATGGAAAGCTTTCATACGTTCTTCCATGACAGGATACAGCTCCTCTCTCATTCTTGATGTGCAAGCCCGCACACCTTCCTGCTCACTTCCGGTAGTGGAAAGAGAAATACTGCTCACACCATAATACAACAATTCACGCAGCAACTCACCACCTTTCATCTTGCCATAACCGATAGTGAAGAAAAATCCGTCTCCAACCACCTGAGTCGCATCATAATCATAAACAATGTGGAAACCGTTGTCGGTAAATATCTTCTTCATGCGTTCGGCACGACGGGCATACTCACGCGTATCCTCCACAAAATTAATCTTACCTTCGGTAGACAAACGGAGCATCTCTGCATAAGCATATTGAGTAGATGCCGTACAACCTGAAGTTATCATATAAAGAATGGAAGCTATCAAAGTAGGTCCGAAGACACCTGCATCTTTATAGCGTTCTGCCAATGCCGGATACTGTCGGTCGAACAACTTATCACTAATACATGTCAATGCCATACGCTGACCCGCATAACTGAAAATCTTGGAAGAAGACAACATCAGAATATAATTATCCGTATAATGCGCTACTGTAGGAGGATAAGGCGGCTCAAACGGATGTCCCAAATCACGACGGAAATCCATGCAGAAATAAGCCAAGTCCTCCATCACAATCACATCATATTTTGTTGCCAGTTCACCGATAATAGCCAATTCTTCCTCTTCCAGACAAATCCATGCCGGATTATTCGGATTGGAGTATACGATAGCAGCAATTTCGCCCGTGCTCAACATGCTTTCCAATTTATCATGCAAAGCAGCCCCCCGATAAGCATAAATATCAAATTCTTCCCACTGCACCCCTATAATGCGAAGCTGGGATTTCTGAATCGGAAATCCGGGATCGATAAACAATACTTTATTTTTTCCGGAAATGCGCTGCGTACAAGCAATAAACGAACCAAACGAACCTGCAACCGAACCCGTAGTCGGCACACAGGCACGCGGAGAAATTTCTACATTCATAAATGCCTTTACAAAACGAGAAGCTTCATTCTTTAATTCAGCCACACCCGCAGCGGCCGGATATTGTGAACCGACCCCCCGGTCGAGCGCTGCTTTCTCGGCCTCTATACCTATTTGATTGGCAGGAAGCCCCGGAGAGCCTTGATCCATCCGAATAAAAGGAATACCGGTTTCTTTCTCCAAATATTGAGCAACCAACAGCACATCGCCGATAGTTGCCTGTGAGAGGTCGGCAATATGCAGTTCCGACACAGCTCTTTCTACCAATTCTTCACTAAATATTTTCATAGCATCCTACCGATTCTTTGCCGCTTCCAAACCTATATCAAAAGCCCGCTTATTCATTTCCACTATCTTCTCACCTTTAGAAGCGAACACCCGACCGATACTTTCGCGCAGTTGTTCAGGTGACAGAATTCCAATAAATTTAGCAGCCATGCCCAACAAGATGACATTCGCACATTTCGGCATATTATTTTCCTTCGCTATATCTTCTATTTCCAGTTTGGCTACACGCGGAAGACTATTCAGCGTCTTCATCAATTCTTCCTCATCGGGATAATTGGGAATATTCTTAAACGTATTTGCAGAAGTAACCACCCATCCTTCTTTTTCCAAATAAGGCAAATAGCGCAAAGCCTCCATAGGCTCCATAGAAATAATCAAATCCGCTTCCCCCAATGAAATGAGATCTGAATGGATTGTTTCGTCCGAAAGACGGAGATTAGACTGCACATCACCTCCCCGCTGACTCATACCGTGCACTTCGGCCTGCTTCAAGTTAAGACCTGCAACAGTTGCGGCTTCGCCTATAATAGTAGCGATAGTGAGGATACCCTGTCCTCCTACCCCTGAAAGTATAATATCTTTTCTCATGCCTTTTCTACTCTTTTCTGTCTCAATTTACGATTTAAAGTCTGCACACATTCACGGCGCGGAATGATAACAGACACTCCTTTATATTCTATTTCTTCACGAATGATACGAGTTATTTCCTCCATATTCTTAGGCAACGGAACCACCACTCGTACATGTTCGGGTTCTACCCCCAATCCCAGACAAATAGCTTCAAACTTATTTGTACCTGCCGAATCCTGTCCGCCGGTCATGGCTGTGGTCAGGTTGTCGGAAATAATAATCGTGATATTCGCTTTATCATTGACGGCATCCAACAATCCGGTCATGCCCGAATGAGTAAAAGTAGAGTCACCGATAACAGAAATAGCAGGAAAAACGCCTGCATCCGCAGCACCTTTTGCCATAGTAATAGAAGCCCCCATATCCACACAACTGTCGATAGCACGGAACGGAGGTAATGCCCCCAAAGTATAACAACCGATATCACCAAAGATACGTGCACCGGGATATTCTGCAGCAACCTTATTCAAAGCATCATACACATCACGGTGTCCGCATCCCTGACATAAAGCCGGAGGACGAGGCATCACCACCTGCGGAGTGACAAAAGGAGATTTGGTAGCCCAACCGATAGCATTACCCACATTGTCAGGAGTCAATTCACCCGTACGGGGAAGATCACCGGTCAAACGACCTTTCACTGTATAATCGCTAGAAAGAAGAGCTTTCACCTGTTCTTCGACAAAAGGCTGTCCATCTTCTACAACCAGAATATATTTGCAACAATCAGCCATCTTCTGAATCTCTTCTGCCGGTAAAGGATATTGTGATACTTTTAATACAGGAACAGGTGAATCGTCTGTGTCACATTCTTTCACATAATTATATCCGATACCGCAAGCTATAATACCAAACTCATAAGAGCTGTCAGGATTGAAATTTTCCAAACCATTGTATGGCGACTTTCTTGAAACCTTTTCCAGCTGTTCTTGCTTCTTTATCAAAGCAGCATATTGATTGCGCGCAATGGCCGGCAATAGCACCCAATGGGTACGCTCACTGTCAGGATTCAGTTGGTTTTCTTCCCCTACTTCCCCCACTTTCACACCGGCACGTGAATGTGCCAAACGAGTAACGACACGCATCAATACCGGCAACTTCAATTCTTCCGAAAGTGTATAGGCATCATGCATCATATCATAAGCTTCTTGTTGGTTTGACGGTTCCAAAATGGGAAGCATCGCAAACTTTCCATAAAAACGGGAGTCCTGCTCATTTTGTGAAGAATGCATGGAAGGATCATCAGCAGCCAACACCACCAGTCCGCCGTTCACTCCCGTAATAGCCGAATTGACAAAAGCATCGGCAGCCACATTCATACCTACATGCTTCATGCAGACCAAAGCACGCTTGCCTGCATAAGACATGCCCAAGGCAGCCTCCATTGCCGTCTTCTCATTCGTACACCACGTACTATGCAAATTTCTTTCCTGTGCCAGCTTATTATTTTGAATGAATTCCGTAATTTCTGTAGACGGTGTTCCCGGATAAGCATACACACCCGATATTCCGGCATGTATCGCTCCCAAGGCAATCGCTTCATCGCCCAACAATAATCTTTTTTCTGCCATTATCTATTTATTTTATTAGTTATTATTCGATTCTATCCGTTCTTTTTTATAGCAAGCTAAAAGAATCGGCATCATTCAGCACCGGAAATTTCTCACGGAATGCTGCTAATTTCTCCATATCTATCTCTGCAGTGACTTCACTTTCACAACTCCACGGACATTCGGCCATTGTCTTTCCGTATGGATCTATGATGGCGCTCCCACCCGAATATTCACAAGCCGGGTCAGTCCCCATCCGATTAACTCCTGCCACATAGCATTGATTTTCTATGGCACGGGCACGGAGCAAAGCACTCCATGCATCTACACGGGGAGTAGGCCAACTGGCCACATAAAGTATCATATCATAGTCGCCCAAATTACGAGACCACACCGGGAAGCGGAGATCGTAACATACTTCCAACAAAATACGCACACCCCGATAGTTTACCACCACCCTTTGCGTTCCGGCAGTAAACCGCTTATCCTCTCCTCCATAAGTAAATAAATGCTTTTTATCATAATGCTGCACCGAGCCGTCAGGATGTACAAAATAGAAACGGTTATAATATTTTCCATTTTCCTGCACTGCCACACTTCCGGCAACAGCACAGTTACGCTCGACCGCTTTACGCTGCATCCAATGCAAAGTTTCACTGTCTGCACTCTCGGCCACACCCTCCGGCTTGGTACAAAAACCAGTGGAGAACATTTCGGGTAAGACAAACAAATCGGCATCCGGCAAACGATTAATAGCCTCATCAGCTCTCTCTACATTTGCTTGAGGATTCGCCCATTCTATATTTCTTTGTAGAATTGTTATTTTCATTGTTTTTCATATTATAAGACCCACAAAGGTAACAATTATAATAAGATGGCAAACATTTTATCACCAACTATTTCCTTTACAGCACATTTTTCTTATATTAAAAACACGAAAATCCCGCAAATACATTATATTCATGTCCACTCCATTGAAGCATCCTATTTAGACAGCCATCCTCTTATAATTCACGAAACGACAAACCCACCACTATGAACCGACTAATATTTTTCATTTAAGATATTCACGGAAGAACCGTTCTATTCTGTCAAACGGAATTACGTTTAGATTATCATACAAATCCACGTGACTGGCATCGGGAATGATTAGCAACTCCTTGTTCCCGCCTTTCAACTTCTTGAAAGCATCTTCACTGAAATAACGCGAATGAGCTTTTTCTCCATGAAGCATCAGCACAGCACTCCGAATCTCATCACTATACGAAAGTATAGGCATATTAATGAAAGAAAGTGAAGAAGTCTTGTTCCACCCATTGTTAGAGTTAAGCGAACGCTTGTGATAACCACGTTCTGTCTTATAATAACTATGATAATCCTTCAAGAATTGGGGAGCATCCACAGGCAACGGGTCCACCACTCCCCCGGCCAAAGCATACGAACCGTTCCTCGCATCTTCCGTGCGCTGAGCATTGAGCTGCTTACGCAATTCGTAACGTGCATCGGCATTCATTGAGTCAAAATAGCCATTGGCATTCACACGGCTCATATCATACATGGTTACCGTAACCGTTGCCTTGATTCGGGTATCGATAGCCGCTGCATTGAGTGCCATACCACCCCATCCGCAAATACCCAAAATACCAATACGCTCTGCATCCACATCGTCACGAATGGACAGAAAATCCACTGCTGCACAAAAATCTTCCGTGTTAATATCGGGCGAAGCCACATAACGGGGTTCTCCATCACTTTCTCCGGTATACGAAGGATCGAAGGCAATCGTCAGAAAACCACGCTCCGCCAAGGCCTGTGCATATAACCCCGACGCCTGTTCCTTCACCGCACCGAAAGGACCGCTTACAGCAATAGCAGGCAGCTTTCCTTCAGCATTGCGAGGGATATACATATCAGCAGCAAGGATGATACCATAACGATTACGAAAAGTCACTTTCATGTGATGCACTTTATCACTTTGTGGGAATACTTTATCCCACTCCTGGACTAAACTTTGTTTTTGATCTATCATATAAACACTATTAAAATAATTATTATCTACCGCAAACAGGTTTCCCATGGCACAAAGACTTATCGTCGTTATTGCGCATAAACTTCTTAATGACTTTTTCATGCTGTTTCATTATTAATTCTTACTGTAGCAAAAGTAGCAGTTTACATCATATTTCATTGTACCTCAATTACTGATATTCCAACCTCAATTACAGTTTTCTTAACCTATGAGTTTCAACCTTACTCATTATAAGCTGTAAATCAGGTCATATAATCAGTAATCCGGGTAATAGGAAAGCCTGAATGATTATTTACTTTTGCAGAGCAAGAAACAGAAACCGAACAATGAAAAAGATTTTAGACTTCAAGACTGTATGCGAGTGCAATCGAAACTTAGGTTGCAAGACATGGCATCCGCAAGTAAGCATCATCAATTTGGAAAATCTCAATTTGAAACAGGAAGCCGTGAAGTTTGATTTCTATACCATCCTGCTCATTGAGGAATGTCCCAACAGCTGCTGTTGCGGCCGTAAGTATTACGACTTTTCCAATACGACAATGGTATTCCTCATGCCCGGTGAGATATTTCGCATGAGTGAAGAGAACACACTTCCCGACAAAGGGTATCTATTAGCCTTTCATCCCAATCTACTATCTCAGACTTCATTGAAAAGCCATATCCAAAACTATACCTTTTTCCAATACCGGAAAGAAGAAGCACTCCATCTCTCCCAACGCGAAACATCAAAGATAACCTGTTGCCTCGAAAATATAGAGGACGAGTTACATCATCCAATCGACACACACAGCAACACCATCCTCTCAAAACACATTGAGCTCTTTCTGGACTATTGCACACGCTACTACGAACGTCAGTTCATTACAAGGGAAAACAAAAACAAAGCTATTTTAAAAACAGCAGAAAAGATACTCGACGATTACATTGCTTCCGGTAGACTACAAAGCGGCAAGATCCCCACACCCTACCATATTGCAGGAAAGCTTCATCTCTCGGCAGCCTATTTTAATGACCTGCTGAAATTCGAGACAGGCAAGACATGGGAAGAATACGTTCAATTCAAGCAACTGGAGAAAGCCAAGCATTTATTACAGAAAAACGACAATAGCCCTATTGCCGTAGCTAAACAGTTGGGTTACCCCAACGTACAATATTTTAGTTTCATCTTTAAAAAGGTGACAGGCTGTACACCGAATGACTATCGGCACTCACAAAACTAAAAGACCTTGAGTGTTTTTAAAAGATAAACCTTCTACTCATGAAAACTCTATGTGAAACCTCATTCATAACTACCCCTGAAATGATAAACAAGCTGCGAAAAATCTTCTGATCTTTCATTGTCTATCCACAATTCTGTCGGTGAAATATTAAACATCATAAACTGGCTATATATTTCTGCATCACCTCCAAAATTTTGAGAGAATTCTATTCTCACTGACAATGGAGCACCATATCCGCCTAAAATGACTATATTTTCAGGGTGCAGGACAAAGTTCATGACACCTTGATCCATCTGATGGAATTCATATCCTGCTTTTACTTCAACATCACCTATTTCCCTTAAGTGCCGTGATATGTTCTCATCTTTAATCATCTCTGCAATAGGCGATAAAGGCAATTTAAATATTAGAGAATCTTTTGACACTGCTATTCCATCGGGAAAGGTTGCAATTTCCTTACCTCTATAATATGAAACTTCCACGGCACCCTTGTACGTGCCTTTCATATCAAAAAGTGCTTGTTGAATCTCAGTAGATGAAAATTCAGATTCATCGTCATTACACCCGGAAAATCCTATCACACAAAAGAATAATACTACTATCCTTAACAGTCCCTTTGTTTTCATATCATAAATCGATTAATTATTATGTTACCCCCAATACATACATATGCCTTTATCATTTAAAGCAAAACTACACAAATATTTTTTAGTCGACGAATAAAAAGCAATTTTTTATTCGCATTTTGCATTTCCTTGATACACGCTCAGTACTTCATTTCGTTTTGCGGTTTATAACTAAGCCGAAACAATACAGAGAACTTAAATAAACTAAAAACACCCAATTTTACATTGTAGGGTGTAAAACTGGGTGTAATTCTTGTAAACTATTGATTTTCAATGTTTATTGCGGAGAGACAGGGATTCGAACCCCGGGTACCTCGCGGTACAACGGTTTTCAAGACCGCCGCAATCGACCACTCTGCCACCTCTCCAGAACTCTTCGTGAGAGTTGCCCTGTTTTTCAAAGGCGATGCAAAGGTACGCATTATTTTGAAATCTGCAAATATTTACCGCCTTTTTTGATTATTTTTTTTCATTGTCGTACCTTTGCAGGCAGAAAAAACGAAACAAACAAGCCATGATATACCCTCATAATTTCGAACAGAAGATAGGATTCGACCAGATACGACAACTGCTGAAAGGCAAGTGCCTGAGTACATTAGGCGAAGAACGAGTGGACGAAATGACTTTTTCGGACAATTACGATGAAATCAACCAACGCCTGGAACAAGTGGTTGAATTTGTACGGATTACGCAGGAAGAGGAAGATTTTCCGGCACAATATTTCTTTGATGTACGTCCTTCTCTGAAACGTATCCGTGTGGAAGGCATGTATATGGACGAACAAGAGCTGTTCGACCTTCGCCGTTCACTGGAAACCATTCGCGACATTGTACGGTTCCTTCAGCAATCTGACGAAGAAGAGGAAACGGAAAATTCTCCCTATCCTGCCTTGCGTGAACTGGCAGGAGATATTTTAGTATTCCCACAACTTATCGCACGTATCGACAGCATCCTGGACAAGTTCGGAAAAATAAAGGACAATGCTTCTGCGGAACTTCTGCGCATCCGCCGGGAACTCTCGGCTACTACGGGAAGCATATCACGCAGCCTGAACAGCATTCTTCGTGCTGCACAATCGGAAGGGTATGTAGACAAGGATGTTACTCCCACCATGCGCGACGGACGTCTGGTCATCCCGGTTGCTCCCGGCATGAAGCGCAAAATCAGAGGTATTGTACACGACGAATCAGCCACTGGAAAGAC
>OICL01000394.1_pt1 | contig 24035 bp, 23 predicted proteins | sample 1581231 | NCBI WGS metagenome assembly OICL01 (sample SAMEA3882542, study PRJEB24775) | human gut metagenome | biome: human-associated habitat; feature: intestine environment; material: feces | place: Netherlands | collected 2009/2010 | reverse complement strand
AAAAAAATGACACGTATATTTTTAATAGGATATATGGGCGCGGGCAAAACGACTCTAGGTAAAGCGTTTGCCCGTGAAATGAGTCTGAATTTCATTGATTTGGACTGGTTTATCGAGGAACGTTTCCATAAAACCGTTCAACAGCTGTTCTTGGAACGCGGAGAAGACGGATTCCGGGAACTGGAACGGAAAATGTTGCACGAAGTGGCCGAGTTTGAAGATGTGGTTGTTTCGACCGGTGGAGGAACACCTTGTTTTTTTGATAACATGGAGTATATGAATGATTGCGGTGATACGGTGTTTCTGGATGTGGAACCTGCCGTATTGTTCCGCCGTCTGAGAGTGGCCAAGCAGCAACGTCCATTGTTAGCAAATAAAAGTGATGAGGAACTGATGGATTTTATCTGTGAGGCGTTACAGAAAAGACATCCGTTTTATTCAAAGGCGAAACATCTGTTTAAGGCTGATGAGCTGGAGGATAAAAGACAAATTCAAGCCTCTGTTGACAGCTTGAGAAAGAAATTGAATAAATAATTATCTCCTTCTTCTCCGCTCCAATCCACAACCAAAGCATATTCTTTACGAATTAGCTCTTCGAGGAGAGCATCGTCCTCCTTGATTTTCTTTATATCCATATCTGCAAGTTCTTTCTCTGAAAGAATCTTAGCGAGCATTACTTTGTAATTCATATAGTCTTTTTTCCGTTGATAATGTTTGGTGGCTAACCGACCTTTCAGGGGTAGTTAAGCCGCTTGTTAGCAACTTCTTTTCGTTTTATAGATTATTTCAGAATATCCATTTGGAAATGATTTGGTAATACATTCTAAAGCCCCATCGTCTTGATATTGGAATATATGAATTAAATCATTACCACTATTACCCTCAATATCATATTGTTTGACTTCAATATGTGTCAAAGCATTTTCTTTATAGATATAATTCTCTTCACGGCAACCATACCTACCACATAACTGTGACCGTTTCAGCTTTCCGCCCTCAAAAAAGTAATGGCATACATTCATCAAATGTTTTCCATTATCGTATAAAATACTTTTCACAAGATTGTCTGTATAATACAGGAAGGTGTGATAAAACTGATTTTCAATAGAACAACCAACCTTAACTTCTACGATTTGATTTTGGTTATTAAATCCGTAGATACAAAGATTTTTGGTGCTTTTTATTGTATCAGGACGCTTTACAGGTTTTCCTTGTTTGCAACCATTACGCTGATAGGAATATGGAGTAAGTTCATAAAACTCACCCTTATACAACTCAGTCCTGACAACATCGTCTTCTATTTGTTGCCTTATGGTTTCAAAGTCATTTTTCAATGCTTCAAATTCAATTCTTATAGTTTCTCCAATCATTTCCATCTTTTTGGGGTTGCTAATGGCTTGGAAAGGAACGTCGTTTAGGAGTTAGCTTTCCTTGTTATCAATTTTATATTCTTCATATTCAAGAAACGCAGTATCAATATCTCCTTCTAATAGGTAGTAGAAACAATCTTGTATCATATCAACCCATTCTATGATTTGCTTTTGCTGCTCTTGTGTAACAAAATCAGCTCCGTCAATCCACCTCCTGCCTAAATGTATTATGCTATATACATCACTTAGTAGGGTTTGATTGATCGTTGGCTTCATAAAATCATCTGCAAGAACTTTAAGACATTCCATTATCTCGATAAAATTACACTCATATAGTTTTCCTTGAAATGGACGAAGTGAACCAAGAAATCCATTTTCCCATTTCTTATTTTCTATATCATTGTTTCTACAAGAATGGAAACTTAATAAAATATATGCTTCTTCTTTTGTCATTGCGTTTCTGTTTAATTATTGATAATGTCCGGCAGCGTTCCGCTTTGTTCAGTCGGTTTGCTGTTTGTTAGCTGCTGTTGGTTTAATTCTTAATTCCAGTATTTTTTGAGCCGCTTGATTTTTGATTCTGTGACGTAAATTATCCAATCTTCGTTGCCCTATTCGTCTGTCTGCGGCACGAAGTATATTTGCCAAGCCCCAATAGTCATTTTCAAAATGTTTGGTGGCAATCTCTGAAACAGGAGTGTCAATATAATCACGAATCAAGTTTGAAATATTGGAAACATCGGTCGTATAAGGATAAATTTGATGTATTCCGTCCGGATCATAATTCCTAACAGTTCCATCTGCCAATACAAACTGTTTAGGATAATCAAATATTATCTCTTTCCCGAGTGTAATCCAGTACCGAGGAAGCGCAGTATTTCCGTATCGGCTTCTCATCGGATAAGCGACACAGTGAATCTGAAAATCAATCGTTGGATCAATTATCAAATATAATTCCTTTTGTAGTTTGCTCCAGCTCTTCATTTGTCCTTTATTCAGCAGCTAATCGCTTGTTATCTGCATTTACTAATAAAAATCACAATAAAGCCTCCAATCTCCAGTTTGACTGTTTTTTGCCAAATAGAAATTTCCGCTATCTATGATATTAAGGTTCGCTTTTTCATCTGAAGCTATCTGAATCATAAATTCATATCCATCACCGAAATCTATACCTGACTGTATATAATTAGGATAACCGCCTATTTTATGCCCGGCAAAACAATCCGTATAGTCATAATAGTCGGTGATTTCCCCGGAATCTTCCATTTCCACCAACTCATCTTCTATATCCATTGGAATGTCGCCACTATCCCATACAGGATAATCTTCAGTAATTAGTTGGCTTTTCAGCGGATAGGGCTTTATGCGTAACGATGATTGCATGTATATATCCTTAACAACCAACACATCTTCTTCTTTGTATTCACGAATAACCCAATCATCTCCGTTATATGCCAGTCTGCCGGGCATATTTTCAGACACAAAAACAGTCAATACTTTCGACCCTTTAAGTGCATCAGGAATATAGGGCAACCCTTCAAGACATATTTGTAACAATGGCAACATTGCTTTACCATTGCTATCTATCGGTATATCTTCACTTTCTCTATATAGATACACTTGACCAATCCAACTTTCAGTATTGGAATTTGTAGGTCTAAATCCCCCGGTTATAAAACCAGTTGCCCTTTTAACCAATTGTTTTTTTATTTCTTCTATTTTTTTCATTTTTTTCATGCAGATAATGTTTGGCAGCGTTTCGCTTTAAGCGGCAGTGCTGTTTGTTATCTAAATCTTAATGTCTTTATTGGCAAAATCAAGGCACTATTTCGTAAACGGTTCGTTCGTTGTTCCTGAAAATGGTCTGCTCAATCTGTTTTCCGACCTTTACGATGCTGTCTATGTCAGCATTGACTTTCAGGCTAAGGACGGGAGCGTATTTCAGATGTTCGTAATCGACCGGAGTATTGTTATAGGTTGTTTCGACAATAGGATAATTATGTTCCTTTGCGAACTGTTTCAAGGTATCTATGTAGGGAAGCTGCTCTTTACCCATAGCTTCAAAATCTATGTAAAACTTTCCGTTCTCCAGCACAAAGTAGATGCAGTCCACACCATTGGAACAAATACCTATAAAATCATAATCAGTATTTCCTGCCTGCACGTTTCTCAATACATCCGGCAGTTTGTCTATCGTAATCCGGGCAGCAACCGGGATATTGGAGTTTATACCGTCGTTTTGCGTCACTCGTTTATTCCCATGCCCGCAACTCAATAAACTTAAGATAGAAGTAAATATTCCCATAATTTTTAAGAATCTCATAGTTTTATGCTTATTATTAAATAGATAATGTCCGGTGGCTAACCGACCATTAAGGGAGGTTTAGCCGATTGTTATCGTTCTGTTATCTTGTTTCTATTAATTGCCCTATTTCTCCTGTTTTTACATTAATTGAAAAGCGAAAATCGCAATTTGATATATTGATGAAAAAGTATAAAATTCCATTTTCAACTCTCACATCAACGAAATGTAGTGCTCTACCATAATATAGATTCCCGTAAGTAGCAATAAACAAATCAGACACATTCCAAATTATTTGATTTGTTGCGCTTAAAACATATGCTGAATTGTATTCTCCAGTATATGGATTTTCAACAACACCTATTACATTATCATGTTCTAATAAAATAGCGCACAAACCACCTTTTTCTTGTTTCCGATTATACACCTTTCCATTACATTCCCATGAAATCTCAATAGGAAGAATATCTCCAACAGAGTAACATGATGTTGTATCCGGAGAAATTGGGCGAATATATTTAAATGACTCTATTTTATTCATTCCATTTATTTTTTATGAACGATAACATGTAATTATCAGCGATTTTCGCTGTTGTTTTCTTATTTAACTATCTCATTATCACTTTCAAGAATATCATCCAATGGAGTGCGGATGCTGCTCTTGAAAGTGTCGGCTATGTGCACGTACATTTCCGTCGTTTTCAGTTGGTTGTGTCCCAACAGCTCTTTCACGATTTTCAAGTCCGTGCCCTGCTCGATCAGATGCGTGGCGAACGAGTGCCGCAACAGGTGGGGGTACACCCGCTTGGTGATTCCGACTTCCTTCGCCGCCTCTTTCAGCTTCTTCGACACGATGCTCTCCGTGAACGGCTCGCCCTTGTACCGCTCGAACAGCCATTCCTGCGGCTTGTACAGCTTAGTGTACTCGCTCAGCTTCCTGACAAGGGGCTTCGACAGCAGCGTGTAGCGGTCTTTCCTCCCTTTGCCCTGCCGTACCCGTATCAGCGAACGGCTCACGTTGATGTCGTGGGGCTTCAAGTCCAGCAGCTCGCTGATTCTCAACCCGGCGGAGTAGAGCAGCGAGAACATGCAGAACAGCCGGATGTCCGGACCGGTTGCGTCAAGGATGGATTTTATCTCCTCCTTGCTCAGCACGTCGGGCAGCGTCCGTTCCCGTTTGGCTCGCTTTACCTCGTAACATTTCCGTGCCAATCCCAGCACCTTCTCGAAATAAAACTTGATCGAGTTGATGCGCAGGTTCTGTTGGCACGACGAGATCCCCCGTGTGTCAATCAGGTGCACGATGTAGGCGTTGATTTCCTCCGGTCGGATGTAGCGGAGATTCCTTCCCGCAAAGTATTGCTGGAACTCCTTGAAGTAAGTGGTGTACGCACGGACGGTATGCTCGCTGTACCGCAGTTGCCGCAGCGTTTCGGCATAGCCGGGCGGGATGGCGGGGCTGGTTTTCCCGCTCTTCTTGGGCTGGGTGTTTTTCAGGGCGGAGTAGTCAATATACGCCGTTTCCACATGGCGGTCGAAAAAACCGGACAGGTCGAACCCTTCTTCCGGCAGGTAGGCTCTGTCCCCCTCGAACCGCACGCCCTTCTCTTTCGACAACGACAGCCGGATGGCATCGTCCTCGTCGAACTCCACTTCCACGTATTTCTGCCCGTCACGGATGGCAGGTGAAAGTTTTATTCTCGGTTTGCTCTGATAGACTTTCATACGCATCGCATGGGTGGCAACGACAAAGCGTGTTTCCCGTTACCGGATTTTCAATCAGGTACGGCATGACCGCACCTATATTTAGGTTCCAAATATAACGAAAACAACGAATTATCACCGCTTCCCGGAGGAAAAAATACGTGCTGGGCATGATTTTTTTGCATTTTTCGTTTTTTATTCCTACCTTTGCAGTGCCCATCTACAATTAGAAGGGGTTTCGAGGCTCGTTTTGGCAAGATCCAATTCGGAGCCTTGCGTTTTTTATAGCACTTCCTCCAACTTCTTTTTCAGCATTTTTTTCATCTTCTTTTCGCCACCCGGCATATTCAGGTAATAGGCGGTCAACAGATAATACCCGTAAGGGCTTCGCTGTGGTTCGAGGACGATCACATATTTTTCCGCTGTGTCATACACGTATGTCCGGTAGATGTTCTTACGGTGTTTCATATCCCTTTCCTCACAACTGAATATCTCCAGTACATGGGAAGTCCTTTCCTCGATATGGTGGCGAATCCAATGCAGACGGCGGGAACGGTCTGGCTCGAAGACTCTTTTCTTCGTCGCAGCGCCTTCCGCTTCCTTGTCATCAGTTGTCGTTAGGTGCATGAACTCCCGCTGCATATCTATCTCTCCATCCGATTTGATGGGATAGACACGCTTTTCCCGAAACTTGAACACTTCGTTGTCTTCGATGTCCCGGCGATACACCCTATATAATGAAGCCTTGCGCTCCTTGTCTCCCAAATGCAGGATTTCCAGCAGCTCCGGATATTTCTTTAACAAGTTGAATGGCATAGGTTTACTTTTGCAGATTGATGAAAAAGAGGTTGAACTTCTTGTTCTTCAACGGTGTGGTACATAACAGGGAAAGATTTGTCTGTTTCTTTATCTTCTCGACAATCAGGCGTTTTGCCCGTACCTTTCCCTCAATGGTTCCCCGCTGGATGCGTAAATGGTAGTTTATCGCTCCCATAAGAATGTCTGCCAACTGGATAAAATGTACCTGATGCGACTTGACAAAATTGAAGTCCCGTATAGCCGAATTGTATTTCAATATCTCCGCCAGCTTATGCAGTTTCCGTTGGCTGCACGTGTCCTTGATGTCGAAATAGACATTATAGGTGCTGTCCATGTCCATTTGATGATGCAATAGCTGGTAATACATCCGAAAATAAAAATCATTGTAGCTGTATTCTGCCCGTGTGTTGTCTATCTCCGACTTATCCACGATGACCGCCCTAAATTTCATGTTGGTCATAAAGAAATAATCCACTATTTCGTTATAAAGGGCAAAGGTCTTGTCCGAGATGTTCGTCCATTTCAATTCCCCCTCATATCCGTGCTTTTGCTTGATTTCCCGTATCTGCTTTTTGGCGAGAGCCATTTCGTTGTACGGTATGCTTACATAACCGTATATCATGTAAGGCTGTCCGTCATTTTCCAGATGCGTACTCTCGTCGCAATATATGTTATAGGTTTTGTGGCTGCACTCCATTATATTATTTGTTTAATTATCAATACGCAAAGATAGTGAAAAATTCTTGTGCGACAAACCTGCGAACCGGACGACAAGTGCGGACAGCCCGCACCGGACTTGCAGGTTTCCCGTGTTTCTCCCTCTATATTTACGCCCGGTTTCGTTTGAGAACCAATAGTATTCACCATTTAAATTTTTCAGATTATGGACGAACGATCGGACAGCAGCCAACAGTTGATGGACATCCTGCTCGTCATGGACGAGAAAGGCACGCTCCAAGCCGTCAGCGGAGTAAAGGACGGCGAGTTACAGACCAAAAACCCCTTGGAGGACAACAACGACCTCCTGCGGGTGGATCGCCACGGCGATATGTTTTCAAATTTCTTTTCCAATCTCTGGAACCAGTTGAAAGACCCGACCCGCTTCCACTTCTTCCGTGTGCCGGAAGAGGAGGTGCAGCGGGTAGCCGCCGATTTCCGGCAGAGGGAGAGTCAGTCCGTCAAGACGGGCGAACCGCTCGTTGCGCAGTACGAGGTGCAGCCGCCCGTGCAGGCACAGCAGCAGACCCAAGCCGGGCAGCAGCAACAGCCGGAGGGTGCGCCGCAGCAGTCCGCCGGGCAGACCGAACAGAACCCGCAGTACAAGTACCGTCCGGAGGACATCGACTGGAACAGCCTCGCCGCCCTCGGCGTGCAGCGGGAGCAGATCGAGGGCAACGGGATGCTCGACCAGATGCTCCGGGGCTTCCAGACCGACAAGACCGTCCGGGTGCATTTCCACTTCGACGGCATCTCGCACAGCAACGACAGCCAGCTCTCGCTCAAGCCCGGCACGGACGGCAGGCTGACCGTGTGCAGCCACGGCATCCTCGACCCGGAGAAGATGCAGAAGCAGTTCTTCGGCTACGACATCACCGACTCCGACAGGCAGGTGCTCCGGCAGACGGGCAACATGGGACACCCGGCGACTGTCACCAACCGGGCGGGCGAGCAGGTCGAAGCCCTTGTCAGCCGCAACCTCAAGACCAACGAACTGGTCGCCTTCCCGCTCTCCAAGGTCAATATCCCGGCGGAGAAGAACGGGCATACCTTCACCCCGGACGAGATAGCCCGGCTCAAACAGGGCGAGGCGGTGGTCTGCCGGTTCCTTTCCAGAGCCAAGGAGGGGGAGCAGCCCAAGATCTATCCGGCTCCCGTGCAGTTCAGCGCAGCCAAGATGCAGCTCGAATTTCTCTTCGGCGACCGGGGCAGGCTGGCGATGGATGCGTACAAGGCGAACCTGAAACAGACCGCCAATCAGGAGGTGCCGAAGACTTTCCGCAAGCAGGAGCTTACCGAGAAGTCCCGCCTCGAACTCGAAGCCGGGGGAACGGTCAAGGTTTCCGGCTTGGTGGACAAGAAAGGAAAAACCTACCAAGGCTACATCACATGGAAGCCCGGCGAGAAGCCCGCCTTCATGTTCCCCAAGGACTACAATGCGGCGCTCGAAGAGGGGCGTGTCAAGCCCGCCGTGGAGAACGAGGTGCAGGTGGCGGTCAATTCCGAGGGCAAGACCGTCGAGACGACCCGTAACCTGAAAGAAGCCCTGCAATCCGCACAGCAGCGACCCACCGGGGAGCAGAAACAGCAGCAGGAGCGCAGGCAGGAGCAGAAAGAGGACCGGAAACAGGCACAGAAGCAGGAACAGCCCGACAAGCCCAAGCGCAGCCGGGGTGTCCGCCGCTGATTTCCCCGCCATTCTGTAAATGAATTACCGGTTATCCCGTCCGAGCGGCGGGATAACTTTTGTCAAACTGTTAAAAATTAAAGAAATATGATTACAGCAGTCATCGCTGAAAAGCCTTCCGTAGCGAAGGATATAGCAAACGTGTTGAATGTCCGGGAGCGGCACGATGGCTACCTCTCAGGTAACGGCTACCTCGTTACCTGGGCGTTCGGCCATCTCGTCCAGCTCGCCATGCCCGAAGCATACGGCTATGCGGGCTTCCGGCGTGAGAACCTGCCCATTCTGCCGCAGGAGTTCAAGTACATCCCCCGCCAGATACGGGAGGGCAAGGAGTACAAGCCCGACCCCGGCGTGCTCAAACAGTTGAAGGTCATCAGGGAGGTTTTCGACCGTTCCGACCGTATCGTCGTGGCGACCGATGCCGGGCGTGAGGGCGAAGCCATTCATCGGTACATCTACAATTACCTTGGCTGCCGCAAACCCTGCCTGCGCCTCTGGATCTCCTCGCTGACCGACCGTGCCATCCGGGAAGGGCTGGACAACCTCAGACCCGGCAGCGACTACGACAACCTCTACCGTGCCGCCGAAGCCCGTGCCATCGCCGACTGGGAGATTGGATTGAATGCGACTCAAGCACTTTCCATCGCCGCCGGGCAGGGCATCTACTCCCTCGGACGGGTGCAGACGCCCACCTTGATGATGATCTGCTCCCGTTATCTGGAGAACAGGGATTTCACCCCGCAGACCTATTTCCGGCTGAAGGTCACGGCGGAAAAGGACGGTACGCCCTTCGCCGCCATCTCCGAATTGCGTTACGAAACCCTTCCGGCGGCAAACGCCGCCCTCGCCGCTGTTACCGCAACGGGAATGGTGGAGGTTGCCGATGTGCAGCGCAGGGAGGTGAGCCAAGAGCCTCCCTTGCTCTACGACCTGACCGCCTTGCAGAAAGAGGCGAACGGCAGGTACGGCTTTTCGGCGGACAAGACCCTCTCCGTCGCCCAGTCGCTTTACGAGAAGAAGGTGTTGAGCTACCCCCGTACCGGCTCCCGCTACCTATCGGACGATGTGTTCGACGAGATACCCGATCGTATCGCCCTGCTGGAGCGGTACCCGGCTTTCGCCGCCCATGCCGCCGCCCTGAAAGGGGCTTCGCTCAACCGCCGCAGCGTGGATGCGGGGAAAGTTACCGACCACCATGCGCTCATCATCACCGAGTGTCTGCCCGGCGAGCTGTCCGCCGACGAGCGCACGGTGTACGACATGGTAGCCGCCCGCCTGCTCGAAGCCTTTTCCGCCCGTTGCCTCAAGGACGTTACCACCGTCTCTTTCACGGCGGGGAACAGCGTGTTCTCCGCCAAGGGAACGGTCGTCAGGTCTGCCGGATGGCGTGCCGTGCGTGGCGAGCGGGACGAGGACGACGAGGGAACAGCCGCTTTGCCGCCCTTGCAGCCCGGCGAGTCTTTCCCCCTGCAATCGGCGGAGTGCGTAGAGAAACAGACCAAGCCCCGTCCCCTGCACACCGAGAGCAGCCTCCTTTCGGCGATGGAGCATTGCGGCAGGGATTTGCAGGACGACGAGCTGCGGGACAGCCTGAAAGGGAACGGTATCGGCACGCCCGCCACCCGTGCCTCCATCATCGAGACCCTCTTTGCCCGGGACTACGTGCGCCGGGAGAAGAAGAGCCTCGTGCCGACCGGCAAGGGGCTTGCCGTGTACCAGATAGTAAAGGACAAGCGCATCGCCGATGTCGAGATGACCGGGCAGTGGGAGACCGCCCTCGCCAAGATCGAGAGCGGGGAGATGAATCCCGACACCTTCCGCAAGGGCATCGAGGTCTACGCCGCCCAGATTACCGAAGAACTCCTGCAAGTGCAGGTATCGGTGGCGGACGGCGGACATATCCCGTGCCCCAAGTGCCGTTCCGGTCGCATCCTCCTTTACCCGAAGGTCGCCAAGTGCAGCAACGTCGATTGTGGGCTTACCGTCTTCCGTGGCAAGGGGGAGAAGCAACTCACCGACAGCCAGATTACCGACCTTGTAACCAAAGGCAAAACATCCCTTATCAAAGGCTTCAGGAGCAGGGAGGGAAAGCCCTTCGATGCGTACCTCACCTTCGACAAGGACTTCCGCACCGTGTACGGGTTCCCGCCCCGCACGGACAAGCCCAAAGGAAAGGAGCGCAGGCGATGAACGGCATCGGTTGGATCACCGTGGCGGAAGCCGCCCGGCTCTGCGGCACGGACGAGCTGCGCATCACCCTCTGGATGAACGGCAACCACATCGCCTACGCCCGTTTCGACGGCATCCTGATGATCGACGGCGCATCCATTGCCGCCCTGTTCAGCCGCAACCGGGTCGCCACCATCTACGAGGACGTGGCACAGCAGCGGGGCAAGCCCGGCAGACCGGGCAGGCTCCGCCGCCTGCTCGACACCCCGCTCGACGCCTTCGGCTTGTCGCAGCGCATCGTCCGGGCGTGCCGGGAGCTGGGTGTCTTCACCGTGGAGCACCTGCTCGTCCACCTCCGCCGCTTCCGCTTCTCCCGCCTGTACTGTGTCCGCAACTTCGGCAGCGGATCGGCAGCCGAGACCCTCCGGCGGCTCCGGCAGGACGGCTTGACAGACGGCGGCAGCCCACGGGATTTCAAGGTCTTGTACCCGTAATCCCGGCAATACAGATAAATAAGTGCGGCAATGTCGCACTTATCACAAAATTATTTCCGGATATGTTTTGTAGTTTAAGAGATAAGTTCTATATTTGCAACCAATAGAACCTGCCAAGCCTCTTAACAATGCTCAAATAGGCGGGTCGTTTTTTTTATATACACCTATGAAACAACTGTTTACCAAAACATTCTACTCCCCACAACAGCATATTGTCCTTTTAAAAAATAGAGGTTTGTTAATAGCGGACGAGGAAAAAGCCGCCGGATATATTTACAATATCGGTTATTTCCGTCTAAGTGCTTACTTCTATCCGTTGTTGAAGTTCCCCAAGGAACAACATCTGTACAAGCCGGGGGCAACTTTCGTGCAGGCGTTGAACATGTATCGTTTCGACCGCAAACTAAGGTTGTTGCTCTTTAACGAGATAGAGAAGATAGAAGTGGCTATCCGCAGTTGCATAACCAATGCGGTCAGCGAATATTTTAACGATTTGTTTTGGATTACCAACCCTGCATATTTTTTCAATATGCAGAGCTTCCGATACACACAGGACACGATAGATGCGGAATTGAAAAAATCAAAGGAGGACTTTATACTCCATTTCCGTTCCGCTTATACGGACGATTATCCGCCTGCATGGATGATTGCTGAAATTCTGCCGTTAGGATTGCTTTGCAGGATTTACACGAACCTGAAAGATAATGTGATAAAAAAACGTGTCGCCCAACATTTCGGTTTGCAAGTCCCGGTGTTCAGTTCATGGATTGTCATTTTGGCTGGCTTACGCAATATGTGTTGCCACCATTGTCGGACATGGAACAGGGAACTGGCGACCATCACCACGGAACCACGCAGGACAAAATTCGGTTGGATTGACTCTTCCCGGACAGACAAGCGCAGGATGTATTACCGTATCTGCATGATACGTTATTTCCTTTATACCGTATCGCCTAATAACAACTTCAAGGACAAGCTGAAAACCCTGTTGGCAGCCTATCCTAATATAGATACGGCAGCGATGGGCTTTCCGTCCGATTGGGAAAGCGAGGATATTTGGAAATAGGCAACACCGTTGCCTAAATTTAATATTTCTTTGCCATTCAGGATATTTTCGTTATCTTTGCACCAGTAGAACCTGCCAAGCCTCTTGACACGAGTTGTTGAACAACAGTGAAAATGCTCAAATCGGCGGGTCGTTTTTTTTATAATCCGTCGCCCTTTCCTGAATGACCTGAGCCGCTTTTCAGCGGCTTTTTACATTTCACGGGCATACCTTTCCGTACACCGTCCGGATTTTCCCGTCCTCCAATACCTTGCTCGATCGCACGACCCATGTCCTGCCGTCGTTCAGCCCGCACTCCAGTGCCTTCTCACCGCCGCCGACCAGTACCGGCACGGTTATCACCACGATTTCGTCCGCCAGCCCGTTATCCAAGAGCAAAGCCCCGGTTCCCGCTCCGTAAGCCGTTACCGTACCTTCGCCGTCCGCTTTTATTCTCCGCAGTTCCGCTGCCGCATCCCCTGTAACAAACCGTACCCGTTCCTTTTCCGTCAGGTCAATACAGCCGCCCGTCACGACCAAAGTCTCTTTTGCCGTGAGCGGCCAGCCCAGATGGTTCAGGTAAATGCGCAGGTAGGTTTCTTCGTCGATCAGCACGCAGCAGGAGGCATCCGCCGCCGCATCGAAATGCTTGTCCGCTCCGACCGGACAACCGTCAAGGGACTGGTACACGTGCAAGGTAATCTGTTTCATGTCAATGAGTTTTTAAGGATTATGTCCGCCTTGCACCCAAAAGAACAGCGTGAACTCACGCTATTCCGGTACGAGGTACTGGCATACCTAAGAAACGAAACAGGCAAGCTCACGCCGTATAAGCATACAGCATGAACATTGCGCTATCCATCCCGTTTCTTTTGAAAAGTGCCAGTTTTCGTACCGAGACGTTCAGCGAACGTACAATATGTATATCAACCCCGCCTGCTTCCAAGCCGGGTATGAATCTTCTATGTCACGACAGCGACCGTACCCGAAAGCACCGTCCTCTGCCTTTGTATGGCAAAGATAGCGAAAGGCGAGAGCAATGCCAAGCCGCATCCTATCTTCGCATCGCAAAGATAGCGAAACTTCCCGAATAACAAAACAATAGCCCCGCCTAATCTCACGATCCGGCAGGGCTTCATCCACCCAAAGCACCGTCAGAAAAATGTCATTCTCACGGGAACAGCCCCCTTTTCCTGCGCCTTTCCGCTTTCCGGGCTTCCTTCTCCTTGCGTTTCGCAGCCCGTTCCTCCACTTCGGCGAAGCGGGTGCGGATGAACTCGTGCACGTCCTTCGTGCGGTAGAACACCTTGCCGCTGATGGTGAAGTACGGCAGCACCCCGATGGCACGGTAGCGTTGCAGCGTGCGGATGCCCACCTTCAGCAGCAGGCACAGGTCTTGGTTGTCCAGCACCTCCTCGCCGTCGAGCGTGTTGTTCTTCTTCAGCACCCTTTCCAGCAATTTCTCCGTCCGGTCGAAGCGTTCCATGATGCGCTCCATCCAGCCCTCAAACTCTTCCCTGTCCGTGTACATAGCAGTCGCCCTCTTTTTCGATGATTTCCTTTTCCCGCATATAGCGGATGTAGCCTTTCGCCGTCCGTTCCTTCACTTCCAGCATCTCCTGTATCAGCTCGCACAGTTCGATGTAGCCGTACTTCTCCTGCCGGGCGAACGCCTCCCGTGCCATCTCCGCCAGCTCCTTCTCCTTGCGCTTCTCTTTCTCCGCCCTCGGCTTCTCGCCCACATAGACGGGCATCCCGGCTTGCTTGTCCCATCTGAACTGCATCAGGGGGATGTCCAGCGGGCTGCCGTCCCTGACCTTCAACGCCTTCACCACCGACACCTCCGGGTTCTCGTCCTTCTCGATGGAGAGGATGGCGGCGGACTTGCGTTGCAGCTCGCTGCCGAGATGTCCCCTCAGTTTCAGACCGTTCGGTACGAAATGCACCACGGCGGCTATGCACGTGCGATAGATTCCCGCCAGCCGGTAGATCTCGTCAATCAGCGCCACGCTCTCCGCCTCGTCGTTGGCGCAGCGGATCAGGTCAGCCACCCCGTCGATGACGACTAAATGGATGCCCCCGTGCAGGTAGTGGTACTTGTCCATGCTCTGCACGATGGCGGTCAGCCGCTCACTTCTCGACATTCCCGTCAGGCAATATACGTGCAGGTACTCCGGCATCCGCTCACGCCCGGCACGGCGCAGCAGCCGCCCCGTGTTCTTGTAGAGCTGTTGCTCGCTCTGTTCCGTGTCGTACAGCAGTACCGCACGCCCCTTGCGGTTCGGCTCCACCCGCACCCCCAAGAGGTCGGCGTCCGTCTCCCGTTCCATGATCGCCCCGGCGACCAGTGCGGCGGTGTAGTTGCTCTTGCCCGTCCCTTCGCCGCCCGTGATGCAGAGGATGTTCTCCTCCGAGCCTAACGGCACATCCCCGGCGGTAACGATGGCGACAGCCTGTTCGGGCGGGTGGTCATAGTCGATCTCGCACGATTTCAGCACCGCCATCGTGTCCCCGTACAGCGTGTCGAGCAGTTTCAGGAACAGCCCCATCAGCTCCTCCCTCGTGTGCCCGGCTTTGAAGTAGTCCGTCACGTCCTTCTCCGCCTTCGTCCCCGGCAACGGCAGCACCAGCCGTTTCACCCCGTACTCCGACAGTTGCGCACGGTGCTTCTCCGAGCACTCCAGCCCCGTCTTGTCCGTGTCGTACAGCAGCACGATGTGCTTGAAGCGATAGACCAGCTTGCGCACGGTCTTCGCCGGGATGACCGAGGTCTCCGAGTTGAAGCAGATGGCATGGAAGCCGTGCGCCGCCAGCGTCAGCACGTCCTTCTCGCCGCCCGTGAGGAAGAGCAGGTCTCCCTTCGAGGGCAGTTGCTCCAGCCCGAAACAGTAGTTGTCGCCCGTGTGCCCGCCATAGACGAAGCGCACCTCCGACATCGGGCGATAGACCTTTACTCCCCATTTCCCCTTGTAGCCGAACATCGGTTCCGCCGGGGTGGAACTGAAGCCGAACGACTTGCCCTCCCTCGTCTCTCCCCGGTACTCGGCGAGCGATACCGCCCCGTAACGGTGCAACAGCTCCTCCGTGATGCCCGATGCGCCCCAGTAGGCAAGCTCCGCATCCGTAAACGGCTTTTCCGTCGTCCGGTAGGGCTTCGGTTCGGGACAGTCAAAGGGCGCAGCCGCCTCTTCCGTGTACCCGTCCGGCTTTTCCGTGCCGTTCCCGTTTGCCCTAACGGATACTCCTTCACCGCTCCGGTTCTCCCTTGTCCCATTCTCCCTTGCGCCCGGCACGAGCCGCAGGGTACGGCAGCCGCCGTCCGGAACGGCAGTGTCTTCCGGGCTGTCATCCTCCAGACCGAGGCACAGCTCCCGGTCGATGGTGTGCAGCACCTCCACGAAGTCGGCGGCGTTCCGGCAGTCCAGCCCTTTCAGCTTCGCCACGAGGAAGAAACAGTCGCCCGAATAGTCCCCGTTGCCGAAGTCCTTCATCCGGTACGTACCGCTCCGGCGGTCGTAATACACGTTGCACGAAGCCTTGCTGTCGGCGTACAGCGGATTCAGGAAGTTCCTGCCCACCCGCCACTTCACGGGCAGGTAGTGGCGGAACACGTCCAGCCCGTTACTGGTTCTTGCCAGTATCTCTTCCTTTTTTACCATAGCTGCCGTTTTTTCGGTTATGCAGGGGATGTTCCGCTATCATCCGGTCGATCTTGGCGGCGGGTGTCTCCACCATCCACCGCTCTCGCAGGCTCTCGACCGCCTGCCGGGGATAGCGTATCTGCCGCCCGATCATGGAATAGGGAATGATATGCTTCTGCCGGTAGCGTTGCAGGGTGCGGTGGCTGATGTCCAGCATCTCGCACACCTCCTTGTGCGTCATCCACTTCGGGTCGGCTTTCCGTCCCTTGGCGGCAGGGCTTTCCGCTTCCTCTTTCCGTTTGCGCTCCGTTTCCTCCCGGTTCCGGGATTCCTCCACGTAGGCGGTTATCTTCTCGATCTTCTCCACGAGCAGGCGGTAGGCGTTGCTCTCGATGGTCATTATTTCCATTGTCGTACTCTTTTTTAGGTTTCTGCCGCAAATGTCGCCCGATTCGCCGGTTTTTCCTGCCACCATACCGGCACCTTGGCAAAGATTTTTTTCTGATGCGCATTATTCATCCTCTTTTTTCACCCTCGTCGCCCTTCCGTCCGCCTTTCCGGGCAACAAAAAGGCTGAAAAGACTGAAAAAGGCAAGGAAAGAGTAGTGTCAACGTAAAAACAAGGCGGAAAGGAACTGACATCGAAGCAAAAAAGAGTAAAAAAGAGCAAAAAAGAGCGTCTGAAAGGCTCTTTTCTGCCCTCCGGACGCTCTCTTTTCATCTCATGCCGCCTCTGCCGTTCCGTTGCCAACTTGCTGCCGACTTGCTGCCGACTTGCCGCTTACTTGCTGTCCATGTCCCGCATCTTTTTGAGCAGCTTCTCCTTCATCTCGTCCAAGAACGCCGTCGGGTTCTGCTGTCCCCGCAGCCTGCCGAAAGCATGGTACACGTTGCCCAGATCCACATGGAAGATCTTCTCGAACAGCGCAGCCAGCTCGCCGATCTCGGCGTTGCCGTTGTCCACGCTCCCGGCGGCATGGATGCCGTAAACAAGCTGTATGGCGGCGATTTTCGTATCCGTCCAGCGGTGTTCCTTCCCCGGCACGGCTTCCGTACCGTCCCCTCGTGCCGCACGCTCTATCCGGCGGCTCAGATAGACCAGCAGCATCTCCACCGAGATCAGGCGTGCCGCCAGTATGTCGTAGCCCGTGGAGAACTCCGCTTCCTCGTCCAGTACGAAGCTGCCGCTTTCAGGGCTGAGTTCGCCCTTCGCCCGCAGGAAATAGTAATCGTCCCGGTATGTCGCCCCGCTGTGGTAATACTGGTAGAAGGGCAGGTAGCGTTCCATCATCCGCTCGGCTCGTTCCATCGCCCTGCGGTAGTACGTTTCGGCTACCCGTAGGCAGCCGGGACAGCCGCTCTCTATCTGATATACCCGGTAATAGTACAGCAGCCTGCCCGTCAGGGCGGGCTTGTAGTATTTGAAGTAACGGATTTCCTCCTCGTTCCCGCTGAACGGACGGGCGAGCGCATACGCTTTCAGCTCACGGTTCTTGGCTTTCAGGTACGAAACCATCTCCCGGCAGGTGGCGACCGTTTCCTTTCCCTCCATGCCGGCGGCAGCGGCAGCCATGCGCCGCTCCGTCTCCTGCAACAATGTATTGAAATATTCTTCCATCATGATTCTGTCTCGGGTTGTTTATAAGGAAGCAAAGTTAGCGGGGTGCCGGGAAACGGGCGTTCTGAATTTTCACCGCCGTGTTCGGATTGTCCGCCAATCGGCTGCGGGCGGTCAGCCTCTCATTTCTGAACCGGAAAAGGATGCCGGACGGGACGGGCGCACCGGGCGATTTCACGGATTTCGGCAGGGGTAGCCTTCAGGTGCTTCTTGCAGAAGTCCCACAGGTAGCTCGGAGTGGCGAAGCCGCACACGTCGGCAATCTCTTGGAAGGGCATGTCCGTATCCGCCAGCAGGGAGATCACGTGCGCCTTCCGCTGTTCCGTCAGCCAGCGGTGCGGAGTCGTGTTCAGCTCCTCCCTGAACCGCCGACCCAGCGTATTGACCGACATGGCACATTCCCGTGCCAGCTCCTCCACGTTTTTCACCTTGGGCAGAGCCAGTGCGACCTCTTCCCGGAAAGAGCAGCCCCGCAGGTGCGGCAGGTACTTTTCCACCTCCTGCAAGTCCGCCTTGCCGAACATCGGGGGTATGCCCTTGCGGTACTCGGACTCCCGTTCACGGCGGAAGCGGAACAGCAGTCCCGCCAGACGGTTGCAGAGCACGTTCAGGTGCGGGTATTCGTCGTAGGCGTTGATGCTTGCCTGCATCCGGCAGAGGAACAGGAATCCTCCGCAGTCCTTCTCCCGGAAATACGCCTCCGCCGTATCCAGCAGGAAGTCCGCCGAGCCGCCGTGCCGATGGTAGGCGACCAGTATCAGCAATCCGGCTTCTTCCTGCACACGAAAGGAAAGGACGGGGCGGTGTTCCCTGAGCAGCTCCACCAGCCGGACCATCCGCCCGTGATCCCGTGCGAGCCGTTCCGCCGCAATCCATGTTACCGGACGCTCCGCATCCGTTTGCGGCAATACCGTCCGCACCTTTGCCATCCACTCCCGCCATCCCTCCCGGATGGCTTCATTCATTAGAATTTGTGTAAGATTCTCTTTCATTCTGTTTCAATTTTAATGTTAATTACATAAATCTTACACGAAATTACAAATTGTCTGTAACAAGCACCCTTCCGGTGCTTTGCATCGGTTACGGTATGTCCTTGCGCTGCGGATTCGGATTTTGCTCCATAGGTTCGGATATTCGGTCGTGAAAAACAGAAAGGATGTGACGGTTCCACCCGTAGAACGGCATGAGACAGTAAGCAGGGGGGAGCCGGAAGAAGGTCATTCGCCGGTTGGTGAGTGCGTCTTTTCAACGGGATATTTGCCGTCCCGTATCTCTTGCAACCTTTCGATCAGTGGTTGCTCCTTGGAATGATTCTTTTGTTCGGCTATAATGAAGAAGGATGCAAAGCTGCCGGTAATATACAGCCAGAACAGGCATTGACCGAGCAGTTTCCGGTATTCGCCCATTGTCTCGTACTTCGCCTGCATCGCTTTCAGCTTCGCAGGACGGTAATACAGCTTTCTGGCAATCCAGATAAAAGGGGCGAGCATCGCTGCGGCGAACAGGTAGGCAACCGGGTTGAACCTGCTCCATTCCACCTTGTCCGTCAGGGAAGAGAACCAGCCCGTCAGCATATCCCATCCCCATGCCTCGAACAAAAGATGGAGAGCCGTCAGGTTAAGAAACCACAGGATTGCCATCGTCCACGTGGCATTGGAGATAACCGCCTTGTCTTTCCTTGCACGTTTGTTCTTGCTCCAGAAGTAATACATCCAGTATGCCGGTTCCTTGAACATAGCTTCCTCCTTTCCTTGTTTTCCGCTTGCTTATCCCGTTACGAAGAACAGCAGCAGGGCGCATCCCGTTGCGGCGGCAACGATCAGCCCCAGCCAGAAACGGTAACTCCTTTCACCCAGCGTACCCAGCCAAAAATTCCCCTCCCAACTTCCCGGACGGGAGTACGTCCACCGCCATCCGCAGACAATCCCCACAAGCCACAGCAGCAGGATTCCCGCCACGATTAGGTAGCCGTACCTCGGATGCGCCTGCAACCACTCCGGCAGACCCTCCATAAACTCGCTTATCTTATCGAACCATTCCATAACAATAACAGAAAAAGCCAAATTCATACCTTGCGGACGAACCGTTATACATCAAAGCAAAAATAGTGAAAAGTCCAATCAATCAAAAAGTTTCACCGCAAAATTCTTTCCCGTGTGGAAGAAAATCATTTTATTTGCATATACATAGCCGCAAACGTATGAAGAAAGCCTCCCCACATAAAAGAACCGGTCGGCCGAAGCTCCCCGGATTCTTCGACCACTTCTTTTATTGGACGTGGCGCAGTTGTCGGCACGGCTTCCCTGACCGTAGTTTTGCGGTCATCAGCGTGGTTCAGTTCGCCTGCCTTCTGTTTCCGGTCGCCGTTGTTTTACAGTTCTTGGACACTCCGGCTGTCCGCTTTCTTTACGAGACAGACAACCGCCTTACGCTTTTCCCGCTGATACTGCCGTTCCCCGTACTGCTTTGGAGGAATATGCGCATCTATACCGAAGAACGTTACCGCATGATGCACGACTTTTACGGGGCGTTCCATGTATCGGTACGGCAACGCTATCGCCTCCGTTTCCTTGTCTGCACGGTGCTTGCAGTCCTTGCCATCCTGCTTGAAATATGGCTGTTCACCCTTTATCATGACCGCTGCACGGCCATATCCTCAGGCAACAGCCATCCCGCAAGCCTCTATGTCCCGTACAGGTATGACAACGGCAACGATTCCGTACAGGAAGGCGTTTACCGCATCGTCGATGAAAAAGGGCGTATCGGATATGCGGACGAGCATGGCAATACCCTCATAGAGCCACGCTTCGCTTTTGGCTTTCCTTTCGAGAACGGGAAGGCGAAAGTAACCGACACGGGAGAACAGAAAGAAGTTCCCGGTTCGGATGGGGAATACCACTATTGGGAAAGCGATGATTGGTATTACATCGACCGGAAGGGGCAAAGGATTGAATAAAAGCCCCAAGACTGCCCTAAATCCGACATTCCAGCCAACCCACCTGCCAAACCCTTGCAGGGCAAGCACGAAGCCGCCAAGCCCTATCGGAACACCCCGTGCAAGGTGCAGCTATATTTATATATATAGCTGCACCTTGCACCACAGAAATACACACTGAAAATCAATACTTTACACTTCTTGTAAAACCACGGGTGCAACCTCGTTTCTTGCACCGCCTCCTGCTTTTATGCTTTTCCTGTAATCCGGTAAGCCCGAAAAATAAAAAATCCCCCGAAACATTTCCCTTTTTCGGTCAAAATCCCTATATTTGCATCAGTTCCAAGAGCAAAGCGAAGCAATGCAGCGAAACCCGCACAGCTACCAAATCGCTACCGGCTACCGAACTTTCAACTCTTTAAGTCTTATCTACCAACCGATTACAAAAAAACGATTGTTTTTCAAGAAAAAAGTGAAGCGTATCTCTACTTTTAAAGGATATTGGGCTAAAGAATTTTAAAATGAAAATTAGCGGTGGTTTATTGCTTCTTCGGAGCTAGTTCCGGGATACGCAATGTTGTTCCAATGGGAACTCTGTCAGCATCTTTGATTACGTTTTTGTTATGCCTTACAATATATGGCCACAATTTCTTTGTTCCATAAAATTTCAATGCTAATTTTATGAGACTTTCTCCTTCTTGAAGAGTATAGTTGACCTTAGTGCCTACAATATCATATTCCACGGTATCGGCCAATGTTACTTTGGCTATCTCTTGATTGGCAGCTGACTGTACGGAGGGGCTTTTCGGTTTTGTCGGTTGCTTTTGCAAAGGAGTTTCCGCCGGTTGTGATTGAATTGGCTCTCTTGTCTGCAAATTACTTCCCGAAACGGTATCCTGTTGCTGTAGAGTAACAGAATCGTTTGGCATTTCTTTCACAGTGGAAGTTGCGGCTGGAATAGATTGTCTTATCGGTTGCTTACTCGACGATGATTGCATGAACCAATAAATACCACCGGCAATGCAAAGAACAAGAATAATTGCAATAATGATTCCCCATAGATTTTTTTTCTGTTCCTTTTGCAACAGTCCTTCGGGAACTGCCAATGGACTTTCAGAAGCTGTCATCGACTGTGGTTTAGAAGTACGACCTTCGATTGTTTCTGAAATAGTTTTTTCTTCTCGTACTGCTTTTATTGCAGCTTCTGCAATGGTAGCAGGTCTTTCCTCCGAAGTATTTTCTGCTACTTTCGAAGCCTTTTCTGTCAAGTGGTCTTCTTTTATCGATTGTTGCTCTTCCACCGTTTCAATTATTTCATCAGCCGCTATTATTTTTTGGGGGGCGGAAATATTGGTTATCGGTTTAATGTCAGCTTCATAAGTGGGTGTGCTGGTGATAGTATTGGTGTCGTCTTCTTTTAGGATTTCAGGTGTGGAGGAGATGATTTCTTCCGTATTTTCTTCTTTATCGTCTTCTCCCTCCATTTCTATTTTCGTATCTTCTAATTGGGTATTCTCATTCAGGATAACCGTTTCGAAATGTGCGAACGGTTTATTAATCAAATCCTTCATGGTAGTATCGGGAGTAAACGATATTTTATTATGTCCCTGTATTTGAAAGCGCTCTCCTGTATTTACATTAACGCTTTCACGACTTTCTACTTCTGTTAGTTTAAAAGTTCCTAACCCCTTGACTTTTACATACTTTTCAGAAGCCAATGCTTCTTCGATAAGGTCAAAAATTCCTTTAACAAAGGCTTCGGCATCTTTTTTGTTCATGCCATGTTTCTCTGCCAAAAGTTCGATAATATCTTGTATGGTTATTTTGTCACTCATAGTATGTCAATTGTATGTCTTAAGGGGGTATTTATTTAAACTTTTCTTTTAATATCGCACTCGGTTTATATGTCAATACCAATTTAGGAGGTATCAACATACGTTGTTGCGTAGCAGGATTAATAGAAATGCGTTCTAACTTCTTTCTTACCTCGAAAGTACCAAATCCCTGAATTGCAACTGTATTTCCGTCTTGCAACTGTTGGGTCATGATGCTTATCACTGAGGATACCAATTGAGTTGTATCTTTGTTGGTATATACAAATCTACGCGAAAGTTCGGATATAAATTCTTTATTATTCAAGGCTTTAGCTTATTAAATTTGCTGCTATATTAGCAAAAAAACAAACATTTTCCAAATTTTTGGAAGAAATTACTTATAAAATACTACCATATAGGTCAAAATCATCAGCGTCTGTTATTCGGACGTTATAGAATTCGCCTGTATTCAAATGTTTTCCATCCATTTTAATTAAAACTTCAGGATCTACTTCAGGAGAATCAAACTGGGTGCGACCTACGTAATACTCTCCTTCCCGGCGGTCAATGATTACCTTAAACTCTTTTCCTATTTTTGCAGCACTCAGTTCGCCGGCAATTTCTTGTTGAATAGCCATTAACTCGTCCAGCCGTTGTTGCTTCACCTTATGGGGAATAGAATCCACATATTCTTGAGCAGCGTATGTGCCTTCTTCTTCTGAATATGCAAAAGCTCCCATACGGTCGAATCGTACTTTTCTGACGAATTCCTTCAATTCTTCAAAGTCTTCCTCACTTTCTCCCGGATGCCCTACCATTAATGTGGTACGTAAGTGGATACCCGGCACTTCTTTACGGAATTTCTCGATTAAATCGTATGTTTCTGCTTTTGTTACATGACGGCGCATTTTGCTTAACATATTATCGCTAATGTGCTGCAGAGCAATGTCCATGTATTTGCAAACATTATCATGTTCACGCATCACCTTAAACAGCTCTTCGGGAAAGTGTGCCGGATAAGCATAGTGTAAACGAATCCATTCCACACCCGGAACGTTAGCTATTCTTTCGATGAGTTCGGGTAGTTTTTGACTTTTATATAAATCTACACCATAATAGGTTAATTCTTGTGCTATAATCTGAAATTCCTTCACGCCTTCAGAAACAAGTAATTTTACTTCATCGATGATTTCTTCCATTGGGCGTGAGATATGTCGACCTGTAATAATGGGAATAGCGCAATAAGAACATTTCCTATCACAACCTTCCGATATCTTCAAATAAGCATAATGATGCGGAGTGGTCAACGTGCGCTCAATGGCAAACTCCGATTTATAGGCTTTGCCTAAGTCAGCCAGTAGCTCATTCCAATTGAACTTACCATAAAACTTGTCTACTTGAGGAATTTCCAATGCCAGCTCTTTCAAATATCTTTCAGATAGACATCCCATTACATATAGTTTTTTCAACCTCTTTTCCTCTTTAGCCTGGCAGAATTCCAATATCATATTGATGGATTCTTCTTTGGCATCTCCGATGAAACCGCACGTATTGATAACTGCAATTTCTCCTTGAGGATTTTCGGCGTCATGAGTCACTTTGTAACCGTTTGCTTCCAGCTGACGCATCAGTTTTTCTGAGTCTACCAGATTTTTGGAACACCCTAGGGTGATAATATCTATTGTATTACGTTTCATTTATTTTTCTGTCTCTCCAAATA
>OICL01000384.1_pt1 | contig 24548 bp, 18 predicted proteins | sample 1581231 | NCBI WGS metagenome assembly OICL01 (sample SAMEA3882542, study PRJEB24775) | human gut metagenome | biome: human-associated habitat; feature: intestine environment; material: feces | place: Netherlands | collected 2009/2010 | reverse complement strand
CATTGTGAATTCCTGCATGGAGCAGAAATACGGCACCGAATTTTGGCGTCCGGCCATGTTTGCGATGCTAACCGCCGTGCAGCAGGGGCGCGTCAATGCCGTCATGGTGCAGAGCCTTGACCGTTTGAGTCACAACATTACAACTTTGTACCGCATCCTGCGCTTTCTGCAGAATTACGGTGCAGTGCTGATTACGACCGAGACCAATCTACAATATGAACTCTATCTGACAGGGTTGGAGAGTCGCATCCTGGCTCGTACCGCGCAAACCAGAAAAAGAGTTCCGTGGGAGGTGGCTGTTGATGCAGATTGACTCGTTTCCCATAAGGCTGGAACAGGAGTTGAAATACGCACTGGCCTATGCCGCGCTGGTATCCGCTGCCGCAAACGGAAGATTGCCTAGGGATATCTGCCAGCGCACGAATGTTGGTTATGCCCGGAAATGCGGCGTTTTGCGCCGAGAAGTTTAGTGGTTCTCGTGAATAGCTTTTGACCTGCCTTTCGGGTATGTTGTATGTGATAAAAAGAATGTCACAGCGTCAAACTCGGAGGAAATAGTATGTCGCAAGTCCAAGTCATCCAGCCAATACAGCAACAGCCGAAGCGCCTTCGCGTGGTGGCTTATGCCCGTGCCAGCACGAAATCCAATGAACAGCTTCATTCCATGTCGGTGCAGACAGAATACTATGAAGACCTTATCCAGAAGAACCCGAACTGGGAGTTTGTTGGAGTGTATGCAGATGAAGGCATCTCTGGCACGAGTATCAAGCACAGAGCAGAACTAAACCGCCTTATGGAAGATTGTCGAGCGGGCATGATTGACCGTATTCTGGTGAAATCTGCATCACGCATGGCCAGGAACACGGTAGATCTGCTGACGCTCGTCCGAGAACTGAAAAGCATCGGTGTAACAGTACAATTTGAAAAAGAACAGTTTGATACGGATAGCGCCACAGGGGAAATGATGCTGAGCATGATGTGCGCTATTGCACAGGAAGAATCCTTGTCTATCTCCAAAAACATGAAATGGGGTATCCGTAAAAAGATGCAGGCGGGAACCTATGTGAACTGTGCGACTCCTTTCGGATACAGGCAGCAGGATCACCAGCTGGTACTGGAAAAGGATGAGGCAGCAGTAGTCCGCTTGGTTTTTGAAAAGTACCTGAGCGGGGTGGGAATCGCAGAAATTGCACGTTACTTAAATGAAAACCGTCCGAAAGAGGGTGGCTGGTGGTACACTTCCGCTGTGCGATTCATGCTTCATAACGAAGCCTATAAAGGCGATACGCTGCACCAAAAACATTACACCACGGACACATTGCCGTTCATGGTCTACCACAACGAGGGCCAGTTTCCGAAATACTGTGCCTATAAAAGCCATGTGGCAATCGTTTCGGACGAGGATTTCGACAAAGTGCAGCAACTTCTGAAAACCAAGCAGATGTCTGTGCCGAATGCCGCTCCACGAGTATTCACAAAGAAAATCTACTGTGCCGAATGCGGCACTGTGTTTGCCCAAGCCAGCAGAGCAAATGGTGCTGTGGCTTGGGGCTGCAGAAAACATTTGAATAAATCTAGCTTATGCCCGGTAAAGTCTGTTTACGAAACAGAACTTTGCCGGGCTTTTTTATATATGTATAACAAGCTGCAAGCAAATCGTGCAAGGATATTCCGGCCAATGGTAGACAGCCTTTTGCTGCTAAAATCACAACAGGAACACCAGAACGCCGCACGTGAATCTATTTATGCAGAAATTCAACGTCTTGCAAAACAAAATCATAATTTGGAAAGAATCTATGCACAAGGTTACATCGAAGATGCCCAATACATAGAACGCAAAACCCTTATAGAACAGCAGCTTGTAGAGAAAAGAGTTCAGCTATCCAGAACTTCCATTAGCAAGAATGTTGAACAACCTTTGAAAAGCACAAGGCAGATTGAGAAAATATTGGATTCCGGTCCGCCGTTGACATACTTTGATGAGCATACTTTTACCGAGATGGTCAAAAAAGTGTCGGTCAGTAATACGGCGATAGAATTTGAACTCATCAATGGTATGAAACTTTCGGAGGAACGGACGGAAAAATGAAAAAGCGATACCTGCCATTTGGCTACCAAATCACAGACGGAAAAACAACTATAGTTCAAGAAGAAGCCGAAGCTGTGCAATATATTTTTGAGGAATACACAGCAGGGAAGTCCCTTCGGAAAATTGCAGAGAGCATGACAACGAGGAAAACGCCGTACCATGAGGACACTCAAAAATGGAATCAGAACATGGTGAGCCGCGTCCTTGCAAATGAAATTTACTGTGGCAATGAAAAATATCCGCCTATCATTACAGAGACCCAATATCGCGTGGTAGAAAAATTTCGCCAGAGGAAAGCACAAACATACTCTACGGTTTTACAGCCGTTTCGCCAAGATGTGCAATGCGGATGCTGCGGAGAACGCTTATATTGGCGGCCTAAAACCGAACAATGGTTTTGCCGCCAATGTGGAATGTGGACAAAGCCTATCCCAGAAAAGGAACTGTCTGATGCTATTACAATAAAATTGGAATGGATTCAGAGACACTCAGAGGTGATTCACCCACCGACAACACAGCGTAATGTCCAATCTATCGAAGGCGCTAAGTTGACACGGGAAATCCAAACGGATTTACTGGAGACAGAGCCTAATGCCGATGCGCTAATTTCCAAAATCCTACACAGGGCAGAACTGGAGTACCAATTCTGCTCGGCGGGCGATGCTGACCCAGCAAGCCTGCAAATGCAAAAAGCGTGTGCCGAGTATAAGCCGACCGATGATTTTCCATATACCTTTTATAAAGAAATCGTTAGCAACGTCAGTCTATACCGCGATACCCACATCGAATTCAAACTGCGAAATGGACAAACTGTGTGAGGAAAAGTCATGAATAACATGAGAATTGTTGAGATTCCCGCTTCAATGCGGGAAAGCGCAGGACGAAAAAATGCCGTGCGCAAGCTGCGGGTAGCTGCCTACTGTCGTGTTAGTACCGAGGAAGAAGAACAGCAGGGCAGTTTTGAAATCCAGAAGCTGTACTACACCGAAAAAATCAATTCCACCCCGGAGTGGGAAGTCGCGGGCATCTACGCGGATGGCGGTATCTCCGGCGTACATACCAAGAAGCGTGACGGTTTTAACCAGATGATTCAAGACTGCAAGAAGCGCAAAATCGACCTTATATTGACAAAATCCATTTCCCGCTTCGCCCGCAACACACTGGACAGTATTCAATACGTCCGAATGCTGAAACAGATGGGAATCGCGGTGGTATTTGAAAAAGAGAACATCAACACCGCCACCATGAACTCTGAGATGATCCTCACCGTACTGAGCGCCTTTGCCCAGGCCGAAAGCGAGTCGATTTCCCAGAATGTAGCCCGCGATAAGTGCATGGGATATAAGCACGGTAAATTCGCCTTCCCTTACGGCAGAATCATCGGCTATCGAAAAGGGGCGGACGGCAAGCCGGAGATCGTCCCGGAGCAGGCTGAAATCATTCGGCTGATTTTCAACAGCTACCTGCAAGGGGACAGTCTGCAAAGTATCAAGGCAAAGCTGGAAACGGCGGGTGCACTCACAGCCCGTGGCAACACCGCATGGTCGGCACAGAGCATCCAGCGCATCCTGCAAAACGAAAAATACTGCGGTGATGTGCTGCTGCAAAAGACCTTTACCGAGGATGTGCTGACCGGAGTACATAAGAAAAACACCGGGCAGCTCCCGCAATATTACATTGAAAATTACCACGAGGGCATTGTCAGTAAACAGATGTTCCGAGAGGTACAAGCTGAGATTGCCCGCCGAAACAGCAAGTCAGCCGCCAACCAGCGCAAGCGCCGCCGTGGCCGCTACAACAGCAAGTATGCCTTGTCCGAGCGACTGTTCTGCGGTAACTGCGGCAGCCCTTACAAGCGGGTGACTTGGAATATTCACGGCAGAAAACAAATTGTCTGGCGGTGCGTGAACCGCATCGAGTACGGAACGAAATTCTGCAGCAGTTCACCGTCCGTCCCGGAAGAAGAACTGCACCGAGCAATTTTGAAAGCAGTGCAGGACTTGGCTGCAAACTTCACCGATGAAGTTGCAGCCCAGATCAATGGCATCCTACATGACATCCAGACCGGCGAAAGCATAAAGCCCAATTTGCAGGAGCAACTGGAGCAGACCCAACAGGAATTTGACCGCCTGCTGGAAATGTCCTTGGACTTCGATGAGGATACGCCGTTTCTGGATGACAGGCTGAAAAAGCTGAATAATAAAATTAAAAGTCTGAAAAAAGCCATCGAGGACAGCGCCGCCCGACAGGAGAAGCTCAGCCAGCCGGAGATGCTGCTGTCAGCCAAGGACCTGCAAATCCAAGAATATGATGATGCGCTGACTGCGAGGCTTATTGAGAAAATTACGGTGAGGTCGCGCAAAGAAATAGAAATACGGTTCATTGGTGGATATGAGAAAGCAATGCCGCTAGAATAAGGAACCTTGAGTAAAACACATTATGAACTACCGTTCGCAGAAAATTAAGAATCTGGAGTGAAACAAAACTTGATAAAAAGAACGCTTTATGGTAAGATGGAGACAAAGAACAAGAAGTGAAAAAAGGGAGGTGTACACCAATGGGACTAGCTGATACGGTCACAAAAGCCTATATGAAAGAAAATACTGTATTTGCAGATGCATTTAACTATCTGATTTACGGTGGTAAAGCAGTTGTCAATCCTGCACAGTTGCAGGAATTGGATACAACAGAAATAGCTTTGCCGTTTGGTACGCAGAACGAGAATAGAACCCAGCCGGATGATGCGGTGCAAAAATACCGTGATGTGCTGAAATCGGCGGTCATCAAGCAGGATGGCGAAGCGGCTTACATCCTTTTGGGTATCGAAAACCAAACCGATATTCACTATGCAATGCCTGTTCGCAATATCATTTATGATGCGCTCCAGTATGGCAAGCAGGTTGCTGACATAGCAGCAAAGCATCGCACCGATGGCTCGAAAGGACACAGCAGGGGTGAGTACTTGTCCGGCTTCTATAAGGACGATAAGATCACACCTGTCATTACGTTGGTGCTGCACTTTGGAGCGAACGAGTGGGATGGCCCTCTGTCTTTGCATGAAATGATGGCAGTCAAGAATGAGAGTCTGCTGAACTTTGTGCAAGATTATCAGGTCCACTTGATTGACCCGGCAAAACTGAGCAAAGAGGACTTGGAGAAATTCTCGACAAGTCTCCGAGAGGTAATCGGGTACATCAAGTATTCCAAAGACAAAAAACGATTGACAGAATTTTTGACCGACAACCCGCGTATGCTTATGGAAGCGAACGCGGCGCGAGTAATCAAAGCTGTAACGAACACACCTCTGGACATTCCAGAGGACGCGGAGGTGATTGATGTGTGCAAAGCAGTTGAGGATATGATGAGCGAGAGCAAAACTGAAGGAGCTGTTGCTGTTCTTGCAGGGCTTGTCAAGGATGGTTTACTGAGCATCAAAGAAGCTGCGCACCGTGCAAATATGACGGAAATTGCATTTGAGGCAGAAATGAAGAAACTGACACAATAATTGATGTCAATGACTAGGCAAAGGAGGGATGATTTATGTCGTTTATTATTGCGGTACATGTAAAAGAGGGAATGGTGCTTGCGGGTGATAGTCGGACAACATATACACAAACTGCCAAAAGTGGAGATGTGACAACTATAAAAATTGGCACACATACCACAGATACCACGAACAAAGTGTTTTTGTGCCCAAATAATATTGGCATTGCTACTTGTGGAGACGCATCTCTTGATGGAGTTCCAATTACAGGATATATTGAATCATTCATAAGAGAACATATAAATCAAGACACAGATATTATAAATGTTCCTCAGATGCTGATCAACTATTTCCATACAACTCCGAAAGTGCCAGACACAAACTTTCTTGTCGTAGGGTATCGGCTCGAAAACGACATCCCTTCTCAGCAAATCTTTTGGTTAAATGTAAAAGACGAGAGCATCTCGCCAATTGATACAACATTTCCAGGGGCAAGATGGGATGGAGAGACACAAACACTATCGAAAATAATTCAAAATACTTATATGCGTGATGAGGACGGAAAGGAAATCTCTTTGGGGGAAACGAAGGTTTCGTGGGGACTTTTCACATTGCAGGATGCCATTGACTTTGCTCAGTATGCAGTTGATGTGACAATTAAGACGATGCACTATTCGAGCGTTGTTGAGACCGTAGGTGGACCGATAGATATTCTTGTCATAAAACCAGAACGGTCTTTTTGGATACAGCACAAAGAACTTCACGCATAAACGGCGCATAGAAGTTTCAAGGAGAGGGTATCTCTTTTGTAACACTCAGACATAAGACTGTGATGAAATAGATGTCACAGTCTTTTTTCTTTGTTGTAGCGTCTAAAATCAGCGATTTCGCCAACCGATTTTTGAACACGGTTTTACAGTGTTGTCCAACCATTTTTGGGCGGTTTGCCCACCCTGAAGCCCACTTTCTCTGCCACTTTTTGGAATTTGGCAGGGGAGTGGGCAATTTTTTTGAGAAAAAACAGAATAAATCCTGCTGTTTTCAGAATGTTTTCAATTTCCCCGTAGCCATACCAGAACCCGGATCTTTCGACAGAAGAGCGCATCAGCGACCTGATGAGCCGGATGACCCTTGAAGAAAAGATCCTGCAGACAGATCAGTATTATTCCGGCGATTTTACAACGCAGGACGAAAACGGCAAGGTTACAGCCGTGGATATGCAGCGGTTTGATGCACTGATGCAGCACAATAGTGTCGGCAGTGTGCAACTGCGCGGTATGACTGCTGCCCAAGCCAATGTTGTGCAGCGGTAAGAAGGTTGTAAAGCTGCTGGATTATGCTTAGCAAAACAGAACTGTTCATTTAGAATATAAGCCGCTTGTTCTTTGCGGCATAATAAAAGGTACAAATTATATACCAGTAAGGAGGATCTGCATGAAAACTTCATCTATTCTTGACACCTATCAGACCTGGCTGACCCACCGGGAGTACAGCCCCGCCACCATCCAGAAGTACACCAAAGCCCTGGCCCGCTTTTTTGCCGATACCGGGGCAGGGGACATCCCGACCCGCGAGACCGTTGCAGCCTGGCGGGATAGCCTGACCGAAAAGGGCTATACCCCTGCCACCGTGAACGCGATGCTGGCTGCCGTCAATGATTGCCAAGAGAGCATCGACAACGTGGCTGGCAAAGCTAAGCCGCTCAAGCACCAGCGCAGGATCTTCGCCGACCCTGGCCGGGAACTGACCCGCGCCGAATATTTCCGCCTGCTGAACGCCGCACGCGCCGCCGGCAACAAGCGCACCCAGCTGCTGCTGGAAGCGCTTTGCTCCACCGGCATCCGCGTCTCGGGACTGCAGTTTATCACGGCAGAAGCCGTCCGCCGGCATAAGGCATCCATTCGCTGCAAGGGCAAGTGCCGGGAAATTTTGCTGCCGGCCGAACTCTGCCACCGGTTGACCCGCTGGTGCCAGAAACACCGCATTCATGTCGGTCCGGTGTTTCTTTCCCGTGTTGGCAAGCCTCTGAGCCGCGTAACGGTCTGGAAACTGCTCAAAGCCCTGTGCGAGCGCGCTAATGTGGCCTGGAAGAAAGTTTTCCCCCACAACCTGCGGCACCTGTTTGCGCGGACATTTTACAACCTCGAAAAAAATATCTCGAAACTGGCGGACCTGCTCGGTCATTCCAGCATCGAGACGACAAGAATTTATATCATGGAATCCGGCGCAGAACATGAGCGTCTACTCAATAAAATGCACCTTCTATTGTGAATTTGACGAAAGCATAGTTCCGTTCCTGTCATTAACAAAAGTTAACATTTAATAAACGTCCGTTCGCGTTTTAAATACCAAAAATGAAAAAGTAAGTAAGAAAAAGTTGTTGGGCAAGCGCTGAAATTCCGCGCCTAACAGTATTTCTATGTGCACTTTTTACAATTTCAACAAAATTGTGTACTTTCCCTTGCCTTTTTCACCTTTATGTGCTAAAATTAGCACCAGTTAATCGATTTGGAATCGCTACCCCCTCCCTGTTAATCCATTGTAACTTCTTTTTGCAATTTGTTTTGTTATATGTAGTTAACATGCAATTAACAGAATATGCTTCTGTTTTTCTTTGCTCGCTGCACGCTGAAATGACCGGAACACAAATATTGCAAGGACGATGCAACTTGACATCTGAAATTGTGGGTAATCGCTTGCACAAGTGTGGGCTATGTCTGCCTGGTGGCAGCCAACAGCGATTGTGGTTCGCACAACATTTTGGTTGGAAAGCTAATTGGGCAAGATGGCCGCTCCATTGTCGGCAATAAAAACTTCAAACCACTTTGTATGTGGTGCGTAGCCTAGAGGGTATCTGAAAAATCCCCAGCACTGTCTAATTCTACCGGGGCATCCCCGCACAATTCTCGGCTTAAGCCTAAAGCATCGCTGCGACGGCCGCGGCACATGATCAGCGTTGAGAAAATGCTCGGCAATCCACCAAGGATTGCCTGTGCTTCTCTCTTAGCCGGTCACGCGTCTCGCTCGCCGCATTGGCATTTTGAATTGCTCGGTATTGCCCAAAAGCAGCGTCTGCTACGTTACTCAACCTTGCAATACACCAAGTATTGCGGCGGTCTCGCGCCTTGCATCCGTTATCTTTTAGCGAATTTTCCAGCATTTTGGTTTATCAGAGACGCCCGAATAAATTTTGAATCTATCCGCTTATGAAGCTTCTGGCATCAGGTGTGCCGATCCAATGCCTCAAGCAAGGCGCGGTAGAGGCGGTCAAGTGGAACAATAGAACGATGTGTTGCTGATGGTAGCGATATCTACCCACTCTATTGTCTGTCCGTCTGCCTGCTAATTTGTTTGGGAATGAACGGGACGATACGTAAAAATGGCGTTGATTCTGTGCCAGGGCTTTATGTAGCCGTTATTGGGCCGGAAACAGGAGTGTTTGCCAGAAGCGGGTTTGGCCATACGCGCACATGCATAGCAGAAATGTATATCTGCTTGACAAATGAGCGCGGCAGACCACGTTTCCTGGTGGATATAAATCAATTTGAGCGGAGGTGGTGCTTAAGGGAAAGCCCAACCGGATCCCTGTGAAAGTATTTTGCTGTGCATTGAATGGAAACGCTTTGATGTGTAATCCCGGACTGTTCTGTTTGAATCAAGAGCGGCGTCATCATTGTAAGTTCCAAACCTCAAAGGGAACAACAGGGTGCTTTCGGCAAAATTACCCAGTTCGGCGCGATTGATTAGATGCATCTGAGAAAAGAGAAATGAAAGGATGTGCTTTACCAATGGAAAACAAGAAGTGGAAACGCTTCGGTTCATGTCTGATGGCACTGGCTATGGTACTGTCCGGTACCGCATTGCCCGCAAGTGCTGCGACCCCCGGCAAAGACGGGTCAGCGGAGATGAACGAAGCGTATGCCGCACACGAGTCCCTGATGCCGATCGGCCCCTCTTTCAGCGTGGCCACTCTTTTGGAGTGGACGCCGGAATCTGACCCGGACGCACGATACAGCAGGGCGAGCATTCCCATGGCAAACCGAGAGGGCGGTTTTGTCGTGAACCCAAAGGCAAATCCGGAAGCAAAGCTCATGCTCTGCTCCCTGGCTAACTCTTCCCACGACACCACCAGTTCACAAGGCACCGAGAACTTCATGAGCTGGTCCTTCAACTACTGGCAGTACACCAATTCTTTTGTGTACTGGTCCGGTTCTGAGGAGGGCCTGATCTGCTGCCCCACCGGCGAATTTACTGACGCTGCCCACACCAACGGTGTGCCGGTCGTTGCTACACTGGGCTTCCCTTGGGGATCTGGCTCGGGCTATGCGGAGGAAGTTGACGCTTTCTGCCAAAAGGCGGAAGATGGCAGTTTCCCCGTGGCAGATAAGCTACTGGAAGTGATGGATTACTATGGTTTTGATGGATACTTCTTCAACCAGGAATCCTTTGGCTGCAGTGCAGAGATTGCATCCAGGTTGGATGAGATGATCCGCTACATGCGCGCCAAGTGCCCCGACATCTTGATTAGCTGGTACGACTCGATGCTGCCTTCCGGCGGCGTATCTTACCAGAACGCGGTTAATAGCTCGAACCAGCGTTGGATGGAGCGTAGCGATGATGGCTCTGTGGGAATCAATGAGTTCTTTATGAACTACAACTGGTATACAGGGCAGATTTCTACTACAGTCAGCACGATGAACTCTATTAACCGCAGCCCCTTCGATGCTTATGCGGGCTTGGATGTACAGCAAAACGGCATGAACACGCCTTTCCGTGATGAACTGCTCGTGGACGAGGATGGCAAGCTAAAGCTATCCATCGCGCTGTATTGCCCCAACTCCACGTTAGGTAACTCTGCAAACGGAGCGCAGTTCCACGAGGTTGAACAAGACTTCTATGTCAATTCTGCTTCAGATCCGCGGGTAGAAGTGGCTAATGTTTCCTCATCCACTTGGCTGGGTATGTCCCGATTCTTCGCCGACAAGACGCCGATCCTCAGCACACCGTTCGTAACCAGTTTTAATTCCGGCCACGGTGTTGGTTATTATGTGAATGGTGAACTCTCCCGTGACAACGAGTGGAGTTACCAGTCCGTGCAGGACGTTATGCCCACTTGGACCTGGATCATCGATTCTGACGGCTCGAAGCTTGATGGCGGCTATGACTTCACTGACGCCTATAACGGCGGCACTTCCATTCAGTTCTATGGTGATCTGGATGCCAACAAGGCAAACGACATCATGCTGTACAGCACCGATGTCGCTGTGACCGATGGCATGACACTGAGCCTGACGGCCAAGAACGATGATGGCAAGGCCAAGTTGGTTGCCTATTATGGCGATGACAGCACTGCCAGCTATGAGGAATGCGAAACAGTCGCTTACGATTTGACTGCCAGTGAGGCTGATACCTGGACCACCACGGTGGTAGATATTTCTGATCATGTCGGCAAGACTTTGTATGCCATTGGTTTAAAGGTGGAAAGCGATACTGCTGTGTCCGACTACCACATCAACCTGGGCCAGCTTGCCATTTTGGATCAGGATCGCGCGGCGCTGTCCGGTCCTACTTCTGTGGCGCTGGACGAGATCCTGTATCACAACGCCTATGATGCGGAAGCACGTATTTACTGGGATGCTGTGGACGGCGCTGCTTCCTATGAGATCTACAAGGTCAACGCGAACGGGACTTCTAATCTGATCATGGAGACCCCCAACACGGCCTTCTACCTGCCTACCCTGGTTCGTGATTTTGACGAAGACGACGTGACGCTGAAAGTCGTCCCCGTTAATGCCAACGGTGTACGCGGTGAAGGCACCGAACTGATAATCGACTGGCTGTATAGCAATGAGGACTCTGAAGTCTACGAACCAAAAGAATTCGAAAACGTCTGCCTGGGGGCGACGGTAACCGGATATTCTGGCCAGAATGAGAGCGAGCCTGCCTCCAAGGCCATTGACGGGACCTCCCTGAATGGTTCCAAATGGTGTGTTACCAATGCGGAGACCGGATATATGGACATTGACATTGGTCGTGAGGTGACGGTCCGCCGCTGGCGCGTAGAACATGCCCAGTACGGTGGCGAGGATGTGTTGATGAACACCGTCGACTTTGCTCTGGAGTATAAGAATGCGTCTGGCCGGTGGGTAGAGGCAAAGCGCATCCGGCACAACACCGCCGCTGTAACGGATGTCTTGCTGGACGAACCGGTGACTGCACAGAAATGGAGACTGCACATTTATGATGATGGAACTTCCCCCTGGGGCGGTATCCGCATTTATGAATGGCAGATGTTCGAGACCGCCGAGTTCCCCCAGACGGAGCCGGTGTCCATCCAGTTTGCCGCCGCAGAGAATGGCACGGGCGCCAATGATACCTTCACACTGAAGAACGTGCCTGCGGGCCAGACTGTCACGGTCTACACCAAATCCGGCAGCGAGTATAACAAGATCGGAGAGGCGGTTGCAGAAAGCGGCACTGTCACTATCACCGGCCTTAACTTTGGCACGCAAGAAGCCGGACGTATTTACTACACCACCACCGCCACAGGTTCCGCAGAAAGCATCAAGCTGAGCGCGAGCTTTGAGGCGGAAAATGCCGCAAAATCTGAGGCGGCAAGGGATGTTACAGCGGAAGCTTATTCACAGCCTGGCTCGGGTAGCTCTTCCAACGGTGGCGACATCTATATTTCTCTTACGGTGAATGGCCTGAGTGAAGGCGATGTGGTCTACGTTTACGAGAACAACTCTGGTGAATACACCAAAGCCTCTCTCCCGGTGGCTGCTGACGAAACCTCGGTAATTATCCGTGGCATTCGGGTCCCGCGTGCGGGCAGTGAACTCACCCTGCAAGTAAAACGCGTCAGTAAGCTGATCTCTGATAAGTATACTGTCGAAATCCCCGCATTCCCGGAACCGACCGCTTTCTTGAACTTGGTGGCGACCAATGCCAAGGGCGAGAAACTGACCGGCGTTACTTATGGCGTTTACAACAGCAACAACGAAAAGGTCTATACTGTGACTACCGGCGAACCTGCTAAGGTTGTATTGGGGACGTACACCATTAAGTGCGAAAAAGTTCCTGAAGGCTACCTGATCAACGACACGGTTGTGAAGCGCCTGGTCGTGACCGAAGGCCAGACCTACGATGTGAATGTTACCCTGCAGAGCGGTTCTGTTGAGCCAATCGTTACATCTGTTACGGTATCGCCCGCTACTGCATCTGTGGAGAAGGGCGCAACCAAGCAGTTTGCAGCTATGGTCAACGGCGAGAATATCACCGACCATTCTGTGACCTGGAGCGTGGACGGCGCGGTCTCTGAGGCGACTGAGATCGACGAGACTGGCCTGCTGACCGTTGCGGAGGACGAGACCGCAGAGCAGCTGACCGTTGTTGCGACCTCGGTTCAGGATCCGAAGGTTTCCGGCAGCGCTGCCGTGACCGTCACCGAGCCTGTGGGCGAGCTGGAACTGGTGTCCCAGAATGCGACCATCGTTGGCTACAACGGCAAAAAACTGGGCACTGCCCAGGGCCCCGAAAAGCTGTTTGACGGCGACAAGGAAAACCCCGATACCGGCAAATGGTGCGAGGATGGTAGCAACCTGTGGGTCGCCTTTGACATTGGCGAAGAACGCAACGTCCGGCAGCTGGTCGTCTCCCACGTCGGCGTGGCGGAAACGCCGACGGCCGGCAACGGCAGCATGAACACTGCCAATTACGAGTTCTATGTGCTGAACGAAGAAAAGGTCAACGTGGACGAATTGCTGGCCATGGGGGCCGAGGAACGGAACGCTGTGCTGGCAGACGCTGCGTACTGGACAGAGCGTGCCAAGACCACCGATAACGCGGCCAATGTTACCACCAATGATCTGGGCGATGCGACCGGACGGATCTTCAAGCTGAATGTCAGCCGTACCGATACCACCGGTTGGGCTGCCTGCGTCCGCATCTACGAGGCCGAACTGTACGCTACGGCCAAGCCCACCGAGCCTGTTGTGGACAAGACCATTCTGAATCAGCTGATCGAGCAGGCTTCCGCCCTGGTGGAAGACGATTACACGACCACCAGCTGGGCAGCGTTTGCAACTGCGCTGGCCGAAGCGCAGAGCATCTCTGCCGCTGAGGATGCAAAACAGGAGACTGTCAACAATGCAGCTGACGCTCTGCAGGACGCCATGGAAAGCCTTGTGAAGCGTGCTGACAACTCGAACCTGGTCGCGGCCATCAACAGCATCAAGGAACTGGATGAAAGCAGGTATCAGCCTGATTCTTGGGCTGCCCTTGCCCAGGCTTTGGCAGAAGCTGAGAAGGTCGCCGCCAACCGTGATGCAACCGCCGATGAGATCGAAGCTGCTTATACAAATCTGGAAGCTGCTTACAAGGCACTGGCGCTCCGAGCAGATATGACTGCAATTGATGATATGATCTCCAAGGTGGAGGCCATGGATGCGAACGCTCATACTGCAAAATCCTGGAAATTGGTTGCCGATGCATTGGAGGCCGCAAAGACGGTCGCCGCCAATGAAAACGCTACCCAGGAGGCTGTAGATGCAGCAGCACGGACGTTGCAGGCCGCAGCGGCGGCATTGGTAAAGGCTGGCGATGCCACCGAGTTGAATGCTTTGGTTGAAGAAACCAAGCAACTTGACCTGAGCAAGTATACTGTGGAGAGCGCGGACGCTATCCGCCAGGCAATTTCTGATGCGGAAGCTGCTATCGCAGGCCGCGCAAGTGCTGAAGACTTGAAAGCCGCCCTTGATGCAGTGCGGAATGCTGTAAATACTGCCCAGACCAAACCTGCGGCACCGGTACAGAAACCTGCTGATACTGTGAAGCCGGTACAGAAACCTGCTGATACTGTGAAGGATGAACATCCCGATATTGCGGGAGGAATTGCAAACGGCACTTGGGGTGCTGCGCCTACTGCAAAGCCGAATGACGGCAGTGCAGCGGCATCTGGCAGCGGAGCAACAAGCGCGATTCCTCAGACGAGCGATAACTTCCCTTATGAAGTGCTGTCGATTCTGGCTTGCATGGCCGTGGGTGGCTTTATCGTTGCACTCTACCTGAAAAAACGCAGAGGCAATCGCTGATGTCTACGAGATGAACGTAAACTCCTAATTCTAAAACACATTATGCGCTTGATCGCAATCGACAGATTGACCAAAACTATAAGATTTAATCATATTACTGGCATATCTATCACTGTGTTTGGCAGTCAATCGGAAGGGGAATGAGGCAAGTCCTCGGTGTTGGTTGATGATTAAGGTATAACTGCAAAAGTGCCTCTTGCGGGCTTCGAACCGCAAGGGGCACTTTTGTGTCTACAGGCATGGAGGAAGACCAACAACTCGGAATTCTTGTCAAACAAAATATTGTTGTAGACAGAGGAACGAATGGTGCGCTCAACGCGTTGGTGGACTATAATCCACAGTGCGAAATAATTTTAATCAACATATAGGACCAGAAAAAGCCCTAAACGTAGCCAATGAAGCGGGGATTTTTTGCCTTTCCCGGCAGTTTTCATTTTGTTTTCAAGTTTCCCATTTTATACCTATTTACAATAAGGAGGATTTTCACTATGAGCATCATTATCGGCATCGACCACGGCTACTACGCCATCAAAACAGCCCACTGCTCGTTCCCGGCAGGACTGACAAGCTACGGAGAACACGAACCCTACACCCGCCAAGGACTCTTAGAGTTTGGCGGGTGCTTTTTTGTTTGTGGCTCCGGGCGGCAGCCTATCCAGCGGGACAAGACCGTAAACGACAACTACTACCTGCTGACACTGGCAGCTATCGCAAAGGAGACTCAGCAACGCGGTTTGCCTCCCGAATGCTCGGTGCGAATTGCGGCGGGTCTGCCGCTGACGAGTTTCGGGCGCGACAAACCCAAGTTCAAAGATTATCTGCTGCGAAGCAAGCAACCTGTGAATTTCCGCTTCGAGGGCGTGGAGTACAGCATTACCATCGAAGAAGTTGCTGTCTTCCCACAGGGCTACGCCGCCCTCATGACCGAAGTGGGGCTTTTGCAGGACGAACCGTCCATGCTCCTCATGGACTTGGGTGGCTGGACAGTGGACCTCATGCGCATCGACAACGCCATCCCTGCGGCTGACACCGCGCACAGTCTGGAACTCGGCATGATCCGCTGCGTGGATGACATCCGGGAGCAGGTGCGCCGAGAAACCGGGCTGTCCCTCACGGATGCCCAAATCGAAAATATGCTGGCAGGTCACCCCTGCACGGTCAGCGATACGGTGCGCGACATTGTAAACAAACAAGGTCGCAAGTACACAGAGCATCTGCTGTCTGCCACTATGGAAGCCGGTTTCGATTTGCACGCCATCCCCGCCGTGTTGCTGGGCGGCGGCGCATCCGTGGTGAGCCGCCACCTCAGCCCCAAGGACGGCCTTTGTAAGACGATTTTCCTGCTGGACGACAAAGTGAACGCTGTCGGGTTCGAACGCGCGTTGACCGCCGTGTCGCGCCGTAAAAGCGAGGCATGAAACGCCCACAGTACGTTTTCCGCCCGAACCTCAGCGACCCGCAGCACCGCCGCGCGTGGGTGTTGCTGCAGCAGATGCCGTCAGTTCGCCGCAAGGAGTTTCTGGTGCAGAGCATCCTTGCGGCGGAGCAGACAGATAGACTGGAGAAAAGCATCCGCAAGGTGGTGCGGGAGGAGTTGCAGGCAGTCAACATAACCGCACCGATTTTGAGCCAGCCGCAAGAGGACATTATACCGGACTCTGCGCTCGATTTCTTATCTACACTTTAGAGGGGGTGATTCCAATGTTTTAATAATAGGTAGAAAAGCAGAAGGAAAAAGGAGGTTTATACATTATGAACGGTAAAAAAATCTTGTTTGGTGCAGCCTATGACGGGCTGCTTTTGTTTTTGATGAGGGGCGCCTATTAAGCACCTTCGCAGATCCGGCAAACATCCCCATCGGGAGATGTGCCCTTGATCAAGTTCGTAGATATGTTCTCCGGCATCGGCGGTTTCCGCGAGGGCCTGACCCGAGCCGGGGGCTTTGAATGTGTGGGTCACTGCGAAATCGACAAGTATGCCAATCGCAGCTATAATGCCCTGTTTGACACGAAGGGAGAGTGGTTCATTGAAGATGCCCGAAAAGCCGACCCCAGCACCATGCCGGACTTCCAGCTGCTCTGCGGCGGATTTCCTTGCCAGACTTATCCAGAATAAAATAAGAATCCCGAAGCCCAGCCGGGAATCCTTGCAGCGCAAGGATTTCTGCATAAAAACTTCGGGATAATATTTTGAAGATGGCACCTGCTATAATGTTGCTACGGATTGTAATCCGAATCAACATTGTGAGGTGTATTAGTGTGAACAAAATTGAAATCACAGTCCTTTCTGCGCGTGTATTAGATGCCTTAAGCGGACGCGGCCTCAAGGCCAAAACGGTACATGAGTTTGAGAGGTATGGAACTCGACGGATTGTAAAGCATTGTTTGGGCAAAGGTCAGATATTGTATTCCAAAGAGACGGTTCAAAATTTTGTCTGGCAGGAACGTGCTAAACAGGAATCCGGAACATTGCCGCACTACCAGTGGGGCATAACTCGGCGTGCCGCAGTTTATCTCGACCAAATGGCGGAGTATGGAAAAATTCAGGATGAACCTATACGGCCTTGGGAGGCTGAACACAACCCATTGTTTCAAGCCATTTCCTGTAATCCGAGCAATTCCATGAAGGTAATAGACATTATCTGTAGAACCAGAGATGCCGTCATGCAGTTGGAACTATCCGATAAAACAAAGACCAATTATATCTATTGTGGATTTGGTGCTATCTTGAACTTCTTCATTTCTCGCGGTGAAGAGTCCTACTCTCCAGAAACGCTTTCCCTTTTCGAAAAAACGGTTCAAGAAAATTTTGTAAACGGAGCAATGCAAAAGGCATCCTTTCAGACGATGCGCAAAGCTGCCCATTGGATCGAGGAATATCTCTCGACCGGACAGGTGTCTCAGCAGAAGTTAAGAAAATATAATTTTGCCTGCGCTCCGCCAGAGTTTGAAAATCTGCTCTCGCAATACCAACTGTACATGGACAATGAAAACTATTTGAAAGAAGGCTCCCGCCAGTTTTATCTTTCATCGGTTCGGACGTTTTTCCGTACCATAGCCACTTTGGGGATATACCGCTATGCTGAGATCACCTTGCCAGATGTCACCAGATGTCTGGCAAAGATTTCAGAAACATTTCCTCTTGGTATATTTAATTTAACCGGAAGTATGCGTTCCTTTGCGCGATTCATGGCCGAAAAACATCCTGAGCTGCCCGATATCTCACCAGCGCTGGTATTTTCTGCTGCAAAACGTCGGCGTGTTTATGTAGGATACACTCACGAAGATGCCCAAAAGATTTTCTCTGCAATAAATCGCAGCAGCACAATGGGGATGCGAGATTATGCAATGATTATGCTTGCGTACACAACTGGCTTACGCGGCTGTGACATCGTAAACCTGAAGTTTGACAGTATTGACTGGGACGCCTGCGAACTGCGTCTGGTACAAGAGAAAACAAACATCCCTGTATCCTTACCGCTTGATACAAAAACCGGAAATGCGATTGCCGATTACATTCTCCATGCCCGGCCCAAGTGCAAATCTGAGTATATATTTTTGCGGGTACTGCGCCCCTATACAAAGATTGGAAGTATGTGGACGGTGATTGCAAAATATGCACACATTGCATTGGGAAAGAACCGGAAGATGAATGGGCCGCATGCTTTCCGGCGAGGAATGGGAAGACAATTGCTGGAAGCAAATATTCCTGCGCCCCTAATCTGCGATATTCTAGGACACTCGTCGTCTGTGTCCTTGCGCCAATATACCGCGTCATCCCTAGAGAAATTAAAAGTGTGCGCAGGTACTATTTCTGCAATTCCCATTGCACAGGAGGCCCTGTTATGACAAGACCATCTTTGAAAAGCCGTTTTGGAGAACAGATTCGCGCCTTTGTAGGCTACAAGAACAGTCTTGGTTTTCCTTACGATGAGAGTATCCGTATTCTAGGAAGGTTTGACGATTTCTGTGTAGAAAGGTTCCCTGAAAAAGATTGTCTGGATTGTGAACTCGCACTTGCATGGCTGGAGAAACGAGATACGGAAAACACAGCAGGCCACCGAAATCGTATTATGGTCATACGGGAGTTTGCAAAGTATCTTCGGGCTGTTGGAACAGAAGCATATATGATTCCCATATCCATGACCAGCAAAGGCCCCAGGTATGTTCCACATATCTTCAATGAAGCGGAGATAAAAGTGTTCTTCCACGGTGCTGACAGCTTTCGTCCTCACGAGAAAGCTCCGGCCAGACATCTTGTTGTCCCGGTATTTTACAGATTGCTGTATTGCTGCGGATTGCGGCCCGCAGAAGCGAGACTGCTCAAGAAGGAAAATGTGGACTTGGTTCGCGGTTCTGTCTACGTTGTGGAATCCAAAGGGCACAAGGACCGTGTCGTTGCGGTTGCAGATGATTTGCTTCAGATTATGAGAAGCTATTCCACCCTGATTTCAGAAATTTACCCGGACAGCGATTACTTTTTTCCGAGATACGATGGGGATGGGCCGTATACGAAGCGTTGGACAGAAGAAATGTTTTGGAGATGCTTCAGTATGGCCGGAATTACTGCGTTTGAGGGACCTAAACCTAGGGTCTACGATTTCAGACATACTTTTGCAACGGAATGTATCTGTCGTTGGATGCGAGAAGGCCGTGATATTGATGCAATGCTGCCGTTTCTCTCCGCATACATGGGACACGCCCGTTATGAAGATACGCTTTACTATGTCCACATGGTTCCTGATTTTTATGAGCGTGTTGGAACAGTAGACCGTACTGCATGGGAAAAATTGCTTCCGGAGGTGCATGATGAAGGTTAAGGATGCTCAGTTTTTTACGGTTGTAAGTTCGTTTCTGAATGTTTATCTTGTGAAAAACCGAAGCTGCAGTTCTAATACGGTAAAATCCTATGAGGATGCTCTGAATCTGCTTTTTACGTTTTTGGAAGGCACAAAAGATATTCCCAGACAACGAGTAAACTGGAGCCATTTCACCCGCCAAAACATACAGGAATTCGTGGACTGGTTGGAGAAAGTCAGGAACTGCAGTAGACAAACACAGCTGCAAAGGCTTGCCGCAATACGCTCTTTTGTGCGGTATGGCGGCATTGTAGATCTGCGCGTAATTGCAATACAGGCCGACGTGGAGAGAATTCGATACCGAAAACCACCGCCTGCTTTGGTTGGCTATCTCACAAAAGAAGAACTTTCTATTTTCCTCGCGCAGCCGAACTGCAAAAAGCGTACAGGATTCCGGAATATGGTGTTTCTGGTTTTAATGTACGATACAGCTGCTCGGTGTCAGGAAATGTTGGATTTAAGGATACAGGATTTAGTGCTGCACAGAACCTCACCGTGTGTCTATTTCACAGGTAAGGGAAACAAGACACGGGTTGTTCCTATTTTGCCGAAAACAGCGGAGCACCTTCGCAGTTACCTGAAAAAATTCCATCCGGCAGAAAATAGAAAACGAGACGACTATGTGTTCTATGCTTATGGTGGCCCTCAAAGGCCGATGTCTCCTGATACGGTTGCGGCATTTGTAAAGAAATATGGAGAATCTGCACGGCACGTCTGCACATCCATTCCGGAACGGGTACATCCCCACATGCTGCGGCACACACGGGCAATGCACCTATACCAAGACGGTGTTCCATTGGCTATGGTATCCGAATTCCTCGGCCATGCGCAGATTGAAACAACAAAAATTTATGCCCATGCTGATACAGAAATGAAACGGAAAGCCATTCAGCAAGCAGCAAACAAGCTAAACGATACGATTCCGGACGCACTCTGGAATACAGATGACGAGGAGATGATGCTTAAATTAAGAGGCAAACAACAATACAAGTGAAAATATTATCCCGAAGTTTTTATGCAGAAATCCTTGCGCCGCAAGGATTCCCGGCTGGGCTTCGGGCTTCTTATTTTATTCGGGATAAGTCTGGTTATCCTGAATTTCGGAATAACCAGACTTTCAGCATTGCAGGATCCCGAAAAGGATTCGGAGATCCGCGCGGCACGCTCTTCTTTGAACTGGCCCGCTTGGCTGAAGCCCGGAAGCCTCCGTATTTGCTTTTTGAGAACGTGGTGGGTCTCATCAATCATGACCACTGCAGGACATTTGCGACGATCCTCAACACGCTGGACCGACTGGGGTATGGTGTGGAATGGCAATGTCTTAACAGCAAAGATTTCGGCGTCCCCCAGTCAAGAAACCGCGTGTACATTGTCGGATATCTTGATGAGCGATGTAGAGGAAAAGTATTTCCTTTCACCGAAACAGCAGGAAGTTCTCTTATTCAAACCCACGGCGGCCACCAAGGGGATCGCGTCTACTCCCCCGAAGGATTAAGTTGTACGCTGGCTGCCAATCCGGGCGGGTTCGGCGGCAAGACCGGGCTGTACGAGGTGGGAGTGCCGATCAAGTGCGCCACAAAAACCGGCTACCAGATGGCCCAGGTCGGTGACAGCATCGACCTGAGCTACGCCACAGTCAACAGTCGGCGCGGACGGGTTGGTAAAGAGATTGCGCATACACTTACAACGGGCTGCCAACAAGGCACTGTTGAAGTTCGTCCGGTCAAAAATCCCATCAAGTCCGACCTCGCCCGCAACACCGAACGCACCGGTAAGCCCGGCGCACCCATGCATACACTTACCACAAAAGACCGTCACGGCGTTCTATGCGAAGGGCGCATCCGCCGCCTGACACCGCGCGAATGTCTGCGGCTGCAGGGCTGGGCAGATGACCGCATCGACACGGTGCTTGCCATTCAAAGCGATAACCAAGCCTACAAACAGGCTGGCAACGGCGTGACGGTCCATGTGGTGGAAGCCATCGGGCGGCGCATTGCCAAGATGGACGCAGAACTGCGGGGTGAGACTCCTGCCCCTTGATTTCAAAGACCAGTATTTTGGCTGTGAAATTGAACTGACCGGGATAAACCGCGCCACGGCAGCCCATGCGCTGGCCAACCTGTTTGGAACCCGCGCCGAGCATTCCGGCGGTGGCTACGATGCCTACCGCGTCAAAGATTTGGACGGTAAAGAGTGGAAAATCGTTCGGGACGGCAGCATCCATCCCGAATGCCGTAGGCGGTCTGTTCTTATCGGGGAAACCTACAAGGTCGAATTGAACTCTCCGAAACTCGAATACGGCGAGATGGAAAAGCTGCAGGAGGTTGTCCGCGCCCTGCGCCGCGCAGGCGGCATTGTAAACGACAGCTGCGGAATGCACGTCCATGTGGATGCCAGTAAGCATACTCCGCAGAGCCTCAAAAATGTGCTGTCCATCATGTATTCCAAAGAGGATATTTTGTTTGCAGCACTCAAAGTCAACCCTGCCCGCATCGACAGCTACTGTCAGGCGGTGGATGAGCCGATTCTGGAAGAAATCCGCAAGCTGCCCAGCGGTGCAAGTATGGATCAACTGAAAGATCGCTGGTATCAAGGGCGGGATGGGAGTGATTATCACTACCATTCGTCACGGTACAGGGCTTGCAATATGCATTCTGTATTCTATCACGGTACAATCGAATGGCGGTTGTTCAACTCCACGCTCCATGCGGGTGAAGCCAAAGCAAACATCATTCTGGCTATGGCGATCTCGGCGCAGGGCATCAACCAGAAGTACACGCAGTTCCGGAAAACGCCCATCGGGGATAATCCAGCGTTCACCTTCCGCACCTTTCTGCTGCGGCTGGGGCTGATCGGCCCGGAGTATAAGAATGTGCGAATGCACCTGCTGAAGAACCTGCCCGGTGACAAAGCGTGGCGGCACGACAAGTCGCTGTATCCCAGCAATCAACCACGGCCCCGCACTGACGAGGTCAGATAAGGAGAAACCCAATGTCTCGAAAAGAATACTTTGCCTATGGCTCCAATCTGAATTTTGATCAGATGGCCTACCGCTGTCCCGAAGCAACGGTGGTAGGCACTGCCAAGCTGGATGACTATGAACTGGCATTCCGGCGCGGCTACCTGACGATTTTGCCCAAAGAGGGCGCAAGCGTTGAAGGACTGATCTGGTCTGTCACCGACCATGACGAATCACAGCTTGACTGTTACGAGGGCTACCCGACATTCTATGACAAGGAAACCATGACGGTTACGGATGCAGATGGCACGCCGCATGAAATCATGGTTTACACCATGAACGCACCGTACCGCGACCAACTGCTCCCCGTCAGCAGCCGCTACAATGCGGTTGTTTTGCAGGGATGTCTGGATGCAGGTATCTCTCCGCAGCAGTTCTATGATGCTGACGAAAAATACAGAAAAGCCTACAAGGCCAGAGCCGCGCCTTCCCCTAAGAAACACGCTCCCGAACGCTAACCAAGCCCGCTGCACTGTGCAGCGGGCTTTTTCTTTTGCAACAAAAGGAGAATCAGTATGAAAAACAAACACAGAATAAAGCAGTGCTTGTCGCTGCTGCTGGCGGGAGGAATTGCGCTCACAAATCTGGGCGCAGCGCTGCCAGCCTTTGCGGAGGATTCCCACGCCACGCCGGAGACAGCCGAAGCCGCCACACCGGAAACCGCTGAAGCCAATGTCCCGACACCGAATCTTTCGCAGATCACTGAAAATCTGTACGACGATCTGCCGGACGCGCCTACCGGCAGTTACCTTGGCAGCATGGGTCTGCCCGTGGCAACCGGCGAGACAAAAATCGGTATTTCCGCGTGGGTTTCTGACCTGTATGACGGCGTAGATGCCCATATGGATGCCGATGCGCTGAACGCAGATGAGAACACGGTCACAATCGGCAAAACTCCCGGTACAGATTATGCCATTGTTCCACTGTTGGCGCAGGTCGAATACCCGGCAGACGGTGCAGTATCTGAAATCATACTGCCGGAGGATGTAGAGCTTTTAAGCTATCTCTCTACCGATTATGAGCCTATCCCGGCAGACGAGCAGGAGCAGGCTGAAATCCTGCACCAGACATACTCGGAGCAGTCGGCAGCAGCCACCGGCCTGTATGTAAAAGCCTCTGCCGATTTTACGGCGCAGCTGGTCTATACGGATTCAGACGGCAGTTCGCAGTCAAAATCTATCCATGTACAGATCAGCGAGGATGCCGCACCCACACAGATGTATGCCGACACCGGCGATGACGGCATTGCCGCCTATGCTGCAGGGCCGACTCCGCCGTATGCCACCGGCAAAATCACCAGTATTGCCAAGGAGGGCGGCACATGGCTCATTTGGTTCAACGGTCAGGAAGCCTACTGCTGTAGCCACGGTCTGAACGGCCAGCCCAAGGGCTGCCCCACCTACAGCTTCTCTCATGTGTCCCGCCTTGAACCCGGCCAGTATACGCCGGGCAACCACTATGCAAACCAGGTCAACATCTGGGGCGGTCTTGGTCAGCTGAGTCTGGATATGCTGGATGACCGTCCTGTTGTGGCAAGCCTTGAAGATGATCCTGAAGGCTGTGAAGAACAGCCGGACATCCTTGGCAGTCTTTACGATGAAACCCAGCAGTGGATCATGGAAAACTATCCCGACAGCTACGCAGCGCAGACCTATATTGCTGCTGCAGAAGAACTCATAAACGGTACAGATGCACAGTCCGGGGAAAACGGCTACTACACCTACATCTATAACCCGCCCGCAGGGTATGCGTGGCAGGTAGTGGCGCTGGTTGGTGAAGAAATTGCGGGCGGCACTGAGATCCCGGATGTGCCGAGTGTTCCGGAACCGAAGTATTATTCCGCCGAGTGGACAGCTCCTGCGCAGACTGCCGGCGGCAGCTTTGATCTGACATTCACTGTCAACACCGACAAGGTCCAGCTGAACACGCCGGAAAAGGTGGACGGCGCGGGCATTACCGTCACGCCCAGCCGGACCGGCGGCAGCGTGGACGGAGGCAGTTGGCAG
>OICL01000381.1_pt1 | contig 24658 bp, 14 predicted proteins | sample 1581231 | NCBI WGS metagenome assembly OICL01 (sample SAMEA3882542, study PRJEB24775) | human gut metagenome | biome: human-associated habitat; feature: intestine environment; material: feces | place: Netherlands | collected 2009/2010 | reverse complement strand
TCTTTTGCGTCCTACACCCTTGAAAAGAAGCTTGCCGGCAAAAACGCCAGGCCGCCCTTCGGCGAAGGCAACATCCGCGGCGTCGCGGGCCCTGAATCGGCCAACAATGCGGGCGCGCAGACGAGCTTCATTCCGATGCTTACGCTCGGCATTCCCTCGAACGCCGTGATGGCGCTCATGATCGGCGCCATGATGATCCATGACATTACGCCTGGCCCCCAGGTGATGAACACCGACCCCGAACTCTTCTGGGGCCTCATCGTCTCTATGTGGATCGGCAACCTCATCCTGATCGTCCTCAACCTGCCGATGATCGGCGTCTGGGTGCAGCTCCTGCGCGTGCCGTACCGCTGGCTCTATCCCGCGATCCTCGCCTTCTGCTGCATCGGCGTCTACTCGATCAACAACAACGTCTTCGACGTGTGGATGACGATCGGCTTCGGTGCGCTGGGCTATCTCTTCAACAAGCTCGGCTGCGAAAGCGCGCCCCTCATTCTGGGCTTCATCCTCGGTCCCATGATGGAGGAGAACATGCGCCGCGCGCTTCTGCTCTCGAGGGGCGACATGAGCTGCTTCCTCACGAGCCCGCTCTCGGCGGCGTTCCTTGCGCTGAGCGTCCTTCTGCTGCTTCTCGTGCTCGCCCCGGCCGTGCGCTCGGGCCGCGAGACGGCCTTCAGGGAGGACTAGCTTCGGTCGAGACATGAACGAGCACGACGAACCTGAGGCAAGGGGGCCGGCGGAATGATCCGCCGACCCCCTGCCGTTTTCAGGGCGAAAAAAATCCCCGCGTCCTTTTGGAACGCGGGGCAAACCCTCATTGTTAGCGGTATCCAACCGATTCAGGAGACTCAGCACTTGCGTGCTTCGTTGAGTAGAAGATTACAGGCAGAGGGCTCCGGGATGTTTTTCCTTGAGTCATTGTCCGTAAGAGAATGTAATTCCCGTTTTCGGTTGAAATTTGCTCGAATTGCTGGACATCAGGTGTTTTCGACGTCCGGCTGCGCAAAACTTTGTTGCGCGGCGGGGATTCGTGAAACAAGCCGTCCGATCGTCAGAGGTCGTAGCTCACCCTGGCGTCGTGCACGAGGGCCATGGCGTTCGGAGCGATTTCGCCTGCGGTGAAGCCCGCTTCGAGGCCCTCGGCGGAGAGGCCGTGGAAGTAGACGGCGGCGAGCACGGACTCGACCATGTCGTAGCCCTGGGCGAACATGGCGCCGATCATGCCGGCGAGGACGTCGCCCGAGCCGCCCGTGGCGAGCATGGGGTCGACGACCAGGCAGATGCGCTGGTCGATATCCTTGGGCATCTTGCAGTAATACTCGTGCGGCTCGTGGGTGACCTCGTCGCGCTCCATGCCGATGTGGCCCACGCGAGCGGAGGGCACCAGGTCGAGGATACCGTCGACCATGCCAAGGCCCGCACGCAGGATGGGCACGATGGCGAGTTTCTTGCCGGCAAGCTGTTTGAACGTGGCGGTAGTGATGGGGGTCTCGACCTCGACGTCTTCCATAGGCAGGTCGCACATGGCCTCGTAGCCGTCAAAAAGCGCGAGTTCGCGCACGAGCTGACGGAACTGGTTGGTGCCGGTGTTTTTGTCGCGCAGGATCGACAGCTTGTGCTGGACGAGCGGATGATCGACAAGCGTCACACGGGACGCATCGTAGGTGACGGTCATGGGTTGATTGCCCCTTTCGTTGCAGCCGCAAAACGGCCTTGCTGACAAGGCGCGCAGCAATGTTGCCGCCGCACGCCATGCATAAGTTTAGCGGTTTGTTGTATCGAACAGCCCATCGCAGCCCTACTGTGCGGTACTGAGCGAGCGCTTGACTGCATCACGCCAGCCCGCAAGGTTTTGCTCGCGACGCTCGGCGGGCATATGGGGAAGGAAGGTCCTAACGATCTGGGCATTTTGCTCCAGCTCTTCAAGGTCTTCCCAATAGCCGACGGCAAGACCCGCCAAGTACGCGGCACCGATTGCCGTGGTCTCCACCGTCTCGCATTGCAGCACGGGGATATCCAGCAGGTCGGCCTGGAATTGCATGATGAACTCGTTGCGTGAGGCGCCGCCATCGACGGACAGGCGCTCAATCGAAAGTCCCACGTCCTGCTCCATGGCGCGCAGCACGTCATAACTCTGGTAGGCCATGGACTCGCAGGCCGCACGCACAATGGTCGCGCGACTCGAGGCACCGGTCAGGCCGCACACGATACCGCGGGCACGCGGGTCCCACCAGGGAGCGCCCAGGCCAGCGAAGGCGGGGACGAAGTAGCAGCCCTCGTTGTCGTTGATCGAAGCGGCGAGTTGCGCGGACTCGCTCACACTCGAGATGATGCCCATGTTGTTGCGCAGCCAGTTCATGGTTGAGCCGGCGGCAAAGATAGAACCCTCGAGCGCATAGCTGATCTTGCCGTCCGCGGCGATACCGATCGTGGAGACCAGACCGTTCTTGGATTCGACGACCTCGTCGCCGGTGTTCATGAGCATAAAGCAACCCGTGCCATAGGTGTTTTTGGTCTGGCCGGGATGGAAGCAGCAGTGGCCGAACAGCGACGCCTGCTGATCGCCCGCCACGCCCATGATGGGCGGCATGTTGGTCATGATGTCGCTCGCGACGCGGCCGTAGTCGCCCGAGCTCCAACGAACCTCGGGCATCATGGAACGTGGAACGTCAAAGAGCGCCAGCAGGTCGTCGTCCCAATCGAGCGTATGGATATTAAAGAGCGCCGTGCGGCTGGCATTGGTGTAGTCGGTGGCAAAGACCTGACTGCCGGTGAGGTTGTAGATGAGCCAGGTGTCGATGGTGCCGAACATGAGGTCGCCCGCCGCCGCGCTCTCACGCGCACCGTCGACGTTGTCGAGGATCCACTGCACCTTGGAAGCCGAGAAATACGGATCGAGCGTGAGTCCCGTGCGGGAGCGCACCAGCTCTTCTGCGCCCCGCTCGACCAGCTCGTCGATCAGAGGTGCGGTGCGACGGCATTGCCACACGATGGCATTATAGATGGGTTGGCCGCTTATGCGGTCCCACACCACCGTGGTCTCGCGCTGGTTGGAGATACCGATGGCGGCTATGCGGTCAGAATGGATGCCGCTCTTAAACTGGACCTCCATCATCACGCCGATCTGGCTGGCAAGCACCTCCATGGGGTCTTGCTCTATCCAACCGGGACGCGGGAAGCTGGTTTTGACGCTACGACGTGCCTGCGCGACGATGCAGCCGTACTCGTCGACGATGGTCGCAAGTACCGAGGTGGTGCCGCAGTCGAGCGCCATGATGTAGGAACCGCCAAAGTTAAACGAGGCATCTTCCATGCCCAGGCTGCCCAGATTCAACGACATCGCTTACACCTTTCTATTGCATCGGGTCGGACAGGACCCGTTCGATCTCTGATGCGGGAAGTGCGCCTTGGCGCAGGATCTGGAGCCCGCCGTGCTGGAACGACACGATGGTCGAGGCGTCGCGACACGGGGTCTCACCGGCGTCGACGGCAACATCGACCCCCTCCAGGATGCGACCCTCGACGGCAGCAAAGCTTGCCGGCGAAGGCGCGCCGTGCGTGTTGGCGCTCGTGCAGGCAAGGGGACTGCCGCAGGCGCGGATGAGCGCTTGGACCACGGGAGAGGCCGAAGCGCGCAGGGCCACCGTGTCGTCGGCAGCGCGCATAAAGGTCGGCACGCAGGGGGCTGCCTTGACCACGATAGTCAGGGCTCCCGGCCAGCATCGTCGCGCGAGTACGCGGGCATCTTCCGGGATATCCACGCCATAGCGGTCGAGTGCTTCGACGCCATCGACCAGCCAAGCGACAGTTTGCGTGAGTTCACGTTGCTTGAGAGTGAAGATACGGCGATAGCCGGTGCCGAGCGCAGGAACTGCGGCGCCATTGACGGCAGCCTGCGGATCGCGCGGCCACGATGGGAATTCGCTTGTATCTTGGGGCACGGCGTCCGAGAAGGCGTTGACTGCCACGGCGACACCGTAGACGGTCTCGGTCGGGATCAAAACCAGGCCGCCGCGGCCGAGCACCTCGGCCGTGCGCTCGACGGCAAGCCGATGCGGCTCGCGCGTTCCCTCGTATACCCGATAGACCGTCTGCATGTGTATGCCAGCCCCTTACGCTCTGGTGCAAGTTTGTTTACTGTGGGGCATTCTCGCACGAAACGTTCAACCTATTTGCCCAGAGCGCATGTTGGTTTGGTGAGCGGCTCTAGTAGTCGGTGAAAGTGAGGGGGTTAATTGAAGATTTTTAGCGCGCAAGCGTAACGGTACGATCGGGAAACTCGATGCTTGCAACCAGTTTTCCGCCGAGGCTCTCTGCGTACCTGCTCAGTGTGTCGAGCCTCATCGAACCCAACTCCCCACGCTCGAGCTCGGATACACGTTTTTGAGAAACGCCCATCGACTGGGCGACCGACGCCTGTGTTAGATCTTTTAACCTGCGAATCTGAGCAAGCTTATAGGCTTCGATACGATCGCGAGTCCTCTCCTGCTCGGCGGTAATGAAGTCGCGTGTTATCCCGCGAGATTCCATATACTCATGCAGTTCCATCTCGATCGAGCCTCCTTACGTGGCGACGGTATATTTGCTCGGCCCTTGGAATGTTGATCGCATACCAACCGTTCCATTTTGCCCTTGACGATCCCGCTCGCGACTTATCACCCGCCAATAGCAATACCGCCTGGCGCTTGGGGTCAAAGGCGAAGAGGATGCGAATCACCTGCCCACCACACGACGTCACTCTCAGCTCCTTTAAATGATGAAGCTTCGAGCCCTTTACGCGGTCAACCAGCGGACGACCAAGGCTGGGACCTTCCTTCTCGAGCACCAAAAGGTCTGCATAAATCTGCTTCAGCGTAGCTTCATCCTGCTCATCAAGCCAAGGTTCAATGTAATCAAGCACGATACGGTACCGATGCAGCTGATTTGACATACCTTTCTCCTTCTATAGTAGAAGTTTTACGGTATATTGCAAGGACAAACTTGCGCAAATGTCTATTTATTCAGCTTAAATACGCTGTTTGGGCTCGGTGACGATGGCTCGAACGATGCGGGGACGATCGGTGAGGTCGTGGACGATACGCACGTCCGAAAGGCCTGCTTGACGACAGAGCTCGGCCGCGGCGTCGAGCGCGCCCTCGTAGAGCTCGCAGGCAAACAGGCCGCCGGCACGCAGCATGTAGGGCGCCGCGTTGAGCAGGCGGCGGAAGATATCGAGACCGTCGGCACCGCCCTCGAGCGCCAGATCGGGCTCAAAGTCCTTGACCTCATGCGGCAGCGAGCGCATGACATCGGTGGGGATGTAGGGCGGGTTGGAGACGAGTACGTCAAAGGTGCCCCACTCTTCGCGGGGAATGGAACTCACCAGGTTGGTGAGGCTGAAGGCGACCTCGTCGGACGTGAGGCCAAGCGCATCGCGGTTTTTGGTAGCAAGGTCGATGGCGCGCGGCTCGATATCGGTAGCAGTGCAGGTAACGTGCCCGCGGCGCTCCCAGGCAAGGGAGAGCGAAATGCAGCCCGTGCCGCAGCCGACCTCGAGAACGCGGGCAGTGCGGGGCTCGGCTGGGGCAGATACGTTAGCCTCGGCGGCATCTTGCGCGGGAGTCGCCTGTTGGTCGTTGTCCTCAATGGCGATGCCGTATTCGTCGAGCTCGGGCTCGGGGGTTTCCATGGCCTCTGCTTCTGCCGCTTCGGCTTCTGCTGCCTGCGCGGCGGCTTCCTCGGCCTCGCGGTCGGCCAGTTCCTCGGCATAGGCGCGGCTACCCAGTACGTCGCCGCCTAGCGCCGCCTCATCGGCAGCCGTCAGGTTAGCGGCGCGGCGCTCGGCGGTCGCCCGTTCGTCTGCCAGCGCGGCCTCGGCCTTGCGGGCCTGCTCGACCTCATCGTTCCAAGGCAGCTCAACACGCTGACGGGCGGCAGCCTCGGGGCTCAGCACCTCGGCATCCAGATAATTGAGGACTTCCTCGACGAGCATCTCGGTCTCGGGGCGCGGAATGAGCACACCGGGGGCGCACGCGACGTCGATCATGCGAAACTGCGTGCTGCCCGTGATGTATTGCAGCGGCTCGCCCTTAGCGCGGCGGACAACGGCCGCATGCATGGTCTCGAGCTGGGCCGCGTTAAGCGTCTCGTCCATACGCATATATAGGTCAATGCGCGCCAGGCCCGTGGCGGCGCACAGCAGCCACTCGGCAGAAAGACGGGGGTGCTCCTCGCCGCGCTCGGCCAGGTACTCCTTGGTCCACTCGAGACAACGCTTGATGGTCCAAATCTCGTTTGCCATGGGGCCCTCCCCTCTTAAGCGCCGGACGGCGCGCGAATGTCGGAGCAGATTGTAAGCGAGGCTAGCGCTTGGCAAGGGACGATTGAAGGCGATTATCGAGAATCAGCCCAGAATTTTGTTTGGATCGCAATCGAAGTGTTCATTCGTCGACGTCTAAATCTGCATCCGTCAAGCTTTTGGCAAGGTTGCCCCAAAACCGACCAATATCTGACCAAACGCTTGCCACATCGCTTGACGCGCGACGCATCAAAAATCGCCCCGCGACTTCTTGAACGATTTTTCGAGCAATATTTTCAATAGCAGATGAAAGCTGTTAATTACTTTGAGCAGGTAGACAGCTTAATTTCTAACAAAACAGATTAAATAAACTCGAAAAGTAATTTACCCAACCTAGTCATTTAAGAACGTCCCCAATGACTACCTCTAAGACGCCGCAGGTGAGCATACCGCATCCGGAGCAAGGCAACGCCGCAGGTAGAGGACGGACAGCGAGCGGGCCGCATTTGAGACAAGGTGACGTAAAACGAAAGGGCGCTGACCTTCTGGTCGCGCCCTTGAAGTTGAACGTCAGATTGTCCAAATGCGGCCCGCGCAGCGTCGGCCGGTCCGCCGTTCGGTAGAACGGCGGAACCTACTACACAGCCTGCGCCAGCTTCTCGGCTCGCTCGGCGGCGGCGAGCGCCTCGATGACGGTACCGAGCTGATCGCCCAGAAGGACGCCGTTGTAGGTAGAGTTGAAGCCGATACGGTGATCGGTCACGCGGTCCTGGGGCTGGTTGTAAGTACGGATCTTCTCGGAACGGTTGCCGTGGCCGATCTGGCTCTGGCGCTCGGCACCGAGCTCGGCCTGCTGCTTCTCGAGTTCCATCTCGTACAGACGGGCGCGCAGCATCTGCATGCAGACCTCGCGGTTCTGGATCTGGGAACGCTGCTCCTGCGACTGCACCACGGTGTTGGTGGGCAGGTGGGTGATGCGCACGGCGGAGTAGGTGGTGTTAACGCACTGACCGCCAGGGCCGGAGGCGCAGTAGGTGTCGATGCGCAGGTCGGACTGGTTGATCTGGACGTCGATCTCCTCGGCCTCGGGAAGCACGGCTACGGTAGCCGTGGAGGTCTGAATGCGGCCCTGGGACTCGGTCTTGGGGACGCGCTGGACGCGGTGCACGCCGGACTCGAACTTCATGACGGAGTAAACGCGGTCGCCCTCGACCTTGAACTCAATGGACTTAAAGCCGCCGGCCTCGCTGGGGCTGGAATCGAGCACGGTGGTCTTCCAGCCGCGCGACTCGCAAAAGCGCTGATACATCTTGTACAGGTCGCCGGCGAAGATGGCCGCCTCGTCGCCACCGGCGGCGGAGCGAATCTCGACGATGGTGTTCTTGTCGTCGTTGGGGTCGCTCGGAATGAGCATGTACTTGATGTCTTCCTCGAGCTGGGGGAGCTTGGCCTCGTTTTCGGAGATGTCCATCTGGAGCATCTCCTTCTCATCGGCATCGGTGGTATCGTGCAGCATTTCCTTGGCAGCCTCGATGTCATCGAGCGCGCCGATGTACTCGCGCGAGGCGGCAATGAGGTCGGACTGGTGCGCGTACTCCTTGTTGAGACGCGTGAACTCCTTGATATCGGAGGCGACGGCCGGGTCAGAAAGCTTCTTCTCGAGCTCCTCGTAGGCCTTGATAATCTTTTCGAGCTTGTCGCGCATGGCGGGACTCCTTTATGTGCGTGAAGGCGAAAATCGGCAGAGTTGATGGGGCGCGCGGCGCCACTGCGGGGGTAAGCCCAGCTAGAACATGTCGATCTTCAGATACATGCGCATCCCTTCGCGTATGAGGTACATAGTTGCGGTCTAACCCATACATGATAGCGTGCGCAGGCATACCTGCATATAACCCGCACGGAATGCGACAAAGGGTCAGTCTCTTTCCTTGAATACAACTTCATCCGAACGCCTCCCGCATTCATCCGCACATATACGGATAAATTTGGGAATCCGATACCCTGAGGGCCGGATCGGCCGGCCCCGGGAGATCGGAGGACGCCATGTCCGGAAAGGGCGGGAAGGACGCCGCGAGGGCGGTCCCGAGGACCCACGGCAGGCTCACCGGGTACGAGCGGGACACGGTCCAGAGGATGCTGAAGCGCAGGGTTCGCTCGGCCACTTCCTCGAGAGGTTCAAGGGCGTATCGACCCGCAGGCTCCACAGCTGCCTGATGTGGTTCAGATGGCTGCGCGAGGCCGCACGCGTCGGGGACAGGACGTCGCTCATGCGCGAGCAGCTCGACGACGGGCGCTACGAAAAGATCCGGAAGAAGATGATGGAGCCGGAGTACGAGTTCCATCTGGAGCCGGACGTGCAAACGGCGGGTTAACATAGCCTTTCACCAAAAAGGGCGAGCGGCCGCGCCCTGCGACCACCCGCCCTCAATCAAAGCCCTTCTCGGCCGCCGTAGCTACCGGTTCCGGCGCCGCAGGATAACGCCTGCGGCGATCAGCACCACCGCGCCGCCCGCAATGCCACCCAGGGCCATCGGCGACAAGCTGGTATCGCCCGTATACGGCAGACCCGGCTTCTCCTCCTTCGGCACCGGTGACTTGCTCGGCGGATTGGTGGGCGGCTCCGTCGGCGGGGTGGTCGGCGGCGTGTACGTGTTCTTGAACACCGGCGCCACGGCGCCGTCATAGGTTACCGTCGCCACCAGATGGCCCGCACCGTCGTCCGTCACCGTCACCGTTACCCGGTGCTCGGCCGCGTCGTACGTCACGTTCTTCTGACCGTCGTCCACCTCGGAGATGCTGTAGGCGTACGTTCCGGGCTTGTCGTACGAGATCGCCTCGAAGCCCACCGTGCCGTCCGCCGCGTTCTTTGCGGTCTGCAGCACCTTGCCGTCGGCATCCTTCAGCTGGAAGGAGAACTGCCCTTCCTTCAGGTCCTCGCCGCTCAGCACCTTGGAGGCCCCCAGCTTCACCTCAGTCGCGGCCGGCGCGTAACTGTTGCTGAACGCCACCGCATCCGCAGCCTTGCCGCCCTTGCTGTAGGCAACCTGCGCCTCCAGCGCGTGCGTCTCCGCATTCTCCGTCACCGTCACCGTCGCGGTAAAGACCGTCGTGTCGTAGGTGACGCCGTTCGCCGTCGCCCCTGCCCGCTCGGACACGGTGTAGACGTACGTCCCCACCTTGTCCAGCTGCAGCGGCGCGAAGCCGAACGTGCCGTCGGCGCCGTTCTGCACCGTCTGCACCACGTTACCGTCGGCGTCCTTCAGGTCGAAGAAGAACTCACCCTCGGCCAGGTCGCGGCCGGTCAGAGCCTTCGTTCCGGTAATCGTCGCCGTCGTTGCCGTCGGCGTGTAGGTGTTGGTGAAGGTCAGATCCGCAGCCGTCTTGTTCGCCGTCGCGGTCAGCTGGCCGCTGCCGTCATCGGTCACGTTCACCGTTACGTCCAGCACCGCATCGCTGTAAGTGATGGTGCCATCTTGGCCCGCAACCTCCTTCACCTGGTACGCATGCGAACCAGTTGCGGTGTACGAGATGGCCTTGAAGGTAAACGCTTTACCCACGTTCGTGGTCCGGTCGATCTCCTGCCCGGTGGCCACGTCAATCAGCGCGAATGTGAACTCGCCATCGGCGGGCGTCCGCGTGGTGGCCGGGTCGGCATTCTCAAGCACCTTGGTGCCAGAGATCTGGTAGGAGGTCTGACCCGGCTGGTAGCTGTTCGCAAACGTCATGGTATTGGGGGTGACGCCGTTCTCGGTGCCCTCGCTCGGTTTCACCGTAGAGCTCTCTACCACCAGCTTGCCGTCGTTGTTGTCCTTCACCACGTAGGTCAGGGTGTACGTCTTGCCGGTGTAGGTCACGCCCGGCACGCCCGGCGCGTCGTCCGTCGGCTGCACCTCGCGGACCGTGTAGGTAAAGGTGCCCGCATGGTCGAAGGTCAGCTTGTCGAAGGCAACCTTACCGTCGGCATCGTTCTTCTGGGTCTGGATCACCGAGCCGTCAGACCCCATCAGCTCGAAGGCGAAATCTCCCGCCTTTAGCTGATAGCTGCCGTCGTGCACGTTAACGCTCTTGGTGAGGGCGATCGCACCGGAGTCCGTCGCCTGTGCCTCGTAGGTGTTGGTGAAGGTGGGCTTCGTGGCGTCCGTACCGTCGTAGGCGACGCTCGCCTGCAGCGTGCCGGCATTGTCCGCAACCGTCACCACGGCATGGTGCACCGCGGCGTCGTAGGTCACGTAGGCCAGATCGCCCTTCCGCTCAACGATGGTGTACTCGTGCGTGCCCGGCTTCGCGTAGGAGAAGGCGTCGAAGCCGACGCTTCCGTTCGTGTCGTTGGTCGCGGTCCGGACGGGATTGGCCTCGGCAAGCTGCTCAGCCGTCAGGTTGCCCTCGTACACATCGAAGGTGAACTCGCCGCCCTTGAGTACGATCGGCGTGTTGTCGTCCTTCTTCACGTAGCTCTTCTGCGCACCGAGGGCCAGGCCGGTCGCGGCCGGCTGGTAGGTGTTGGTGAAGGTCTCCGGGCCGGATGTGCTCGTCACGATCGCCTTCGCATTCAGTGCTCCGTTCCCGCCGTCTGTGACCTTCACCGTGTAGGTGAGCGCATGGGTGTCGTAGACCATGCCCGGCTCCGCGCCCGGCTGCTCCACGATGGTGTAGGTGAAGTCCTTGCTCGCGGCGCCGTCCAAGTCGGAGAGCTGGAACTCGCGCGTGAAGCTGACCTTGCCGTTTGCATCGTTCTTCGCGGTGTCGAGCACGTTGCCGGCAGCGTCCTTCAAGTCGAAGGTGAACTCGCCGTCCGTGGGCTTCGTCGTGTGGTCGAAGCCGTCCGCAACCTTGATGGTCTTAGTCGCCGTCAGGGTTACGGAACCCTTTGCGTCGTAGGTGTTATTGAAGGTGGGAGCCGTAGCGGTACCGTCATAGGTGACGGTCACCTTCGTCTTGTTGTTATCGTCCTGGTTCTGCTCTACCTTGACGTGGACCTTGACTTCCTTGGCGTCGTAGACCACGCCGTCAACGGTCTGGCCGGCTTTCTCCTCCTTGAGCGTGTAGTCGTACTCGCCCAGGTTCAGGTTCTCGACGGCCAGCTTGACGTTGCCGCCCCGGTCGTTGGTGCCCTTGGCGACCTCGTTGCCGGCCTGGTCGTACAGGCCGAAGGCGAACGCGCCGCCCGTCAGCGCCTTGCCCGTGAGGGTCTTCGTCGCCTCGACGGTTGCACCGGCCGTCGGCTTCGCGTTGGTGAAGGTCGGCACGGCCTTATCGCCGCCGTAGGTGGCGACCGCCTTTAGCGTGCCGTTCTTGTTATCAGTGACCCTAACGTGCACGTTCACCGTCTTGCCGTCGTACACGACGGTCGAGTCGTTGCCGGCAACCTCCTTGATGGTGTAGTCGTGATCGCCCGGAGTGTCGTAGCCGATTGCCTGGAAGGTAATGTTGCCGTCCTTGTCATTCGCGACGGTCTCAATGGGCGTGCCTTCCGCCTTGTCACCCTTGTACAGAGCGAACGAGAAGTCGCCCCCTGCGAGCTCACCGCCCGTGAAGTGCTTCTTCGCCTTGAGCGTTACCGAGGTCCCCTTCGGGTGGTACGTGTTCGTGAAGGTCTTCGAGTTGTCTTCACTCGTTACCTGCGGCGTGGCCGTCAGCGTGCCGGTGCCATCGTCCGCGACCGTCACCTTGTAGGTGAGGGCATGGTTGTCATAGACCATGCCGGCCTCCGCGCCCGGCTTCTCCGCGATGGTGTAGGTGAAGTCCTTGCTCGCGGCGCCGCCCAGGTCGGCGAGCTCGAAGTGGCGCGTAAAGCTGATCTTGCCATCGGCCTTATTCGTCGTGGTGGCGAGCACCTTGCCGTCGGCGTCCTTCAGCTCGAACGTGTACTCGCCGCCCTTCAGCTTGGTGTCGTGCGTGAAGCCCGGCGCGACCGCAACGACCTTGGTCGCCGTCAGCTCCACGGATCCCTTTGCGGTGTAGGTGTTCGTGAAGGTGGGGGCATCGGCCTTGTCACCATCGTAGGCAACGGCGGCGTCCAGCTTGCCAGCTTTGTCCACGACCTTCACCACGGCGTGGTGCACCGCGTCGTCGAAGGTCACGTGGGACAGGTCGCCCTTCTTCTCCACGATGGTGTACTTGTACTCGCCGGCCTTGGTGTAGTTGATGGCCGGGAAGGTGACGGTACCGTCCTCGCCGTTCTCGGCGCTCCGGATGGGTTGCTTGCCCTTCAGCTGCTCAGCCGTCAGATCGCCCTCGTACAGGTCGAAGGCGAACTCGCCGCCCTTGAGCGCAGCCGGCGTGCTGTCGGACTTCACGTAGGCCTTCTTCGCCGCGAGCGCCACCGAGGTCCCGGCGGGCTGGTACTTGTTGGTGAAGGTCGGGATATCGTTCTTGCCGTCGTAAGTGACGGTCGCCTTCGCCTTGTCGCCCTCCGCCTTCACCGAGACGTGAACCCTCACCTCCGTGGAATCGTAGGTGATGGTCGAGTCGCTGCCAGCGACCTCCTTGAGCGTGTAGTCGTACTCGCCCAGGTTCAGGTTCTCGACGGCCAGCTTGACGTTGCCGCCCCGGTCGTTGGTGCCCTTGGCGACCTCGTTGCCGGCCTGGTCGTACAGGCCGAAGGCGAACGCGCCGCCCGTCAGCGCCTTGCCCGTGAGGGTCTTCGTCGCCTCGACGGTTGCACCGGCCGTCGGCTTCGCGTTGGTGAAGGTCGGCACGGCCTTATCGCCGCCGTAGGTGGCGACCGCCTTTAGCGTGCCGTTCTTGTTATCAGTGACCCTAACGTGCACGTTCACCGTCTTGCCGTCGTACACGACGGTCGAGTCGTTGCCGGCAACCTCCTTGATGGTGTAGTCGTGATCGCCCGGAGTGTCGTAGCCGATTGCCTGGAAGGTAATGTTGCCGTCCTTGTCATTCGCGACGGTCTCAATGGGCGTGCCTTCCGCCTTGTCACCCTTGTACAGAGCGAACGAGAAGTCGCCCCCTGCGAGCTCACCGCCCGTGAAGTGCTTCTTCGCCGCCAGGGTCACGGAACCCTTCGCAGCATAGCTGTTGATAAAGGTGGCGAGGTTCACCTTGCCATCCTTGACCTCAGCCTTGATGGGCTTGGCCTCAGCGTCACCATCCTTCTTCACCGTCACGCCCGTGACGGTCAGCTTGGCGTCCACGTCCTCCACCGTCACCGTGGCGGTGTAAGCGGAGGCGTCCATCGTCCAGCCGGCGTTCTGCACGCCGTCCACCACCGCGTCGTCATCGGCGTCGTGCGCCTCGGAAAGCGTGAACGTGTATGTACCGGCCTTGTTGAACTTCATGCCGGAGAAGTCGACCGTCTGGCCGTCCTTACCTGTGATCGCGCCCTTCGTGGCCCGGGACTCCGCATGCGCGTCGCCCGCCAGGTCATCCGACACCGTCAGGTCGCCGGCAGCGATCTTCGCCTGCATGTCCGACGTGGCAGCCAGCGTGAACGAGAACTCCTTGTCCGTGCTCTCGGTGCCGGAGACCTTCTTCGTTACCTGTGGGGTCAGTTTGTCGCTGGCTTCCGCCGTGTAAGTGTTGGTAAACACCAGCTTGTTGGCTTCGGCCAACGTGCCGTCGGTATTTTGCTTCGCGATCTTACCGGTGACGCTATCGCCTGCGTCCTTCAGATCCGTGGCACCCTGCTTGCGGCCGGTCAGCTTATAGCCCGCGGGCATCTGTTCTGCGCCGGTCAGCTCCTGCACCGTGTACTCGTCGCCCTCGCTAAGACCGTACACGCGAATCGTCTCGTCGGCCTTGATGGTTTGTGAATAGCCGTTCGTCAGGTTGAACACGTTGCCGACCCGCCGCTCGCCCGCAGTCCCCGCCTTCTCGAACACTGCAGCCTTGTAGGTCTTCCCCTCGGGCACGGTGAACTTGAAGGTGAACTTCGCGTCCTTATTGCCCGTCAGTCCCTTCGGCACCACGACATGCTTGGTCACTTCGAGGCTCGCCTCGCGCTTGTTAGCCACGCGCACACAGGTGGCACCCGTGAACAGGGCATTCAGGTTCATGTCGCCCAGATTGGCACGGGCACCTTTCGACGTGGTCCCCTTGGGCCGCTCGTCCTGGGTGATACCCATACGTATCCAGCCCGTCTCGGTCTCCAGGCGGTAGGGTTTGCCCTCCTCGGTGGGCCCATACTGGTACATGCGTCCGTCAGCGCCGTACTTGAGGCGCACTGTGTCGTCTGCGCCCACGGGTTCGACATCGGTCCACGTCAGGTTGCCGTTATCATTGGTCTCGCCATTCGAGGTCTGCCGCGTACCTTTGATCCACGTAAGCGTGTTGTCGATGTCGCCCTCTGCGCCAAACTGGCCCAGACTCTTCATGAGCGCGCCCGGGCCCACGAACGTCGAAACGCCGTCATCGTCCGTACCAGCATCGGCATGGACGCCGTAATCGTCCACAATCACCTTGGTGAGCGTGTCGTTAAGCAGGAAGCCCTTGGGAGCCGAGACCTCCTTTAGGAAGTAAGTTCCATTCACGAGCGGCATGTTACCGGCGCTTGTATTCGGGAATATGCCCGCACCTTCGAGCGGGACCGGGTTGCCGACCGACCCCGTCGTCAGGGTGTCGTAGGGGGTCTGCTCGCCCTTGAGCACGACCTTGCCGTTCGCGTCTGTTGTCACCTGATCGGCCGTGTACAGGCCGAACTTCGCGCCGTCTACGGGGTTGCCCTCGGTATCGGTCTTCTGCACGAACAGGCGATTCTGGATGTTCGTGACGAGCAAGCGCGTGGCGAACTGTCGCTTGAAGTTCGTGCCGTCTGCGATGTCGTCGCTGTACACGTGGACGGTGTTCTCGGGCGTCGCGTCGCCGATCGAGCTCGCCGTTGTGTGGTAGATGGCCACCGTGTACTCGGCATCCTTGCGGGCATCACCGCTCAGCAGGTAGTAGTACTTGGAGATGTCACCGGGCAGATTTTGAATCTCTACCTGGTACTGGCCGCTTGTGTTGAGCGTGAAGGCGTGCAGGTCCTTCTTCGCCGCCTCGATAGCACCGGTCATGCCCGGCTCCTTGGCGAGGGTGTATCCCGCTCCCGTCGATGGGTCGCCCGACACGGCGTACCAATTGCTCGGATCTTTGATACCTGCGTCTGGGCTTTTGTCGCGCTTGAGCACCACAGCGAACAGTATGCCGGAGTCCAGATTGACGGTCTTGTCGGACTTCGTCAGGTCATTATTTGCCTTGTACACGGTCAACGGCGCGGTGATGGTCTCCTTCGCGGCGGCGAACGCACCGGTCTTCCACACGACGCTGCCCGCATCCATACCGCCGCGGTTGATGATGACGCCGCCCGCGCCGTTCTCAGCGCTCGCGGGCACGTACTCGAGCTGCATGCTGCCGCCCGTCGCCGTGAGACTCGAGCGGTATCCCTCGGGCACGTGCGTCTCCTTCAGGAGGTAGTACTTGTTGTCGTGATTCTTGTTGTAGAGATCGTCGAAGTTGATGACGCCGTTGTCATCGTCGTTCGTGAGCGTTAGGTGGCCGGCCTCGTCCGTGGTGCCAGAGCCGAGAAGCGCGTTCTCGTTATTGGTCGTATCTGTAAATTTCCCGTCTGTTTTGTACAGCGCGAACTCGGCACCCTGTACGAACTTGCCGTCCTGGTCGAACTTGATGATGTCGGACTCGGGCACCGTCACGAGGTTGAACTTGAGCTCCATGTTGGAGTCGGTAGCGCCGCGCTCCAGGTAGAAGAACTTGAGGGTGTGGTTGGTGTCGTCGGCGAAGGTGTTGTCGGCAAATCCCGAAATGTCCTTATTCGCCTCTTGGTACTTGCTCTTCAGCGTGCCGTTGTATTTGTCGTTTACCTTAATGTCGCCCGTATGAAAGTTGATGCTCAGACTCGCGCGGTTGTGAATACCGCCGATATCACCCACGAGGACATCATCGATGAACACCCAGACGTCATCATCGCCGGCGAACTCGAAGGTCATGTCATTATTATTGTTCGTCAGGCCGCCCTTGGGCTGCACGAATCGCGTGGACATTGAGAGACCGAAGTGGTGGTTGACGGGTTTGCCGCCGTTGTAGCGCGAATCACCGGTGTTGTCTGCCTTGATGCCGGTTTGGACGAGCTGGCCGTTTTCCTCTTTGAACACCTTGTCTGCCGCGTCGAACGGGAAGAACTGACCCTGGTGGGACGAATCGCCCACTTTGTCAATGCCCCAGGTGTTATAGATGTCGAAGGCATTCTTGTCAGCGTTGCAGGCTGCGTAGTTTTCGGAGCTGTCATAGACGTAGTAGCCGCCCTGAACCTTGAGGAGGCCCGTCACGCCAAAATGGGACGTCTTGCCGGTCTGGGCAGAGGAATCGAACAGGTAGCGGAGGGACTCGTCGCCCAAGGCTTCGGAAAGCTTCGGGTAGCCGTCTGAAAGCGTGTTGTTGACGATGCCGGGCCGCGGGCTCGTGCCGCCCGTCCATTGGTTGAGCGCCCCATCACCCTTGCCGTCGTTAAACTGGAACTTGTGGCCTGCGTTGACGCCGCCGCTGCCGGAAACCGACAGATGGTCATCGGGATTCACCCAGTAATCAAACAGGTTGATCGTCGTCCCCGAGGGCGAGGTCGTCGGAACCGTGTGGTCGGAGATCGCCGCCTCGGCACGAAGCGGCAGGAAGAAGCTCGCCGTCAGCGCGACGGCGAGGGCCAGAACAATCGCATATGGCGAGGCCGGGCGCAGCCCACGACGACGGCCATAAGACATGACGGACCACCGCTCGCGCGGCCGGTGTTCACCAGGAAGTTCCCTGCTTAGACACCCCCCGGTAGCAATATTCACGAGTCGAGACGTCGTCTCTCTGAGCTCCTGCATAATTTCCTCCCCAGTCACACGGCGACCCGCCCGGGCGCTCCCCGGGGGCCGAAGCAGTCTGGCACATGCCCGCAGTCGTTCAAGGAATACCAACCCCAGCATATGTCTCTCAAGATAATATAGCTTTTTATATAACAGTTTTCGTCTCATTACCGATGAAATCGGCTCAGCCCCTTTGTCGCATTCTAGAGCGTGTGGAGCAGGGCGATGAGAAAGCGGATGCCTTGGAGGTAGGCGCGACGGGTGACGCGCTCGTTGGTGCCGTGGACGCCGCGGTCGCATTCGTCATCGTCGACCACAAAGGCGGAGAAGCGGATGCACTCGTGGCAAATGCGCTGGTAGTTGGCGGCATCGGTTGCGCCAATCACGGTCGAGGGCACGATGCTCATCGGCTCTTGGCCCACCGCAGACGATCCGTTTTCCTCCGTCGGCTTGGGATCACGGAAATAGCGGGCGGCGATGGCGCGGACGGCCTCGAGCCCCGGACCGCCCACGCGCGGGGACGGCGAGGGCTCGGAGCTGCCGAGGCCCAGCTCGACCTCGACTCGGCCGGCGAGCCCAGCGGTGGCAACGGCCTCGCGGCAGCAGGCCACGACATCGGCCACGCTCGTACCCTCGAGCATGCGGAAGTTGATATTGACCCACATATCTTGCGGCATTACGTTGGCACCGGTACTGCCGCCCTCGATTTGCGTGGGCGCACAGGTGGTGGTCACAAGCGGGTACAGCTTTTTGCTGGCAAGGCAGTCGCGCACGATGGCATCCTTGCTGGCAGCAATCTCGTCTGCGGTATAAAGCCCCAGCTCGACGAGCTGCGCGGCAAGCAGATCGGTCACACGCGCCGGCCACTCGATATCGCAAATCGCGGCAATAGCGCGGCTGAGCACTTCGAGCGACGTGCCACCGTAAGGGTTGGAAGAATGCCCGCCCTCGCTCTTCGTCCTGAGCACGATATCGGCATAGCCCTTCTCGGCAAGATCGGCATGCATAAGCCAACCCTCGCCTGCGCCGTACTCGGCAGCCTCAACGATACGATAGTCACCCTCGTCAATCAGGTACTCAAGCTCAACGCCGCGCTCCTCGAGCACGCGGCCAATGGCACCCGCGCCGCACTGCGTGGTCTCCTCATCCTGGCCAAAGGCCAGCAGCAGGGTTCGTTCGTGTTGCCAGCCGTGCGCCAGCGCATACTCAACGGCCTCCAGGATGCCTGCGACCTGGTCTTTCATATCGATGGCGCCGCGACCCCAAATATAGGTGTCGTCCACGTGCCCGCTAAAGGGATTGTGCGTCCAGTCTGTCTCGGTGCCCGGCACCACGGGAACCACGTCCATGTGGCCCATGAGCATGACCGGCTTGAGGGCGGGGTCGATGCCGGCAAGCGTCACGAGCAGCGAATGGTCGATGAGCTCGACCTCGCCCGCCGCAAACACGCGCGGCCAGGCCTGCTGCATATAGGCGCGCAGGTCGGCAAACGCCTGCCAGTCCACCGTCTGGGCATCCATGCTCGAAATCGTCGGAAACGACAGCACGCGGCCCAGGCGCTCGCACGCGCCGACCTCGTCGATATCGGCAAAATCATCCTCGTGCGCAAAGAAGCGCCAAACCTCGGCCATGCCTTCCTCCAAAAACAACGTGGCAAAGAGGCGGTCCCTTTGCCACGTTCGCTTGCATTATTTGTCGTTGAGATAACGCGAGAGGAACTCGCGGGTGCGCTGGTGCTTAGGATTGCCAAAGAGCTCAGCCGGCGCGGCGTCCTCGAGCACCACGCCCTGGTCCATAAAGACCACGCGGTCGGACACGGTACGCGCGAAGGCCATCTCGTGGGTAACGACGACCATGGTCATGCCGTCGGCAGCGAGCTTGCGCATGACCTCGAGCACCTCGCCCACGATCTCGGGATCGAGCGCAGAGGTAGGCTCGTCAAACAGCATGATCTGCGGGTTCATGCACAGGGCGCGGGCGATGGCAACGCGCTGCTTTTGGCCACCGGACAGGCGACCAACCGCGGCATGGGCGAATTTTTCGAGTCCCACGCTCGCCAGATGCTCCATCGCGACCTGTTCGGCCTGATCTTTGCCCATCTTTTTGAGCGTGACGGGCGCGAGCGTGCAGTTGTCGAGCACATCCATGTTGTTGAACAGGTTGAAGCCCTGGAACACCATGCCGATGTCCTCGCGCAGCTTGTTGATGTTGCAGCGCTCGGCCGTGAGATCCTGGCCGTGGAACCAGATGTGACCCGTGTCCGGAGTCTCGAGCAGGTTGAGGCAACGCAGCAGCGTCGACTTACCCGAGCCCGAGGCGCCGATGATGGTGACGACCTCGCCGGGGCTAACGGCCAGGTCGATGCCCTTGAGCACCTCGAGCGAGCCAAAGCTCTTGCGCAGGCCCTCAACGCGGATGAGCGGCTCTTTGGTTTGCGCGGCCGCAGCGCCGGTAGTAACGGTATCTGCCATGATGAATCTCCTCGTCTTGCGCCTAGTTGGAGCTGGGCAGCGTGGCCGGAGCCTCGGCACCGAGCTTTTTGCCAAAGGCCTCGAGCAGGCGGCTCGCCACGAGCGTCAGGATCAGGTAGACCACGAGCGCCACGCAGTAGACCTCCATCTGGCGGTAGTACACGCCGGCGACGGTGGTGGTAGCGTACATGAGGTCGAACACGCCGATGACCGAAAGCACTGACGAGTCCTTGATGTTGATGATGAGCTCGTTGGTGAGCGCCGGAATCGCGTTTTTAATGCCCTGGGGGAACACGACCTTGCGCATAGCCTGCCACTGCGAAAGGCCCAGCGAGCGCGCCGCCTCGGCCTGGCCGGGATCGATGGACTCGATGCCGCCGCGCAGGACCTCCATCATGTAGGCGGTGGAGTTGAGCGAGATGGTAACGAGGCCGGCGGTGAAGGTGCTCCAAATCTGGTTGGCCTGAGCGGTCTCGAAGCCCATGCCGCGCAAAACGGTGAAGCCCGCGTAATAGATGAGCAGGCCCTGGACCATCATGGGCGTGCCGCGCACGATGGTGGAGTAGATGGTCGCAAAGCCGCGGCCGATACTCTTAAAGAAGCGCACCAGGTCGTTATCCACGCGGTCGAAGGTCTGAATACGCAGGAACACAAAGAGCAGTGCCAGGAAGAATGCGATGACGGTGCCGAAGGTGGCAAGCGCGATGGTGATCTCGATACCGCGAATGAAGAAGTCGCCGCTCTTGTAGGTCATGTAGACCAGGCTCGACAAAAAGTAGCTGGGGTTGGAATCCGAGACAATGCTCACCTGCACCAGGTCGATAAACGACATGACGCAGCGGTCCACGAAAAAGATCGCTGCGATGGCGACCACAACATAGCTACCCAGGCGCGCGCCGCGGCGGAAACGCTCGGAGGCGAACGGCGACTTTACGCGATAGTCGCTCCAGTGCATAAGCTTGGTGACCAGCGCCGCCGCCGACACGACGAGCCAGGCCCACAGGATCGCCCAAAGGCAATCTTGGAACACGCCCGTGGGGGCCAAGAAGCTCAGCGGCGTGGGGTTGCGCTGGCTAAACGCCAGGCCGAGCGCCGCGATAACGCTCGTGCCCAGGTATACATAACGGTGGTCGGCCTTAATAAAGGAGGCCAGGCGATTGACGGTTTTCATGCTGCCTCCCTATGCCGGCTGACGGTCGAGGCACGCGTCCCACATTTGGTCGCGCTCCTCTTGGCTAATGCCCTTGAGTGTCTTGTCGATGAGCTTAAGCAGTTTGTCCGAGCCCTTGCGGCAGCCGACGTTTGCCGCGACCTCCTGCTTAAAGCCCTCGCCTTCGGCAAAATGAATGGGAACGATGCCCGGGTTTTGAGCCATATAGCCCTTCTCGTTCTCGGTGTTGTAGGTCACGGCGTCGCAGGTGCCCTGCAGCAGGTTCGAGAACACCGTGGGGACGGAGTCGACCGGGTTTTTGTGCACAACGCCCGGGATCTCGTCGATGACGGTGTCGAGCATGGTGTCCTTTTGGCCGAGCACCGTGGCACCGCTAAAGTCGCTAAGCTTGGTGGCGTTTTGGTAGGGCGAGCCCTCTTTTACGAATAGGCCAAAGTAGCCAATGAAGTACGGGTCGGAGAAGCCGACCGACTCTTCGCGCTCGGGCGTGGCGCTCATGCCGGCGATGATGAGGTCGATTTGGCCGTTGTTGAGCGAATCGATAAGGCCCGAAAAGCTCTGCTTGACGGCAACGGGCTCGCCACCGAGGGCCTTGCAGACGATCTTGGCGATCTGCACGTCGTAGCCATCGGCATAGGCGCCCTGCACGTTGTCGATGGGGATGGTGTACTCGCTGGCTTCGGAAACCTGCCAGTTGTACGGGGCGTAGGCCGCCTCCATGCCAATGCGGATCTTATCCTTGCCGATAACGGAATCGGACAGGTCGTCGCGACCGCCACCCGTCGTGGGCTGAACTACTTCCAGCGTGGAGGGGCGCTGGCAACCGGCAAGTGCGCCGGCGACGACAGTAGCGCTCGCAGCGAGAGCGCTACCCAAAAAGATGCGACGGCTGCATACCGGCTGTGGATGCGCGTCGCGTTGATGGGGAGAATGCATAATCTGCCTTCCCTGTTGAATCGTATGCTGACGACTTAACAGGATATACGCCAGCAACTAGCAGCGCAGCACAAGCTCGAAAAATTAATAGACACGCGGTAGTCATTGGGGACGCCGATGTTTTGGCAATGCCGGCGAGCGACGTCCAGAGCGAACAAGTGGCATGAAAAAGGCAAGGCATGACCAGAAGGTCTATGCCTTGCCTTTTGAATGACAACTTGTCGCTCTGGACGACGCGCAGCATCGACCGAGCGGCGGAACCTCTAGAGCAAGGTAACGCTAAAACTGCGCTTGTCCGTCTCGCCCGGGGCCAGGGTGATGGTGTTGACCTTGTGCTCAAAGACATCGTCCTCGGTGTCCATGGTGGTGTGACCGGTCCAGGGCTCGAGCGCCACAAACGGGGCGTCGTTGGCGGCAGACCACACGCCGATGTACTTAAAGCCCTCAAAGTCGATCTTGACGCCGTGGCCCGACTTGCGGCCGCGCAGCGTGAGCGTGGAGCCCGGGGTATCGGTGAACATGATGGCGTCGTTGTCGAAGCTGCGGTGCGTGATGGGCAGCACGTCCGAGTTATCGGGAGCCTTGTAGCTACCCTCGAACGTCATAAGACCGTCGGGCGTGATGATGGGAGCCTCATTCGTCCATGCCTCGGTAAATGCCAGCTCGTAATCCTCGAACGCCTCGTCCTCGGCACCGGGAGCAGGTACGTTAAATGCGGGGTGGCCGCCCACCGAGAACGGCAGGTCCACGTCGCCGGTATTGGTGACGGCAAAGGTCTGGGTAAGTGTGGCGTCACCAGTCAGGGCATAGGTCATGTTGAGCTTAAAGTGGAACGGAAAGGCCTTGAGCGACTCGGGCGTGTCGGTGATCTCGTACGTTACCGAGGAGCCGTCCTCCGGAACCTCGACCAGCTTGTGCTCGACGATGCGCGCGAGGCCGTGGCGCGGCATCTCGCAGGTGCCAGCCGCAGACGTCGCCGTGTTGTTGCGCAGCGAGCCCACAATGGGGAACAGGATGGGCGCATGCTTGCCCCAAAAGGCGGGGTCGCCCTGCCACAGATACTCGTTGCCGTTGAGGGCAAGGCTCGTGAGCTGGGCGCCCATGGAATCGATGGCCGCGGTGAGGCTGCCGCGCTTGATGGTAGTGACGGTAGACATGCTACTTCCTCCAAAAGTAAACAATAGTGTCGAGGGCTATTGTCCCACTCTTGGCGGCGGGGTTGAGCGACAGGCGCAGTTATTGAGCAATAGCGTAAAGGTCAAACCCGCCCTGCGGAGTGCTATCGACCGTATCGGGCGCCTGCGAGTTAAAGCTCACGGGAACCATGCGCTTTGAGGCGCGGAAGCGCGTGCCGTCGGTGGCGACGGGCGGTTCATCGACGGTGAGCTCGTAGTCGCCGGGCTTAAGTTCGATGCCGTCACCAGCGGAATTGACGTATTGATACTCGTCAATCGCCTGCCCTTTGAGCGTGCGCCCCACGATGTGGATGAGCATTTGGCTGTCGCCGCGCGCGGTGTCCCACGTCGCGCCGTCCTTGACCTCGACCGACACATGTACCGAGCGCGTGCGACCGAGCGATTGCTCGACAGACATCTCGACCTTGGCGGCGTCTTTTCGCTGTTGCTCAACATGGCTCCAGACGTTTCCGATTACCGAGCATGCGATAACGCCGGCCATGAAGGCGATAAGGATGGGGCCGAGCGGAGAGCGACGTCCTGCATCTTCCTCGCGAGACAGATTGGGGCGACGTGTGGGCGCGGGCGCCTGGGCACCCTGCGAGGGCACGTCGAGAATACTGAAGGATGCCGTGCTGTCGGGATCGATAGTGTGACGCGGCTGCGGGGTCTTTGCCGGCGAGATCGACATGTCGGCTGGCTCGCCGAGCGTGGCCGTAGCGTCGGCCTTGGCCTCGTCTGCCTCGGCCTGGGCCCAAGCTTGTTCGAAGGTCAGAGGCTCGACGGGGTCGAGGGCGGCGTCCGAGTCGGCGGCGACGTCGTTGCCGGTCTCGTCCTCGTCGATCGACACGTCACGCGGCGTGGGCTCGTCCCACTCCTCGTCCGGAGCCTCACCCTCGCTATACCACCATTCAAAGTTATCGATATCCATACGGGGCGCCCCTTAGGCCTCGCAAATAAACACTTGCTAGTCTTATACCCCCAGACAGCACCGAAGCTCACCCGCGCCGGACACGAAAACCGTCACAACATTCGACGCTTTTCCTCGATTTCGAGATTTTCATCGAATGTTGTGACGGTTTGGGCGGCAGCCACGCCGCGAATGTGACAAAGAGACTGTCCCTTTGTCACATTCTGTTAGAGTTGCAGGGATTGAATCCCGCTTATTCACGCGACATTGGAGTGACAACCTTGACCGCCGCAACCACGCCAAAAAGTAAGTCAACCGCCGCCGCGCTCTCCCCCGCGCGCACCAATCTTTGCCTGGCGCTGCTCGTGCTGTTGGGATTCTCGCTCGGCTGCTCCGAGTTCGTGGTCATCGGCATCGAAAGCGACCTAGCGACGGAACTCGGCGTATCGCTTGCCACCGCAGGCCAACTTATTAGCGTGTTCGCGCTCGTCTACGCTATCGCCACACCGGTGCTCGCGCTCAGTACGGGGCGTTTTCGCCGCTACCAGCTGCTCGTGTGCTACAGCATCGTCTTTGTGCTCGGCAACCTGGTCATGGCGTTGGCGCCCAACTTCCAAGTGCTGTTCATCTCGCGCATCATCCTGGGCTCCGTCTCGGGCGCACTGCTCGCCGTGGGCGTGACGTACATCCCCGAGCTTCTGTCTCCGCAGCAAACTTCGCTTGCCATCTCGGTGGTATATGGTGCGTTTTCCGTGGCAATGGTCTTTGTCACTTCGATCGGCAAGTTTGTGGCCGACACGCTCGATTGGCACGTGGCCATGTACGGCACGCTGGCCTTTGCCGTTCTGATCTGCGGAGCGCTCGTGGCGTTTATGCCGCGCGCTGGGCAAACCGACGAGCCCGCCACTTTTCGCGAGCAGGCGGG
>OICL01000377.1_pt1 | contig 24902 bp, 23 predicted proteins | sample 1581231 | NCBI WGS metagenome assembly OICL01 (sample SAMEA3882542, study PRJEB24775) | human gut metagenome | biome: human-associated habitat; feature: intestine environment; material: feces | place: Netherlands | collected 2009/2010 | reverse complement strand
CCTTGTTGCGCAGGGCAGCGAAGGCGTCGCCCGGCAGATAGAAGGCGTAGAGGTCAAGCGCCTCACCGCTCTGCATGTGCTGGGTGTAGTCCGGCGCGGTGGATGCGCAGATGCGCGCGGACTACATCGCCTACGTCTCCTCGCTCGCGCAGCTTTCCGAAAAGGACGGCGCGTTCGCCTCTATGGAGGATGAAGCGCTCGCGTCCCTCTACCCCGGCCTCATGCAGAGCGTGACGCAGGTACTCCACAGCACCGAAGAAAAGACGAATTCCCTGCTCGGCAGGAAATAAGAATTTCTGAAATTTTTCCATCATCGCGCTCGTCAAGGCAAGTTCCGTATCCTTCGCTCAGGCTTAAAAGCCAGAGCTCACTCACTCCACTGCCTTTTCTCTCCCCCAAAAGTCTTTGACTTTTTGGGGACCCCTTTAACCACGGCAAGTCGTTTTCCCACAAGGGCTGAAGCCCTTGCGGGAACCCTTTTGATTGAACATCCTCGGGCGAAATGAATTCGCCCTGCGGCAAGGTTTTGCTGTGCAAAACGCTTGAACGTGCCACTCGGCACGACTTGACAATCGGATAAAGGTTTGTTACTGTAGAGATGCAGTTGCAATACAGCAGTTGGTGCTGATTAGGGCGAGGGTCCACCCGTTCCCATCCCGAACACGGAAGTTAAGCTCGCTTCTGCTGACAATACTTGGCTGGAGACGGCCCGGAAAGATAGGTAGCGCCAACACAAAGAACCACGACATCTGTCGTGGTTCTTTGCTTTTCTTCGACGAGGTCCCGCCGGTGGGAATGCTGCTGGCGGGGGCTTTTCTTGTGTGGGGGCGTTCGGCGTTTTGGATATTCAACGAAGTGAGCAATATCTATTTCTTTACAGTGCATATTTGGGTGTAGTATACTCTTTGTGGGCAATTCGTCCCTATACTTCACCTACGAAAGGGCGGGCATGTATACTATTTATTCCCGTGATTGATCTTATGAATATAATCCTTGCGTTTGATTATTCCTCCACTACTATTTTTGTCCCGGATGGATACGTCTCAGATGTTGAGCATCTTCGCGCATGTTTTTTTGATTGGCTATATGATAACCCTCAATACATGACATGCGATGAAAAGGGGCACGCTGTATGCGCCTATGACGCAATGGCATTTTTAGCTTATATCAATCAGGTCATCCTTCGCTCAAGTAATGAAAAGGCGTATGTGATTCCAGCGACACAAACGGTTTGCGGTAAACTCTATCGTCTGGAATTCTGACATCGAAAATCCGAGCTATAGTCTTGTCCAGCTTCCCCCCGCCAGCGCGCCGTATATCGCCGGGCAGGGGAGGGTATCCGCAAAGGGCTGCAGTGCTGCGGCGGGATCCTCCAGCACATCCGCTTGGTTGATAAACAGCACATCGAAGCCGCCCTCTTTCGCCAGCACCCGGGCGGCGATTTCAGGAGTAATGTTCGCATCCGTGGATGTTTCGGCCAGCGGCGCGTACAGCTCCGGGCGGTGGGCGGCGTCCTGTATGGGCTGTCCCAGCGCGGAGGCACCGAATACGCAGACGGTGCGGTTTCGTTCCGGCGGCAGTACTGGTTCCCAGGCGGCGTGGGCCTTGGCGGGCAGGCGCTTGGAGCCGTCGGCCTCCACCAGCACAAAGTCCGCGGCGTACTGCCAGCCGGGGAAGTCCGGGGCGGTCAGTTTGCCCTCCGGGTTATAGGACCCGGCGCAGACGATGGGGCTGTGGGCAAAGCCCTCACACAGCTCCGCTGCGGTGGCGGCGAAGGGACACCAGTTCGGGCGCATGATGCGGGTGGTGGTGGACACCAGCACCGTGCCGCGGTGGGACAGTTCCTGTGCCAGCACGCGCAGCAGGGAGGTCTTGCCGCCGCTGCCGATCACCGCGGTCAGGCCGGGACGAATCCCCAGCAGTTCCCATAATTCCATGCCTGTCACCACCTTTCATACCCATTGTACCACAGAAATTTCCCGCCGTAAACCTCTTGACAGGGATGACTTGTAGTGCTAAATTGTGAAAAGTAAGAAAAGTTATACCAATCCAACCGAAAGGAATGAGGATATGAGCAGAGATGAGCGCTACTTTATGAGCAGCGTCAAGATCGGCCCTAAGGGACAGATCGTTATCCCCAAGGAGGCGCGGGATATGTTCGGCCTGCAACCGGGAGATACGCTGGTGCTGATGGCGGACAGGAAAAAGGGCCTGGCACTGCAGACCGTGGATAAGCTGAACCCGCTGATGAAGACGGTATTTAACAGTCTGCCCAGCGGGGAAGAGGAGGCGGAGGACGAATGAACGTGCTGGAGGTACAGGGCCTGACCAAGCGCTACCCGGCGTTTACGCTGAATGGGGTGTCCTTTGACGTGCTGCAGGGCGCGGTGATGGGGTTTATCGGCCGTAACGGCGCAGGCAAGAGCACCACGCTGAAGTCCATTCTGGGTATGGTACACCCGGACGCGGGTGCGGTCAGGGTATTCGGCATGGACTACGCGGAGAATGAGCGCGCTATCCGGCGTGAGCTGGGCGTGGTGCTGGGGGGGATCGATTTCTATCCCAAAAAGAAGATCAAGACCATCACAGACGTGACCCGCAGGTTTTATAACAACTGGGACGAGGAAAAATACCGCCACTATTTGGAGCTGTTCCATATTGATGAGAGCAAGCGGGTGGATCAGCTTTCCAGCGGCATGAAGGTCAAGTACATGATCGCCTTGGCGCTGAGCCACAATGCCCGGCTGCTGATACTGGACGAACCCACCAGCGGCCTTGACCCGGTGAGCCGCGACGAGCTGACGGAGCTGCTGCGCCGGGTGGTGGCGGATGGCACGCGCAGCGTGCTGTTCTCTACTCACATCACCTCCGATCTGGAGAAGTGTGCCACCCACATTGCCTTTATCAAGGACGGCGAGCTGCAATATACCGGTTCTCTGGACGATTTCCGCACCCACTACAAGGACGTGGGCGCTACGCTGGAGGATATCATCGTGCACGTGGAAAGGAGGCCGCTGGATGAAGACGCTATTATATAAGCAGCTGCGGTTGGTGTGCCATCCCATGACGCCGGTATTCTGCCTGTTCGGCTTCATGGTCATCATTCCAAACTACCCCTACACTGTCATCTTTTTTTATGTGATGCTGGGGCTGTTTTTCACCTTTCTGAATATGCGGGAGCAGAAGGACCTGTACTACACGGCGCTGCTGCCGGTGCCCAAGCGGGACGCGGTGAAGGCCAGCTGTCTGTTCACGGCGCTGATCGAGCTGCTGTCGCTGGCGGTGCTGGTGCCCTGCGCCCTGCTGGCGGTCTGCTTGCAGCCGGGGAAGGACAACCTGGTGGGGCTGGATCCCAATCTGGCGCTGCTTGCCGCCGGGTTCCTGCTGTATGCGGTGTTCAATGCCGTTTTTCTGCCGTCGTTTTACGCGAACGGCTACAAGGTGGGCGTGGCATTTGTCAAGGCGATCATTCCCACCACGCTGGCGATGATCGTGTTTGAGGCGCTGCCCCATGTTCCCGGCCTCATGTGGCTGGACGATATGGACGCGGCCACGCAGGTGCGTCTGCTGCCGTATTTCGTCGCCGCCGTGCTGCTCTACGGCATCGGCACGGCGCTTACGTTCCGGAGGGCGGCGGCGCAGTATGAAAAAGTTGATCTGTGACAGCAACGACCGGCGTGAGCCGGTCGTTGCTTTATTAGATCATCCAGTAGGGAGGCTGAGGAGTTTGCCCCTCGGGTAGGGGAATGACCACGTCTGTCCGCACGTCGCCGTACAACGTCTTGTGCTGCGCCATGATATTTTCCAACGGTTCGACAGTGCCACATAGCAGCGCCTGCCAGACCATGCCGCAGGTGGACATGATATAGGCGGGAGTGAACCCATTGCGAATATAAAACTGGATACGCCGCAGACGCAGTGCGTTTTCCGCGTCACTGCCTCCTGGCACAGGAAACTCCGCCTCCGCTACCAGAGGCCGTCCCTGCTGCTCCAGCCGCGAAAGCATATCACTGCCCAGCCCTTCATTACGACGAGCGCGTGTGGTTCCCAGATAGTCCAGCAGTACCAGTGGTATTGTCGCATTTTTCCACAGGGCGGCGTAACTCAGCAGCTCATCTTCGTCAAACAGTCCCCATACCTCGTAACGTCCTTCCTCCAGCAGACGGAGAATATCGGGCAGAGGCTTGCGTTCCTGCGGGACAAAAGCCTCGGATAGCTGGTCGTGATACCAGCGGGGGTATTCCTCTGCGGTTAACAGGCGAAAATTCATAGACGTTCCTCCTTCAACAGTCGCTGTATATCCTCCGGCAGGGGCGCGGTCACATCGATGACCGCGCCGGTGAGGGGATGCGTCATCCGCAGGTGATAGCTGTGCAGCGCCGGGCGGGCGATCAGGGCCCGGTCCTCTGTGCCGTAGAGCCAGTCACCGGTCAGCGGGTGGCCGATGGCGGCCATGTGGACCCGCAGCTGATGCGTGCGTCCGGTGGTAGGCGTCAGGCGCAGCAGCGCACGGCCCTGAGAGGCCGCCAGCACCTCATAGTGGGTGTGGGCGGGTTGACCCAGGAGGTCGGCCTGCCGCTTCAGCAGCGAGCTCTCAGCGCGTCCTATGGGCAGATCAATGTCGCCCTCTGCCGGGGAGGGGATGCCCTCGCACACGGCCCGGTACTCCCGCCGGAAATCGTCCGTGTGCAGCATGGTCATACATCGGGCATGGATGAAGCCGGTCTTTGCCACGGCCATAACGCCGGTAGTGCCGCGGTCCAGCCGGTTCACCGCATGGAAGCTCTCACTATGCAGATAGTGTGCCGCGGCGCCGGCAATGGTGGCTGTTTCCTCTGTCAGCGCCGCCGGATGCACCGCAATGCCGGCCGGCTTATTGATAAGCAGCAGGTCCTCATCCTCGTACAGGATATCCAGAGGGAAGTCCACCGGCCGGATGTGTGGGTGTTCTCCCGGCAGATCGGATACGTCCGCCGCCAGCACATCTCCGGGGCACGGCACGAAGCGTACGGTGACGGGCGCACCATTGACGGTGATGGCCTGCCGGAATTTCAACCGGCTGAGAAAGCTGCCGGAGATGCCCCACAGGTGCAGCAGCAGCTGTTTTACAGGCTGACCAGCCTCCGCTTCAATGACGGTATGGGTCAGAACACGCATGGACGGCACCTCCTCTTGCTCTTGAATGAAATTAGTATAGCAGAATTTATGGGAATATGGTATACTAACTTCACAAAACGTGAAAGCGAGGGCTTTTTATGGCATCCAAGGTATACTTCGCCGACCTGCGGGCCGACGTGCATGAAAATCTCCAGCAGAAGCTGACCCGCCTGATGAAGACCGCCGGTATGGGCGATATCGACTTTCAGGATAAGTTCGTGGCCATCAAGCTGCACTTCGGTGAGCCGGGAAACCTGGCGTTTCTGCGCCCCAACTGGGCGCGGACCGTGGCGGATTTTGTGAAGGAAAGGGGCGGTAAGCCGTTCCTCACCGACTGCAACACCCTGTACGTGGGCGGGCGCAAGAATGCCCTGGACCACATGGACAGCGCCATGCTCAACGGCTTCAACCCCATGACCACCGGCTGCCAGATCATCATCGGCGACGGGCTGAAGGGCAGCGATGAGGTAGAGGTTCCCGTGGTCGGCGGCGAGTATGTGAAGAACGCCAAGATCGGCCGCGCCGTTATGGACGCCGATGTGTTTATCTCTCTGACTCATTTTAAGGGACATGAAGAGGCCGGCTTCGGCGGCTGCCTGAAAAATATCGGCATGGGCTGCGGCAGCCGCGCCGGTAAGATGGAACAGCACAACGCGGGCAAGCCCCACGTGGCGGAGAAACACTGCATCGGCTGCGGCCAGTGCCGGAAGATCTGCGCCCACGGCGCGCCCATCATCGAAAACGGCAAGGCCGTCATCGACCACGACAGATGCGTGGGCTGCGGCCGCTGCATTGCCGTCTGCCCCAAGAACGCGGTGCAGATCGACTGGGACGAGAGCACCACCAATCTGAACTGCAAGATCGCCGAATACACCAAGGCGGTGGTGGACGGCCGCCCCTGCTTCCACATCTCGCTGGTCATCGACGTGTCCCCCAACTGCGACTGCCGTCCCGAGAACGACATGGCCATCGTGCCCAACGTGGGCATGTTCGCCTCCTTCGACCCGGTGGCGCTGGACATGGCCTGCGTGGACGCGGTGAACGCCCAGACGCCCCTGCGCGGCTCCGCCGCCGATGACGCGCACGCCAAGGCCCATGTGCATGACCACTTTCAGCGCCTGCACCCGGACACCAACTGGCGCAGCTGTCTGGAGCACGGCGAGAAGATCGGCATCGGCACCCGGGAGTATGAGTTGATCAAGATATAAAAAGCGGAAAGCCACCCGTCAGGGTGGCTTTCCTTATGTATTTATTCCGAATCATCTGCGGACGTTTCCTCTGAGGCGTCCTCGTCCTCCGGGTCGTCGATGTGGGCGAACCACTCCCGGTAGCGGTGCATATCCTTGGCGAACAGCTGCCCGTTGCTGGGCGGTGTGTAGGTGATGGCGTTGGCCCCGGCGGCAATGGTGGACAGGATCGTCTCCTCCGTGGGACCGCCGGTGGCGATAACGGGCAGCTCCGGATAGCGGGCCCGGATCTCTGCCACGATGGCGGGCGTCCTGTCCGCACCGGAGACGTTCACAAAATCGATGCCCGCCGCCAGCTTGCTCTCCAGGTCCACTTTTTCCGACACCACCGTATAGACCACCGGGATCTCCACGGTGGCCTTGATGGCCCGGATGGTATCGTCGTCAATGAACGTGTTGCACACCACGCCGAAGGCGCCCTGGTGCTCAGCAAAAGCGGCGATGTGGGCCGAACGCTGGCCCTTGGTCAGACCGCCGCCTACGCCAACGAACACCGGCACATCGGACACGCCGATAATGGCCTGGGTAATGCCTGCCTGGGGCGTAAAGGGATATACGGCGATGACCGCATCGGCGTTGATATTCTTAATGATGGCCACGTCGGTGCTGAATACAAGCGACTTGATACGCCGGCCGAATACGCGGATGCCGCTACATTTGCTGATACAGTGGGGCACGGTCAATGCGTGCTTACGCAGGGTGCCCTCGTAGGTGGGAACGTACTTCTTCACATTGCCTTCCTTTCCAGTGGGTCGATTTTTCCTTATTGAAAATATTATAGCAGAAAAAACAACTCATGTAAATAAAAGTGGGCGCATTTTTAACAGTTCGTTAACATTGACTATCGCGGAGAAAAGTGCCGGATAACGACGCTCCGGGACGAAACAGCGGGCCATCCGTCGGATGACCCGCTGCGCTTATACGTTTGCCAGATAGTCCCGGCACTTGTTGTTGGCTTCCCGGGCCACCAGTTCCTCATTCACAGTGACAAGATGCCCCTGCCGCACGGTGACGCGTCCCTGCACCACGGTGTAGTCCACCGGCCCCCGGACACCCACAGTACCCAGCACAGAGCCGGCGTCCTGATCACAGCCTACCAGCTCCAGCCGGCGGCTGTCGATCATGAACAGATCGGCGCACTTGCCCACGGACAGCTGCCCGATGTCGTCCCGGCCCAGCAGCCGCGCACTGCCCCGGGTGGCCATTTTGAGGATGTCATAGCCGGTGGGAGCCTGACGGCTGGCGTGCAGCCGGTGCAGCAAGAAGGCTACCCGCAGTTCCTCCAGCAGGCTTGAGCCGTCGTTGCTGGCGCTGCCGTCCACCGCCAGTCCTACCGGCACACCCAGGGCCAGCATTTCCGGGATGCGGGCCACGCCGCTGGCGAGCTTCATGTTGCTGATGGGGCAGTGCGCCACGCCGGTGCCTGTCCGGGCCAGCAGCCGCAGCTCCTCGTCGTTGAAGTGTATGCCGTGGGCAAACCACACATCGTCGCCCAGCCAGCCCAGCCGCGCCATGTATTCCAAAGGCCGGATGCCCTCACGCTGCAGCATGAAGTTCTCCTCGTCCTTCGTTTCGCACAGGTGGGTGTGCAGCCGAACGTGGTACTGTCGGGCCAGGATGGCGCTCTGACGCAGCAGCTCCGCCGACACGGAGAAAGGAGAGCAGGGGGCCAGTGCCACACGGCACATGGCACCGTAGCTGTCATCGTGGTATTTCTCGATACAGCGGACGCTGTCTGCCATGATCTCGTCCACCGTCTGCACCACGCTATCCGGCGGCAGGCCGCCGTCCTTGACGCTCAGGTCCATGCTGCCGCGGCTCATGTAGAGGCGAATGCCCAGCTCCCGTGCGGCGCTGCGCTGTGCGCCCAGCAGGTCACCGCTATGGGCGGGGAACACATAGTGGTGGTCAAAGCAGGTGGTGCAGCCGTGCTTCATCAGCTCGCCCATGCCGGTGAGGCTGGACAGCCGGATCACATCCTCATCCAGGTTTTTCCAGATCTCATACAGGGTCTTCAGCCAGTCGAACAGCTCCATATTCTGTACCTGTGGTAGGTTGCGGGAGAACACCTGGTACAGGTGGTGGTGGGTGTTGACCAGACCGGGGTAGCACAGCATATGGCTGCCGTCGATGACCTCGTCGGCGCTGATGTCCAGCGCCGTACCGATAGCCTTGATAAAGCCATCCTCACAGTAAAGGTCCGCGTTTTGCAGGACGCGGTCTTCGTCGTCGCAGGTGACCAGCTGGTGAATGTTCTTAATGAGCAGGGTGGACACGGTAATTCCTCCTTATGGTGATAGATGGGTAGGAAAAAAGAGCAGGCCGCAAAGCGGCCTACTCTTTTCATTATCAGGTCAGCGTTCCTCGCGGAAGTAGGAGAGACCGAGGGACGCAGGGGGCTGATCCTCCCGCTTTTTACGCAGGGACACGATGATCAGCACGATCAGAGTGATGACGTAGGGCAGCATCTTGTACAGCTCCTTGACAGCCATCTGTGCGCCGGTGGGCAGATAGATGTTCAGAATGTACAGACCACCAAACAGGATGGAGGCCAGAATACTGACATTGGGACGCCAGATGGTGAAGATGACCAGCGCGATGGCCAGCCAGCCGCGGTCACCGAAGGCGTTGTTGGACCACACGCCGTTGGCGTAATCCATGACGTAGTACAGTCCGCCCAGGCCCGCGATCATGGAGCCGATGCAGGTGGCCAGATACTTGTACTTGGTGACGTTGATGCCGGCGGCGTCGGCGGTGGAGGCGCTCTCGCCCACGGCGCGCAGGTGCAGGCCGGGACGGGTGTGGTTCAGGAAGTAGGACGCGCCCAGGGCGATGATGATGGCCACATAGGCCAAAAAGCCGTAGGACAGGAACAGCTCTCCGAACCAGCCGGTGCTGTCGGCACCGGGCAACGTGGTCTTGAAGTACAGACTGGTGTTGGCCAGGGCGATGGAGGGAACCTCACTGTTGGTCAGCTTGATGAGGGAGCCACCGAAGAAGTTGCCTACGCCCACGCCGAAGGTGGTCATAGCCAGACCGGTGACGTTCTGGTTGGCGCGCAGGGTGACGGTCAGGAAGCAGTAGAGCAGACCCATCAGCAGGGAGCCCAGCAGGGAGCACAGAATGGGGATCATGATGGCCAGAAAGCCGTTCAGCTGACCGCCGGCGGCTTGCTCATAGAAGAACGCGCCGATAACGCCGCTGATGCCGCCCACGTACATGATGCCGGGGATACCCAAGTTCAGGTTACCGGACTTTTCTGTCAGAATTTCACCGGTACTGCCGAACAGCAGGGGAATACCCTGCATGACCGCGCGGGGGAAGAAGGATATAAAGTTAAAGCCCATCCGTCACGCCTCCTTTTTGCTGCTCTTGCGCAGAGTGACCTTGTAGGTGATGAAGAACTCGGTAGCAATGATGAAGAACAGGATGATACCGGTCAGAATATCCGCGAAGGACTGGTTCAGGCTGAAGGCGGTGGAGATCTCGCTGGCACCGCGATCCATGGTCACCAGCAGCAGGGAGGCGGCAATCATGATGAAGGGGTTGAACTTGGACATCCAGGACACCATGACGGCGGTAAAGCCGCGGCTGTCCACGATGGTGGTGGTCAGGGTGTGGCTGATCCCGGCGGTCAGGATATATCCCATCAGGCCGCAGATCGCGCCGGAGAGTACCATGGTGCGGATGATCACACGATCCACCTTGATACCGGCATAGCTGGCGGTGCGCTGGCTCTCGCCAACGACGGCGATCTCATAACCGTGCTTGCTGTATGTGAGATAGATATACATCATGCCGGTCAGCAGTGCGACCACCAGAATGGGGAGCAGCTGTGCCTGTCCGCCGATGCGGGGCAGCCAGCCGGCCTCGGAAGCCTGGTTGATGATGCCGATCTTACCGGCGCCTTTGGGCACCTCCCATATGATGATAAAGTAGGAGGCCAGCTGCATGGCGATGTAGTTCATCATCAGGGTGAACAGCGTCTCGTTGGTGTTCCATCTGGCCTTGAAGAAGGCGGGCAGGAAGCCCCATACGGCGCCGGCCAGCAGCGCGGCCGCCAGAGAGATGACGATCAGCAGGAAATTGGAGACCTTGCCGCCCAGCAGGATCATGCAGGTGGTGGTGGCCAGACAGCCGATCAGGGTCTGCCCCTCGGCGCCGATGTTCCAGAAGCGCATCTTGAATGCGGGCGTTACCGCTAAGGAGATACCCAGCAAGACGGCAACATTCTGCCCGGTGACCCAGATTTTACGGGAGGTGCCGAAGGCACCCTTGAGGATCGTGCCGTAGACGGCGATGGGATCCTGACCGGTCAGCAGGGTGGTGATCAGTCCGCAGAACACCAGTGCCAGCAGCAGGATACCGCCGCGGATCAGCAGTGCCTTGGGCAGAGGCAGCGCATCGCGCTTGGAAATATGAAAGAGCGAACCTTTTTTATTCATCTGCCTTGCCTCCTTCCACGCGGGTCATCAGCGCGCCCACTTCCAGCTTGTTGGTTTTGCGGCCGTCCACCACGCCGGAGACCTGACCGCCGCACAGCACCACGATGCGGTCACACAGCTCCAACAGCACGTCCAGGTCCTCGCCCACATACACGACGGCGACGCCCTTCATTTTCTGCTCGGTCAGCAGGTTGTAAATGGTGTAAGATGTATTGATGTCCAGACCACGGACAGCGTAGGCAGTCATCAGCACGGAGGGCTGCTGGGCGATCTCACGGCCCACCAGCACCTTCTGCACGTTACCGCCGGACATACGGCGTACCGGGAAATTCGTGCTGGGGGTGACGACCTCCAGCTCCTGCCAGATGCGCTGTGCCAGCGCCTCGGGATTTTTGCGGTCCAGGAAAATGCTGGCACCCTTGCGCCAGGAGCGGAGCATCATGTTGCCGGTCATGCCCATGGAGCCTACCAGACCCATGCCCAGACGATCCTCGGGGACAAAGCTCATGGCTACGCCGCTCTTGCGGATGTCCATGGGATCCATGCCCACCAGATTTTTCTCCTCGTTGGTCTCCGGGGAGATATAGGTCACAGTGCCGGAGCTGACGGGATACAGGCCCGCGATGGACTCCAGCAGTTCACGCTGGCCGGAACCGGCGATACCCGCTACGCCCAGCACCTCGCCGGCGTTAACAGTAAAGCTCACGTTGTCCAAACGCTTGACGCCCAGCTCGTCGAACACGGTCAGCCCCTCGATCTTCAGCCGGGGCTCCACATTCACGGGGGTGGGGCGGTTGATATTCAACGACACGCTGTGACCCACCATCATGTCGGTCAGGGACTGCTGGTCGGCGTAGAGTTTGATGATACCATCAGCGGCGTAGAAGTCAAACATGGCTGCCTTGACCGCCATCTGCTGATCACAGCCATCGGAGCGCACATCATTCGTCTGATCCCTCCGCTTATCGTAACCGAGGAGGACTGCGACAAGGCAGTTGCTATCATCGAAGAAACCGTAAAAGCTCTGGAAAAATAAAGAATTCTTATAGAAACAAAGAAAATCTCATAGCGTGAAAAGAACAGGACAAGGACGTCAAAAAGCAAAGAACCATGTTTCGCCCCTGTCCTGTTTTTCTTTTCATTCTGTGAATCGGAAACAACAGGTAAAACAGAGAAATTAAATGTGAGAGGAAAACGGTATGGGACATCTGGTTATCACAATCGGCTGCGAGTACGGAGCCAAAGGAAATGCCATCGGCAGGAAAATTGCGGAGGATCTCGGAATTAAGTTCTACGACCGCGAGCTGGTGGATCAGATTATTGAAGAAGTCGGAATTCCGAAAGACATCATGAACCGTGTAGAAGAGGGCGGTACGATTGCCGGAAAAGGAGCCGAGGGCGATGTCCGTGGATCCTTCTCCAAATATGCGGACCTGACCGAGCGTGCGATTCATGTACAGAAGCAGATCATCCGGAAACTGGCAGAAAAAGAAGCCTGCGTCATCATCGGACGATCCGCGGATTACATCTTAAAGGACAGCAAAGATATCAAGCTCCTCCGGGCTTTTATCTATGCACCGGATGAGATCCGCATTCAGAATATCATGAAGAGCCACAGCCTTTCCGAGAGCGATGCAAAAATTCTGCTGCTCGAGAAGGACAAACGGTATCACAAGCGTCATCTGGCGCTGACCGGCAGCAACCGCGGAGACCGGCACAACCGAGACATTCTGATCAACAGTGCATTCCTTGGTGTGGAGGGCACAGCGGAGTATCTCGAGGAACTGATTCAGAAGAAATACGGAAGCGGGGAGGAATAAGCCATGGAACAGAAAAAATCAGAATTTGACAAAGTATTAGGTGCATGGGATATTCTCGTCATCGCTTTTGGAGCCATGATCGGCTGGGGCTGGGTCGTATCCTCAGGAAGCTGGATTCAGAAGGGCGGCGTTGTAGGAGCTTCAATTGCGTTTGCGATCGGCGGTGTCATGATCTTCTTCATCGGACTGACTTACGCAGAACTGACTGCAGCGATGCCGCAGTGCGGCGGCGAGCACGTCTTCAGCTACAAGGCGATGGGCCCGAACGGTTCGTTCATCTGTACCTGGGCGATTATTTTAGGATACGTCAGTGTTACGTGTTTCGAGGCGTGCGCCTTCCCAACCATCATCACATATCTGTGGCCGGGATTCCTGAAAGGCTATATGTACAGCGTGGCAGGATTTGATATCTATGCTTCCTGGGTAGCCGTAGCCGTTATTGTAGCGTTCCTCATCACACTGATCAATGTACTGGGCGCAAAAACAGCAGCCGTTCTGCAGACGGTCCTTACCTGTATCATCGGCGGCGCTGGTATCCTTCTGATTGTGGCATCCGTGATCAACGGAGATTCCAGCAATCTGCAGGGACAGATGTTCGTCGGCGAGAGCACCGGAACGATGTTCCAGAACATCATCAAAGTTGCTGTTGTTACCCCGTTCTTCTTCATCGGCTTTGACGTTATCCCGCAGGCAGCAGAGGAAATCAACGTTCCGTTAAAGAAAATCGGTAAAATGATGATTCTCTCAGTTGTACTCGCTGTTGTTTTCTATTCCTGTGTTATCCTGGCTGTCGGCTATGTGCTGAACCCGTCCGAAATCCTGAGCTCGGAAGCAGGAACCGGACTTGTCACAGCAGATGCGATGGCGAAAGCGTTCGGTACAGCGGTTATGGCAAAAGTCATCATCGTCGGCGGTATGTGCTGTATCATCACATCCTGGAACTCCTTTATGATCGGCGGTTCCCGTGCCCTGTACTCTATGGCTGAATCCTACATGATTCCGCCGATGTTCGCAAAGCTTCATCCGCAGCACAAAACTCCGATCAACGCCCTGTTCCTGATCGGCGTGCTGACTATGCTGGCTCCGTTTGCAGGACGAGGCATGATGGTGTGGATTTGTGATGCAGGTAACTTTGGATGTTGTCTTGCCTATTGTATGGTATCTCTTTCCTTCCTGATCCTGCGGAAGAAAGAGCCGGATATGCCGCGTCCGTACCGTGTTCCGGCATACAAATTTGTTGGAACAATGGCAGTTCTGATGTCCGGATGCATGGTGCTTGTTTACTGCATTCCTGGTTCCGGCGGAACACTGGTATGGCAGGAGTGGCTGATGGTAGGCGGCTGGAGCCTCCTCGGTGTTGTATTCTTTGCAGTCTGCAAGTTCAAATATAAAGAGAAATTCGGCAGTCTGATCGAGCTGATCTCCGACGAGGACGCAGCGTCCCTGATGCCGGAGGCAGACGATGCGGAACTCGACGTTGTCATCGATGCAGCGATCGACCGTGTTCTTGCAAAAATGGCTGGCTGAAGCTGAGATAGGATAAAACAAAGCGTGTCGGAAAGAAAAATTTTCGGCACGCTTTCTGAAAGAAAGGGGAAAAATAAGATGAATCCATTCGAATTTTCGATTCCACAGAATATTATTGTCGGAGCAGGAACGCTTGCCAAACTGCCGGAGTGTGCCAAGAAGATGGGCGGAACCCATGCGATGATTCTTTCCGGTCCTACCCTGAAAAAAATGGGCGTTGTGGACAAAGCAGCGGACAGCCTGAAAGCGGCAGGCATCGCAGCCGATATTTTCACAGATATTGAGGCGAATCCGTCTGTGACGACAGTAGAAAAAGCAACCGAGAGCTATCTTGCTTCCGGCGCAGACTTTCTCGTAGCACTCGGCGGCGGTTCTCCGATGGACGTTGCAAAGGCCGTCGGTGTGACGGCAAAATACGGCGGAAGCATCACAGAATACGAAGGCGCACACAAAGTGCCGGGAAAAATTGTCCCGCTGATTGCCATTCCGACGACTGCGGGAACCGGCTCCGAGGTGACCGCATTTTCCGTGATCACCGACCACAGCAGAGATTACAAGCTGACCGTATTCAGCTATGAACTTCTGCCGGAGTATGCCATTCTTGATCCGGAACTTTTAACTTCCGCTCCGGCATCCGTTGCGGCAGCCTGCGGTATCGATGCCTTTATCCATGCGGAGGAGGCTTATATTTCCACAGCCGCATCTCCGTTCTCCGATGCCATGGCAGAAAAAGCGATGGAATTGATCGGTAAAAATATCCGCCGTTTCGTGGCGCGCAGAACCGATCTCGAAGCCGCAGAGGCGATGCTGACCGGTTCGCTGTTCGCGGGTATTGCATTTTCCTACGCAAGACTTGGAAATGTCCATGCAATGAGTCATCCTGTGAGCGCCTTCTTCGATGTGCCGCACGGCGTGGCAAATGCCGTTCTGCTTCCGGTCATCGCAGAGTACAATGCACTGGCAGACCATGGAAGATATTTGAAGATCTACAACTACATCAGCGAAATCCCGGCATACGCCGATGAATTTGAGCCGATGATGCTGGTCGGCGCGATCCGCGAGCTGACCGCAGCCATCGGAATCCCGGCCAGCCTGACCGATGCGATCCGCCAGGCAGCAAAGGGAAAAGAAGTGACGGCAGAGGAGATCGAGAGCAAAATCGTGCCGATGGCGGTAGATGCGATGAAGAGCGGAAACATCGCCGTCAACCCGAGAGCGTCCCATCAGCAGGACATCGAGGCGCTGTACCGGAAAGCACTGTAAGAGACAAGCTAATTTATAGAAGAAACCGTAAAGGGCGATGCTGTGAAAAGTATGTACAGCATCGTCCTTTTTCTGCTTGTCTTCCGAAAATATGTGCTGTAAAATAAATTTATCGTGCTGTTCTCACAAAACAGAGCAGCGAGGGGTGGATTTTTTTATTAAATCTTACTATTGGAGGAAGCAAAACATGGAAAATAATGTATTGCAGCAATTAAAAGAAAATATCGCAAAGGTCATGATCGGAAACGAGCGCACGATCGAGCTTGTCCTGACCTGCCTTGTTGCCAAAGGTCATATCCTGCTCGAGGATGTCCCGGGAACCGGAAAAACGGTCATGGCGAAATCCCTTGCGAAATCCGTCGAGGCAGAGTTCGGCCGCATCCAGTTCACACCGGACTTACTGCCGTCCGATGTCACCGGTCTCAATTATTTTGATGCCAAAAGCGGAGAGTTTGTCTTCTCGAAAGGCCCTGCCTTCTGCAACATTCTGCTTGCCGATGAGATCAACCGTGCAACGCCGAAGACGCAGAGCAGCCTTCTCGAGTGCATGGCTGAGCGCCAGATCACCGTGGACGGTGTGACACGGCCGCTCGAGGAGCCGTTCCTCGTCATCGCCACGCAGAACCCGCTCGAGACACTCGGAACCTTCCCGCTGCCGGAGGCGCAGATGGACCGTTTTTTAATGAAACTTTCGATGGAAGCATTAAGCCCGGCGGAAGAGACACAGATGATCGCCCGTTTCCTGACCGAGGAGCCGCTCGCCGAGCTGTCGTCCGTCTGCCCAAAAGAAGAAATCCGTGCCCTGCAGGAGGCGTGTAAAGAAGTCTACCTGCATCCGGAACTGGTACAGTATCTCGTCCGCATCGTACAGGAGACGAGAGTCAACAGCAAAATTGCAAGCGGTGTGAGCCCGCGTGGAACACTCGCATTTTTACGTGCCGTACAGGGCCACGCGCTGGTGCAGGGACGAAACTACGTTGTGCCGGAGGACTTCAAGACCGTGGCTGTTCCGGTACTCGCACACCGTCTCACCATGCAGATCGGCGCAGACGACGGAAGAGCCGCAGAATCGGTGATCGAGGAAATTTTAAACCGCATCGATCTGCCGACCGAAAACTGGTCAGGAAGGTAACGGACTATGCTTCTTTTATTACTATTTGGAATGGCGCTCGCCTGGTTTCTGCAGAAAAAGCTGTACCAGAAAAACTGGCAGAAAAATCTGAAAATCCAGGTCATCTTCCAGGATTCCGCGATCTATGAGGGCGAGGAGAGTACGTTAAAAGAGGTCGTCGTAAACGACAAACTGCTGCCGATTCCGGCACTCGAGCTTGGCATTTCGATGAGCCGCAATCTGGAATTCGACCGCGAGGCAAAAGCAAACGCGAGCATCACCGACCAGAGCTACAAACGCGATGTCTTTTCGTTCCTGTTTCATCAGCAGGTCACGAGAACACTGCCGTTTCAGGCGAAAAAACGAGGATTCTACGAGATCACCGGTGCGCATGCCGTAGCGTACGATCTCTTTTTCCGGGAGGGCCTTTACAGCGATTACCCGCAGCAGACACAGATGTACGTTTACCCGCGCCAGGTCGATACTGCACGGATTCAGATGATCTGCCGTGCCGTGTCGGGCATGGTTCTGTCACGGAATCGCCTGTACGAGGACCCGTTTGAATTTTCCGGTATCCGCGATTACCGGAAAGAAGACCCGATGAACCGCATCAACTGGAAATCGTCGGCACGGATGGGAGATCTGATGGTCAACCAGTTTGACGCGACGACGAGCGTGGAAGTTACGGTGCTTCTCGATATCGAGGACGCCAACATTCTGCGCGAGGAAGCGCAGGTCGAGGAGAGCATCCGCATCACGTCTTCGCTTGCGGCGCGGATGGTGAAAAACAAGATGAATCTGTGGGTGAAGAGCAATGCGAAAGATGAGGAGACCGGCGAGGAGCTGCGTGCCCATCTGGCAGCGGGCGCCGGAAAAACAGCGGAGCTGAACCGGAAACTGGCGTGCGTGCAGCTTGGGGGCAATCTCACAGGCAGCGCGGAGTTTCTGCACAAAGAGGCGGAAAAAGAGCTCACCGGCCACACCTACGTTGTCGTATCCAAAAACAGAACCGATGAGGTCCGTGAGGCGCTTCATCTGCTCTCCGGTGCGCAGAACCAGGTGCTGTGGGTGATTCCGTATCTGCCGGGCGAAGAAGTTCCGTCGGAGCAGAACCGTGCGTACACCGCAATCGGCTGGGAGGTGAAACCATGGAAATAAAAAAGACACCGGTACAGATCCCGCTGACCTGGCTTCATGTCTGGCTTTTATTCGCCGGCATCTATGGCTTTGCCGCCGGTTTTCTGGAGCTGAAGGGAAGGGAGGCGCTGTATTTCTGCGCCATATCCTTATTGCTGCTGATTCCGGCCGCCGCAAGCTGGATTCTGATCCGGAAAACGAAAGCACTCTGGCAGTTTCTGCTTGGCGGAATTGCGGTCTGCGCGGTGACGTATCTGGCAGCGAAATTTTTCTGTTCCCTGTTCAGTGTGCAGGCGGCAGCGGTAATTGAAGCGGCTGCGGCGGCAAACGATGGAAAAAACAAGTTTGAGAACGGTATTTCTCCTGCATTTCTGGAGAGCCTTTCCGGCGTGATGACGGGTCTTATGGCCGCTGTGATTTTCCTGATCCGTGGCTATGTCAGAATCCGCAAAGGCCAGTTAAAGAAAGCAGCGCAGGAACTGCCGGCCGGCTCAATGCCGCTGGCGGATATGGAAGCGTGGGAGATCCCGACGCTCCTCGATGAGCCAAAGCCCCTTCATTTTCTCTGGTTTATGATACAGTATGTGATCGGTGTGCTGATGAAAATGCCGTTCTACTGGCATCTGATCTTCTGGTTTTTCTTTGCAGATGTATTTCTGTGCTTCTTCTGCCAGTACCTCGACGGCATGCACGGGTTCATCCGTGACCATCAGAAAATCGCCAATCTCCCGGTGGAGATGATGCAGCGGACGGGAAAACTGATCCTGAAAATTGCAGTACTCCTTCTGGTACTGTTCGTGCTCCCATCGGCGCTCTACGGAAAGGATCCGATTGCGGAGGCGATCGCAGGTTATGAGCCGAAAGAGCTGGAAAGCGATCTTACGATCGAAACACCGGAGGCCGAGACGCCGCAGGGCATGGAGCAGGCCGATCTGTCCGATATGCTGGGGGACAAAGAGTACAAACCGATGCCGCAGTGGATCCAGAATCTTTTTACGGCGGTCATGTATCTTGTGATGGTTGCCGTCGGAATCGCGGTTCTGCGGGCGATTTACCAGAGCGTAAAAAATGCGGGAAAAGCCTTCTCAGAGGATGAAAAGGACGAAGTTCTCTTCCTGCATCAGGGAAACGACGAACGGGAAAATCTGCCGTGGCGGCGGGAAAAGAAAGAGGGCTATCTCTCCCCGAATATGCGTATCCGCCGGAAGTATAAAAAAACGATCAAAAAAGCCGGAAAATACCAGCCGACCGGAGCCGAAACCCCGGCGGAGCTGGAAGAGAGAAACGAGCTTTCCGGCGACGGCATGAGACGGCTGCACGACGGCTATGAAAAAGCCCGTTACAGCCGCGAGGGCTGCACAAAAGAAGAGGCGGAAGCGCTGCGGAACTGATTTAAAACCAGTTCCCGGCAGCGGTCCACAGCCAATAGAGAAAGCCGAGCAGCCAGCTTGCAAAGACACCGTACAGAATGACAGGTCCGGCGATGGTGAAAATTTTCGCACCGATGCCGAAGACCTGTCCTTCTTTTTTATATTCAATCGCAGGAGCTGCAACCGAGTTGGCAAAGCCGGTGATCGGGACGAGCGCACCGCAGCCGGCAAAGGTGACGATTTTCTGATAGATGTTGAGGCCGGTTAAAATCACACTGCTAAGGATCAGAATCAGCGAGCACCAGGAGCCGGCGTCATCTTTGCTGAGCGAGAACTGCGTTTTGCCGATATGGAGCAGAATCTGCCCCACGACACAGATCAGACCGCCGACGATAAAGGCTTTTGCCATATTGCAGAAGAGATTCTGCTTTGGCGTCACCTCTTTGACAAACTGTTCGTATTCTTTTTTTGCCCGTTCATTTTTTAAACTCTGCATCACATCTTACCTCCAGTTCTTATTGAAATCCACTTGCAAAATAATAGAGAGAGCCCGCGATTTTCCCTGCCGCCATGCAGAGAATTACAAACGGCAGTCCGCGCGTCAGTCCGATCCGGCGGCAGAGGATCGAAAACAGGTTGACGACTTCGCCGAGCGCGATGATCCAGCTTCCCAGATAAATGCCCGCAAAAAGCCAGAACACACCGGCCGTCCAGGAGGGCAGGGAAAACGAGAAGGTGCCAAGCGAGAAAAGATCGCCGAACAGCGCCCCGGCCATACAGCAGCATTCGTAAAAACGCAGGCTCTCTGCTGTCTTTGTGATGCCGGCGTACCGTGTCACGATGCCAAGGCCGATCACAAGCGCGACAAGACCGCTCGCGATGAAAAAGCCAAGGCTAAGACCGGCTGTGATCAGCAGGATCTCTGGCAGGATTCGCATGAAAAGCCTCCTTTCCTTTACCGGAGCGGTCGTTCTGTTCGATAATGGTCGTATCGATATCATCCTCGTAGACCCGCATTTCCACCTCGAGCGGCGTCGGGTCCTGCGTGAATTTCCGCCGTCCGAAATGGTTGAAATAGAGCACGACGCCAAGGCCGATGCCGATGGAATATGAAATTTCCAGCACCGAAAATCCGGGCGTCATCTGCGGGAGAAAACGGGTGTAAACATCCAAAAACAGCTCGCGGACGCCGATGTCGGTGTGGAAGGTCATAATGGAAAACGCAGTTCCGATAAACGTAAGGATGCCGACCAGAATCGTTTTGCACCAGCTGATCCAGGTGTTTTTCTGACGCGGATCCTCGTACGTTAAAATAAAATTCGGCTCGCCGATGTGGGTGACATCGACGTGCTCCTCGGCCTCCGTGACGAGGCGGACGAGGGTGGAGGCGGAGCAGACGTAGCGTCCGTATCCGTCATCGGGAAGATGCGCCACGCGGCGGACCTGATTGCGGGCGAGGACAGCGCCGTCTGAACAGGAAAGCTGCGCCACATCGCCGAGCGTCACGACGGGACTGGTGATTTTGATATTCCGCTCCGTCTGAAGATACAGCATTTCACTCATGAAAAACATTCCTCTAAAAGTTTCTGAAACAGGATTTTTGTGCTACAGCGTACAGAGTTCCCTAAAACAGGAAAATCATGCGTAAGAATGGAAAAAACGGAAATACTGAAGGTCAGAAATGGTAAGACGCAAAATAAGAAAACGGAGGAATTTGCCGATGAGACAGATGACAGGAAAGCAGAGCATCTCGTTTGCCAAAGCCGTCTATATCGAGGGCAGCGCGGCGATTGTAGGAGAAAAGGAAAAGGATGGACCGCTGGGCGAATACTTTTCGCACACGCTTTCGGACCCGATGTGCGGGCAGGAGAGCTGGGAGGAGGGCGAGAGTGAACTGCAGCTTGCCACCGCGAAGCTGGCAATGCAGAAAGCCAATGTGAGGCCGGAGCAGATCCGCATGATTTTTGCGGGCGATCTTCTGGCACAGTCAATCGCATCATCGTTCGGCCTGGTGGATCTGAACTGCCCGCTCTACGGCCTGTTCGGTGCCTGCTCGACGATGGGAGAGGCGCTTTCGCTTGGCGCGATGGCAGTCGCGGGAGGATACGGTGACCGGGTGCTGACGGTGACATCGAGCCACTTTGGAACGGCGGAGAAGGAGTTCCGTTTTCCGCTCGCCTACGGAAACCAGCGCCCGCCGTCCGCGAGCTGGACGGTGACGGGAAGCGGCGCGTGTGTGCTTGGAAAAACGAAGAGCAGAGTGAAAATCACGGGCGCTACGACGGGAAAAATCATTGATTACGGGCTGAAAGACAACCAGAACATGGGCGCCTGCATGGCCCCCGCTGCGTGCGATACGATTGCACAGAATCTCGTCGATTTCAACCGGGAACCGGCCGATTACGACCGCATTGTGACGGGAGATCTCGGCGTTGTGGGGCGGGAAATTCTGCTGGAGCTGCTGAAGAAAAAAGGATACGATATCTCGGAACAGCACAGTGACTGCGGCATGCTGATCTTCGATCCGGCAAAACAGGACACCGGCGCGGGCGGAAGCGGCTGCGGCTGTGCGGCATCGGTGCTGGCGGAGTATCTGCTGCCGAAGCTGGAAAACGGAGAGTGGAAGAGGATTCTGTTTGTACCGACTGGTGCGCTGATGTCGAAGGTCAGCTTTCAGGAGGGCAGCAGCGTGCCTGGTATTGCACAGGCGGTTGTAATCGAGCGGGAGGAGGATGTGTAAAATGGGAACGTTTATGGAATATTTCAATGCCTTCTGGGTCGGCGGCCTCATTTGTGCCCTGTGCCAGATTCTGCTCGACCGCACGAAAATGCTGCCGGGAAGAATTATGGTAACGCTTGTGTGCACGGGCGCGGTGTTGAGCTTTCTGGGACTCTACGATCCATTTGCAGAATACGCCGGGGCAGGCGCGTCGGTGCCGCTGCTCGGATTCGGGCATCTTTTGTTTCAGGGAGTAAAAGATGCCGTAAAAGAAAGCGGATTTTTAGGATTGTTCCAGGGCGGATTAAAGGCGGGGGCTGTCGGAACATCAGCGGCGTTGATTTTCGCGTATCTTGCAAGCTGGATTTTCCAGCCGAAGATGAAAAAATAGCAGGTGAAAAATTGCGCAGAAGCAGGCGGAATGATATAATAAAAAAATGCCGCAGAAAAAAGCAGAATCGCAGCGGCAGGACGAATACAGAAAAAAGCGGGTGTTTTGCGGAAAAAACATCAAAACACCCGCGACAGGAAGAAAGGAAGTCTGCAATGAAGACAAGAGAAGAAGCGCTATCCTATGGCCTTTCCTTCCCGGACACATATCAGGAAGCGCCGTTTCACGATGACAACTGGCAGCTCATCCGCGTGAAAGGAAGCAAAAAGGCATTTCTGTGGGTCTATGAAAAGGACGGAATCATTCAGCTGAATGTAAAAGCAAACCCGGAATGGCGGGACTACTGGCGCGATGCATTCGCGTCAGTTATCCCGGGATATCATCAGAACAAAGAACATTGGAACACGATTCTCCTCGACGGAACCGTACCCGATGACGCTGTGCGTACTATGATCGCCGAGAGCTACGACATCATCACGGACAGCCCGACCAAAAGAATCTATGAGGCGGTAAAGCAGATTCCGCGCGGAAAAGTGGCGACATACGGCCAGATAGCAGCGCTTGCAGGCGAGCCGAAGATGGCGCGTGCCGTGGGAAACGCCTTACATAAAAACACAGATCCGGAGCACATTCCATGCTACCGTGTGGTAAACTCCAAAGGCGAACTGGCCGCGGAATTTGTCTTCGGCGGCGCCGGGAAACAGGCGGATATGTTGGAGGCAGACGGCATTGTGCTGGAAAACGGCCGCGTCAATTTAAAGAAGTACGGCATCAACGTGGAAGAGATGCTGGCACAGCGGGAGCTGGAGCACAACTGAAAAAACAGGATGCACAAAACAGCGAAAGACCGGAACGGCAGAGGAAAATGTCCGTTTCGGTCTTTCATTATGTTTGGCTTATAAAATTAGAAAATACAATTATTTCGCATTGAATACATACTTATCCATACGGTCAAATGCCTCTTTCACAAGCACATGCGGCAGTGCCAGATTCAGGCGGATCGCATACGGTCTGTGGAACGGCCGTCCGTCCTGCCAGATCACGCCGACAGCAACACCGGCTTTCAGCAGTGTATCCATATCGGTATCATGCTCCTTGCACCACTCCTCGCAGTCGAGGTACAGCATGTACGTTCCTTCTGGTTTGGAAAGCTTCACGCCCTTGAAATGCTCGAGAATGTAGTTGTACGCATAATCCGCATTCGATTTCAGCACTTCGCGCAGTTCATCCACCCACTGGTATCCCTCCGGCCGGTAAGCGCCGATCAGCGCATGAACAGAGAGTACGTTCGGAGAATTGTAGTGAGAAAGGGACGAAGCCTTCTCCACACGGTCGCGCAGCATGCGGTTGTAGATGATGTGGTAGGAGCCTACAAGGCCAGCCAGGTTAAAGGTCTTGGACGGTGCATAAAGTGCGATGGTGCGCTCGCGTGCATCCTTCGAAACGGACTGCGTCGGGATATGTTTGAAGCCCGGCAGTGTCAGGTCAGACCAGATCTCATCGGAGATGACAACGCATTCATTTGCTTTGTAAATTTCCATCGCCTTTTCAATTTCCTCGCGCTCCCAGACACGGCCTGTCGGGTTGTGCGGAGAGCAGAAAATCGCGAAATGAATGTTGTGTTCTTTTAACTTGCGGTCCATATCGGCGTAGTCCATACGCCATACGCCGTTCTCATCCTGAACAAGATCGGAGAGAACGATATTGCGTCCGCAGTTCTCAAGAACACCGGTAAAACCGATGTATGTCGGGGAATGCAGAAGAATGGATTCGCCCGGGGATGTAAAAGCGGCAGCAGCCGAAGCAACACAGCCGAGCACGCCGTTCTCATAGCCGATCGCCTCACGCGGCAGATCTTCCACACCGTTGCGCTCTTTCTGCCAGCGGATGATGCTGTCAAAATATGCATCCGGCAGATTAAAGTAGCCAAAATGCGGTTCGTTGACTCTCGCGTGAATTGCTTCCTGAATGGTCGGAAGAGACGGGAAGTTCATGTCGGCCACCCACATCGGGATGCGGGAGAAGCCCTCTTTGACTTCCGCACCCGGAATCGGGATCTGATCGACAGCGATCGAATCGTGGCCGCTGCGGTTCATCAGAGATGTAAAATCGTATTTCATTGGTAAAAACCCTCCTTTGTGTTTGCTGTGCTCTCGAAGTAAAACCAAAAGCACATGGAAAACCGGATGCAGCTTCCTTTCCTCGCTGAAAGAAAAACCTGCAGCCGGCTGAATACAAATATTATAACACGGAGGGGAATTTTCGTAAACAAAAGAATGCTTTATTCGGCACCATTTATTCCGCGCCGATCCAGTTATCGCGGTTGATTGCTTCCGTGTGGCTGGTGCTTTCGTTCATGATTTTCTGCAGATCCGGCCGGTCATAGTTGACAATGCCCTTTCCGAGATATTCATGGCTGCCGCGCCGGAAGACGCTGACGACATCGCCTTTCTTAAAATCGCCTTCGACTGCCACGATGCCTTTGGGAAGCAGGCTCTTTGCCTGAACAGCAAGTGCTTCTGCGGCACCCTCATCGACGTAGAGATTGCCCGCACTCGGCGCATAGAATGCCATCCACTGCAGACGCGTTTTCATGTTGTGGCCGCTGGCGGTAAAGTACGTTCCTTTTGCGGTTCCTTTCACCGCACGAACAATGTTGTTTTCCTCCGCCGAGGAGCAGATCAGAACCGGCACACCGGCTCTTGTGGCAAGCGA